>Ga0105251_10002699_pt1 | contig 13633 bp, 13 predicted proteins | sample KBSS64metaG_FD_80424 | JGI IMG/M metagenome (GOLD analysis project Ga0105251, IMG submission 80424) | Switchgrass rhizosphere microbial communities from Kellogg Biological Station, Michigan, USA - KBS S6-4 metaG | ecosystem: Host-associated > Plants > Roots > Rhizosphere > Soil | place...
ACTAATGCGGCGGCACAAGTCCTGGCACGGCGAAAATTCCACCCGTGGGAAGGTGGAGAAGGCAAAGTCACCGGACAGTATCTGATTAACCTGCAATATCGTGCGCTGGAGTGCATTGCCAATAAACAGTTTGGCAAAGCAGAAGAGTTACTTCAGCAAGCGCTCAGTTACCCGGAGAACTTGGGTGAGGGGCGTTTAGTCGGCCAGAGCGATAACGATATTTGGTATCTGCTCGGCTGGTGTGCACAGCAACTCCAGCAGCCGGAACGTGCTCAGCTCTATTTCGAACGTGCGCTGGAAGGGGGCTCCACTCTGGAAGCCGGGCGTTACTACAACGATCAACCCGTCGATTACTTGTTCTACCAGGCCATGGCGTTGGTGCGCACGGGTGACAAAGAGCAGGCTCAACAGCAATTCCGTAGCTTTATTCACTGGGCCGATACCCACTTTAATGACCCGTCTGAACCTGATTTCTTTGCCGTATCGCTGCCAGATTTGGTCGCGCTGGATGCTGATCGTCAGGCAGCACACCAGCAACACTGCCTGTTTGTCGCAGCTCTTGGGCATCTGGGATTGGGGGAACACTCCGAGTTCGAAGCAGCATTGAAAGCTTTACTGTCACAAAACCCGGCACACGACAAAGCGCACTTGCTGCATCTGGCAATGCAGCACGGCGTCTTTGCCTGAGCGCTGAAATAACAATAAACGGCGGGAGATAAATCTCGCCTCCTCTGTATCTCTACAAAGTGAGGAATAACAATGAAAACTGTGCAGACACAACTACGCATGGGGTATGTATGGACTATCTGTCTGGTGGCCGCCTGTGGCGGTTTGCTATTCGGATATGACTGGGTGGTGATTGGTGGCGCCAAACCCTTCTACGAAGCTTACTTTTCAATAACCGATCCCGCTCAGTCCGGCTGGGCGATGAGTTCCGCACTTGTGGGTTGTATTTTCGGTGCGCTGATTTCCGGCTGGTGTGCAGACCGGTTTGGGCGCAAAACACCGCTTATCATGTCGGCGATACTGTTTACTGCATCGGCCTGGGGTACGGCGATGGCCAGTAACTTCGATATGTTTGTAGTTTATCGCATCGTCGGTGGCGTGGGGATTGGTCTCGCATCAGCGTTAAGCCCGATGTATATCGCGGAAGTGAGCCCGGCTGAAAAACGCGGCAAGTTTGTTGCCATCAACCAATTAACGATCGTGATTGGTGTGCTGGCGGCACAGCTTATTAACCTGTTGATTGCCGAACCGGTTGGCACCGCGGCGACCATGCAGCAAATAACTGAAAGCTGGAATGGGCAGGTGGGCTGGCGCTGGATGTTTGGTGCAGAACTGGTTCCGGCGCTGGCGTTTTTAGTATTGATGTTCTTTGTCCCTGAATCGCCACGCTGGCTGGCACGTGCCGGGAAAAATGAACGCGCTCACCAGATGCTTAAACGCATCGGTAACCAGAAATATGCCGACGATACCCTGAATGATATTTTGCAAACGCTGAACAATGACACGCAAAAAGTCTCCTGGGGCGCGTTATGGCAACCGCAGGTCAAGCCAATCATTATCATTGGTATGGTGCTGGCTGTGTTCCAGCAGTGGTGCGGGATTAACGTCATATTCAACTATGCGCAGGAGATTTTTGCCTCCGCCGGGTTTGATATCAACAGCACCCTGAAGTCAATTGTAGCCACTGGCTTGATTAACCTTATCTTCACCCTCGCTGCACTGCCGCTGGTGGATAAAATTGGCCGTCGTAAGCTGATGCTGTTTGGTGCTGCGGGTTTGACCATCATCTATGCATTAATTGGTGCGGCATATGGTCTCGGCATTATGGGGCTACCGGTGTTGATCCTGGTTCTGGCGGCGATTGCGATTTATGCCCTGACGTTGGCACCTGTTACCTGGGTTCTGCTGTCAGAAATTTTCCCTAACCGTGTGCGTGGTTTAGCGATGTCATTAGGCACGCTGGCGTTATGGATTGCCTGTTTCTTGCTGACGTATACATTCCCGTTATTAAACGCCAGTCTCGGGGCTGCGGGTAGCTTCCTGTTGTATGGCGTGATTTGTGCGGCTGGCTTTGTCTATGTGCGCCGTTATGTTCCGGAAACTAAAGGCGTGAGCCTGGAAGCGCTGGAAAAACGTATGGCAGACCAATACGGTGCAGCGGCAAAAGTGCGTGCTGAAAGAGCGGCGCACTGAGTTATGGAAAGTCTGAAACTCGAAAATGAACACTTACGTTTAACCGTCGCCCCGCAAGGGGCGGCAATCCTCAGCCTGGATTCGCTAAAGCACCAGCAACCGATTCTTTATGCAGGTGAAAAAGCATTATTCCCGATGCTACCCCTGGCAAATCGAGTCGCCGGGAATTGCTTTCGGCTACACGGAGAAATGGTCACACTGCCGAAAAGTCCGGTCGATGAACAATTTTTTCTGCATGGCGACGGCTGGCTGAAAAGCTGGCAGGTGGAAACCGAGGATAGTCAGCAGATTGTTTTAACGCTCAATAGTCGGCATGAGTGCGGGTTTGATTATCACGCGCGGCTGGTTTATCGGCTGGAAGGTAAGCGTTTTATCGCGGAGCTTGAACTCACTCACCGGGGAAGTCAGCCGATGGTCTATGGGCTGGGTTTTCATCCCTTTTTCCATCTCACACCTACGACACACGTGCAGTTTGGAGCAACGGGATTCTGGCCTGAAGGAGAGAATCACTTACCTCTTGAGTGGCGTGACCAACTGACGGCACAAACCAATTTCATCACGGCGAAAATCCCGGACAACCAATGGCTGAATGTTGGCTATTCCGGTTGGAACGGTTTGGCGTTGATTGACTCTGGTGACCTCCTGGTGCAGCTAAAATGTGCCACGCCGTACTTGATGGTGTTCCGTATGGCAGACGAACCATTTATTTGCCTTGAGCCACAAAACCACCCGGTGAATGCCCATAATATGGCCGGGCAGCCGGGGCTGGTGTTACTGCGGGCAGGGGAAACGACACAGTTGCGGATGGAGGTGGTTGTCTTGTCGTAAGCGGAAGTCTTGTGTCGGATTAGCGAAAGCGACATCCGACAATTCCAATTGCACCATAACCATACTATTTCAACGTGTTATTAGTCTGTTAATGAATGCTTGCAAGCACGTCAACGCTCGGACACACTAACGCCTCCAAAACGGGAGGGATCATGGTTTTGCATTCAACGCGCTGGCTGGCGCTCAGTTATTTTACCTACTTCTTTAGCTACGGCATTTTCCTGCCATTCTGGAGTGTCTGGCTTGCCGGAGTTGGTCTACCACCTGAAACCATAGGGCTATTGTTAGGGGCTGGATTAATCGCCCGTTTTCTTGGTAGTTTGCTTCTTGCACCTCGTGTTACCGACCCTTCCCGACTTGTCTTTGCTTTGCGTTTACTCGCCTTACTCACTTTGCTATTTGCCGTTGCTTTCTGGTTCGGGCAAACCGCCACCTGGCTTTTGATTGTGATGGTCGGTTTTAACCTGTTCTTCTCACCGCTAGTGCCGCTTACCGATGCGTTGGCCGGAACCTGGCAGCGTCAAATCACCATGGATTATGGACGTGTGCGCTTGTGGGGATCGCTGGCGTTTGTGATCGGTTCCGCCATGACGGGCAAGCTGGTGAGCATGTATAGCTACCAGGCGATTTTGGTGCTATTGAGTATTGGTGTCGCGTCGATGTTAATCGGCATGATGCTGCGCCCATCCGTAATGCCCCAAGGTGAAACTCGCCATAAAGAAGGTGCGGGTTGGCCTGCCTGGAAAAAACTGGTGCTCGGTTCATGGCGATTCCTGGCCTGTGTAACATTACTTCAAGGCGCCCACGCGGCTTACTACGGATTCAGTGCGATTTACTGGCAAGGGGCTGGTTATTCCGCGTCGGTTGTCGGGTATCTGTGGTCGCTGGGTGTTGTAGCGGAAATTGTGATTTTTGCTCTGAGCAATAAGCTGTTCCGCAACTGGAGTGCGCGTGACTTACTGCTGCTTTCTGGTGTGACTGGAATAGTGCGCTGGAGCCTGATGGCGTATACGACCGATTTGCCGTGGCTGATTGCCGCGCAAATCCTTCACTGCGGCAGCTTCACTGTTTGCCACCTGGCGGCGATGCGATATATCTCGGCTCGCGAGGGCAATGAGGTCATCCGTTTACAGGCCGTCTATTCAGCCGTTGCAATGGGTGGTGGTATTGCCATTATGACGATGTTCTCCGGCTACCTTTACCAGCATATGCAGGGTGGGGTGTTCTGGATTATGGCGTTGGTGGCCGTTCCTGCACTGTTCATTCGGCCACGTCCAGTCTCATATTGCGTTAACACTCAATAATCTTACGGATCTGCTGCTGCTGGTGTTCACCCAGCGGCAGCGTGACGTGAATCAGTGGCGGTGAGTAAAGTGGCAAGGTGGTGGAGTAAGGTGTAATCACCAACACCACTTCTTTCGGCGCTCCCTCTTTTTGGTAACTGTGAATCGTCAGGTGTTTAATATTGAGCGGTAGTAACGTGAGCTCGCGCAGCTGCTGTTCAATACTCTGTTCAAGTTCAATGTTGTTGCCAGTGAGCAGCAAAACCTGCTTTTCATGGAGATCATTTTCCTGCATCAGCCACGCTCCGAATATCACCGCCACTAGTCCCACTTCTTCATCTGAAAAACGCATTTCAAAATGGTTTTCAAAATCATTGAACGCTTCACGTGTGGTGCGCATCAAGCGTGGGTAAAGACGAGTTATTTCTTCCGGTAGGCTGTTATCAATCCCAATACCGAACTGGCAGCGATCCAACGCCTGGGCAAGATGAATGTAGAGCTGGTCGCTCAGGCCTTGTTCATCGCTAAAGGACATACCCGCCAGCTCGCGAAAGCGCGCAATCATTCCGAAAATGGCCGAGCGTAAGCGTAAATCTTGCTCATGATTGTCACGAATCGGGTCGGGAGTGCGTAGTAACTGGAATAAAAGCGCCAGGAATAACTGCTCGTTTTCGTTGGCTGATTGCAACACGCGACGCTTCCAATGGCGGGCAATCTCAAGTGCTGCTACAAACTCCGGGCGAATCTGTGTCCACGCGCGTTGCTGCTCGGTGAATTCTGGCGTGATCCCAGCATGGTGCTGGTGCAAGCAGTACTGCAAAAACAGCGTTAAAAATTGCACATCACGGCTATCAAATTGTCTTTGCAAGCGTCGTGCGCAAAGTCCGATCAGCGCCTGGAGGTTCTTCTCGTCATATAACGCGGTCAGAATTCCTTGCTGTTTAAGCTGTATTTTGAGCGCTGGGGTAAAATGCTGCTGCACAAAGTGCGGGCACAGACGCAATGCGCGGCGTAACCAGTGCAACAAGCACAGGCGGCGATCCAGAGGCGTACCCTCAATCCGATAGCTACCATCCTGTTGCGTGATAAGCCTCAGCCTGTGATAGCGCTGGATTTCATCGCCGGTGTCGGCTATATCTTGCAGGGCTTTAGTGTCATCGACCCCATTGAGCCTTGCGAGGATCTCTGGAGTGACGGTTTGGCCCGGTAAGTAAAGCAACAAAAGCAGGTGGCAGCGGCGCTGCGGACTGGAGAGTACAGATGGTGGTGGGGAGAGCAGTGTCATCATCCGCATAACCGAGTCAAAGTAATTAATGCTAAGAGTAGCTAAACCTTTTGTCGTAGAGAGCCACATTTGAGCTTTTTAATTACGTAATTCTGACTGGCTCACAGAATTTTAAGCTTGAGAGAATAATGAGCAGGAAAATGTGTAACAGAAATGCGTTTTTCGCCTTAAGTAGCGTGCTTTTTAGCCCGGTGGTTTTGGCACATCCACATAGTTTTATCACTCTTGTGACGACGGTGATGACCGAAAACGACCAGCTTACTGGCCTTAAAATGCAATGGACGATGGATGAAATCACTTCAGCAGATCTACTGTATGACGCAGGTAATGCCAAACCGGACTCACCGGTGTGGAAGAAGTTGGCAGCCGAAGTCATGGCCAATGTTTTAGGCCAGCATTACTTCACCGAATTCTGGCATAACGGTAAAAAAGTGACCTTTAATAACCTGCCACCAGAGTATGGCCTTGCGCGAGTAGGACACCAGGCTGTGTTGACCTTTGTTTTACCGCTTGCATATCCGCAGCCATTGAAGGGGCAAACGTACCAGTTTGCGACGTTCGACCCGACCTATTTTGTCGATATGAGTTACGACAACTCCAGTGATGCCAAATTGCCGAAAACATTAGCCTCACTTTGCAAAATCTCAGTGAAAACCCCGCAGCCGAACGAAGATACACTGGCCTTCGCGCAATCGCTGGATAAAGCCGATGCGCCTCCCGAAGATATGGAACTGGGTAAACAGTTTGCTCAACAGGTGATATTGCAATGTCAGTAATGCCTTCTGCTCAATCCCATTCACGCCGTTGGCTTCACCTGTGGCCGCTGGCATTTTTCCTGCTGGTTTGTGCTGGAGCACTTTATAGCTTGTGGCATTACTGGCCGCAAATCCTCATCGACAGTGCGATGTGGCAGAAATCGATTAACCAGCAAATGAGCACACTTCTGCGTGAGGTTGCCGCGAACCCTACCCGAGCAGGTTGGTCGTTGCTGTCATTTAGTTTTGTTTACGGTGTGCTTCACGCGTTAGGGCCTGGCCATGGGAAAATAGTTATTACGACCTGGCTTGCGACACATCCTTCGCGCTTGAAAAGCAGCCTTAAATTGACGTTTGCAGCATCTTTATTGCAAGGGGTGGTGGCGATTGGGTTGGTAACGGTAATGCTGGGGATTCTGGCTCTGCCTTCGCGCCAATTGCACATGAGCAGTTTTTGGCTCGAGAAGGGAAGCTATTTGCTGGTGGGTGTTTTAGGTTTGATGTTGTGCGGTCGAGCCCTGCGTAAATTGCAACGTGTGCTGCAAAAACCGAAGCGTTTCACTTCATTCACGCCTCATCATGTACATGATGAAAAATGTGGCTGTGGCCATCAGCATTTACCCACGCAGGAACAGCTTGCAGCAGGAGAAGACTGGCGTGCCCGAATGATGATTGTTTTATCCATGGGGATGCGCCCGTGCTCCGGGGCAATTATGGTGCTGCTGTTTAGCAAAGTGATTGGTGTGTATAGCTGGGGAGTGTTGTCGACGCTTGCGATGGCTGCAGGCACATCTATTACCATTTCTGCGCTGGCCTTTTTGGTCCACGGTTTCCGTCAGCTTGCAGTACGGATTAGCGGTAATAAAGCACCGGTTTTATGGCGGCAAGTCGCCTGGGCGACACTGGCATTTGCAGGTGGTGGAATTTTAGTATTAGCAGCAGTGGTGATGTGGCTGAGTGCTCAACCAGTAATGCGTGGGATTCGACCGTTTTAATTGAATGCCTTCCCGACGGGAAGGCATTTTCTGAGATTAACGCTTCAGCGCTTCACTCAGTTCATCACGCATTGTTGCCAGCATCGCTTTAACAACACGTGGGTTACCTGCAACGATGTTGCCGCTGGTCAGGTAGTTGTGGCCGCCGGTGAAATCACATACCAGGCTACCAGATTCGCGAGCAATCAGTTCACCTGCTGCAAAATCCCAAGGCTTCAGGCCAATCTCGAAGAAACCATCAACACGGCCAGCCGCAACGTATGCCAGATCCAGCGCAGCAGAACCGGTGCGACGGAAGTCAGCACACTGCGTGAACAGTTTGGTCACGATGTTCATATAAGGAGTAGCGTGTTGCTTCAGTTTGAACGGGAAGCCAGTTGCCAGAATGGTGCCGTCGAGGTCGCGTGCATTGCTGCCGCGCAGACGGTAACCATTCAGCTGTGCGCCTTGACCACGAACGGCTGTGAACAGCTCATTACGCATTGGGTCATAAACAACAGCAACTTCGGTGCGGCCCTTAACACGGACAGCGATAGATACAGAGAAGTGTGGCAAACGTTTGATGAAGTTTGAAGTGCCATCCAGAGGATCGATAACCCATTGCACATCCTGCTCGGTACCCGCCAGTTCGCCTGATTCTTCAGCGATAATGGTATGTTGCGGGTAGGATTTGCGGATAATTTCGATAATCAGACGCTCGGCGTCTCTATCTACATTAGTCACAAAATCGTTGCTCCCTTTTTGACTCGCTTCTACAGCGTCAGGGGTTTCGTAGTTCTTGACAATTAAATTGCCCGCCTTGCGCGCAGCGCGCACGGCGATGGTGAGCATCGGATGCATCGGTCTCTCTCTGGATGTTAAAGAACGGGAAAACGCGGCGGAGTATAGCAGAGCGTTCGGAATATGTCCCAAGGTTATGATAGGATATCGCGATAATCTTTTCAGGCTATGAGTCAACGATGCTGCAAAACGTACGTATAGTGCTGGTTGAAACCTCCCACACCGGCAACATGGGCTCTGTAGCTCGTGCAATGAAAACCATGGGGCTGACAAATCTGTGGTTGGTTAATCCACTGGTAAAACCTGACTCTCAGGCAATCGCGCTCGCTGCGGGAGCCAGTGATGTTATTGGTGAAGCGAAAATTGTCGATACGCTGGATGAAGCACTGGCGGGTTGTAGTCTGGTGGTAGGAACGAGCGCTCGTTCACGCACGCTGCCTTGGCCGATGCTTGATCCTCGCGAATGTGGTCTAAAGACCATTTCTGAAGCGCAAGATGCGCCAGTGGCGATTGTGTTTGGCCGTGAACGTGTTGGTTTGACCAATGACGAATTGCAGAAATGCCATTACCACGTCGCGATTCAGGCAAATCCAGAATACAGCTCGCTGAACCTGGCTATGGCCGTGCAAATCCTCGCTTATGAAGTACGCATCGCCTGGCTTGCTACTCAAGAAGAAGGCAAAGAAGCGGTCGTTGTTGAAGACCAGACTCAGTATCCATCGGCTGACGATCTCGAGCGTTTTTACGTTCACCTGGAGCAAGTATTACTGAAAACCGGCTTTATTCGCACCAGCCATCCGGGCCAGATTATGAGCAAATTACGCCGCTTGTATAACCGTGCACGCCCGGAAACTCAAGAACTTAACATTCTGCGCGGCATGCTTTCTTCTATTGATAACGAGAAAAAATCCGGCAAATAATACTTGAGTAAATTACTAGGTTAAATAGTTGACCAATTTACTCGGGAATGTCAGACTTGCGACCTGCTATGTGACAATCACATTTATAAAAAACCCCCGGTTCGAGGGGCGATTTGAGGTTAAGTAAGACATGAGACTGACATCGAAAGGACGTTATGCCGTGACCGCAATGCTTGACGTTGCGTTGAACTCCGAATCAGGCCCGGTACCGTTGGCTGATATTTCTGAACGTCAGGGAATCTCTCTCTCCTACCTGGAGCAGTTATTCTCCCGTCTGCGTAAAAATGGCCTGGTTGCCAGCGTACGTGGTCCAGGCGGTGGTTATCTGCTGGGTAAAGAAGCAAACAGCATCGCAGTTGGCGAAGTTATCAGTGCTGTAGATGAATCTGTTGATGCCACGCGTTGCGCGGGCAAAGGCGGTTGTCAGGGCGGCGATAAGTGCCTGACTCACGCACTGTGGCGCGATCTGAGCGATCGTCTGACCGGTTTTCTGAATAACATCACCTTGGGTGAACTGGTGAATAACCAGGAAGTGTTGGACGTCTCTGGCCGTCAGCAAAATGAAAACCATCGCAGTACGCGCTCTCAAGACGCGATCGACGTCAAACTGCGCGCCTAATTTACCCGTCATATTTCGGGTCGCAACTGCGTTGGCCGCACTTGTTCACCCCAGTCACTTACTCGATGTAAGCTCCTGGGGACTCTCAAGTTTGCCGCCTTGCTGCAACACGAACTATTTAGGGTAAAAATAAAAAAGAATTTTAGAATCAGGCCAGGGTGTTTCGCACCCGACTTTGACCTCTACGCCTGGTTCTTTGAATTGAAGTGATGTACGGAGCGTAAGAGCAATGAAATTACCGATTTATCTCGATTACTCTGCGACTACGCCGGTTGACCCGCGTGTTGCGCAGAAAATGATGCAGTTTTTGACTATGGACGGAACCTTCGGTAACCCGGCTTCTCGTTCTCACCGTTTCGGTTGGCAGGCGGAAGAAGCTGTTGATATCGCCCGTAACCAAATCGCTGAACTGGTTGGTGCAGACCCGCGTGAAATCGTCTTTACCTCCGGTGCAACTGAATCTGATAACCTCGCCATCAAAGGTGCGGCTAACTTCTATCAGAAGAAAGGCAAGCACATCATCACTGTTAAAACCGAACACAAAGCTGTGCTGGACACTTGTCGCCAGCTTGAGCGTGAAGGTTTTGAAGTGACTTATCTGGCACCACAGAGCAACGGTATCGTTGACCTGAACGTGCTGGAAGCGGCGATGCGTGACGACACCATTCTGGTTTCTATCATGCACGTGAATAACGAAATCGGCGTGGTGCAAGATATCGCGGCAATCGGCGAAATGTGCCGTGCGCGTGGCATTATCTATCACGTGGATGCGACTCAAAGCGTGGGCAAACTGCCTATCGACCTGAGCACCCTGAAAGTTGACCTGATGTCTTTCTCTGGTCATAAAATTTATGGTCCAAAAGGTATCGGCGCGCTGTATGTTCGCCGCAAACCACGTATTCGTATCGAAGCTCAGGTACACGGTGGCGGTCACGAGCGCGGTATGCGTTCTGGTACTCTGCCTGTTCACCAGATTGCTGGCATGGGCGAAGCTTACCGTATCGCAAAAGAAGAGATGGAGACAGAAATGTCCCGTCTGCGCACGCTGCGTAACCGTTTGTGGAACGGCGTGAAAGATATGGAAGAAGTCTATCTGAACGGTGACCTCGAAAATGGCGTTCCAACCATTCTCAACGTGAGCTTTAACTACGTTGAAGGCGAGTCGCTGATTATGGCTCTGAAAGACCTTGCGGTTTCTTCCGGTTCTGCCTGTACATCAGCAAGCCTCGAGCCATCCTATGTGCTGCGCGCACTGGGCATGACCGACGAACTGGCTCACAGCTCTATCCGTTTCTCTTTGGGTCGTTTTACTACTGAAGAAGAGATCGACTACACCATCGAACTGGTACGTAAGTCCATTGGCCGTCTGCGCGAACTTTCTCCACTGTGGGACATGTTTAAGCAGGGCGTGGATATTAACTCCATCGAATGGGCTCATCACTAATCGTTCGTTTCGAACGTCGATATCGGATTCAGGAAAATTAAAAATGGCTTACAGCGAAAAAGTAATCGATCACTACGAAAACCCACGCAACGTTGGTTCTTTTGATAACAGCGATGATAACGTCGGTTCCGGCATGGTGGGTGCACCAGCGTGTGGCGACGTGATGAAGTTGCAGATCAAAGTCAACAATGAAGGTATTATTGAAGACGCTCGCTTCAAAACCTACGGCTGTGGCTCTGCCATCGCTTCCAGTTCGCTGGTGACCGAATGGGTCAAAGGTAAATCTCTGGATGAAGCGCAGGCAATCAAAAACACCGACATCGCAGAAGAACTCGAACTGCCACCGGTGAAGATTCACTGCTCAATCCTTGCAGAAGACGCTATCAAAGCGGCTATCGCGGATTACAAAAGCAAACGTGAAGCTAAATAATTATTGTTGAGTAGAGGTTGTTGTATGTCGATTACCCTTAGCGACAGTGCTGCTGCACGCGTGAATGCCTTCCTGTCCAATCGCGGAAAAGGCTTTGGTTTGCGCTTAGGCGTTCGCACCTCAGGTTGCTCCGGCATGGCTTATGTTCTGGAATTTGTTGACGCACCGATGGCAGAAGACACTGTGTTCGAAGACAAAGGCGTGAAAGTGGTCGTCGATGGTAAAAGCCTGCAATTTTTAGACGGTACCGAGCTCGACTTCGTCAAAGAAGGTCTTAACGAAGGGTTTAAATTTACTAACCCTAACGTGAAAGATGAGTGTGGCTGCGGTGAAAGCTTCCACGTCTGATACTCGCAAATACCCCGTGTAGCGTTAGTTGTACGGGGTATCACGCTCTACTATGAAACCCCGAGTCTGTTATGGATTACTTCACCCTCTTTGGGTTACCGCCAGAATTTGCCCTCAACACTGAGCTGTTGGCTACCCGTTACCAGGAGCTGCAACGCCAGTTCCATCCTGATAAATACGCCAGTCGCCCTCAGGCAGAAATTCTGCTGGCGGTGCAACAGTCGGCGACCATCAACCAGGCATGGCAAACACTGCGTCATCCATTGCCGCGCGCAGAGTACATCCTCTCTCTCAACGGTTTTGATCTGGCGAACGAACAGCATACCGTGCGTGATACCGCGTTTTTGATGGAACAACTCGAATTGCGCGAAGAGCTTGATAATATCGAGCACGCCAAAGATAGCGACCGCCTGGAATCCTTCAGCGCCAATGTTAATGCGATGGTGAAAACCCGCATGGCTTTAATGGTAGAGCAGTTGGATAATCAGGACTGGACGCAAGCGGCGGATACTGTGCGTAAACTGCGTTTTCTCGATAAACTGCGCAGCCAAATAGAACAACTCGAAGAAAAGCTGCTCGATTTTTAACTGGAAGCTCAATATGGCGTTATTACAAATTAGTGAGCCGGGCCTGAGTGCGGCACCCCATCAGCGTAAGCTTGCGGCGGGTATCGATTTAGGCACCACCAATTCACTGGTTGCAACTGTTCGTAGCGGGCAAGCCGAAACGCTGCCTGACCATGAAGGGCGTCACCTGTTACCTTCTGTGGTGCATTATCAGCAACAAGGCCTGAATGTGGGCTGGGACGCGCGTGCGCAAGCCGCAACAGACCCGGCAAACACCATCAGCTCCGTAAAACGTCTGATGGGCCGTTCGCTTGCCGATATCCAGGCGCGTTACCCGCATCTGCCTTATTCATTCAAAGCGAGTGAAAACGGCCTGCCGATGATCGACACCCCGGCCGGGCTGCTGAATCCTATTCGTATTTCATCCGACATCCTTAAAGCACTTTCTGCGCGCGCAACCGAAGCGTTAGAGGGTGAGCTTGATGGCGTGGTGATTACTGTTCCTGCTTATTTCGACGATGCACAACGTCAGGGCACCAAGGACGCAGCGCGTCTTGCTGGCCTGCATGTGTTGCGCCTGCTTAACGAACCGACCGCAGCGGCTATCGCCTACGGCCTGGATTCTGGCAAAGAAGGCGTTATCGCGGTCTACGATTTAGGCGGCGGTACTTTTGATATCTCTATTCTACGCTTAAGCCGCGGTGTGTTTGAAGTGATGGCAACCGGCGGCGATTCTGCGCTCGGCGGCGATGACTTTGACCACCTGTTAGCCGACTGGTTGCGTGAGCAAGCTGGTGTGGCTGACCGTAGCGATGACCGCGTGCAGCGCCAGTTACTCGACGCCGCGATTGCTGCGAAGATCGCCCTGAGCGATGCCGAAACCGCGACGGTTGAAGTCGCTGGCTGGACAGGCACCGTGACGCGCGAGCAGTTCAACGAACTGATTGCAGCGCTGGTTAAACGTACTTTACTGGCTTGCCGCCGTGCACTGAAAGACGCAGGCGTTGAAGCAGATGAAGTGCTGGAAGTGGTAATGGTTGGCGGTTCAACTCGTGTGCCATTAGTGCGCGAACGTGTAGGTGAATTCTTTGGCCGCACGCCGCTGACCTCCATTGACCCGGATAAAGTTGTCGCCATTGGTGCGGCAATTCAGGCGGATATTCTGGTGGGTAACAAGCCAG
>Ga0105251_10002701_pt1 | contig 13626 bp, 9 predicted proteins | sample KBSS64metaG_FD_80424 | JGI IMG/M metagenome (GOLD analysis project Ga0105251, IMG submission 80424) | Switchgrass rhizosphere microbial communities from Kellogg Biological Station, Michigan, USA - KBS S6-4 metaG | ecosystem: Host-associated > Plants > Roots > Rhizosphere > Soil | place...
CGTGTGCTCAGGCCGGCAGCAGCACGGTGATGACTTTCTCCTCGGTGTAGGCCAGCGCGCCGCTGAACCCGCCTTCACGCCCGATACCGCTGGTCTTGACGCCGCCCCAAGGCAGGTTGGCGTTCAATGGGCTCCAGCAGTTGATACCCACGGCGCCGGCTTTCACCGCTGCCGCGACACGGTGCGCTTTGACCAGGTCGCGGGTCCAGACCGTGGCCGCTAGGCCGTAGCTGCTGTCGTTGGCCAGGGCGATCGCTTCGTCTTCGCTGTCGAACGTAATGAGGGTGCCGACGGGACCGAAGATCTCGTCCCGGGCGATTTCCATGTCGTTGCGGGCGTTGGCGAAGATCGTCGGGCGCACGAACCAGCCCTTCTTAGGCGCCGAGACGCCGCCGGCGAGCAGTGTGGCGCCTTGGTCGATACCCAGTTGGATGTAGCGGTTGACGCGATCGAATTGCGCCTTCTTGGCCACTGGGCCCATCTGTACGCCGGGCTCGCGAGGATCGCCCACGTTCACGGCCTGTGCGGCCTCGGCCAGTGCGGCACCGAAACGTTCGGCGAGGCTGCGCTGCACCAGGATCCGCGAACCGGCTGCACACACCTGGCCCTGGTTGGCAAACAGACCGAGCGTACAGCCGCGCAGGGCGTCGTCGAAGGAGGCATCGTCGAACACAATCTGCGGGCTCTTGCCGCCCAATTCCAGGGCCACGCGCTTGAACAGCACCCCGGCGGTGCGCTGGATTTCACGCCCGGCCTCGGGACTCCCGGTGAAGCTGATCTTGGCGACATCCGGGTGTTCGCACAGGGCGCGACCGACTTCGTTGCCGTAGCCGGTGACCACGTTGATCACGCCGTCCGGGAAGCCGGCTTCCTGCGCCAGCAACGCCAGGAGCAGGGCCGACTGCGGGGTTTCTTCCGATGGTTTGATCACGACGGTACAGCCAGCCGCCAGCAATGCGGCGAGCTTCCACACGGTGATCATCAGCGGCGAGTTCCAGGGCACGATGGCACCGACTACGCCGACGGGCTCGCGTACCGTGTACGACAAGGTCTTGGTGCCAAAGTAGCCACCAGTGGGAATGGTGCGGCCTTCAAGCTGGTTGGCCCAGCCAGAGGCTGCGCGCAGGTTGGCAATCGCGTTGGGCAGGTCCATACGGCGCGGTTCGATAGGGGAGCGACCGATGGCGTTGGCGTCCAGATCGGCCAGCAGTTCGCTGTCGCGCTCAACCAGGTCGGCCAGCTTCGATAGCAGTCGGCCACGCTGGGCGCCGTCGAGTTGGCTCCATTCGCCGCCTTCAAGTTGCCGGCGTGCAGCCGCCACGGCACGGTCCACGTCCTCACTGGTGCCACGCGCGGAGCTGCCATACACCTGTTCGGTCACGGGGCTGACCAGGTCGATACGACGACGGTCGAAAGCTTCGCAGGACGTACCTTCGATGAAATGATTCAAGTGCTCAGTCATTTTGCGGTCCTCGAATAGTGGTCAGGTTCACGCCTTGAGGGACGCCAGGGCGTCGCCGAAGATGTCCAGTGCCTTGAAGAACAGTTCACGGGAGATCGTCAGTGAGGGCATGACACGCATCACGTTGCTGTAGCGGCCACAGGGAATCATCAGCACGCCGTGGTTGAGCAGATAGCCCATCAGTTGGCCGATCTTCTCGCCCGCCAGGGGCGCCTTGGTGAGCGGGTCTTCGATCAGTTCGATGCCGATCATCAGGCCGCGCCCGCGCACTTCACCGACCAACGGGCTGTTGAAGCCACGAATATGCGCCTGTGCCTCCAGCCCCAGCGTGTGGGCGCGGTTGAGCAGGTCGAGTTCAGGATCCTGCAGGATACTGATGTTGGTCAGAGCCACTGCGGCCGACAACGAGTTGGCGGCGAACGTGTTGGGCATGGAACCGTCGGGGATTTTCGCCGCCAGGTCCGAGCGCATGATCAGGCCGGCCATTGGCAGGTCGCTGCCGATGCCTTTGCCGAAGGTGAGCATGTCGGGCTTCACGCCGGAGTGTTCGACCGCCCACATTTTGCCGGTGCGGCCGGCGCCGGACTGCACTTCATCGACGATCAGCAATGTGCCGCTGCGGTCGCAGGCCTTGCGCAGCAATTGCAGGAATTCCGGCGATGGGGGCACGTAGCCGCCTTCGCCCTGTACCGGTTCCACGATCACCGCTGCCACGTCATCGGCGGCGGTGTAGGGAGTGTTCAACAGGTAGTCGATGTACTCGCCGGCGATCTGCTCGGCGCTTTTGTGGGTGGTGTCGAAAGGGAAACGGTAGGCGTAAGGGTAGGGGGCGTGAATCACGCCACCCATTTGCGCGCCAAAACCTTTGCGGTAGGCCGTGCCAGTGGTCAGCGAACCCGAAGCGTTCCATACGCCATGGTAGCCGCCGTGAAAGGCGATGATCTGGTGCCGCCCGGTGATGCGTTTGGCGAACTTGATTGCCGCTTCCAGTGCATCACTGCCGCTTTGCGTGAAGAAGGTGATGCAGTCGCCACGCAAACCCTCGGGCGCGATTTCGGACAATTTCGCAGCCAGCTCGGTACGCCGGGTGCTGTTGATTTCCAGGGCATGCATCAGCACTTCGGACTGTTCGCGAATCGCCTGCACCACTTTGGGGTGGCAGCGGCCTACGCTGCTGACACCGACGCCGGCGGACAGGTCGATGTAGGTGTTGCCGTCCGGGTCCTTGAAGGTTGCGCCGAAGGCTCTGTCCATGGCGATCGGCATGCGTCCGCCGCCGCGCGCCATCGACTCGGTACGCGCCGAAAGCGCCAGGGCCTCGCACGTTTTGGGGCCGGGGAGCGTGCTGGAGGTGATGTGCGGTGCATCGGCGAAATGCAGGGCTGCAAGCTTGGCTTCACTCATGACGGATTCTCTGCGATGTTGATTGATGTTGCCTGATCATCTACGCGACGCGGGTAAGGCTGGTAGCCCGAATCGGCACATGTGGGGCGCCGACGCAGGTGAGGCGGCGTGAGCTGAAGCTCTCGCGAAATTTGCATTAATTGCGCTATGTGAGAATATCGATAAATAAATCGACCTTAAAATAAAAAATATCCGAGGATATCGCTCATTATGAGAAATAACAGCGTCGGTCATTTTAAGGATGTTCACGTTCATGCGGCCAACGTGCAGCAGTGGAACCAGGACTACAGCCAGTTAACCGCCGGTTCGACCGAGAGTTCGCTGATGCAGTTGACCACCGGCGGTTGCCACGTTTTCCTTGAGCAGATCAACCAGCGTGTCGTGCAGCACGGTGTCGCGCCGCGGGGCAAGATGTGCTTCGCGGTGCCGATCAACGTGCCCGGCTCGATGCGAATGCAGGGGCGCGAGGTGGACGACAGCAGCCTGTTCTTTCTGCGCGGTGGCGAGGAGTTCATGTTTCATATGCCGATGGGCATGCAGCTGCTGTCCATCACGTTCGAGCGTGAATTGTTCGAGCAGGCGCTGGCGCAAACCGCGTCGGCCAAGGATGTGAGCCTGTTGCTGCGTCAGCCGGTGATCAGGGTTTCCAGCCAATGTTTCGCCGATGCCCGTCGGCGCTTGCTGGCGGTGTTCGCCCAGGCGATGGCCAGCGATGCTCACGACAGCGCGCAAGAGCGGCAACACGACGAGGCGCTGGAGCAGGCCATGCTCAGCGAGTTGATGCAGCTCATGACCGATCCGGCCTGCGATAAGCAGCAGCGCACGAGCAGTTCCACGCGCAGTTTTATCGTCGAGAAATGCCACCGCATGGCGACCACCGGGCTGTTCGACGTGCCCAGTGTGTTCGAGCTGTGCGAACGCCTCCAGATCAGCCGGCGCACGGTGCAGAACAGCTTTCGCGCCGTGGCCGAGACCACGCCGCTGAACTACCTTCGCTGTGTGCGGCTCAATGGCGTTCGCCGCACCTTGATGTCCACCCAGGCCGCGCATCTCTCGATTGGCGATGCCGCGGCCCAGTGGGGGTTCTACCACCTCAGCCATTTTGCGGCTGAGTACCATGCGCTGTTCTCCGAATTACCGTCCCAGACATCACGCGCCGCCATACCGCCGTGTGTTACACGCGGAACTGATCCATCAGCTTCATCTGTTGATTGGCCCGCGCGTTGAGCTGACTGCTGATCTGCGCCGACTCGGCGGCCTGTTCCGTCAGGGTCTCGGTCACGCCACGGATGGTCGAGACGTTGCGATTGACCTCTTCGGCCACCGCACTTTGCTCCTCCGCCGCACTTGCAATCTGCAGGTTCATGTCGCTGATCACGGTTACCGCGTCGCTGATCTTGCCAAGCGCCTGCACGGCCTGATGGATCTGCCCGGCGTTGTCCTGGGCGAGCGTCTGGCTGGAATGCATGGTCGCCACCACGCCCCGCGTGCCGGTTTGGATGCGTTCGATGACCATGCGGATTTCCTCGACGGAATCCTGGGTGCGCTTGGCCAGGTTGCGGACTTCATCGGCCACCACCGCAAAACCCCGGCCGCTTTCCCCGGCACGCGCCGCTTCGATCGCAGCGTTGAGTGCCAGCAGGTTGGTTTGCTCGGCAATGCTGCGGATCACTTCCAGCACCGAACCGATCTGCTCGCTGTTGACCGCCAGGGCTTCGACTTCCGTCACGGCCTTGCTGACCTCGCGGGCCAACGCATTGATGTCCTGGGTGCTGCGCTCGATAAGGGTGATGCCATCCCTGGACGCCTGGTCGGCACCGCGTGCTGCCTGGGCGGCATTCGAGGCGCTGTGGGCGACTTCATGGGCGGTGGCGCTCATTTCGTTGGAGGCGGTTGCCAGTTGATCGATCTCGCGAAATTGCACCTGCATCCCTTCACTGGTCAGCCGCGCAATTTCCGAAGACTGGTCGGCGGTGCCGCGCGCATCGGTAATGCTCTGCTTGATCTGCGCCACAGTCGGCTGCAGTTTGTCGAGGAAACGGTTGAACCCGTCCACCAGTTCGCCCAGTTCATCTTTCTTGCGGTAGTGCAGGCGTTGGGTCAGGTCGCCGTCGCCACTGGCAATTGCCTTGAGCATCTGCGCGACACTGTTGATCGGGCGCGTCACCCCGGAGGCAGTGAACCAAATGAGCAGCAGGCCCAACAGCCCGGAGCCGATGGCCATCAGCAATGACTCCAGCGTGTCGCGGGTTTGGGTCTGGTCAAGCACGGTCTGAAGCGCTACCGAGTCGGCCAGCAAGACTTGTTTGGGCAAATCAATGACCACCCCCCAAGCTGGAGCGTCGGGGATTGGTGCGACGGGGTAGATAGCGCGGATCAAATCATTCTGGGCCAGTACCATCGGTTTTTTTTGCGTCAATGCCGCAAGTATCGCCTTGCTTTCCTCGCCCAATGCGACGTTGAGCGGCTTGGCAACCTGGGCGACATCCTTACTGTAGGCCGCGAGCACGCCGCTGTCGGACACGATCAGCATGCTTCCCGAGCCGTTGAACAGCATGCGCTGGGCATCGTTTGCGGCCGCTTGCAGGGCGCCGAGTGCGAGATCCACGCCGAGGGCGCCGATCACCTTGCCATCGGCAATCAACGGTATCGACAGCGTGGTCATCAGTTGTACCTGCCCGGCCTGGGTGTCGGCATAGGGCGCCATCAGGCAGGTGCGCCGTGTGTCTCGCGGGCAGGTGTACCAACTGTTGTAGGGGGTGCCGCTGATGCTGAGCTCGGTCTTCTGCAAATCGCTTTCGGGAATCAGTATGTTCACCGACTCGCCAGCGCCCCGGTTCCAGGCACTGGCAAAGCGGCCGGTTTCGTTGGAGGCGCGCTCGGCGTCGTTGGCGAATGCGCTGTCTTGACCCTCCAGCGCATTCGGCTCGAAAACCAGCCACAGCCCGAGTATCTGCGGATTGCGCTCGAAGGTTGCCTTGAGACTCTGGTTCAGCTCCTCACGCAACGTCGCGGCCGGCAAGCCGCGCTGCGCGGCCATGTTACGCAAATGTGCTGCCTGGTCGGACAGGGCGGTAATGAGCAGCAGGCTGTTGCCGAAGACCCGCTGCAGGTTACCCGTCTGCTCGGCGGCCTTGGCCAGCAGCAGGGTCTCGCCGCTCTCGGTGAGCATCTTGCTGCTGGACGTACTGATCAACCGGTTGTTCTGGTTACTCTGATAGAGGTTCAGGCTGACGATCAGACCGATTACGCCCAGAAGGCACAGGCCGGAAAGCAGGATGATTTTCAAACGGATGGAGAGGGCGTCGAGCATCGGAGTATCTCGCAGGTGAACAGCATGCTTGTTGACCATCAGTTGGCCCGGGCCACTGACTTCTTATTGGGTATGTCGTATATCGGCCAGTCTCGGGTGTTAGGGAGGCCGGTTCGGTAATTCTCTCGTTATCGCGCTATGACGGCCGTCTGCCGGCTGAACTTGACCAGCAGCGCCGCAACCAACAATAGGGCTGTCAGCACCGCGAGCACCGCCACGAAGCCGGCATCGAACGCCGAACGTGCCAGCCCCGTCAGCAGCGCCGCGTCATCGGTCGATAACGTTGCAGAGACCAGCAGCGCGTCGTCCAGGCTCTCGAACGTCAAGGGGTTCAGGCCCAGCCGCGGCGGGATCGTCAGGCTGACACACCCGGCATAAATCGCCGACAACAGGCTGCCTGCCAGCGTCACCCCGGCGGCACCGCCCAGCTCGAAGGAAACCTCCTCGATAGACGCGGCCATGCCGGCCTTATCGGTGGGGACGCTGAGCATGATGGTGCTGGAAGCTGCCGTCAGCGCCGCGCCCATGGCCATGCCCAGTAGCGCAAGGCTGGCAACCTGCAGCGGTACCGCCGCGTTGCACAGCAACACGTACGCCAGCATGCCGGTGGCCGAGAGCAGCAGGGTCCAGAACAACATGCGTCGATTGCCCAGGCGTGACAGGTAGTAGCCGGCCAGTGGCCCGCCAACGAAGGAACCCAGTGGCAGCGGCAGGATAAACAGGGCCGCCTGCAGGGGGGACATCCCCAACACCAATTGCAGGCGCTGGCTGAACACTAGCTCCATGCCGATAAACGCGGCGGCTGAGGCGAGCGCCGCAATCACGGCATTTCTGAACATCGGCATGCCGAACAGCGACAACTCCAGCATTGGCTGCGCGACGCGGCGCTGACGTCGAATGAACAGTGTCATGAACAACGCCCCCAGCAGTAGCGCCACCAGCATGGCCGCGAAGGAGGGCGACCGTTTGCCGAGTTCCTTGACGGCATAGGCCAGGCTGATCAACGCGATCATGACCTGCAGCGACCCCAGCCAATCCCAGTGCCGCTGGGCATTGCCCGGATGAGCGTGGATCAGCATCGCCCCGAACAGCAGCGCCGCCAGCACAATCGGAACGTTGATCAGAAACACCGAGCCCCACCAGAAATGCTCCAGCAACAAGCCGCCCACGACCGGACCGAGCGCTGCACCGCCGGAGGCCACCGACGCCCAGATACCAAATGCCATGGCCTGTTCGCGCTCGTCGCTGAACGTCAGCCGGATCAGGGCCAGGGTGGCGGGCATCATCATTGCCGCGCCGACGGCCAGGCCACCACGGGCGCCGATCAATACATTGGCCGAGGGCGAGAATGCAGCGATGAGCGAGAACAGGCCGAACACACTCAACCCGCCGAGGAACAGCCATTTGTGCCCCAGGCGATCACCGAGCGTGCCCATGCCCAGCAGCAGGCCGGCGGCGATCAGCGCGTAGATATTGATAATCCAGAGCTTTTGCGAGGCCGTGGCGCCGAGCTCACGGGTCAGTGTGGGCAAGGCGGTGTACAGCACGGTCATATCAATGACGATGAGCAGCAATGCGCTGGAAATAATGGCAAGGATCAGCCAGCGGTGCTTGGAGGGCATAGTGTGGGCTCGATAATTGAATGGCCAACGCCGGCAACTTCAGGTCAGCCAGGCATAGGACGGGTGAACCTAGCATGCACGAGCGCGCACCCGCGCCGTTATCCCAAATCGGCGGGGGAATAAGCCGGCCCTGACCTGTTTTGGGGCGCTGACCGCGATGTTACCGATTTGGGATAGCGAGGGTTGCGTGGGCGGGCATAGGATCGAATCCAGCGTGCAACCTCAAGAATAAAAGCGCTACCCGGCACCGATAGCGGCTGGATCGGGGCCACCCCACAGCGACTGCCTCATACAATAAGGTCAAGAACATGAGTGTAACTATGCCGGTCAACAGCTCTACAGAGCTCAAGCGTGGCGCCCTGGGTGTCGGCTTCATCATCTTCTTTGTGATTTCGGCGGCAAGTCCGCTTAGCGTGATTGCGGGTGGGTTCCCCATCGGCATCATGCTAGGCAACGGTGCCGGCACCCCAGCGTTACTGCTGCTGGCCTTGCTGGTGCTGTTGGCGTTCTCGGTGGGTTACACCACCATGTCCCGCCATGTCACCAACGCGGGCGGTTTCTACGCCTTCACCTCCCGTGGCCTGGGCGGCCTGGCCGGCGGCTCGGCGGCAGTGCTGGCGATGTTCGCCTACAACATCTTGCAGATCGCCCTGTATGGCATGTTCGGTGGCGTGGTCGCCGGCACCATGGAAAGCGTGGCGGGTGTGATATTGCCCTGGTGGTCCTATTCGCTGATGGCGATGGCCAGCATTGCGTTTCTCGGCTATCGCAAGATCGACCTCTCGGCACGGGTACTGTCGTTGGTGGTGATCGCTGAATACCTGGCGATCCTGATCCTCGACTTCGCCATTCTGAAAAACGGGGGTGACAGCGGCGTCAATCTCGACTCGTTCACCCGTCAGCATGTGTTCAGCGGCACTCCGTCCATCGGCCTGCTGTTCTGCTTCGCCGCCTTTATCGGCTTCGAGGCCACCACCATCTACGGTGAAGAAGCGAAAGACCCCCAGCGTACCATCCCGATCGCCACCTACAGTTCGGTGTTGCTGATCGGCGGGTTCTATGCGCTGTCGGTGTGGTCGATGGTAGTGGGTGTGGGCGCGGACAAGATCGTGCCGATGCTGCAAGCCATGCAAGACCCCACCACCTTTATCTACGGCATGTCCGATCACTTCGTCGGCCCACACCTGACCCAGGTCATCCGCGTGCTGTTCATGGTCAGCATCTACGCCGGGCTGTTGGCGTTTCATAACGCTGCGGCGCGCTACTTCTACGCTATCGGCCGTGACGGCCTGCTGCACAGCGTGCTGGGCACCACTCACCGCGTGCACCAGAGCCCGCACATGGGGTCTGCCTTGCAGAGCCTGATCGCGGCCGTGGTGGTTTTGATCTTCGCCGCGATGGACGCCGACCCGATCCTGCAGCTGTTCGCCTGGTTCTCCAACCTGGCAACCCTGTGCGTGATCCTGCTAATGGCGATGACATCGTTCGCGATCTGCGTGTATTTCCATCGGCACCCCGAACTCAAGGTCGGCCTGCTGCGCGGGCGAATTCTGCCGGTGCTGTCGTGCCTGGCATTGCTGAGCGTGCTGGTACTGGCGGTGGCGCATTTCGATGTGCTCACGGGGGCCAGCCAGCTCTTGTCCTACAGCTTGTGCGCGGTGATTCCCGCAGCCCTGCTGGGCGGCCTGTATCTCGCCGCGCGCCTGCGCAAGGTGTCGCCGCAGCGGTTCCTGGCCCTGGGCAGTCACAAGCTCTAAGGCCTGGTTCGAAACCTCTCTCCTGTGAATTGTTCGCTGCCGTTGTGCGGCAGGGCTCGTCTGCGCTAAAGGAAATTGCATATGCACCATTACAAGATGCTCATCAACGGCGTTTCGGTTGCCGGTGAAAACGGCCAGTTTGACGTGATCAATCCGGCCACCGGCGCCGCATTCGCCCAATGCCCGGCCGGCTCGCTGTCCCAGTTGGACGAGGCGGTGGCAGCCGCTCAGGCCGCTTTCAAGACCTGGCGCCACAGTACCCATGGGCAGCGCTGTGAGCACCTCAATGCGATTGCCGATGCGATCGAAAAGGACGCTGATGCACTGGCCCGGCTGATCGTGCAGGAGCAAGGAAAACCGCTTGAGCTGGCGTTTTCCGAAGTCATGGGCGCCGCCGCCTGGACCCGCTACGCCGCCGGGCAGGAGATCGCCGTGGAACTGGTGGAAGAAACCCCGACCCAGCGCATCGAACTGCACCGCAAGCCCTTGGGTGTGGTGGCGTCCATCACGCCGTGGAACTGGCCTTTCATGATCGCCGTGTGGCACATCATGCCGGCGCTGCGCGCGGGTAACTGCGTGATCAGCAAGCCATCGAGCCTGACGCCGCTTAGCACGTTGCGCCTGGTCGAAATTATCGGGCGCCATGTGCCACACGGTGTGATCAACTGCGTGACCGGCGAGCAGGGTTTCGGCAGCGCGATCACGTCGCACCCGGGGATCCAGAAGATTGTGTTCACCGGCTCCACCGCCACCGGCCAAAGCGTGATGCGCGGGGCCGCCACCAACCTCAAGCGCCTTACCCTGGAACTGGGCGGCAACGACGCGGCGATTGTATTGCCGGGTACGTCGGTGGAGGAGGTGGCCGAAGAGATCTTCCAGGCCGCCTTCCTCAACATGGGCCAGACCTGCGCCGCACTCAAGCGCTTGTACATTCACGAATCCCAGTACCAGGCGTTTGCCGAGGCCCTGACGCGGATTGCCGAGCGCCAGGTGGTCGGTGATGGCCTGGAGCCCGGCGTCAACTTCGGTCCGGTGCAGAACCTTGATCAACTGCAACTGGTGGACGCCCTGATTGCCGATGCGCGGGCACACGGTGCGCGGGTGCTGTGTGGCGGCGCACGCCTGGATCGCCCTGGGTTCTTCTACCCGCCCACGCTGGTGGCGGATGTGACCGATGGCCAGCGTCTGGTCGACGAGGAACAGTTCGGGCCGGTATTGCCGCTGATCGCTTATCAGGATGTCGAGGATGTGTTGCGCCGCGCCAATGCCGGCGACATGGGCCTGGGCGGTTCTGTCTGGGGCCCGGACGTTGAGCAGGCGCAGGCATTGGCCAGCCGTCTGGAGAGTGGCGTGGCCTGGGTCAACTGCCACGCGCGCATTCAGCCGAACACGCCGTTCGGCGGCAGCAAGATGTCCGGCTTCGGCGTCGAGTTCGGCCTGGAAGGGTTGCTGGAATTTACCGGCCAACAGTTGCTGTTCGTCAACAAGCGCGCAGCCGAATAACGCCTCAACAACTAAGACAGCCTCTCAAAAGGCGCACCCAAGGAGCTTCGATCATGCGGTATCCCTCCACGTCATTTCTCAGCGGTACGTTGGCCTGTACGTTGACGCTTTGCGCCATCAGCCAGGCCCAGGCCTATGAGTTGTACAGCGATGAGAGCCGGCATCTGAATGCCGACATGACCGCCGTGTTCGGCATGTTCAACAGCCGCAAGAACTATGACGGCACGCCGGGCGGTTCGACCTGGCGCGAAGGTTTCATCAAGTATGGCTTGAGCGGCGACCAGTCCCTGGCCGGCAATGGCACCGCCTATGGCGCCTTCGCGCTGGTCAGTTCCGCGACCTGGGGTGACGGCGACCCGGCCGGCAATACCCTGGGCAGCGAACGCACCACCAAAATCGAAGATGCGTACCTGGGCTGGCGCTCCGGCGACCTGTTTCCGGCCCTGGGCAAGGACGGCGTGGACATTTCCGGCGGTCGCCAGGTGGTCAAGCTCGGCAGTGGCTTCCTGATCAACGACGACGGTCCGAACCTGGGCAAGGGGCCGGCCAATGGCACGATGAACCGTGGCGGTGCGTATTACCTGGCCGCGCGGCACGCCTTCGATCAAACCGCGTTCCTGCGGCTGGGCGGCAAGGATGGTCTGCACGGCAGCCTGTTGTGGCTCAAGTCCGATAACCGCGCCCAGGCTGAAACCGAAGTGGCCGCCGGTACCCTGGATTACACCACCAAGCCGGGCACACTGGGCTTGACCTGGGTGCACGGCATCGATGTGAACGAACGCTGGGCCAGTGATTTTCAGCGCCAGCGCAAGGGCATGAATGTCTACAGCGTGCGCGGCGAAGGCGACGCAGGTCTGCCGAATGTCAGCCTGGCGTTCGAATATGCCTGGCAGGACAAGGACACCGGTCCCGAAAAAGCCTGGTACGGCGAAGCCGGCTACACCTTTGCCGATGTCGCTTGGACGCCAAAGGTCAGCTACCGCTACACCCGCTACTCACAGCAGTGGGATTCGCTGTTCACCGGCTTGAGCACTGGCTATGGCACCTGGCTGCAGGGCGAAGTCGCGGGCAACTATGCCGGGCCGTTCAACAGCAACACCAGCATCCAGCACGTGGCCCTCAAGGCCACGCCTCTGGAAAACCTGACCCTGGGTGCGCTGTACTTCGACTTCGACACCGTGCGCAAGAGCAATGCGCTGAACCTCAATGCTCGGGAGCTGGATGTATACGCCGAGTGGGCCGTCAACCCGCACCTGATCGTCACGCCGCTGATCGGCCTCTACAAGCCCAAGCAGGACGCCACCACGGGCGGCAACCAGGTCGCCGGCAACGGCACCAACGTTTACAGCCAGTTGACCATCGCCGTGCCGTTCTAGCCCACCGCAGCCGCCGCGCCTAAACCTCAGGATGCGGCGGCGCCCGGCGGATTGCGCAGGTTCTCGGCAATCCGGCGGGTGGTGTCCATGACCATTTCAATCACGGTTTCCTGGCGCAGCAGCTTGAAGCTCTGGGTGCTGCCGACGGCGGACAGGCTGCCGATCACCTCGTCGATATCCGGCTGGATGATGGGCGCGGCGATGCCGGTCAGGCCGAGGTTGAGTTCATCATGGGTCATGCAGTACCCATCCTTGCGAATCTTCTTTGTGGCCTTGGCAAAGCTGGCCCAGTCGTACGGGCTTTCCGGGTCGCTGGCCATATGCTCTTCGAACAGGCGCTGCAGGCGTCGACCTTTCTGGAAGGCGATTAATACCTTGGACTGTGCGCCGCGAAAAAAGGGCAGCGGATGCCCGCGCCCGAAGGAGAAGTGATACGTGTCGGTGGGTTCGGCAATGTAGGTATTAATGATGCGCCCGTCGTAGAAGACGCTGGCGAACACCGCCAGGCCGGTCTGCGCCGACAGCTCGTGCATCAGCTCGCGCCCCGCCAGAAGGATGGGGTCGTACTGGCGCATCATCCAGTCCAGCTCGATCACGCGCGGCCCCAGGCCGTAGTGGCCGGCGTCCACGCGGGTCAGCAGGCCGGCGTCGCACAATTCCTTGACATAGCGATACGCGGTGGCGCGCGACAGGCCCATGCGCTCGGCGATGGTGTCCGGGTCGATCTTCAACGTCGCCGGACCGAACAGGTCCAGGACATTCAGCAATTTACTCAGGCTGCTCATTTCGTTCCTAGAGAAGGGATGGCATGCGGGTAAGCACTATAGGCGAAAACAGCGCAGATCCAATGTGGGAGCGGTCTTGCTCGTGAAAGCGGTGGGCCCGTAATGGAAGTTACTGACAAACCGCATTCTCGAGCAAACCCGATCCTGCAGGTCGACAGGCTAAGCTTTTCAGATTATAAATTCACTTAAATCTCAAAATAAGAGATTTCATTCATAAAATGCTTGTTTGGCTCTCTATATTATGTGATAAATCTCAACAAAGAAAACGCTCAAGCGAGAGGGCTGACAATGAATGGCGCGCAACTGATAGTGAATGCGGCAGCGGCAAGCGGTATCGAGTACTGCTTCGCCAACCCCGGGACCACCGAGATTCCCCTGGTGGCCGCCATGGCCAGCGCACCTGC
>Ga0105251_10002705_pt1 | contig 13604 bp, 10 predicted proteins | sample KBSS64metaG_FD_80424 | JGI IMG/M metagenome (GOLD analysis project Ga0105251, IMG submission 80424) | Switchgrass rhizosphere microbial communities from Kellogg Biological Station, Michigan, USA - KBS S6-4 metaG | ecosystem: Host-associated > Plants > Roots > Rhizosphere > Soil | place...
CAACGTGGATTGCGTCCTGCGGGGCGGCGAAATCAACGACCAGTCCCTGATCGCACGCCATGTCGGTGATTTGCAAATCGGTGTTTACGTCGCACCGAGCTATGTGGAACGCCTCGGCGCCCCTGCGCACCCGCGAGAGCTGGAAAACACGGACCATCGCATAGTGGGATTCTTGTCCTCACGCACAGGTAAGATTGATCCTCTGGTACTGCACGGTGAGAGGGAACATATTGAAATCAAGGCCAGCTATGTGCTTGCAGTGGATGATGGCAACGCCTACCTCGAAGCTGGACTCGCGGGATTAGGCGTGATTGCGCTACCCGTCTATATGGCGGCGGCACATCAGGCTTGTGGCTCCTTAATTCCGCTATTTGAGCAATGGCGTATTAACCCAATGCCCCTATACCTGGCATTTCCGCCGAACCGCCATGTCAACGCCAGGCTGCGCGTTTTTATTGATTGGATTGTTGAATTGATGCAGCAGCATGTCCCTAATTCCAATAATACCAGTCCCTGATTCGCTCATCAGGGTATTGGTTTATCTCCTGCCGTTACCAGAATACGCCATTCTCCTACTGGTTCCTCTTATGTATTCCACTGCTAAATATAATTATTAATATCAATAACACATAACTATCACTCAGCATTAATTGATCGACAAAATCTATTAATTACATTCCGTGTGACATTCATCACAAAACAGGGTCGCTCAACGTTTATTATTTACCGCATAGCAAAAACATATTTTTCGGTCAGGAAAAAATAATCTCATCATGAGGTAAAGTTCGTTATTAACTCACCTATGGAGGTAATTGTTTTGCCATGGAAAGACCCATCATCAAATGCATTTTTTAGCTGGGTTTACATAATATTATTCGGCGCGTGGGGAGGTCTTGTTAGATATCTCCTTGACGTTAAGTCGGGCCAGTCGGGAAGAAATTTATTTTCGGCAGTAGCACAAATTATTGTGTCAGGATTCACCGGTGTACTTGCTGGATTGATGTCCCAAAGCCTGGGAACAGTATTTCACACTTCACTTGCCGTCAGCGGTATATCAGGTGCTATGGGCGTTGTTGCCCTTAATTATTACTGGAAAAAAATCTCTGGAGACAGCAATGATAAATCATGAATTTAGTAAAACGACTGAAAAGAACCTTAAAGGCGTACATAAGGACCTTTCTGATGTAATGAGAAAAGCGTTGAAATTATCGCCTATTGATTTCGGCATTTCAGAAGGGGTAAGAAACCAGAAGCGGCAGCTTGAGCTATTGGCAGCAGGAAAATCATTAACCTCAAAAAGCAGGCATTTAACGGGACACGCCGTCGATGTATTCGCAGTCATAAACGGCACAGCATCCTGGGAGTTTAAACATTACCAGACAATTGCAACGGCTGTTTTTCAGGCTGCTAAGGAGTTATCTGTTGATGTTGAATGGGGCGGAAACTGGACGAAAATAAAGGATGGGGTTCATTTTCAGCTCTCACGAAAGATGTATCCTGAATAGCAGCTAAATATTTGGCAGGTCTATTCTGGCCGATAATACTGTACACCAGCATTTGCTGGATGATAAACCATGCCATGCTTATTCAACTATTTTACAAGAGGAGAATTACAATACAAAACTATTTTTAATTACCACAGCATCAAATTATCCGCCAGGCGTTTATTTGTTCGCTATTTATTTTAGCGATACCTTATTGCGCTGGCAAAAAATATATATTTCATTGAACGAAACAAAAAGGAATACAATCATGACTATTACTTATGTTAAAACTGAACTTGCACCAGCCGACAACCAGCTCGCTGCATATATTTATTTTACCTCTGATACGCCAGTAAGCTACTCTTACACCGTATCAAAACGGACGACCAGCCCAACCAGCGTAGATTTCACCTATGAATCGGATCTGATTTATGGCGTTTCTCAAACCATAAAAATTCCTGTTATTGGTCTTTATGCACAATATGCAAACAGCGTGCAGGTCGTGTTTAAGGATGAAACGGGAGCTGAAGTTTTCAATCAGGCATTCACTATTAGCACCGAAGATCAGATATATGATACCTCTGTCATCTTCCATCTCGATATTGAACAAACCGATCCTGCACTGTTTACCTCTGTATGGGGAAACAGCTGGTTAATGGAATCCACTGGCCGTGGTTATGACCAGAATGGTGACCTGCGTTTTAACTTCGTATCGGTTTATCATCTCCAGCCGCTGCGAATCCACAATGGCTACCTCTATACCGGTAGCGATGAAGATATGTCCTGGTACGGACGCCGCTTCTTCAAAATTGACATTATGGGTAATGTCGTTCTGGAATTCGACCTGCGTGATGCTGATGGCAATCATTATGCAAATACTCACGATGTAGTCTGGGACTCAGCGGGCGACATTTATATGTTTGGCACCGATAGCCCTAACCGACTCACCAATACGATGGCGCAAGATGCCGTGATGCTAAAATTCAACGATCAGACAGGGAAAATGATTTGGGCGAAAAACTATACCAGTGAGTATAGTGGCTCTCAAATCTTAAATAACAATACCCCTAATGATGTTCATTTTAACTCACTCACATGGATTGCAAGCAGTCCAAACAACGAAGAAGCCGTTATTGTCCACTCTCGCACAACGAGCACCACTTTTGGTATTTCTATCGTTGATGGTAGTATCTTGTGGGCAATCGACACCGGTAATTTCAACCCTCAGTTCCCGGCTAAACAAACGACTGTTCATATTGATAACACTGGTATTACTCACTATGAAAATGGTGCCCATACGGTGTGCATCACTAATAATAGTGCATTTGCAGCAAATATCGATCCTACCGTAGGCAAATTTGTCTTATCAGTCTTTGATAACAGATCTTGCGTTGATGCAAATGGAAACCCTGTTATTCGCCCGATGAATGACGAAGCAACAACGGATGCCTACCAAACCGATCCAGCACGCATTCTTTTCTATGCGGTAGACTTAGCAGCCAAAACAGCGGTGGAAATTCATGCACCTATTGAACTTCCAACGACGCCTATCATCCAATGGACTGACTTTATGGGCAGCGTGTTTGATCATGGTGATTATTTCGTTATTTTCACCTGCCATGCGCGTTCATTCTTTATCAGTGATGTGGACGGCAATATGATTGCTTCTATCTACGATGTCATTTCATTACCTGATGGCGCACCTCAATTCCCTGGTGAGGCCTATCGTGCAAGATTGTTTAACGAAACGGAGCTTACTGATGTCATCACTGCGGCATCCCTTCATGCAAATTAATAAAAAGATTAGCAATCGATCGGCAGGTTTGATTACCTATTAATCGTACTGCAAATGTTAAAAGGGTTCATGTATCTACATGAACCCTTGACGTTATATCTCAAGAATGCAGGGCATAATTTTATCACGAATAGATTGAGCCGGTGCTCGTGCCAGACAACGGTTGTGTAAGTTTATCGTTATACTCATCCGCCAGAGAAAGGAGAATCTGCGTTACGCGCCCAGCGGAGAGTTTGGCACTTTTCGTAAATTCAGCTTGCTGGTATAGCCAGTGGCTAAAGTGCCTGCTGGCCCTTAAAGAGAGTATTTTAGCGTTACGCTTATCCCCCCCTGTCAAAGGGCATACCATCCTGCGGTTTTTCCCCTGCCCCCAGAGCTGCCACTGAGTTTGCCACCAGCCGTGCTGTGTTGTTCTCAGTAAAGCCCAGGGTATATCGCTCTCATCTTCAGTGATTTCCTCTTCTATAAACCAAAGCTCACCTTGCCGCTGGCGAAACAGATCTGCCCACGCGGTAATAACGGCGCCTCGAAGAAAGCATTCATGTGAAATAACGTGTGTCTTTACCTGAGGGAAAAGGATGTTCAGCAAACGAAAATGCCCGTGAGCCGCGATAACGGGACGCAGAATCGCACCTCTGGCGTTACGTTTGAGAGCTGCACTTCCATACTGAATTTCATCAAACTGGCTCCGATGTAGAAACTGCATCTCGCGCATATCAACGCGATTAACGATATCACTATGGCGCAAATCAGGCTCACTATTCCCACGCCAGTGATACCTTAACGTTTCACCGCTGGCATGCGGCGTAAAATTTGTGGAGATATGAAGAACACTACCGCGGTCGGCATCGAAACTGAGTAGCACATACTGCTTCTGTTCTGTACTACTCCCCTGGAAAGGCACAATGAGTGAAATAGTTTCAATTCGCTCCGGGGGGACAATTTTTCTTTTTGTTTGCCGTTTGGGCGTCCAGACTTTTCTGCAGGCTCGGCACTGCACCCGCTGCGTTCTCTGTGGGTTATAACCATAACAAATAGTTTTCAGGCTATAACATTCAGGACAAAAATAACCGTTTTCTGAGGCATATGCTTTTAAGTGAGCAGATAGCCATTCATTAAATTGTTGTTCATCAAACAGCGGGGGATAACTCCCGCAAGCCCGACAGTGTAATGCCGGAAACCCCAGCCTGTAATCTGGCCAACTGTAATCTGAACATGCCGATACAGGTAGCCCTAAATTGCGGCAACCAAACGATTTGCAGGTATTAATCGTAAATAGAGTCAATATGTGTTACCAACGATTTCAAGAGGTCGCTGATTTTGCCTCATAACTCCTGATTGATTGTGTGAGCAGACTCGCATAAAAGATTCTTTCAGAACGTAAAGTAACGAACCTTTATATAACTGAAAGGAACTGATGATGAATATAAAAGCGATTAGCGCAGGCATTCTGTTGACATTACCATTTTGGGCCTGTGCCAAGGATGTCACATTTATTTATACCAACGATCTCCACGCTCATGTGGAGCCTTATAAGGTTCCATGGATCGCTGAAGGCAAACGCGATGTCGGTGGTTGGGCGAATATCACCACCATGGTGAAAGAGGAAAAGCAAAAAAGTAAAGCAACATGGTTTTTTGATGCAGGTGATTATTTTACGGGTCCTTATATTAGTAGCTTAACTAAGGGAAAAGCTATTATTGATATAATGAATACCATGCCGTTTGACGCAGTCACGATAGGTAATCATGAATTCGATCACGGCTGGGATAATACGTTATTACAGTTAAGCCAGGCGAAATTCCCTATTGTACAGGGCAACATATTCTATCAGAACAGCAGCAAGTTATTCTGGGATAAGCCATATACCATCATCGAAAAAGAGGGTGTGAAAATTGGCGTCATTGGTTTGCACGGCGTCTTTGCCTTCAATGATACCGTTTCAGCGGCAACACGCGTAGGTATTGAAGCGCGGGATGAAATTAAGTGGCTGCAGAGCTATTTAGATGAACTCAAAGGAAAAGTCGACTTAACCGTATTGCTGGTTCATGAAGGCACGCCGGCGCGTCAGTCCAGTGTGGGGGGGACCGACGTACGCCGTGCGCTGGATAAAGATATTCAAACCGCAAGCCAGGTAAAAGGCCTGGATATTCTGATTACGGGACATGCGCATGTTGGTACCCCGGAACCGATTAAAGTAGGCAATACGTTGATCCTCTCGACCGACAGCGGCGGCATTGATGTGGGGAAACTGGTACTGGACTACACGAAGCCGCATCAGTTTACGGTGAAAAATTTCGAGCTTAAAACCATTTACGCCGATGAGTGGAAGCCCGATCCGCAAACGAAAAAGGTCATAGACGGCTGGAATAAGCAACTTGATGAAGTGGTTCAACAAACCGTAGCGCAGTCGCCGGTTGAATTGACGCGTGCGTATGGTGAATCAGCCTCGCTGGGAAATCTGGCTGCTGACGCTTTGCTGGCGGCAGCGGGTAAAAATACCCAGTTGGCCTTGACCAACTCCGGTGGGATTCGCAATGAAATCCCGTCTGGCGCGATTACGATGGGTGGTGTCATTAGTACGTTCCCCTTCCCTAACGAGCTGGCCACGATGGACCTCACGGGGAAACAATTACGCACGCTGATGGAGCATGCCGCAAGTTTAAGCAATGGCGTCTTGCAGGTATCAAAAGGCCTGGAGATGAAGTATGACAGCAGTAAACCGATCGGTCAGCGAGTCGTCGTATTTACACTTAACGGCAAGCCAATTGAAGACGCGACCGTCTACCACATTGCCACCCAGAGCTTCCTTGCTGACGGTGGGGATGGTTTTACCACCTTTACCGAAGGTAAAGCACGCAATACAACAGGCGGTTACTACGTTTCTAACGCTGTGATCGATTACTTCAAGGCGGGCAATACCATTACGGATGAGCAGATCAACGGCATGCGCGTTGCTGATGTAAAAAAATAAAGGTCCCTGCCATACATGCTTTCGGTGCCGCATTGGTGATGAATGCATTGAAATGAATGTAATGAAATAACCGTTTAAGGGTTCATATATCTACATGAACCCTTTTTCAAACTATCGTTTTTTCAAGGGAATTGATTATGAAGAAAAATATAAAGCTGAGTCTGATTACGTTGTGCTTGTCCGCAACGCTTACTGCATCAGTTAATGCGAAAGATGTGACAATTTACTATACCAACGATCTGCATGCGCATGTCTCTCCGGGGAAAGTCCCCACCGTTGACAAAGAACGTCTGGTAGGGGGTTTTGCTAATATAGCGACCATCGTTAATGATGCTAAGAAAAAAAGTAAAGATATCTTTTTCTTTGATGCAGGTGATTACTTTACCGGACCCTATATAAGCACCCTGACCAAAGGTGAAGCAATTATTGATATCATGAACACCATGCCTTTTGACGCTGTGTCGGTGGGGAACCACGAATTTGACCATGGCGTTGATAATATGGTTAAGCAGTTATCAAAAGCAAACTTCCCCATTTTGTTAGGCAATGTTTTTTATACCAACAGTGATAAGCCCGTCTGGAATAACCCCTGGACGATCGTCGAAAAAAATGGCATTAAAATTGGTGTAATCGGGGTGCATCAGAAATTTGCATTTTATGACACGATTGCCGCTAAAGCTTACGCAGGCTCAGAGGCGCGTGATGAAGTGCCTTATATTCAACAAGCGCTTGATGCGTTAAAAGGTAAAGTGGATATCATCGTGCTGCTTATCCATGAAGGTACGCCAGCGCGTCAATCAAGTTATGGAAACAAAGACGTAGCCAGAATGCTGCAAGCTGATATCGATACCGCAAAGAAATTTAAGGGTATTGATGTATTAATCACGGGTCATGCCCATGTAGGTACGCCAGAGCCAATTAAAGTCAATGACACTCTCATTGTTTCAACGGATGCCTATGGCACTGATATTGGTAAATTAGTATTGGATTATAACCCTCAGACTAAAAAAATTGAGGGTTATAATGGTAAATTAATCACTGTATTTGCTGACGAATATAAGCCAGATCCAAAAGTACAAGCCAGAATTGATGAATGGAATGCCAGGCTGAAAAAAATCACTGGCCAGGTTATTGGATCGACAACGGCGCCCTTCACACGTTCTTATGGTGAATCATCACCTGTCGGTAATTTAATTATCGACGCCATGATGGCAAAAGTGCCGGATGCCGTCGTTGGATTACAAAATAGCGGCGGAATACGTGCTGATTTCCCACAGGGGAACTTAACCTACGGCGATGTCATTACTACCTTCCCATTTAATAACGATCTGGTTGAAATGGATCTCACCGGTAAAGATCTCACCGATTTAATGATCCATGCAACTAATCTCACCAATGGTATTTTGCAAGTGTCAAAAAGCGTTCATGTTGAATATGACAGTAAAAAACCGCTGGGTGAACGTCTTATTAAATTCACTGTTAATAATCAGCCTATAGATCCAGCCAGAACATATCGGGTTGCTACACACTCATTTTGCGCGACAGGTGGCGATGGATTTGAAGCGTTTTTAAAAGGGAAAAACATCAAAACCATCAACAGTACTACCTCTGCCGAGTCAATTATTGATTACGTTAAGGCGCATAGCCCAGTAAAACCCGATCTTGAAATGAGGGTGACTGATGTAAGCGCTGCTAAATAGATTCAACAAGAAGTGGTGAAATACTGACGCGTATTTCAAATAACACTCGTTTTTCAACAGACTTCCATAGAAGGAATTATACGCATGAAAAAAATGAAATTTCTTTTGCCAGGCGCATTGATATTGCTACCTGTGGTTGCGTTTGCAGACTCTGGAAATGATGAATACCTATCAGACTGGTGGCATCAAAGCATTAATATTGTCGGCAGCAACTCTACCCGCTTCGGGCCACAAAAAAGAGCAGACTTATATCCAGAATATCGTGCGTGGGCACATGTGGATTGGTTTGATTTCTACGGCTACGCCGATTTACCTAAATTTTTTGGTTTAGGAAATGATAACGATATCGGCATTTGGGATAATGGCTCGCCATTCTTCATGGAAATAGAACCACGCTTTAGCATCGACAAATTAACGGGGCTCGACCTGAGTTTTGGTCCATTTAAAGAATGGTATTTTGCTCACAACTATATTTATAATGCGGGCACTAATGAAGGACAGCGTCAGAGTACCTGGTATATGGGGCTTGGGACAGATATCGATACGGGATTACCGATGACGTTATCTGCGAACATCTACGCTAAATACCAGGGGAATAATTATAACGCCGCCAACGAAAACGAATGGGATGGGTATCGATTTAAAGTAAAATATGCTGTTCCGCTCACTACGCTGTTTGGCGGCAAGCTAAATTACGTCGGTTTCACCAACTTTGATTTCGGCTCAGACTTAAAAGACGAATCAGGAGGCGCGCAGCCATTTTACTCACGTACAAATGACTCAATCGTTTCCACCCATATCCTCAGCTTAGTTTACTCTCACTGGAGTTATGGCGCGACCCTTCGTTATTTCTATCATGGTGGGCAATTTGAAGAAGGCAGTAAAGCATACAACAGCAAAGGGCAGATCACGCGTATAGACTCAACGGGGTGGGCCTACTATTTAACCGCCGGATACACTTTTTAAATATGACTAAAAGGAATTGGCCATGAAGAAAAGAATAATTGCTGCAAGTGTTCTGTTGACGTTGCCATTTTGGGCAGGTGCCAAAGATGTCACTATTATCTATACCAACGATCTCCACGCGCATGTCGATACTTACAAACTTCCTTATGTCGCCAACGGCACAAGGGATATTGGCGGATTCGCTAATATCACGACCTTAGTAAAACAGGAAAAAGCAAAAAATAAAGCCACCTTTTATTTTGATGCCGGTGACTACTTTACCGGCCCCTATATCAGCAGTCTGACAAAGGGGGAGGCAATAATTGATATTATGAATACTATGCCCTTTGATGCGGTATCAATTGGCAATCATGAATTTGACCATGGCTGGGATAATCTCCTGCGCCAGTTAAGCAAGGCAAACTTCCCTGTTCTGTTAGGGAATGTATTCCATAAGGACAGCGAAAAACCTTTCTGGAACAAACCGTATACCATTCTGGAAAAAGATGGCGTAAAGATTGGCGTTATTGGGCTGCACGGCGTGTTTGCGTTTAATGACACTGTCTCAGAACTCTCGCTCCAGGGTCTCGATAATGATAATAACAACCGCTTTGATAAATCAGCAGCGGCCCTTAAGAACCAGGGGATTGAGGCTCGCGATGAGGTGAAGTATCTGCAGCACTACCTGGATGAGCTGCGGGGCAAAGTTGACGTTACCGTCGCGCTGATTCATGAAGGTGTTCCGGCGCGTCAGTCCAGCATTGGGAATACCGATGTCCGACGTGCACTGGATAAAGATATTCAGACGGCAAGCCAGGTCACAGGACTTGATATTCTTATCACCGGACATGCTCACACAGGAACGCCAGAACCGATCAAAGTGGGGAATACGTTAATCCTCTCAACTGACAGCGGCGGTATCGATGTCGGTAAATTGGTACTCGATGTTAAACCTGCCACGCATACCCATGAAGTGAAAAGCTTCGAGCTTAAAACGCTTTACGTTGATGAATGGAAACCTGATCCAACAACGCAGAAGGTTATTAATGGCTGGAATAAAAAACTCGCGGATATCGTGCGCCAGCCGGTCGGTGAATCCCCCATCGCGTTAACCCGTGCCTATGGCGAGTCATCACAACTTGGGAACTTGTTTACGGATGCAATGCTTGCCGCCGCGCCGAAGGCACAGATAGCGCTGATTAATTCTGGTAGCTTACGGGCCGATCTCAACGCAGGCCCTGTTACTTTTGGTGATATCACCAGCACATTCCCCTTCAAGAATGAGCTTACAGAGATGGATCTCAGCGGCAAGGATCTGCGTAATCTGATGGAGCATGGCGCATCGCTCACGAATGGCATACTTCAAATGTCACAGGGGGCTGAAATGCATTATATGCCGCAGAAACCAGCAGGTAAGCGCGTCGTATCTTTCACAATTAACGGCAAAGAGATTGCCGATACGGAGACTTACCATGTTGCTACGACGACATTCCTTGCTTTAGGAGGCGATGGTTTTCTGGCATTTAAAGAAGGGAAAAATGTTCAAGTCCGTGCCGGACACAATATGTCCGATGTGGTCATTGACTATCTGAAGTCAGGGCACAAAATCGTTCCTGCACAAGTTAATGAAATGCGCGTTGAAGTCAGTAAATAATAAAATAATGATGCCATTCATTTGTGGATGGCATCACTTTTTATAAAGATGGAAAGTTGCCCTATGACGGAAAAACACTTAACTACATTCTGTAATTTACATTGTACAGAATGCTCTCATCTCCATAAAATGCGACTGCACCCGGAATGCCAAACGGGTTGTATGGATGATACGACGCTTAAGCAATATATTCGTCAGAAAATTGAATCATGGGAAACTGGCGATGTGCATTTTTCCTGGCAAGATGAAGAATTAACGTCTGACGGATTAATTTTTTTAAAACGCGTCATTGACTTACAGCTGCGGTTTGCACAAGGTAAAACTATTATTAATACATTGCTCATCAGCGGTATTACGTTAGATGACGGCTGGTGTGAATTCATCAAAAAGAATGATTTTCTTATTTGCATTTCGGTAGATGGTGATAGTCAGCAAAGCGACACGTTCAGCAAAACGATTTCTGAAAGCCCAGTGGCTAATATGATTGAAGTAAACGTGAGGCTACTGCATAAGCACGACATTGCATTCAGTACGCTTACCGTCCTTAACAACATAAATAGCCAGCAGCCGCTGCGGGTCTATCATTATTTGAAGAGTCTTGGCAGTCGCCATATGTTGTTTATCCCCTTACTTAAACCGCTTGAACAAGGTGGTGTGGACGCGCAAAGCCTTGCGCCCGCCGCACTGGGGATTTTTTTGAAAACGATTTTTTATACCTGGATACGCCTGGACATTGGAACGATTAAAATCCCTATCTTTGAGCATGCATTTGCTGCGTGGTGCGGGTTATCTGTGCCAACCTGCGTTTATGCATCCTGTGATGACAGCAATCCACATTTCACAGCGAAACTGGCAAAAGAATGTACGAGTTGCAAAATGGAATTCGCCTGCCGCGGCGGTTGTGCAAAAGACCGCATAGCGCTTTCCCAATCCGGTGAGCCGCAGCTTAATTATTTTTGCGAAAGCTATCAGGCTTTTTTTACTTATGCGGAACCCTATATGTTGATGATGAAGGCTTTGTGGGAACAAAACTATGCGCCTTCCGATATTCGAAAGTATTTGGCCTGACATCGTTCTCAGGGCGCCGTCTGCTGAAGCCAGATCCGCACTTCTTCGTTCAGCCACGCGACAAAAAGAGCCACCTCCGGCTTCGCCTCCTTTGGCTGCGCTGTCACCAGCCAGTAAGGCCAGGGATACGGCGCGGTGATGGAGGTTAGCTGGACCAGTTCACCTCTGGTGATGGCATCCTGAACCAGAGAGCGACGCTCCAGCGCGATGCCTTTCCCGAGCCGAACGGCTTCGATAATGATATTGGAGTCGTTAATACATAAACCGCCAGGCGCGGCAACAGCCAGTGGCATCCAAAAGACGGCACCATCGCCAGCGTCAGCTCCTGTTTTCTCGGCTTCACCTGCACGAGCCGGGTGGCATCTGCGATATGGTTCAGCGCCTCGCGTACCTGTAGGGCATAGAGCCGCCCTTCTTCGTTGAGCTGCACCCCTCGCCCGTTCCGGATGAAGAGCTTCACGCCCACCATCTCCTCCAGCACTTTGATCTGCTGGCTGATAGCGGAATGGGTAACGTGGAGTTCTTTCGCCGCCAGCGTCACGCTGCCAAGACGGGCGACGGCTTCGAAGCTTCGCAAACTGGCAATGGGTGGAAAATCGGACATGAAAACACTCCCTTATCTGCACTGGATCTATAACGACAGCTTGCCCACATGTCAGTAATACTAACCTTTACGGTAAGATACTGAAGATATTCGCCAGGAAGTTTGTATTGTAATGTCAGTTCATCCTTTTCAATGACGCGTTATTTCACAGAGACAGGAAAACGGGAATTATGATTAAGCTTATTGGCATGATGGATTCGCCTTATGTACGGCGCGTGGCGATCTCTCTTGAGCTTTATGGCGTTAAGTTTGAAAGCCAGCCGCTGTCAGTCTTTAGCACCTTCGAAGCGTTCTCCCGGATCAACCCCGCGGTAAAAGCGCCAACGTTGATTCTGGATAACGGAATACGGCTGATGGACTCGTCGCTGATACTGAACTATTTTGAGTCTCAGGCCACCCCCGAGCGGAGACTCCTGCCCGTCGCGCCGGATGCGCAGGCAAAGGATCTTCAGACGCTGGGCTTTATTCTCGCCGCCGCTGAGAAGGCCGTGCAAAATGTGTATGAACACCACCAGCGCCCGGTGGAAAAGCAGCACGCTGCATGGGTCGAACGCATTACAACCCAGCTGCTGGCGGCCTGCAGGGAATGGAATACCTTACTGGAGACGCGCCCGACCACCGTTCCCGATCAGGTTGCCGTCACGAGCACGGTTGTCTGGAGGTTTATTCAGTCGATGATCCCGCACGTCGTTAACGCAGCGGATTTCAGAGAGATTCAGGCATTTGCCGAATCATTCGAATCACAGGCGGTCTTTAAAAAATATCCGTTCAACTAAGCGATGAGCCCGGTAGCGCAGCGCTACCGGGCAGGCCAGCAGCTAAATCTGATAATCAATCGCCACTTCTTCCGGCTCCATCACCTGGCGTTTAATCTCATCCACCGACAGCCCGGCGTTGCAGAGCTCTATAAAGCGCCACACATAGTTGCGCTGCAGTTGCCCGCGCTTCAGGCCAAGCCATACGGTATTGGCGTCAAACAGATGTCGCGTATCAAGACGCACCAGATTCCCGTCCTCGCGTTCTCCGCTGGACTGTTCCGCAACCAGACCAATGCCCAGGCCAAGCTCAACGTAGGTTTTGATCACATCAGAATCCTGCGCGCTCAGCACCACGTCCGGCGTTAGCCCTTTGCGGTTGAAGGCTTCATCAATGCGCGAACGTCCGGTGATCCCCTGGCGATATGTGATCAGCGGCCATTTCGCAACGTCTTCCAGCGTCAGAGGTGAAACCTGATTCAGCGGATGATCGACCGGGAGCAATAAGCTGTGGTACCAGCGGAACCAGGGGAACGCCACCAGCAGCGGGTCGTTGCTCAGGCGTTCGCTGGCAATGCCGATATCCGCCCCACCGTTTTGCAGCAGCACTTCAATTTCCTGCGGC
>Ga0105251_10002707_pt1 | contig 13595 bp, 10 predicted proteins | sample KBSS64metaG_FD_80424 | JGI IMG/M metagenome (GOLD analysis project Ga0105251, IMG submission 80424) | Switchgrass rhizosphere microbial communities from Kellogg Biological Station, Michigan, USA - KBS S6-4 metaG | ecosystem: Host-associated > Plants > Roots > Rhizosphere > Soil | place...
GCGCGCAGCAACATCCAGGACGGCACCATCATTCACGTGAGCCACCACAGCCCGTACAACAAGGGCGGCTATCCGACCCTGATCGGCGAAGGCGTCACGGTCGGCCACGGCACCATCATCCATGCCTGCACCATCGGCGAGTACAGCCTGATCGGCATGGGCGCCTGCATCCTGGACGGCGCCTCCGTCAGCCGGCACAGCTTCGTCGGGGCGGGCGCGGTGATCGGGCCGGGCAAGGTGGTTGGCGAGGGCGAACTGTGGGTGGGCAACCCGGCGCGGCCGGTGCGCACCCTGAGCGCGCAGGAGATCGAGTCGCTGCACTACTCGGCCGATCACTACGTGCGGTTGAAGGACAAGTACCTGGGGATGTGACCCGCCCCTACCGGTAATCGTCTTCACACGGTACAGTCGGCATCCGACCCAGGAAGCAGTCGAGAACCGCATGCCGTTGGCAGCCGTCCGGAGCGACGTGCGCGCATGAGCGCACCCATGCTGGATACCTACCGTGAGGTGATCACGCCCGAAGGCGTGCCCCTGCACCTGCCGGCCGCCGGCCCGGTGCCGCGTGCGCTGGCCTGGGTGATCGATTTCATCATCCGTGCAGGGGCGCTGATGATGCTCAGCATTCCGCTCACCCTGCTCGGCGAGTTCGGCAGGGGCCTGTACATGGGGCTGCTGTTCCTGCTGATGTGGGCCTATACCATCGTGCTGGAAGCCTGCTGGGGCCGCACGCTGGGCAAGCGGGTGATGGGACTGCGCGTGGTGGCCCAGGACGGCGCACCGATCGGCTGGATGGCGGCGATCACCCGCAACCTGCTGCGTACGGTGGACATGCTTCCGTTCGCCTACGCGCTGGGCCTGCTGTCGAGCCTGTTCGACCGCAACGGCCGCCGCCTGGGCGATCTCGTCGCCGGCACGGTGGTCATACACGACAGCCGCCGGTCGCTGCCGGCCAGCGTGGCCATCGACACGGTGCTGGCGCCGCCGCAGGCGCTGCAGCCGGCCGAGCAGGCCGCGATCATCGCCTTCGCCGAGCGCGCGCCGCGCCTGTCCGGTCCACGCCAGCAGGAACTGGCTGCGGTGGCCGCACCGATCAGCGGTGGCCAGGGCCAGGTCGGCGTGCTGCGCCTGTATGCCATGGCCAACTGGCTGCTGGGGCGCCGATGAGGCAGGAACAGTTCGTCGCGCGCTACCAGGACGAATGGCGGTCGCTGGAACGCTGGTTCGCGCTGCGTGGCGAGCAGGTGCGGAATGCACGCAGCAGCCTGGACCCGACCGCGCTCAACGATGAGGATTTTCCGCAGCGCTACCGCCGCTTGTGCCAGCAGCTGGCGCTGGCGCGCAGGCGCGGTTACAGCCCGCAGCTGGTCGCGCACCTGCAACGGCTGATGCAGCAGGGCCATGGCGTGCTCTATCGCACCCCGCCGCCGCGCTGGCGCCGGGCGCTGGAGTTCCTGCTGGCCGATTTCCCGCAGCTGGTGCGCAGCCAGGCGCGCAGCATGTGGGTGGCGACCGCGCTGTTCGTGATCCCCATGGTAGGCAGCTTCGCGCTGATCCAGTGGCACCCGGAGCTGGTCCACCTGCTGATGGACAACCGCGAGATCGCGGCCATGGAAAGCATGTACGACCCGGCCGCGCCGCACCTGGGCCGCGACAGCGGAACGGACTGGATGATGTTCGGCTATTACATCATGAACAACATCAGCATCGGCCTGCGCACGTTCGCCAGCGGCCTGCTGGCCGGGCTCGGCACGGTGCTGGTGCTGCTGTTCAACGGGCTCAACATCGGTGCCGCGGCCGGCCACCTTCAGCACATCGGCCACGGCGACCCGTTCTGGCGCTTCGTGGTCGGGCATGGCGCGTTCGAACTCACCGCGATCGTGATCGCCGGCGGCGCCGGCCTGCAACTGGGCATGAAACTGTTGGCCCCCGGCCGGCGCCGGCGCATCGATGCGCTGGTGGAAGGCGGCAGGATCGGCGCGCAGCTTTGCGTGGGGATCGCGGTGATGCTGCTGGTGGCCGCCTTCATCGAAGCCTTCTGGTCGTCCATCGCCGAGGTACCGGCCTGGGGCAAGTACAGCGTGGCCGCCGTGTTGTGGACGCTGGTGCTGGTATGGCTGTGGCGTGGTGGACGCGGAGCCGGCCATGCGGATTGACCAGCTCAACGTCACCCTGCGCGCACGTTCCGAATGGGAAGCCATGGAGCTGGGCACCGCGCTGGTGCGCCGCCACGCGCGCGCCATCTGGCTGCCGCTGCTGTGCGTGTCGCTGCCGCTGTTCGCAGTGATCAACGCCGCCGCGTGGTGGGCCGACGCGTTCGGCTGGGCGTGGCTGGTGATGTGGTGGCTGAAACCGGTATCCGACAGGATCGCACTGTACGTGATCTCTCGCGGCGTGTTCGGCGACGAGCCGCGCCCGGGGCAGACCCTGCGCGCGCAGCGCCACTGGGGCTGGAACGGCTTCTGGGGCTACCTGGGCTGGCGCCGCTTCAGTCCGTTCCGCGCGCTGCTGCTGCCGGTGAACCTGCTGGAGGGCAGCGATGCCGCGCATCGCAGCCAGCGCCGCCGCGCGGTACTGGGCGGCGCGTTCGGGCATGCGGTGATGCTCAGCATCACGTGCATGGTGTTCGAGCTGGTGCTCGTCAGTGGCGCGATCGCGGCGATCTTCCTGTTCGTGCCGCTGGAGCTGTTGTCCGAGTCCTGGCGGGCGGCATGGGAGATGGTGCGGGAAGACATGCCGGCCTGGGCCAGGCTCGGCGTGAACCTGCTGTTCTGGCTGGCGGCCACGCTGATGGGCCCGTTCTACGCCGGTGCCGGTTTCGCGCTGTACCTCAACCGCCGCACCGAGATGGAAGCCTGGGACGTGGAAATCGCGTTCCGACGCCTGCGCGAGCGCCTGCAGCAGGCCGCACCGCTGCTGGTGCTCGCGCTGGTGCTGTGCTGGCCGATGGGGGCGCTGCATGCACAGGACGCAGGCCAGGCGCCGAGCTGCAGCGCACCCGACACCGCGCTGGAAGACGAAGAAGAAAACGGGGCGGAACGCGTTCCGGCCGATGACCCGTCCAACACGCCGGCCGTGATCTTCGGCGGAACACCCGACACCCCCGGTTTCCGCCAGGCGGTGCAGCGTGCGTATGAAGACCCGCTGGTGGCGCCTACGCGCGAGGTCAGCCACTGGGAACGCACGCAGAGCGATGCGGAGAAAAAGAAGAAGGAAGCCAAAGAGAGCGCCAACGACACGCCGCGCAGCAAAGGCCCGCGCCTGCCAGCACAGATTGCCGAATGGATTTTGTGGGGCCTGGTCGGCCTGCTGGCGCTGTTCCTGCTGGTGACCTCGCCCCGCTGGCTGCGTTGGCTGCGCGGCAGCGGAGCCGCCCGGCGCAGGGCGGCCGATCCCGTGCGCGAAGAGCCGGTGGAAATGCCCGAGGTGGTTCCGCCGGATCCCGCCGCGCGCGCGCGCGCGCTGTGGCAGCAGGGCCGCCCGCGCCAGGCGCTGGCCCTGTTGTACCGCGCCAGCGTGGCGTCGATGAGCGAGCGCGCCGACGTGGTGCTGCCGCCCGGCGCGACCGAGGCGCAGTGCCTGCGTGCATCGCGGCGCATGCCGGACGAAGCCGACCGCGCGTTGTTCGCACGCATCGTGCGGGTCTGGCAGTACGCCGCCTATGCCGGGCGCCTGCCCGAACCGGACGAGTTCGACATCCTGGCCAGCACGCTGCAGTCGCAGTTCCGGTGGCGCGCATGAGTGCCCGCCTGCGCTGGCTGCTGGTACTGGTGGTGATGCTGGTGATCGGCGTGCCACTGGCGATCCTGTTCCTGCGGACGCATGAAAAGGTGACCCGCACCGAGCACCTGCCGCCGCAGGGCGAGGCCAGCTACAACCCGCTGTACGTGCTGGGCCAGGCCCTGCGTGCCGACGGCCGCACCGCGCACAGCAGCCCGCGCCTGGATCTGCCACGCATGCAGCTGCAGCCCGGCGATACCGTGCTGTTGTTGCAGGACAACGCCGATGTTCCGGCGGCCACCGCGCAGGCATTGCTGGGCTGGGTGGAACGCGGCGGCCACCTGCTGCTGCGCACGTCCTTGCCGTACAAGGTTGAGGGGACGGCGCAGGGTCCGCTGCTGGACGCGCTGGGCGTGGACACCGAGTACTACGAAAGCGCGTGCAAGCCGTTCCATGTGGCCGACGATCCGGGCCATGCGGAGTTCTGCCGGGGCCTGCGCTTCGGTATCGAGCCGCCGGAGGGGATCGCGGTGGAGCGCGAGTGGGGCGACGACGACGGCCTGGTGTTCGCGCGCCTGCGCAAGGGTGCCGGCCGCGTCGATGTGCTGTCGGATATGGAATTCCTGAAAGGCACGCCGAGCTTCTTCAACCCGAACGATCCCAAGGGCAGCCTGGCCGACGGATTGCACGACATCGCACACCGCGACCTCACCCGCTACCTGCTCGACCCGAACTACGGCAAGGGCACGGTGTGGCTGATCTACGGCTCGCGCCCGCCCACCCTGTGGTCGCGCATCTTCTACCAGGGCTGGCCGGTCTGGGTGCCGCTGTTGCTGGCATTGCTGGGCTGGCTGTGGCAACGCGCGCAGCGGCTGGGCAGCGTACTGCCGGCGCCAGCCACAGAACGTCGTTCGCTGCTCGAACACGTACGCGCCAGTGGCGAGCACCTGCTGCGCTTCGGCAAGGCGCCGCTGTTGTACGACGCCACGCGCCGCGCCTTCCTGGCGCGCCTGCGTCGCCGCGCGCCCACCGCTGCCGCACTCAGCGGTGAAGCGCAGGTGCACGCCATCGCCACCCTGCTGCAGTGGCCGCATTCCCGCGTCCAGACCGCCATGAAGGTGCCGCCATCGAAGGATGTCGCTGCCCTGCGTGACCGCATCCGCCTGCTGATCCAGATGAGAAACCTGCTATGACCGAGCCAACTGTTCCGCCGCCGCTTTCCCCTCCCGCGCTGACCGGCCAGAGCCTGGTCGAACGCGTCGACGCCGTGCGCGAGGCGGTGGGCCGCGCCTTCATCGGCCAGGCCGAGGTGCTCGACCAGATCCTGATCGCCCTGCTCGCCGGCGGCCATGTGCTCATCGAAGGCGTGCCCGGGCTGGGCAAGACCCTGCTGGTGCGCGCACTGGCGCAGGCGCTGGAACTGGACTACGGGCGCGTGCAGTTCACCCCGGACCTGATGCCCAGCGATGTGAGCGGCCATGCGGTGTACGACCCGAAGTCGGAAAGCTTCAAGATCCGGCGCGGCCCGGTGTTCACCAACCTGTTGCTGGCCGACGAGATCAACCGCGCGCCGGCCAAGACCCAGTCGGCGCTTCTGGAAGTGATGCAGGAAGGCCAGGTCACCATCGAGGGCAAGGCATTCGCGCTGAACCCGCCGTTCCTGGCCCTGGCCACGCAGAACCCGGTGGAGCAGGAGGGCACGTATCCGCTGCCCGAAGCGCAGCTGGACCGCTTCCTGCTGAAAGTGATCATCGACTACCCGGCGCTGGAAGACGAGAAGCGCATGGTGGATGCCATCACCACCGGCCGCAGCGCCGCCGATTTCGATCTCTCGCAGGTGCCGCGCGTGCTGAACGCCGCCGAGGTGATCGCACTGCAGCAGGCCACTGCGGCGATCGCGGTGGACCCGGAAGTGGTGGACTACGCGGTGCGTATCGTGGCCGTCACCCGCCACTTCCCGGGTATCGCACTGGGTGCCGGGCCACGCGGCAGCATTGCGCTGGTGCGCGCGGCGCGCGCGCAGGCAGTGCTGGCCGGCCGTGACTTCGTCACCCCCGACGATGTGCGCGAGGTGGCCCGCCCGGCGCTGCGCCACCGTATCGCACTGGCACCGGAGCTGCAGATCGAAGGCCAGTCGGCAGACGATGCGTTGACCGCACTGCTGGCCAAGGTGGAAGCGCCGCGCAAATGAGGCCAGCGCCGCTGCTGCTGGCGTTGCTGGTGGGCTGGGGGCTGCTCGGCCTGCCGGTGGCCTTCGGCCTGCTGCCGATGTGGGCATGGCAGGCCACCGCTGCGGCCATCGCGCTGCTGGCGCTGACCGACCTGCTGCGGCTGCGTGCGCAACCGTCGCCCACGGTGCAGCGCGTGTTGCCCGAAGCGCTGGCGCTGAACGTGGAACGGCAGGTCACGCTGCGTCTAGAAGCCAGCCACCGCCAGCGCGTGGACGTGTTCGACCTGGTGCCGGGCGCGTGGTCGGTGCAGGGGATGCCGCGCACGCTCACGCTCAAGCCGCTGGTCGCCAGCAGCCTGGAGTACACGCTCACGCCGACCGCGCGCGGCCGCTTCGCGTTCGACGGCGTGCACGTGCGCGTGCATGCGCCGTGGCGGATGTGGCGCCAGCGCCGGCTGCTGCCGCCGGCGTTGACGGTGCGCGTCTATCCCAACTTCGCGCCGCTGACCCGCTTTGCCTTGTTCAGTGCCGAACAGGCCTCGCGCCTGGTGGGCGCGCACCTGAAGCGCCGCCGCGGTGAAGGCACCGACTTCCACCAGATGCGCGAGTACCGCATCGGCGACAGCCTGCGCCAGATCGACTGGAAGGCGACCTCGCGCGCCCGCAAGCTGATCTCGCGCGAGTACCAGGACGAGAAGAACCAGCAGCTGGTGCTCATGATCGACACCGGTCGACGCATGATGGCCAGCGAGAGCGGCCTGTCCCACTTCGACCACGTGCTCAACGCGTCGCTGGTGGTGTCCTACCTGGCGCTGCGCCAGGGCGACGGCGTGGGCCTGTTCGCCAGCGGCGGCGAGAGCCGCTGGGTGGCGCCGCAACGCGGCATGGGCACCATCGACGCGCTGCTGCGCGCCAGCTACGACCTGCAGGCCCAGCCGGTCGCCACCGATTACCTGGCCGCGGCCACCGAACTGAGCCTGCGCCAGCGCCGGCGCTCGCTGGTGATGCTGGTCACCAACGTGCGCGACGAAGACATCGAAGACCTGCTGGTGGCGGTGCGGCTGCTGCAGCGGCAGCACCTCGTGTGCGTGGCCAGCCTGCGCGAGCGCGAGCTGGACGTGGCATTGGAGCAGGAGGTCGAAACGCTGCAGGACGCCGCCCAGGCCGGTGCGATCGCGCGCTACCTGCAGCAGCGCAACGATGCGCATGAAGCGCTGCGCAGTCATCGGGTGATGGTGCTGGACGTCACCGCCGATGCGCTGCCGGGGGCGCTGGTGGAGCGCTACCTGGCAGTCAAGCGGGACGGGTTGTTGTGATCGTCGTGCCGGGCTCTGCCCGGCAAGACGTGTAGAGCCGGGCTCTGCCCGGCTGCCGTCAGACGAAAATGCGCGTCGGCGCTTCGTCGATGATCGCGTGCGGCACGAACCGGGCACTGTCGCGGGTGATGCGGCTGCTGTCTTCGCGGATGCCCATGCCGCAGGCGTGGTCGCCGACCACCCAGCTGCCGATCAGCGGGTAGCCGCCGTCGAACGCGGTCAGCGGGTGCGCGGCCTGGCGGATCGCCGGGCCGGTGTACGGGCCTTCGCTTTCCTGCCAGCTGCCGTCGGCCAAGTGCATGGCGACGTTGGCGCCTTCGCGCGAGAACAGCGGCTTGCGCACCCAGCCGGCCGGCAGCGCGCTGCCATCGTCGAATTCGGCGGCCAGCAGGTTCGGGTGGCCACGGTGGCGCTGCCACAGCAGCGGCAGCACGCCCTTGTTGCTGAGGATGGCCTTCCACGCCGGTTCCAGCAGCTGCACGCCCGAGCCCGGCAGTGCCTGGCCGAACGATTCGGTCATCAGGTCTTCCAGCGGGTACAGCTTGAACAGGCTGCCGATGACGGTGTCGTCGAGCGCGGTGAAGCGACCGTCCTCGGACAGGCCGATGTCTTCGATCGCGATCGCCTCGCCCCGCAGTCCGGCCTGGGCCGCGCAGTCGCGCAGGTAGGCCACGGTGCCCTGGTCTTCCTCGGAATCGCGCACCGCGCTGAAGTACAGCGGCGGTGGCAGCTGCGCGCTCAGTTCGGCGAACCGCTCCACCAGCGCCTCATGGATCGCGTTGAACTGGTCGGCGTGCGCCGGCAGGCGGTTCTGGTTGCGCTGGTCTTCCAGCCACTGCCACTGGAAAAACGAGGCTTCGAACAGCGAGGTCGGCGTGTCGTAATTGAGCTCATAGAGCTTGGCCGGGCCGGTGCCGTCGTAGGCGAAGTCCAGCCGGCCGTACAGGTGCGGCTCGCGCCGGCGCCAGCTGTCGGCGATCCAGTCGCGGAACGCCGCCGGAATGGCCAGCTGGTCCATCAACGGCTCGCTGCGCACCACCTCGTCGACCAGGTCCATCGCCATCGCGTGCAGCTCGGCACTGGGGTCTTCGATGTCGTTTTCGATCTGGCGCAGGGTGAACGCGTAATACGCGGTCTCATCCCAGTACGGCAGGCCGTCGATGGTGTGGAAGCGGAAGCCGGATTCGGCCGCACGAGCGCGCCACTGGCTGCGCTCGTCGATACGCACACGCTTCATGGATCAACCGCCGTAGCTGCTGCGGCTGCTGCTGGTGTTGCCGAAGCCGCCACGGCTGGCGGTGACGGCGCGGTTCGGGGTGGCGGTGACCGGGGCCAGGCCGGCCTTGCCGGCGCCGATGGCGCTGCCGGTATTGAGGCCGCCGCTGCCGCCCGGGGCCGGACGCGCCCAGCCCTGGGCCTTGTCCTGGTAGGCCGGCGCCGCCGCTGGCGCCTGGGCCAGGCCGGCGCCGCGGTTGCCCAGCATCTGCGACATGAAGAAGCCCATCATCATCGGCCCGATGAAGGAATGGCCGGTGGACGTCTTCTGTTCCACGCACTGTTCGGCCTTGTAATCGGCTTCGCATTCGGCACGCGAGGCGTACTTGGGGGCTGCATCGGCCGACTGCTTCTGCGCGTCGGCGAAGGCGGTGCGGCAGCTGGACGGGTCGCCGGTGGCTTCGGTACAGGCCTCCACCGAGGTATACAGCCCTTCCTGCGTCTGCACGCCCTCCTGCTTGGAGCAGGCGGTGAACAGCAGCGGCGCGGCGCTCATCAGCAGCAGTGCGGTGGTCCTGGAACGTTTCATGGCGGCGTGCCCCCCTTTTCGGTTATCGCCTCAATCATGCCTGATGGGCGCCGACAACCAAAACCGGCACGGTCCAAAAGATGAACGGCGTTTCAGGATCGCGGCCCGGTTAGGTTGCAAACGCAACCGGATTTTTTGGGCAGAATCGAAGCGCAACGCGCCCCCACGGCCCGCCAGATCCCTGCCAGCCCCCATGCCTGAATACCGCTCCCGTACCTCCACTGCCGGCCGCAACATGGCCGGGGCCCGCGCCTTGTGGCGCGCCACCGGCATGACCGACGCCGACTTCCACAAGCCGATCATCGCCATCGCCAACTCGTTCACCCAGTTCGTGCCCGGCCACGTGCACCTCAAGGACCTGGGCCAGCTGGTGGCGCGCGAGATCGAACAGGTCGGTGGTGTGGCCAAGGAGTTCAACACCATCGCCGTGGACGACGGCATCGCGATGGGCCACGACGGCATGCTGTATTCGCTGCCCAGCCGCGAGATCATCGCCGACTCGGTGGAGTACATGGTCAATGCGCACTGCGCCGATGCGCTGGTGTGCATTTCCAACTGCGACAAGATCACCCCGGGCATGCTGATGGCGGCGCTGCGGCTGAACATTCCGGTGGTGTTCGTGTCGGGAGGGCCGATGGAAGCGGGCAAGACCCGCCTGGCCGAACACAAGCTCGACCTGGTGGATGCGATGGTGATCGCCGCCGACGCCAACGCGTCGGATGAGAAGGTGGCCGAGTACGAGCGCAGCGCGTGTCCCACCTGCGGTTCGTGTTCGGGCATGTTCACCGCCAATTCGATGAACTGCCTGACCGAAGCGCTGGGGCTGTCGTTGCCCGGCAACGGCTCCACGCTCGCCACCCATGCCGACCGCGAGCAGCTGTTCCGCCGTGCCGGCCGGCTGGTGGTGGAGCTGTGCCACCGCTGGTACGGCGGTGAGGATGCCAGCGCCCTGCCGCGCGGCATCGCCACCCGCGCCGCATTCGAGAACGCGATGACGCTGGACATCGCGATGGGCGGTTCGACCAATACCATCCTGCACCTGCTCGCCGCAGCGCAGGAGGCCGAGGTGGATTTCGACCTGCATGCGATCGATGCGCTGTCGCGCCGGGTGCCGCAGCTGTGCAAGGTGGCACCGAACACGCCCAAGTACCACATGGAAGACGTGCACCGCGCCGGCGGCGTGTTCGCCATCCTCGGCTCGCTGGCCCGCGGCGGACTGCTGCATGTCGACGTGCCCACGGTGCATAGCCGCACCCTGGCGGAGGCCATCGCACGCTGGGACGTGGCGGCGACCGACGACGCCGCCGTGCACGACTTCTTCAAGGCCGGCCCGGCCGGCATTCCCACCCAGGTCGCTTTCAGCCAGGCCACGCGCTGGCCATCATTGGACCTGGACCGCGCTGAGGGCTGCATCCGCGACGTGGCCAGCGCGTATTCGGCCGAGGGGGGTCTTGCGGTGCTGCGCGGCAACCTCGCCGAGGACGGGTGCGTGGTGAAGACGGCGGGCGTGGATGAGTCCATCCATGTCTTCGAGGGCACGGCGCGCGTCTTCGAAAGCCAGGACGCCGCGGTGCAGGGCATCCTGGCCGACACCGTAGTGGCGGGCGACGTGGTGGTGATCCGCTACGAGGGCCCGCGTGGCGGACCGGGCATGCAGGAAATGCTGTACCCCACCAGTTACCTGAAGTCCAAGGGACTGGGCAAGCAGTGCGCGCTGCTGACCGACGGCCGTTTTTCCGGGGGTACCTCCGGGTTGTCGATCGGCCATGCGTCGCCGGAGGCGGCGGCGGGAGGCACGATCGGACTGGTGCGCGACGGCGACCGGATCCGGATCGACATTCCCGCGCGGCGGATCGATGTGCTGGTGGACGACCCCGTGCTGGCCGCGCGTCGCGCCGAGCAGGACGCGCTGGGATGGAAACCGCGCGAAGCGCGTCCGCGCAAGGTCACCGGCGCGCTGAAGGCGTATGCGTTGCTGGCAACTAGTGCGGATAAAGGCGCGGTGCGGGATCTGAGCAAGGTGTGAGACCGCGCGGACACGCATGGCGTGTCCCTACGCACCGTCGCGCCCGTAGCGACACGCCATGCGTGTCCCACGGGGCGTGTCAGCCGATGACCCGCTTGAACGGCGGCAACGCATCAATGATGCGCTTCCCGTAACGTCGGCTGATCAGCCGCGAATCCAGGATGATCACCCGCCCGGTGTCGGTCGAGGTGCGGATCAACCGACCCGCGAACTGCGTCAACGTACGCAGCGCATGCGGAATCGCGATCAGGTTGAACGCATTCAAGCCGCGGCTTTCGAACCATTCGCTCAGCGTGGAGGTCTGCGGGTCGGTCGGTACCGCGAACGGCACCTGGGTGATCACCACGGTGGTGCAGGCCTCGCCCGGCAGGTCCAGGCCTTCGCCGAACGAGTTCAGGCCGAACAGCACCGAGCCCTCCCCCGCCGCGGTACGCCGCAGGTGCTCGTCGATCATCTTCTGCTTGGCCGTTTCGCCCTGCACCAGCACCTGCCTGCGCTGCGCGGCGGGCATCAGCTCGGCCACCTTTTCCATCTTCCAGCGCGAGGTGAACAGCACGATGCTGCCCTTGCTCCAGTCCAGCTCCTTGACCAGGTACTTGGCCACCTCTTTCGGGTGGCGCTCGCGATCGTCCGGGGTGACCGGGAAGTTCGGGACGATCAGCTCGGCCTGGTTGGGCAGGTCGAACGGCGAGGCAAGTGAGACCATCTCGGCCTCGGGCGGGATGCCGTTGTCGATCGCCAGGGCCTGGAAATCGCCCCCGCCGGTGAGCGTGGCCGAGGTCATCACCACCGAATCCACTTCGTCCCAGAGCAGCTTGCGCAGCACATTGGCGGCCGACACCGGCGAGCCGTGCAGGATCAGGTCGCCATCGCGCGACAGGGTGACCCAGCGTGCGAACGGGGGCTGGCCTTCCTTGTCCTCACGCCGCCACGCGGTCCACAGGGCGTGCTGTTGCTCGATCATTTCCAGCGCCATGCCCAGCGTGCGCTGCAGGCGCTCGCGCGCCGCGTCTTCCGGCTTGCCCTTGGCGACCTGCGACTGCGCGGCATGGGCCCAGTTGAACAGCGCGCGGGTATCGTCGGCCAGCGCTTCGATGTCGGCCATCCAGATGTCAGGCAGGCGACCGTTCGGCGCGCGCCACATCGGTTCCTGCGCGGTCGGGTCGGGCTGCCAGCTGCGGTCGATCACATCGCGGAACGCACGCAGCTGCCGGCTCACCCGCGCGGCGACATCGATGGCTTCATTCGGCAACAGGTTGCCCAGCTTGTCCTTGTCCACTGCGCGATAGGCGGCGGCGATCAGGATCTGCAGGCGTCCGGTGCGCTTGGCCATTTCGTCCAGGGCCAGACTGGCCGCGCCCTGGTCGATGGCGACGTTGCCGATATGGTGGCCTTCGTCCAGCACCAGCAGCATGTCCGAGGGCGGCGCGATCAGCGGCTGGCCGTTGTCGCTCTCGCCAATGGACAACGCCGACAACAGCAGCGCGTGGTTGGTGACCACGATCTGCGCATCGCGCACCGTATTGCGAGCGCGCAGCACCGCGCACTGCGCCGAGTACGCGCACTTGCGCCCGGCACAGCCCGATGCGGGCGTGGTGATGCGCGAGCGCAGCGAAGGACTGATGGTCTCGGGCGCATTGTCCAGGTCGCCGTTCCAGCGCCCTTCCACGAATTCCCTGCTGAGCTTCTGCGCCAGGTCCATTTCGATCGGCGCCAGCGGGCGGTCGAACAGCGGCTGCTCGTCCTCGAACATGCCTTCCTGAGCGCCATCGCCATGCGCTTCGGCGGCATTGCGTGTGCACAGGTAGCGGGTGCGGCCCTTGGCCAGTGCCACGGTGGCCTCCAGGCCGGTGGCTTTGAGGAAATTGGGAATGTCGCGCTCGACCAGCTGCGACTGCAGCGCCACGGTGCCGGTGCTGATCACCAGCTTCTTCTTCGTGGCCAACGCAATCGGCACGCCCGCGGTGAGGTACCCCAGGCTCTTGCCGACCCCGGTAGGGGCTTCGACCACGCCGACTCCGTCACTCTGCGACAGCGCGCGCGACACCACACCGATCATCTGGCTCTGCGAACGCCGCGTGCTGAAGCCGGGAGTATTGGCCTGCAGCTTGGCGTAGGCATCGCGGATGACGGTCTTCAGCTCGTCGTTCAGCGCGCGCGGGGCTTCAACTTTTTCGGTCACGCGGGAAAGGTCCTGCCTGGATCAGGCGGGTATTTTCTCACGCCCGGGGGCCGGGACCGGCGCAGAGTTTTCCGCGCCGGTTCAGATCCGTGACCGGGTTGCCGGATCAGGCCGACGGGGTGCCGCGGTTGCGCAGTGCGCGGGTCATGGCCCACACCAGCAGCACCGTGGCCAGCGCATCCAGCAGGCCCAGCGCGAAGTGGCCGCCGCGCAGCCACCACGTCAGCACCTGCACGCTGCCGTAGTTGCCGCGCTCGACCAGCCAGGTCGGCACGATGTTCAGCGCCAGGCCGGCCAGCGTGCCGAGCGCCAGCAGGCCCAGCGCCCACAGCGCCACGCTGCGGATCGGGCCACGCGGGGTGTCGATCACCCAGACC
>Ga0105251_10002708_pt1 | contig 13594 bp, 13 predicted proteins | sample KBSS64metaG_FD_80424 | JGI IMG/M metagenome (GOLD analysis project Ga0105251, IMG submission 80424) | Switchgrass rhizosphere microbial communities from Kellogg Biological Station, Michigan, USA - KBS S6-4 metaG | ecosystem: Host-associated > Plants > Roots > Rhizosphere > Soil | place...
AGCGCACGCGGGTCAGCGGCGCATTGCGCAGGGAATACTGGCGGGTGTCGCCAGTGGCCGGGTAGAGCACGGTCAACAGGCGGCCATCCTGCGCCAGGATGGTCCCCAGGCCGAGCTCCGCTTCGCTGTCGCTGATCCAGCGTTGCCCCGGTTGATACTGCTGCGCCATACTGCCTGAACTCCCGCGATGAAAAGCCGGCTATGTTAACGGATAGGCCGGGCGGACCATAGACCAGAAGTCCATCAGTCTAGCTGTTTCATCGCAGAACACCGTCTTGCTGACGAGGGCTACGCACCGATATGCCGCTCAAGCACCGCTGGTTGCACACTTCCCTGGCCCTGGGCAGCTTCTTGCTGCTGGCTGCCTGTGAACAGAAAAATTTTGAAACCCTGCCTGCGATCCCGGTCGAGCAGCTCGAAGTGCTGGGCGTGCAGACGCCGATCAAGAGCGTGCACTTTCGCGACCGCGACGGCGAGGGGCTGCTGGTGCTCAGCCGCAGTGATGGCCAGGCAGTCGATGCCGAATCCGAGCAGGAAGTCGACAAGGTGGTGCTCAAGGCCACCCTGTACGGGCGCACCACCGACCGTGACGCGTTCAAGCCGCGCTGGCAGATCGAGCAGGAAACCACCTGCCCGGGGCTGGACCTGGATGTCGACTTCTATACCGATGTCAGTGACGTCAGTGACCTGAACAAGGACGGTGTCGCCGAAGTGACCGTGGCCAGCCACGCCTTCTGTGGTGGCGGCATCGACCCGCATGACATCGCCATCGAGATGCGCGAGGGGCAGAGCGCCTACACCATCACCGGCCAATCGCTGATCACCCCGGCAGGTGAAGACCCGGTCGGCGGCGAGCGTGAAGACAGCGCTTCGCTGAAGAATGCGCCGCAGGTGCTGCGCGAGCATATGGACTCGGTCTGGCAGCAGGTCTACAAGCGGCCCTGGAGCGAAGCCAGCCCGCCGACCGACGACAATGACCCTGAGGATGATGCCGAGTGACAGCTGGCTATACTGGCATGAAGCGGCCGTAACTGGCCGCATACCCATCGCCTCGACGCTCAAGCTGGCTAACGGATGGCCGATACAGTGGGCACAGGAGAACTTCCATGCTGCCGCCGATCATCCCGCTCAGTGCCGCTCCAGTGACCTCGCAACTGGACCCGGTCAAACAGACCCCCGACATCAAGCCGGTGGTGCCTGTGCAGCCTTCGTCCAATGAAAGCGCCATCGACCTGAAGCAGCAGCGCGACCCGCAGGAGCAGGTGCTGTTGCTGCGCGAAGAGCAACGTCGCCAGCAACGGCGCAACAAAAAGGGCGAAGCGCAGCTTTACAGCGCCGTGCCCGGTGACGAAGTCAACGCCGACAACACCGTGCCGGTGGCACCGCTGATGGGTGAGAACCCACGCCAGGGCCTGCTGGTCGATATCGAAGTCTGACGCGGGGCTGGTCACGGCCAGCGCCTGGCTTCATGATGCAAGTCTCTGTAGATCGTCGAGCCCACCCATGAGCCAAGACAACCTCATCGACTTCGATGCCGAGCGCGCCAAGCGCATCCATGACCTCAAGGAAAAACGCCTGAACGAAGTGCGCCAGGCGTTCGAGCAGGCCATGCCGCTTGCCGGGGCGAAGAAAAAGAAGCCCAAGGGCAAGCCCAAGAAGCGCTGAAACTTGACGCAGGTCAACCCTGCACCCGCCTCGCGTGCCCGGTCCCGGGCAGCATTGACCCTGATCAATTTTCCCCGCCCCCGTATTCGTTACCTTGCATCCATCGGACAACGGCAAACGAATCGGGAGGCCAGCATGTTCTTCGACAACGTGGTTATCGCGGGCGTGGTAACGGTCGGGTTGATGGTTGCATTCTTTGCCGGTCTGGGCATTTTCATCTGGAAGGACTCGCACAAGCGCAAGCCGCGCTGACCTTTCGGATTCACGAGCACGCAAGGCATTTAGGGCGACTTCGGTCGCCTATTTTTTTGCCTGCGTTTTTTGCCTATAAAGATGATTAGCTAGCTAATTATTCGTCTCCACAGTATCCTGCTCGCCATTGTCTATCGTTTAACTCATCATCCCCCGCAAGGTCCGATTCGTGCCCATCACCTTCCAGGCCCTGTTCGCACCCAGCAGCCTCGCCATCAAGTTCGCCATCAAGACCTTGTTCGGGGCGGGCCTGGCGCTGTGGCTGGCCATGCGCTGGGGGCTGGAGCAGCCGTCCTGGGCATTGATGACCGCGTTCATCGTCGCCCAGCCGCTGTCGGGGATGGTGGTGCAGAAAGGCCTGGCGCGCCTGGCCGGCACCTTGGTCGGCACGGTCATGTCGGTGGTGTTCATCGGCCTGTTCGCCCAGACCCCATGGCTGTTCCTGATCACCCTGGCGCTGTGGCTGGCCCTGTGCACCGCGGCTTCCACGCAATTGCGCAGTGCCTGGGCCTATTCGTTCGTACTGGCCGGCTACACCGCCGCCATCATTGCCTTGCCTGCCATCAGTCATCCTTTGCAGGTGTTCGACCAGGCGGTGGCGCGGTGCACCGAAATCTGCCTGGGGATCTTCTGTGCCACGGCCAGCAGTGCCCTGATCTGGCCGATGAGGGTCGAGCAGCAGCTCGCCGGCCAGGCGCGCCAGGCCTGGCAGAACGGTCTGCAGGCAGCAAGTGCCATGCTGGGTGGCGAGGATGAAGCGCGCAAAGGGCTGCTGGACAGCCTGGGGCGGATCGTGGCCATCGATACCCAGCGCGAACACGCCTGGTTCGAGGGCCCGCGCGGGCGGCAGCGGGCCAAGGCCATTCGCGGGCTGAGCCAGAAACTCATGGTGCTGCTACGTATTTCACGCTCGGTACGCCGGCAGTGGCGGCAACTGGACGAACACGAAGCCGGGCGCCTCACGCCTTGGCTTGAAGAGGTACGGGCGCAGCTGGCCAACCCCGATCAGCCGAGCTTGCTGGTATTGCGTCAGCGTATCTGGGACGCCGCCCATGATGAGCAGATCAGCTCCGCCGAGCACTTCTGCCTGGCGCGCATGGCCTTGCTGCTGGACTATGCCATGGCTGCCACCCAGGCCCTGGACGATGTCGAGACGGGCAGGGCGCCGAAGGATGTCGCCCAGGGCCTGGCGGTGCACCGCGACTGGTCGCTGGCCTTGTTGTTCGGTTCACGCAGTGCCTTGGCGTTTCTGGTGATGAGCAGCTTCTGGCTGGCCACAGCCTGGCCGTCGGCGCCAGGTGGCCTGGTGCTGACCTGCGTGGTGTGCAGCCTGTTCGCCAGCCGCGAGAACGGCGCGCAGATCGGCCTGAGCTTCTTGCGCGGCATCTTCCTGGCGATCCCGGCAGCCTTCCTGGTCGGGCAGATCATCCTGCCGCAGTGGAGCAGCTTCGCCATGCTCTGCCTGGGCATGGGCGTGCCGCTGTTCTTCGGCGCGCTGGGCATGGCCCATCCGCGCACCGGCGCCACGGCGACTTCCTATTGCCTGCATTTCATCGTGCTGGTATCGCCGCTCAATGCCATGACGTTCGGTGTGGCGACCATGCTCAACAGCGCCCTGGCCATGTTGGTGGGCGTTGGCGCCGCAGTGTTGGCGTTCCGCCTGTTGGTGTTCCGCCACCCGGCCTGGCTTGGCCGGCGCCTGCGCGCCGCGACCCAGAGCGACCTGGTGCGCCTGACCCGGCGCGAATTGCGCGGTGCCGACAGCTGGTTTGGTGGGCGCATGGCCGACCGCCTGATGCAGCTGGCCCGGCATGCCAGCGAGCTGCCGGCCACCGAGCGCAAGCGCTGGGATGATGGCTTGCATGGGCTGGATATCGGTGACGAGCTGGTGCACTTGCGCATGTGCCTGGCGGTGGCCCAGGTGCCATTGGGGGCCGCCGAGCGCGACTACCTGCAGCAGGTCGAGGCGGTGCTGGCCAAAGGCCCGGGCGCTGGCCGCGGGCAGCGCCTGGATAAGGCCAGCGAACAGTTCATCGCCGCCTTGCAGCGGGCGCCGGCCAGCGACCCGTTGCGCCTCGCCCAGGGGGCGGTGCTGCAGTTGCAGAAAAGTTGGGGTAAATGGTGCCGCGCGCAGGAGGATGCCCATGGGCTTGCGTGAGTGGGCGCTGGGCGGTGTGCTGCTCAGCCCGTTTCTGATTTATGTGCTGATGGCGCTGGCGCTGACCGGTGTGTTGCGCCTGGTGGTGCAGGCCACGCCGTTGGGGCGCTGGATCTGGCATGAAGCGCTGTTCGACACGGCGTTGTTCGTTTGTGTGCTGTACCTGGTAGTTCGCCTGCTGGGGCCTTTGTAAGGAGTGATTCAATGCGTGCCGTCGTTCGTACCCTGGTGACCCTGTGCGTGGTCGCCATAGCCGTGCTGGCTGGCTTCAAGCTTTGGCAGTACTACATGCTCACGCCGTGGACGCGTGATGCCCGGGTGCGCGCCGATGTGGTGGTGATCGCCCCGGACGTGTCTGGCTGGGTGCGTGAGCTCAAGGTCCAGGACAACCAGCAGGTCAAGGCGGGCGATCTGCTGATGAGCATCGATCGCGAGCGCTTCCAGGCTGCGTTCGAGCAAGCCAGCGCAGTGGCTGAAACCCGCGCCCAGCAGTTGCACCTGCGTGAGCGTGAAGCGGCGCGGCGCACGGCGTTGGGCCCGGAGGCGATCAGTGCCGAACTGCGCGAAAACGCCCAGATCAACGCCGCCGTTGCCCGGGGCGAATTGCATGAGGCCCAGGCGCAGTTGCAAGTGGCGAAGATCAACCTGGCGCGCAGCGAAGTACGGGCGCCGCGTAGCGGGCATATCACCAACCTGCGCCTGGCCCAGGGCAACTATGTGAACACCGGTGAGTCGGTGATGGCCTTGGTGGATGACTCGACGTTCTACATCCAGGCCTACTTCGAGGAGACCAAGCTGCCGCGCATCCGGGTTGGCGATGAGGTGAGAGTCTGGCTGATGGGCGCGGGTGATGCGATGCAGGGGCATGTGGAAAGCATCAGCCGCGGCATTACCGACAGCAACAGCAACCCGGACAGCCAGCTGCTGCCGGTGGTGGAGCCGACGTTCAACTGGGTGCGGCTGGCGCAACGGATCCCGGTGCGGATCAGGCTGGACCAGATTCCTGAGGGGGTGCATCTGAGTGCGGGGATGACCGCCAGCGTGCAGGTGCACGAGGATCAGGCAGACCAGTGATGGCCAAAGGGGCCGCAAAGCGGCCCCTAGTTTCTCGGGCTAAAGGAACATCCCGCCAGACACTTCCAGCCGCTGCCCGGTGATCCAGCCATTGCCTTCTTCCAGCAGCAGCGCAATGGCCGCACCGATATCGTCCGGCAACCCGACCCGCCCCAGCGCCGTATTACCGGCGATGAAGTCATTGACCTGCGGATTGTCGCGCACCACCCCGCCACCAAAGTCTGTCTCGATCGCCCCCGGCGCGAGGATGTTGACGCGGATTGCGCGTGCACCCAGCTCTTTGGCCTGATACCGGGTCAATACCTCCATCGCCCCTTTCATGGCCGCATAGGCGGCATACCCGGGCAGCGCAAAACGCGTGAGCCCCGACGAGATGTTGACGATGCGCCCGCCATCGGCCAGCAACGGCAGCAGCCGCTGGGTGAGGAAGAACGGCCCCTTGAGCTGGATGTTCAGCAACTGGTCGAACTGTGCTTCGCTGGTTTCGCTGAACGGCACATTCAGGCCGATACCTGCATTGTTCACCAGAAAATCGAAGCGCTCACGGCCAAACTGCTGGTGCAAGGTTGCGCTCAGGCGTTCGGCAAACCCGGCGAAGCTGCTGCTGTCGCTGACATCCAGTTGCAGCATGGCGGCCTTGGTGCCGGCCGCTTCGAGGGCCGTGGCCACGTGTTGGGCTTCGTCTGCCTTGCTGTGGTAGGTGCCGATGATGTCGATACCGCGTGCAGCCAGGTGTTCGGCGGCATTGCGGCCCAGGCCGCGGCTGGCGCCAGTGATCAAGGCGATCTTGCGAGTCATGTCGAATCCCTCGTGGGTGGTGGATGAGTCACAGGTTATTGATCGTGCCGCGGCTGTTAAATCCAGCCAGATCGGAAATACTGTTCGCTTGGGCCGAACAGTCGAGGCGAGTCATGAACAAGCTGGAATTGCTGCGTACGTTCGTTCGCGTCAGTGAGCTGAGCAGCTTTACCCTGGCGGCAGATAGCCTGGGGCTGCCGCGCTCGACGGTATCCGAGCAGGTGAGGGCACTGGAGCTGCTGCTTGGCACTCGCCTGTTCAACCGCACCACGCGACGCGTCCAGGCAACCCAGGACGGTGCCTTGCTGTATGAGCGCAGCAAGGACCTGCTGTCGGGCATGGACGAGATCGAGAGCCTGTTCCGCGCCGACGATGCCGAGTTGGCTGGCTGCCTGCGTGTCGACATGCCGACCATGATGGCCCGCCGCGTGATCATTCCGGCCTTGCCGCAATTCCTGTCGCGTTTCCCCAGGCTGGAGGTGGAGATCAGTTGCACCGACCGCCAGGTCGACCTGCTGCGTGAAGGTTTCGACTGCGTCATGCGCATCGGTGCGCTGAGTGACCTGGATGTCGTGGCGCGGCCTATCGGCCAGTTGAGCATGCGCAATTGCGCCAGCCCCGAGTACCTGGCCCGTTGCGGCGTACCGCAGAGCCTGGGCGACCTGGCCGGGCACCGCCTGGTGCACTACGTGCGCAACCTGGGCTCCCGCAGCGCGGGCTTTGAATACCTGCAGGCCGGCCAGGTGTGCTACCAGCCCATGGCCGGCGCGGTCACGGTCAACAATGCCGAGGCCTATTCGGCAGCATGCCTGGCGGGCCTCGGTCTGATCCAGGTGCCTGCAGTCGGTGTGGCGCATCATCTTGCAAGCGGTGAGTTGGTGGAGGTGATGCAAGGCTGGCGGGCACAGGCCATGCCAGTGTCCTTGCTGTATGCCCGGCAACGGCATGTGCCACGTCGGGTCCAGGCGTTCATGAGCTGGCTGGGCGGGCTGCTGGCGTCGCAGGTCGACCCTTTGCCAGATGGCGAAAACCTTGGCACTGCGATGGCCACATGAGCTAGGCTGCCCTCTGCGCGTCGCCCAACAGAGGCGACCGTTGCCTGCCTGGCGTGCGTCACTTCCGTTCATTTGCGAGGTTACGTCATGGCCATCACTTCTCAGGACATCTGCTGCGCTGCCGACCAGCTCAATGGTTTTGTCGGCTTTCATGGCAAGCGCGGCGTCCATATCGTGCGGTTCTCCGAAGACGCGTTCGGCATGGACGTGGCGGATGACAGCATCACCCCCTGCAGCGAATTCGTCTGGCGGGCGCAACAGGGCGCGCGCATGGCGCTGTGCCGGGAGCGCCTGGCGCTGTTGCTGGAGCAGCATGTGGATGACCGGCTGAACATTGGCGAGCCGTTGCGCATCTACCTGCAGCGGCGCGATCTGCCGGAAATCGTGGCTGAGCGCTCGCTGCGCTGAGCCGCGGTTCAAGAGGCACCGGCGGACCACCCAGGTTTCTGTTGCAACAATTGCTCGAAGCCGGCCTTGTCCAGCGGCCGGCTCAGGTAGTAGCCCTGCACCTCATGGCAGCGGTCTTTCTGCAGCGCCCACAATTGTTGCTCGGTCTCCACGCCCTCGGCCGTCACCGTCAACCCCATCGCTTCACCCAGATTGATGATCGCCTGCACCACGGCGCGGTCGCTGCCGGCGGTATTGGCCAAGCCGGCTATGAAGCGCTTGTCGATCTTGATGCTGTCGAACGGGTAGGTCCGCAGGTAGCCCAGCGAAGAATACCCAGTGCCGAAGTCATCCATGTTCAGCCGCACACCCAGCTCCTTGAGCGCGAGCATGGTGCCCAAAGCACCCTCGATGTCGTTGAGCATCACGTTCTCGGTAATCTCCAGCTCCAGCTGCTGGGCAGGGAACGTGGTTTCCAGAAGGATTTCACGAATGTCGGCGACCACGTCACTGCCCATGAACTGCGCAGGTGACAGGTTTACTGAAACCAGCAAGTCGGCTGGCCAGTCGAGGGCGCTGCGGCACGCTTCGCGCAACACCCAGCGGCCCAAGGTGACGATCAGTCCGCTTTGCTCGGCCAGCGGGATGAAGGTATCCGGCGCGAGCAGGCCTTCTTGTGGGTGCTGCCAGCGCAGCAAGGCCTCGACCGAGACGATGCGCAAGTCGCTCAGGCGGTAGCGTGGCTGGTAATGCAGGACGAACTCATTGTTCGTCAGGGCGCGGCGCAGGTCGTTTTCCAGCTGGCGACGGTACTGGATCTGCTGGTTCATCTCGGCGGCGAAGTAGCGCCAGGTGCCTTTGCCATCTGCCTTGGCCTGATACAGGGCGATATCGGCGCAGCGGATCAGCTCGCCGGCATCGAAACCCTGGCTGCGGGTCTGGGCGATGCCGAGGCTGGCGCCGATGTGCAGCTGCTGGTTCTCAAAGGCAATGGGTTGTTGCAGCAGCTCGATCAGCCGCCGGCACAGGCGGTCGATTTCGCTGCGGTTATCCATGCCTGCCAGCACCAGGACGAATTCGTCTCCACCCAGGCGTGCCACCAGGTCGACGTCACGGGTGGTGTCGCGCAGGCGTGCGGCCACTTCCTGCAGCACCGCATCACCTGCCGCATGGCCGAGCGAGTCGTTGATCGGTTTGAAGCTGTCCAGGTCGAGCAGCAGCAAGGTCAGTGGCGGTGAGTCGCTGCCGCGCAGCAGGGCTTGTTCCAGATGCCTGGCCAGCTTGTTGCGATTGGCAAGGCCGGTCAGCGGGTCGTGCAGCGACAGGTGCTGGATGCGCGCATGGGCCTCGACTTCGTCGGTGATATCGCTGGCAGTACCGCGAAAGCCGGCTAGCTTGCCATCGAGGCGGATTGCCCGTGCCGATATACGGCAATAGCGGTTCAGGCCGTTGTGGTCCCGGTAGGCGCAACGCAGGTTGGCCGGTTGTTCCGAATCGGCGTCGATCTGCCCATCGAGCCAGGCTGACAAAGGCGTGGTTTCGCAGCTGAGCAGCTGGTTCAGCGGCTGGCCAAGCCAGGCCTCGACCGGGTCGCCGGTCACACTGACGAAACGCAGGGACAGGTAGGTGAGCCGTTGTTGTCGGTCGGTTTCCCAGATCCAGTCGGATGCGGCCTCGGCCACTGCACGAAAACGCTGTTCGCTGGCCTCCAGAGCCTGATTGCTCTTTTGCAGGCGCTGCAGGCTGAAATCGATGGCATGGGAGCTGCGCAATGCATGGCGAAACAGGTAAAGCATCACCAGGCCGAGTATCAGCAGCGCGCAGAACAGGGGCGGCAGTACGGCCCAGAGCAGCTGGCGCCCAGGCAGCGGGCTGATCCAGGCCAGGCGATAACCCGTGTCGCCCAGGGCGACATGCTGGTGACCGTGCTGGTGCTCTTCGTCCTTTTCTATATGCATGCGCGCAAGGCCTGCACCTTCGCCCAGGTGCGCGAGCTTGGCTTCAGTGAGCTGATCGACAAACAACATGACCGGTGCCTGGCTCACTTCTGCTGCAGTGACTTCCTTGTCCGGGCGTACGGCGGCGGCGCTGAGTACCGCTGGCCAGTTGTTGAACAGGACGAAGCGGGTGACCTGCTCGCGGGTGGTGGCGGCTGCACGCGCGGCTTCGATGATTTCAGGCAGGGGCGCATCGATGAAGCTGCCTGCAGCGGCCTCGGTCGGCGCACCTTTGAACAGCGCGTAGGTGGTGCGCTGGTCTTCGACCACGAACACCCCTTCGTAACCGCTGGCACTGTACAGCGACTCACCGACGTTCTTTTCTTCATAGGCCCACTGCCAGTCGACCTTGCCAGCCAGGTGCTCGAAGGCGGCGTCCCATACGGCGTAGCTGGACAGAAACTGCCGAGAGGCCAGCAGCCGTTGTTCCAGCGCCTGGGTGGCATGGAAGGCACTGCGCTGTTGCTCCTGCTGGTCGAGGGTGGCCGCGATGTTGAACAGTGCGCCCAGGGTGACCAGGCAGGCGAGGCCGAAGACCACGCAGAATACGCCGATCAGGCGACGGACCTGAAGACGTGGGGGAGGGCTGGCGGTCCTGGCCATGCGCGTACAACTCCTTGATGACTGCAGTCTCCTGCCGGTCAATCAGCAAGGAGGTTCAGTCAGGATAGGCCAGCCTGAGCGGGGTGGCCTCGCCTTGCGCGAAATTGACCTGGTCGCGCCCGCGGTGCTTGGCGCTGTACAGCGCCTTGTCGGCCTGTTCCAGCCAGTGCTCGGGGGACTGCAGGTCGCTGTGGAAGGCCGCCAGGCCGATGCTCAGGCTGATGCGCAGGTGCGGCAGCTGTGGGTTGCGGTAGCTGGCGACCTGTTCGCGCAGTCGCTCCATGGCCCGGCAGGCCTGGGCTTCGCTGGTGGCGGGGAGGATCACGCAGAACTCATCGCCGCCATAACGCCCGGCCTGGTCGGATTCCCGCAGGTTGCGCTTGAGCTCCTCGCTCATCTGGCGCAGCACGCAATCGCCGACCACATGGCCGAAGGTGTCGTTGATGGTCTTGAAATGATCGATGTCGATCAACGCAATCACCGCTGGCGACTGTTGCTGCCGGCAGGCCTGGAACCTGAGTAGCAGCAGGTCTTTCCAGGCGCCGTGGTTGAGCAGGCCGGTCAGGCTGTCGGTCAGGCTCAGGGCCCTGAGGCGGCGCTTGTGTTCGGCCAGTTTGATCGCCAGGCGATAACAGACCCAGCCCAGTGCCAACGGATACAGGGTCAACATCGGCAGGCAGGCGTAGATCTGCAGTGGCGTTGCATTCAACTGCAGCCCGGTGCCCAGCAGCGCACTGGCCAGCAGCATGCCGGCAAGCTGAGCCATGACCCCGCGAACGATCAGGCGCTTGCCGCCTGCGGCCACGTTGTTCATGGTCATCATCGACAGCACGGTCACGGTCGGCAGCGGGTTGAAGTGCATGGCGGCGGTCCAGAAGCCGCCCAGCAGCGAGTCCAGCAGCAGGTTGCGTTGTTCTGCCTGATAAGGGGCCGCCGAACGCGATGCCCATTGATAGGCGACATGCGGCCAGAGCACGCCATTGAACAGCAGCAACAGCCAGGCCCAGGTGGGTGGCGACAGCGGTGCCACGGCAGCGGCTACGCTGAACAGGCCGATCCCCAGGCCGATGACGCGCGGCAGGTAGATGCGCTTGACGAATGAAAGTCCCTTGCCGCTGCTATTGTCCATCATGGTCGTTGTTCTTCTGCCGGGGTGCCGTTTATCGCACAACTCACGTGAATATTGTTGAACAGTGTTTCATCGACGAAAAATGACCTTACAAGCCAATTCACGGTTGATGTGATCCCAGTGGGGTAACATGAAGCCTTTCCTCTTGCTTGGAGTGTTGCTGCTCATGGCTCCCATGGCGAATGCTGGCGACCAATCGGCGCCACAGCGGGACGGACGTTTTCACAACCAGGCCAGCCTGCCCCAGGACGGCGTGCTGAAGAAGCTGCGCATCGGCCTCAAGTACCTGTTTCTGCGCAAACCGCCCCAAACCCGGCCGGCAGGGGCGATCAGCGTGCAGCCCATGACCCGCCAGCAGGTACTCGATGCACCGGACCACAGCCTCTGGCGCCTGGGGCACTCCACCGTATTGCTGAAGCTGCGTGGTCGCTACTTCATTACCGACCCGGTTTTCGCCGAGCGCGCCTCGCCGGTGCAGTGGGCCGGGCCGCAGCGCTTTCATGCGCCGCCGCTGGGGCTGGATGAATTGCCGCCGCTGTCAGCGGTGATTCTGTCCCATGATCATTTCGACCACCTTGATGAGCACGCGATTCGCCAGCTGGCCCCGCGTGCCGAGCGCTTTCTGGCGCCGCTCGGCGTGGGCGACCTGCTGATCGAATGGGGTGTACCCGCTGCCAAGGTCACGCAACTGGACTGGTGGCAGGAGGCCGAGGTCGAGGGCGTGCGCTTCGTCGCCACGCCCGCACAACACTTCTCCGGGCGCGGGCTGTTCGACAGCAATCGCACCTTGTGGGCCTCCTGGGTACTGATAGACGACCAGACGCGTGTGTTTTTCAGCGGTGACACCGGTTACTTCACCGGGTTTGCTGAAATCGGCGAGCGCTTCGGGCCGTTCGACCTGACGTTGATCGAGACCGGCGCCTACAACGTGGCCTGGCCCAACGTGCACATGCAGCCGGAACAGAGCCTGCAGGCACACCTGGACCTGCGCGGGCGCTGGATGCTGCCGATCCATAACGGCACCTTCGACCTTTCCACCCACGGCTGGCAGGAACCGTTCGAACGCATCGTCACCCTGGCCGCTGCGGCCGAGGTGCGGCTGAGCACGCCGCAGATGGGCGAGCGGGTCAGCATCGATTCACCGCACGAAGGGCAGAACTGGTGGCAGCCTCACCCGGCACGCCAGCGGGGCAGGGCAGTGGAGCGTGCCTTGGCGGCGCGCTGAGTTCAGTCCCGGCGCTGCTGCTGACGCTCTTCGTCCTTTAATAGCTGCGATGGCGGCTTGCCGCTGTCGCTGCGTACCTGTGCATGGCTGATCAGGGCGAATATGCAGCTGCCGCCGATGATGTTGCCGGCCAGGGTCGGCAAGGCGAACGCCAGCCAGAAGCTGCGCCAGGTTTCGTCCCCAGCCCACACCAGGTAGGAAACCTCCACCGAGCCTACGACGATATGGGTGAAGTCACCCAGGGCCATCAGGTAGGTGATCATCAGGATGATCCAGGTCTTGGCGTGCTCCATGGACGGGATCATCCAGACCATGGTGGCGATCATCCAGCCCGAAACGATGCCTTTGGCGAACATCTGGCTGATGTCGTTCTTCATTACCTTGCGCCCGATCTCAAGGAAGGCCACGTCGGTCTTGCTGTCGAATATGGGCAGTTCGAGCATCACCCAGGCCACCAGCAACGTGCCTGCCAGATTGCCCAGTAGCACCACGCCCCACAGGCGTAGCAAACGCCCGAAGTTGGCCAGGGTTGGCGTGGTCATGATGGGCAGCACGGCAGTGAGGGTGTTTTCGGTGAACAGTTGCTGGCGTGCCAGGATCACTGCAAGAAAGCCGGCGCTGTAGCCAATGCTGGCGATGACCTGGGCGCCGTCGCCTTCAGGCAGGCGGGCATAGAACAGCCCCATGGCCATCAGTGAAAGCCCCATGCTCAGGCCAGCGGCCAGGGCCGACCACCACAGCGCGGCAAGCGTACGCTCCAGTTCCTGGTCGCCCTGGTAACGGATGATCTCGTGCAATACCGCTGCCCGCGGCGGCTGGTTATGGCTGACTTCCTTCTCTTCATCCGCCGACAGGCCAGGGGTCTTCTCGCTCTGGGTATTGCTCATGGCCGTTACGCTCCACGGGTTGTTTCTCTACAGAGCGGTGCTTCATGCATTTAGTTGCCAGGTGCCTGCAGATGAATATCGAAAGTTTTTTCAGATCAAGGTGTTGACTCTGATTTCAAAGCGCGTATTATTCGCCTCCTCGCAGCGATGAACGCAACGAGGCAAGCGGTAAGTAGTTGAAGTTGAAGCTTTTGAAAGAAAGCGGATTTAAAAAAACTTCAAATGAACGCTTGACAGCAAGTGAGGAAAGCGTAGAATGCGCGCCTCGGTTGAGACGAAAAGCTCTTAACCAAACGCTCTTTAACAAATCGAATCAAGCAATTCGTGTGGGTGCTTGTGAGTACGGACTGATAGTCAAAAAGAT
>Ga0105251_10002714_pt1 | contig 13573 bp, 15 predicted proteins | sample KBSS64metaG_FD_80424 | JGI IMG/M metagenome (GOLD analysis project Ga0105251, IMG submission 80424) | Switchgrass rhizosphere microbial communities from Kellogg Biological Station, Michigan, USA - KBS S6-4 metaG | ecosystem: Host-associated > Plants > Roots > Rhizosphere > Soil | place...
ATTTCTACCCCTGGTCCAGCAAGCCGGAAGACGTGTGGGCCGCGCTGGAGAAAGACCGCGAGAACCTGTTCTTTATCGACGTGCAGGCCCGTGGCGCTTACCCCTCTTACTCCGCCAGGGTGTTCCGCGAAAAAGGCGTGCGCATCGCCATGGAGCCGGAAGACGCCGAGATCCTGAAAAATACGGTCGACTTCGTCTCCTTCAGCTATTACGCCTCGCGCTGCGCCTCCGCCGACATGAACGACAACAACAGCAGCGCCGCCAACGTGGTGAAATCGCTGGCGAACCCGCACCTGCCGCGCAGCGACTGGGGCTGGGGCATCGATCCGCTGGGGCTGCGCATCACCATGAACATGATGTATGACCGCTACCAAAAGCCGCTGTTCCTGGTGGAAAACGGCCTGGGCGCACACGACCAGATCAACGCCAACGGCGAGATTGAGGACGACTACCGCATCAGCTACCTGCGGGAGCACATCCGCGCCATGGCCGACGCCATCGCCGACGGCGTGCCGGTGATCGGCTACACCACCTGGGGCTGCATAGACCTGGTGGCGGCCTCGACCGGCGAAATGAGCAAGCGCTACGGCTTTGTCTACGTCGACCGCGACGACCAGGGCAACGGCACCCTCGCCCGCACCCGCAAGAAATCCTTCTGGTGGTATAAGAAGGTTATTGCCAGTAATGGGGGGGATTTGGGGTAGGTTGTGGGCCGGGGGCTGATAAGGTTTGGGCGGTGGGGTTAGTGTGGGGTGCGGAGGGCTTCCAACTGCAATTGATTGCCCACCTGCCGCACAGCGAATTCGGCGACGAATTCACGCGCAGAGGGAAACTCACCCACCTGCTGTTTCTTGATGGAGACCAACTTCGTGGAGAAATGGTATTGCTGCCCAGCGGTAAATACGTAGCCCTCATCAGGGACGCACTGATTGGGGGCGATATCCCGCAGCGGCTCGAAGAATTTGAATGTGCGGCTCTGCGCCTCATCCAATCGGTATATCGAGATGCCCGCGAGCTTTTCGTCTCCCTGCGGCTGAACGGTGATACATACTTTGCCCTCACGCAGGCCGGTGGTAGCGGGATAGTCTACGGGGATACGATCGCCTATCGAGGGGCAACCTACGAGCAGGAAAGGGAATGCGAGGGGGAAGATCCGTTTCATGACGACCTCAAACGCTGGGACTTCATTTGGTATGCGTTAATGACTTCGCGAGGGCACTACGCACCTGCTGCAAAAATGCGGTAACTGTCGTGCCCCATAGCTCCGGGCTGAAGGTAAAGCCGAAACGCTGGTTGAACAATGACTCCACATTATCCTGCGCCAATAACGCATCTATCTCCTCGATCAAAGTCTGCTTCTGCTGATGGGTCGAGACACGAAGGTACTCTGCGATCAGCGCAGTCATATCGCCCTCTGCATTTATCAGGTCATAATCTTGGCCAAAATAAACGACGATCAGGTTATCAAGTTCGCGGGTTTTCATCGGCTTATCTCGCAGGGAAGGCGCTAAGGATAAAGTCAGGTTTGCCACTACAGCGTGTGCGTTCAATCACAACGCCAGGCCGAGATCCAGGCTCGAATAACTCGGCATCCTCTGCGTTAATTAAAGGTGCCCCAGCTTTTGCTCTGCTTTTCGTTGCAATATGGCAAAGAACGCTACCGCTGTAGTGCCCCAGCTCTCCGGCACAAACTCATCTGAAAAATGCTCCGTCATGCCTTCGTCTATACGCCCTGCATAAGTAGCCTGAAACTCTTTAGTCTCCTCAAGGATATCGCGGATGACTTGACTGCCGTTTTGCGCCAGGAAGCCGTCAATCACCCCTTCGGCCGTTTCGGCATCAGTAAACAGATCATAATCCTGACCGAAGTAAATACTAAATAAGTTACTGAGTTCGCTGAAGTCTCCGTGCAATCTCATCATTACCTCAAAAGTCGGGAAAAGCTGTCAGTATGAAGTAGGGTTTACCTTGAAACTGCTGATAGTGCAACACGACCTTTAATCGCGATGTTCGCACTAATTGCGTTGAATTTTTACTCAGGCCATAACCGATATCGCTGGACATAATATGGGTCAATTCAAGATTTGGCCTTCCCGCAGGATTCGTGGCCCACAGTTTTATCCACTCTTTATTCGCTTTTAACGCCGAGCTGACGGCGACCTCCGCGGCCCCTAATGATTTAAACGAAGAGGCCTTGTTCACTCGTGGATTTTTTAAACGCTCTAACAGTTGCTCTTTCGTCACCCCAACATGGCGTTTAATGGTATGCCCACCCGGTTTCATCCCCGTAGAGGACTCATGTTCAACCAGCTTAACCCGTCCCATGCGAACGGATGCCACCCGGGCTGCGCCGACCGCACCGGCAAAGACAAAAGGCACGGCAATATCGACCGTTAAACCAACGTTATAGGCCGTTTCCCTATCGGCACCCAAGGCCTGCGCCAACACAACGGCAGACTGATAAGTGTCTGTGCTCGTTGGCTGCCCGGTAATCATCTGATTGGAAGCTGCCTTGATGCTGTCCAGGCTATGCGTTCCCACCACCACACACCCAACTTTGGTGATGAACGTCGGATCCGGCGCATAGCACAACACCCCAGCCCCCATCAGCTCAACGACACCACCGGCAAGCCCCAAACCGCCAAGCAGACGGTTACTGAACGTTTCGCCTTCAGTGACGCTTCCATCAGACAGCACCGCCGCAAGCTGCACCGGCGACAGGGCAATGCGCAATTCATCTTCATTCGCCATGTTCGTTCATCCGTGAATTAGCAAAGCCGTATGATTAACATAAGCTCTAGAAAGGATAAATACTGGAACGGGTAACGCCAAATTAACCTACAGCGCCCTACATCTTACTGACGGAGAACTGATGCTGTTGAACCGCCCCACTATTTCAATGAAGTGCCCTGCTGTGGGGCGTTTTCGATGACATAGCGGTTATTAAGCTTTTTTACTTTGAAGTGGGTGATAAAGGCTCTGCCAGAGACATCTTGCAGATCTCTACGCTTCTCTACCGGGACAAAATTTACCCTCATGCTATAGGAATGATTTCCCTGGAGTGGGTAGTCCTTTTGAGTGACGCAAATGCCCTTCTTCATATCCTGATTTGCTACATCAATCAGCTTCTCATCCGTTTCACTGCTGATATAGAGCGTATCTTGCTTTTCGTTTTCCCTGGCCGGAGGATAAATGCATACATCTCCATTATCTCGAGCATAAGCAGTTATAGGGATATCCAATGCATAACGCTGGTCCAGACGATCACCTACACAGGCACTCAACAAAGCCACACCCGCGATCGCGAACAATAGATTGCCCTTCATAATATTCCTTTAGCTATGAGATGGACCATTAAATATATTCCCAGTGTATATATAGGAAATATTTCGATAACCTAAGGCTACTATGAATAACTGCGATCTGTATTCCAATCCTAAAAGTAAATTAACTGTAATTCCTTACAGCTTATTTTTTCATTCTATCGATAACGTTATAGTTTTCTTGCTGCGGCAAAATCCGCAGCCGGAGTTAGCGTTCCGAATCCTCCCAACCCTGCTCGAATATGGTATAAATTCGGGCATGCTGATGCGCACCCAAACAATGGTGGCTCGGGCGGTGCTTCCTCCGGGAAGGCCGGTATCCGTTGGGGCCGGTACGCTAACTCCGTTCGAGCTACCACCCCGAGTTTAGCGTCTCTTCTGGTAGCGGTATTTCTCTCCCAATGGAAATGACCGATATGGAAAACCTCAGCCACAATACAACAGTCACAAGCACCCTAACTCTTTATCGTGAACTGTTTAATCGAATCGACTTGCATGAGTTAACGTCATCACAACTTCTCGATCTGGCTGCACTGTCGGCAGAACAAGCGGAAGGATTGTGCAATGGCTTAATACTGTTCAATGAGCTACTGCAAAAAATTCTCGGCCCAATGCCCTAAACTGGGAACATGTAAACGGTTACCTGAATGCAACAGCTCATCTGCTCCCTGTACTGTGTAATCTGCATGGCCGGGCATTGAGAGAAATGGAATTTCACGAGGTCATGAAGTAACTTTCTGGCTTCATGCTAGCAATCAACAACGGGGCAGGTTTTCAACCGGCCCCGTTACATCAGGCCCAGGCCACTCATTTACAGGTATTGCACTGGATATTTATCCAGACATCTTTCAACTGGGTATAATGAGTGATAGGCTATCACTAAATCATTCCGCATTTGGAAGAGTCATTATGCAAGAGTTTCATGAGCGTGCAAAAAGTCTTCGCGCCGAAGAAGAACAACAACAGTTAGCCCAGCAGGAACAACAACTGGTCCAGCAAGAAGAAGATAAGGCCCTCGTCGAAAAACTGGTTGGGATTTACGATCAGAAAGCCATCGCTGAGCTTCTGCGTGAAGCCAGTGTCAGCAGCGAATGGACTCGAGAGTCTCTCAATCGCTGGCTTAAAGGGAAAACACCACAAAAAGTTCTGACAGAAAGAGAGGTGGGATTCCTGCGATCACTGTTACCAAAACCCTCGCCGTTTCACCCTAACTATAAGTTTCGTTTTATCGACCTGTTTGCAGGTATCGGCGGTATTCGTAAAGGGTTCGAAGAGATTGGTGGGCAGTGCGTGTTTACCAGCGAATGGAACAAAGAAGCCGTTCGTACCTACAAAGCTAACTGGTACTGTGACCCCGCACATCACAAGTTCAACTCGGATATTCGCGAAATAACCCTTAGCGAAAATGATGATATACCTGATCAAGAAGCATATAAAAATATAGACAAAGAAATCCCTGATCATGATGTGCTGTTGGCAGGTTTTCCATGCCAACCTTTTTCCCTCGCAGGTGTATCAAAGAAGAACTCTCTGGGGAGAGCTCACGGTTTTGAATGTGAAACCCAAGGGACATTGTTCTTTGATGTAGCCCGAATTATTGCAGCTAAAAAGCCGGCAATTTTCCTTCTCGAAAACGTCAAAAACCTTAAGAGCCATGATAAAGGGAAGACCTTCAAAATTATCATGGAAACACTAGATGAATTGGGTTACGAAGTTGCTGATGCTCAGGCTACTGGCGCTAGTGATCCTAAAATCATCGATGGGAAAAATTTCTTACCCCAACATCGCGAACGCATTGTACTGGTTGGATTCCGTCGTGATTTGAATATTCATGGTGATTTTTCACTCAAAAATTTGAGCCAGTTCTTCCCGAAGAAAAGACCATCATTTGGTGAACTACTACTCAAGGATGTTCCTCCAAAGTATATTCTTACGGAGCATCTGTGGAAGTATCTTTATAACTATGCAAAAAAACACCAAGCAAAAGGCAATGGTTTCGGCTTTGGTTTAGTGAATCCGAAAAATGAATCAAGCATTGCCAGAACACTGTCAGCCCGTTACCACAAAGATGGTTCAGAGATCCTGATTGATCGAGGTTGGGATATGGATCTTGGAGAGAAGGATTTTGCAAACCCCGAGAATCAGGCAAATCGACCTCGTCGTTTGACACCAAAAGAATGTGCCCGAATTATGGGATTCGAGATTCCTGATGATGGAAATGAGTTCCGTATCCCAGTATCGGATACTCAGGCATATCGGCAATTTGGTAACTCAGTAATTGTGCCGGCATTCGCAGCCGTAGCTAAGCTACTAGAGCCTTACATTGCCTCTGCTGTTTCAAAAGACAAAAGTGAAGCTGCATAAGGTAAATTATGGCTGACGTACACTCCCCTTCAATCAGAAGCAAGAACATGAGGGCGATACGTAATCAAAATACAGCCATTGAGAAATTGTTATCCCGGGTTCTGGATGAAGCTGGGATAACTTACCGCACCCAAGCTTCTGATCTCCCTGGTAAACCTGACTTCGTTATTGATGACTATAAAGCCATAATTTTCGTCCACGGCTGCTTCTGGCATCGCCACGATTGTTACCTGTTCAAAGTCCCAGCAACAAGAACCGAATTTTGGTTGAAAAAGATCGATTCAAATGTCAGGCGGGATAATGACGTTACCCGACTACTAACAGAACAAGGCTGGCGCGAGCTGATAATCTGGGAATGTTCTCTGAAAGGCCGACTAAAGCTTTCAGCTAACGCATTATCTGAAAGGATTGAAGAGTGGTTATGTGCAAGCGACTCACATGCTGTTATTGACTCTAAAGGTATTCACCAAGTAAATAATTAGCATCGTAATACTTCCATACAGTAACCTCCCCCTTTTCAATAAAAATCCCAAAAAACTCTGAAACCTCGCTTTTCATCATCGACATCTATTCAATAAAATGGATAATAAATCTTTAATTATAAGTGAGACGATACAACTCATAGGCTTCCACGGTGACCGTCTGGTGTCTGACCTTCTTGGTTAGCTAACGAAGAATTTTATTGGAAAACTGGTAAGTCCATATAAAAAATTCTTCGTTGCAGATATCAACATTACCGCAACAAAATATACAAACGCACTCTGGTGCATGTACATCAGCCGCTTATCTTCAACGGAAAAACTACTATGGATAAAATACTAAGAGACATTTTTCGTGTCGCGGCAGGGAAACATTTAAGTGCTGTTGATGCAGATTCATCCCGTTCGAACCAGCATGAGATAGGTGGATTGGTTAAAGTCGGGTTTGGAGAAGTGTTGGGTAAACCAGGAAAAACCGAAACGTTTGAATTCATCTGTAAGATGGTCTACATCAATGATGAAATGGATGACCCACTCATTGTTGATGATCGTGTTACCTGGTACGACTCTCGTCGCCGCTCACCTACACGCTCGCCTGAATATCGTCTCTATTACCACGATAACTCTGTGACAGAGCTCCTACAGGAAGGAGACTTTTTCCTGATAGCTCTACAAGAGAATGGCACGCTCCTAATGTGCTTTGCACCCGCAGAGACATACATAGAGGCACAACTCAGAAACCTATTCGGACTAACCGGTGAGCTGAATGAAAGTTTTAAACCCTCAGAAATTGGAAATCAGAAGCTCCTACTTCCCGTACAAATGCTGCTCGAACAACTTGGTGTTACCTTTGAGCCAGAACAGGGAGGCGATGAAGACCTATTAGCACTTTTGCTCGAACGCTACCCAAATGGCCTACCCAAATCCCATGAATTCTCCGAATTTGCTCGTTTACGTAAACCAGCAGCCCCTCTTGTAGACCCTGATGACGCATTGATGATCTGGCTAACAGAAGAAGAACATTTGTTCCGAACTTATGAGCGGCATTTAGTTCGTGCACGACTTTTGCAGGGTTTTGGTGATGATGGTGGTGATGTTGACGCATTCGTCGATTTCTCTCTGAGCGTCCAAAATCGTAGAAAGTCTCGCGTAGGATTTGCTTTCGAGAATCACTTGGACCATCTATTTAAGCTATACGGCCTACAATTTGAGAAAGGTTCATCAAAAAACACTACAGAAAATCGCTCAAAACCTGATTTTCTATTTCCTTCGTTTAAAGCCTATCACGACGATAAATTCCCCACTGATAAACTGTTCCTATTGGGTGCAAAAACGACATGCAAAGATCGCTGGCGTCAAGTTTTGGCCGAAGGTGATCGACTTGAAGTTAAGTATTTAGTAACAATACAAGCAGGGATTAGCAATTCTCAACTGAGTGAAATGAAGAGTAAAAAACTCCAACTTATTGTTCCAAAAACAATATGGGGAACATATCCGGATGAGGCACTTCAACAACTAGCAAGTGTCCGTGAATTTATTGAAGAGATAGCAAATTCGTAATTTATGATGTTACTTCTAAAAAGTGGATCATATTTAGTGAGTTAGCCGGAATAAAAATAGTTAATTTTATAAACCCCATCTTAATTGGAAAGAGATAATGATAAAAAGTGATTTAGAAAAATTGATAGTTATTTCTCTTAAGGCACACAAAGGAAGAGCAAAAATCGTACAGATAGCAGAGTTCATATGGAGAAACTACGATTCAGAACTGAGGAAAAGCGGTGATCTATTTTTCACTTGGCAGTATGACATGCGATGGGCTGCGAATAGATTAAGACGTAAAGAGGTTATGAAGCCCTCAGAAAATTCTCCATCTGGAGTATGGGAACTACATAACTAACCATAAAGATATCATTCGCTTTCCTAAAAGTACGGACTAAAAACCTGCTTTCATACGAAAATCTCGCTAACCTCCCCTTTTGTATTCACTTCTGTGAAAACTGCTATGAAAATAAATTTTTACATCTAAAGTTTTTTACCTGACGCTGACCACCTCTGAAACCGACCATAGAAAATATATATTATCCATTTTTATCAGAATAAAAACAGCCTAGAAACACCGTCATCATTAGAGCTGATGGACTGATAAACATAATAATGGACATTTAAGTAATAAATCAAAGAGAGCGTATTTCAGATAATTTTTTCAGTTGGGTAAGAAACTCTGAGTTATTGTCCATCAACCAATGCAATATTTTTGCATTATCAAGAATCTTATTGATATGTGATTTTATAATAACCAATTTTAAATTATTCCCACCATAGTCCTCAATTAGTTTTTCTGTGTCAATCTGAACAGCAGCCATCTCTCTCTCTAGCCTTTCGATACTGGCTTTGTGATCCCGTTTCTCCATTTTTGAATTTTTATAGTTCACCAGTTGTTCTGCCGATGACCCCTGAAGCATTGATAATGCAAATTTTCTGGTAAATCTGTTTAAAGTTGTCATTATATTAATCACTTCAAGTTGTCGCGCCGGCTTCATTTTCTTCAAAACCTCAAATAGTGCCCTTGGTACATGCTTATCTGCAAGTAGCGCAACAACCTCTTCGCAAATCCCGTCAAGCAAGCGAAAACGTGCAGTCAAAATTGCAGGTGTGATACCTAAAGCAGCACTTAGCATCTCAGACGGAACACCTGCCTCAACGGCTTTTCGTAACATTTTTTGCTCCTGAATGACGGAGAGCCTATTTACATGTTTGTTATAAGTGTATGACTCTTCATCAGGGGAAATGATACAAGAAGCCGTTGGAATATTAAGTTCTCTTAGTGCCTCAACACGTAAATGCCCATCAAGAATTTTTATTATTTTTCCTGAATCTTTGAAACAAATAACAACCGGTTCAACTAGCCCCAACGCTCTCACGGATAAGACGATTTGTTTATACTTTTGACTAATTTTTACGTTTGCCGGCAATTGTTTAGATGGCGCTAATACATCAACAGGAATATCAACACATTTATTTTCAAAGCAGTATTTAATCATGATACATCCCCTTATTTAATATAGAGTTATCTAATATTTGAGTTGGCACATTATTCAACCCCTCTTTTTTAAGCAGCTCAACAAATTGACTGTTTTTCAATAGTTCCGACATCATCTGCCGTGCTAACAATAGAGACTCCTTTGCTAACTCAGCCTTTCTTTGCATCTCCTTATGCTCATCAATATTTTTTTGATAAACATCCATCAACTCATCCAAAGTCATTTTCTTCTGCTCTTTATGCTGTATATAAGTAGTATTAACAGTTCCTTTATCTCCTTCATTACGCCTTGCTAATATATTTCTCAGGAGAGTTATCTGCTTTATATTTAATAATTTTTTAGTATATGTTTCTAATAAAAGTTGCTGTATCTCGTCGTGACTGGATCGAGCTATGGTCACGGCAACTGAGAGTGGTATATTCCCAGACTCAAAGGCACCTAATAATTTATTCTCTCCTTTATCAATTAACATAGTCACATTGTTTACCCATTGAGTAGAATAGCCGGTTAGCCGACCAACATCATGGTCCGACAACCCTATACTCTTGAGATCTTTTATCCTATCGAATAGTTCTGTTGAACGGGGTTTCCTCCTTGCTATATTTTCAACAAGACTCATGACATGCCCAACTTTCTCATCTACATTTTTAATAATCGCCGGAATGGTGCTCTGATTTAAATTTTTCAATGATTCAAGCCTGCCCTGCCCACAAATTAATGCATACTGATACCCTTCACTATCATCCTCAAGAATTCTTACTGTTATTGGTTTTTTCAATCCAACCATATCAATATTTTTTGTCATCTCTTCATGAATACGTTTGTTACGGATCCTTGGATTAACTACCTTAATAGATAATATATCTAACATAACAACGTTAGACTCGTTTTCTTCTTTCATACAGCCTCCTCTAATGTGGTCCGTTCAAGCATTTCAAATAAAGGTTCTAAAGAATTAAACCGATACGACTCCAAGAGCAACGGATTCATATCATTAATAAACAATTCATCGTATAAATTATCAATGGCCGGTATAATGTAATAATCAAGTGGATATTTATTTCCTTCATCCATTCTAACGACAACAGTAATATCGGGAGATAGAATACGCTCAAATCTAATCTTCCAACGCCTGCGCCCCTGAGATCGCTGTTGGCACCTGGAAATTATGATTGACAACCCGAACTCATCATTTACTCTTAATAAAGAACCATTAGTTATTCTTTCTGACAAACCATTGCATGAATGAATTTTAAATATAAATGACTCGATCATTTCGGAGTGATAAGTACGTAGTTTTCTATTTACATCAATATAACTATAGTCATGCTCAGGTATATAATTAATTAATGAGTATGCCCTAAGTAAGCCACCGAATCTGTTGCGATAAACGCTACTAGATGGCATCAATTCTTCTTCATCAATTATAAACCCAGACAAATACCCTTTTTTTTCATATAAATATTTCAAATTATCGAGTAATTTTTCATCACTCAAGCGACAAGAACGCAATCTAATAATATTCTGAGCTTGATTGAAAACAGATTTATCAATGACTGACTCAAACGCATTATCACATCTTATCCAATCACTTTTGTCATTTTTGATAAACGTTTTTTTCAGTTTGAACGATGTTCTATTATATAAATTATTGCCTATATATTTTTCATTTGTAAGAATCTGATGTACTTTACCTCTTGTCCACAAAGTGCTATTTTCAGAAAAAATCTGTTCACGATTAAGTTCCGAGGCAATTACTCTCTCAGGCTTATACTCTTTTGTGAACATATCAAAAATCTTGGAAATAACATGTAATTCATACTCCGGACCAGGAATAAGTATAACCCTGTCAGTTTGGATGCTTTTTCTCTGCCCTAATATGAGAATCTGTTTGGCATTATGGTTCTCATCGATTAACTGACGCCTTAATCCATATCCGGGGGCACCTCCCTGACGATAGCCTCGTTTTACTAAATTAACTTGACCAATAAACACCTTGTCCGAAAGATTCTTACTGAAAGCTGCAGCACCAAACCGTTGCGTATTCAAAATAAGCATCGATGCTTCAGGATACGCATCGGAGATCGGTTCAGCGCAATATACGACCTTTACACCGTGGAGCTTTAATAAAAACTCATAATAGGCTGGTTCATTAATATCTTGGAACCGCCCAAAGCGGCTAACGTCGTAAACCAATACGACTTCGATATCGACAAAATGGTTGGTAACATCCTCAATGAGTTGCTGTAATCCTTGTCTACCTGAAATTGTTACTCCGCTCTTTCCAGAATCTGCATATGAAACAATAAGTTCCATATCATGCTCTTTTGCATAGCCTTGATTAAATGCAGATTGATTTTGCAAGGAATACTGTTGATGATCAGTCGACATTCGTAAATATTCTGCAGCCCTGATCTTCCGCCCGACAGGAGTTTTTCCGATCATTATCGTTATCTCCCAAAAGAAAGTGATCATTATTTAACCAAAAAAACAATAAAAACCACAAGAAATTGCTCAAAAAACGATCTAGATCATACAATTAAAGGAAAAAGTCGCAAAATCAGTTTATCTCAAGATCCCGCCGTCAACATGTTCACTCCCCCAAATCCTACACAGCACGATACTGCCTGACATCGTGGATCTCTAATCATGCAGATTGCCTAAATAGATTCATCGTAAGAACGATAAAATTTTCATTTAAATATCAAAGTTGCAATCCATTAATAATTATTTATTACCAGAGCACTGAGATATTATAAAAAATAAAACAATTTAAACTTTGACCATACTATTACGTTTAATAATTTTTCATTATTAAAGATTTTTGCATACTTAGAAAACTATCAAAGTCAATATACTTAAGCATTCTCCAGCTCCATATTATCAATCAGATGTGTATGTAAGTATCCCACCAAAACGAACCATTCACTTTTAGAGATCTTCCGACATACTAACTATGTCCCTGACCTACTCCCCGTTGATTAACACACCCCGATGTTAGTAATATATTCATAATAATTCTGACCCCGGATCATAATCAGGAATAGCCGACATGACTAACTGACTGCTGCATCTAATACCAGGGTCAGTCAATACGCCTAACTCAAAGCTTCCGCACATATATTCCCTACCCTGTTAAAGATTGGCGAGCAAGCAAACAACCACTTGTTGCAGATGCAAGAAAACCGTGATTATCGGCCAAGCCCACGTTTTTGATGTGATAGTGAAAACCTAAATCGCAGATATAAAAAATACACCTCAAACAAGTGCCTTAATTTTGATGCAGTTCAATAACCAGCCACAGCAATCCCCCTACCCAGGCAACCTCTCAGCCTGCCGCCGAACCCCAGAGAAAATCGCATCACTCACAGAACGGGGAAACTCGTCCGGCAGCATCGCTTCCACATTAGCGATCGCCAGCTCTGTTTGCGCTTTTAGCTCAGCCATCACCTGCAGCGTTTTCTCTTCGGAATACCCTACGGCTCTCGCGGTAGAGATAAAGTGCCTGGGCAAGATCTGGCTCCAACGGTAATGGCGACTCTGCCCCAATACTGCCATGGCCATTTTTGCTTTCTGCGGTGCAATGCCACGGGCATGCATAAAGGGGTAACCCGAGAGCACATCATAAAGCGGAGTCATTCGATAGGCCGTTTCCTGCTCAATGAACAGGCTAAAGTTTTTGGCATGCCCATCAATGGCTGCCAGCATCCAGAATACGATTTGGCTTTTAAAGAAGGTGTCTCGATCGAGTAATGGCTGCTGAGAACCTATTAACAATTGCATCGCAGCCGCAATACCGGGCCCACCATCAGCCTCATATTTCAGAGCAGGGGCAATGCCTAACGCCTGGCAAAAATCCTCCTGCGGCAAACGAATCAGCCAGCTGTTATCCCGCGCCCAACGCCGGTCAAAGCGTTCGACGACCAGGACCTTCTGCTCGCCAAAATGCGCCAGCTCAGCCTGCGCTACCGGCAGACCAAACTGTTCTGCAATGCGCAAACACAACCACTCATTCTCACAGCTTTCACTGAGATCCAGATTGTTATGCGCGATATGCCCAATGGGCAGTTTTATGATGTGGCTGGTTGGCGTACTCCCCTGTGGCCGACACCACTGATTGCCGAACCAAAGCAGCGCGGTCTTTTCCTGCGCACCCGCCAGAGAGATCCGGAAATCATCAGTACCCGCCCCCATGCCCAACGGTGCCTCGCGGTACCCCAGCAGAAACTGCTCTATTTCTTCGTCACTCACAGGCACGGCGTTCACTTGCTTTACCGGGGCCACATCAGCATGTTCAGGGTAAAGCTGGATCGCACCCACGCAGTCGCTGCCAATGCTGGAAAGCAGATCAAAAGGCTGTTTG
>Ga0105251_10002715_pt1 | contig 13568 bp, 8 predicted proteins | sample KBSS64metaG_FD_80424 | JGI IMG/M metagenome (GOLD analysis project Ga0105251, IMG submission 80424) | Switchgrass rhizosphere microbial communities from Kellogg Biological Station, Michigan, USA - KBS S6-4 metaG | ecosystem: Host-associated > Plants > Roots > Rhizosphere > Soil | place...
GCTTCGGCGCGGGCGGCTCGGCCGCGCCGTTCGACCAGTTCAACATGGGCAACCGCACCGCCGCCGACGGGGATGACCCGGCGCAGGTGGCGCGCAACCGCGCCCTGCTGCAGGAGGGGCTGGCCCTGCCGTCGGCGCCGCACTGGCTGCGCCAGGTGCATGGCACGGCGGTGCTGCGCTTCGACGCGCCGCCACAGGGCGCCGGTGTGGACGCCGAACCCACCGCGGACGCGGCGGTGACCTCGGTGCCCGGCGTGGTACTGGCGATCCTGACCGCCGACTGCCTGCCGGTGGTGCTGGCCGCACGCGATGGCAGCGAGATCGGCGCGGCCCATGCCGGCTGGCGTGGCCTGGCCGACGGCATGCTGGAGGCGACCGTGGCGGCCATGCAGACCGCCCCGGGCGCGCTCCAGGCGTGGCTCGGGCCTGCGGCGGGGCCGGCCCACTACGAGATCGGCGAGGACGTGTTCACGGCCTTCGTCGACGGCGACGCAGGCGCGGCGGCGGCGTTCACTGCCACCCGTCCGGGGCACTGGAAGGTGGACCTGTACGCGCTGGCCCGGCGCCGGCTGGTGGCGGCCGGGCTGGAGCCGGCGGCGATCAGCGGTGGGCAGCTGTGCACCATTGGCGAGCCGCGGCGGTTCTATTCGCATCGGCGCGACCGGCGCACCGGGCGGATGGCCACGCTGGCGTGGATGGGTCCGTAGCCGGGCAGAGCCCGGCTCTACAGCCGGGCAGAGCCCCGGCTCTACGGTGCGGGGATGGTTTTCGGTAGTGCCACGCTCTGCGTGGCGACCTTGGCGCATCAGCGCAGCACGGAATATTCGATCCGCCGGTTCTGGTCCCGCCCGGCTTCCAGGCGGTTGTCGGCCACCGGGTGCTCTTCGCCGTAGCCGCGGGGTACCAGCGTGCCGGCGGGCACGCCCTGGGCCTGCAGTTCGGCCACGACCATTTCAGCGCGCTGCTGGCTGAGGTGCAGGTTGGACTCGGCCGCGCCGAGGCTGTCGGTATGGCTGCCCACTTCCAGCCGCACGCCGGGGCCGGCGGCCAGGATCGCCTGGGCGCTGTCGCGCAGCACGTCGTAGCCGTCGGCACGCAGGGCCGGCGATTTGTGTGCGAAGCCCACCCTGGCCTGGTTCAGCGCGGCCACCAGTTCGGCTGGCGCCGGCGTGGCTGGCAACTGCGACAGGGCGACCCGCCCGGCATCCCACAGACCGCTCACCTGCAGGTGGCTGAAGCCACGGCGCAGGGTATCCGACACCGCAATGCGGTCCTGCGCCGGCAGCCGGGTCATGTCCACGTGCAGCGTGTCGCCGTTGAACGACAACGACAGCCCCGGATGACGCAGCACCGGGGCCAGGCTGACCAGGCGGTCGAGCCAGCGCGGCGCTTCGGCCTGTGGGTCGCGCAGGATGTCGCCATTGACCTTGCCCTGGCCGTGCTGGGCCACCAGCGCATTCCACACCCTGCGCCGGTCTGCTTCATTGGGCAGCCGGCCGCGCACGTCGATCACGCCGTCGTTGTTGACCAGCGAGAGGCGCGGCGGGGTCGTCTGCTCGGCCTGCGCCACCGCGGCGCCGGTACCAACCCGGGTCTTCTGGTGGATCCAGCCGGTCAGGCAGAGCAGGGCGCCGGCCACCATCACCCACAGCACGCCGCGCATGGCGGTACCGCGTACCAGGCGCAGGGGGGGGCTGTGCTCCGCGTCGTGCGGGGTGGTGGCAGGTTCCTGCGGGGTGCGCGATTCCTGTTCCAGTACGTCCAGCAGACCGGGCAGCAGGTCCGACGCCACCACCGCGAACATGCCGGTGGGGAAGGCGGCCCGGCGCGCCAGCACGGCCAGTTGTTCGCGGCCCACCACGGTTTCGAGCTGGCTGGCCAGCAGGCGCTGCGGACGGCCTTCGCCGGGGAAGCGGGCGCCCAGGCCTACCGCATCGAAGCGCCGGCGCAGGCCATGCACGCCGTCCGGCAGGCTGCGGATGTAGTCGACCAGCACTTCCACCAGGCTGCGCGCGCGGTGGCCCAGGCCCATGTGCAGGGCGGTGTCTTCGATGAAGCGATCCAGCAGTGACATCAATCTGATTCCCGTTGCTCAACCCCTGCGGCATGCACGGGTTCTGCGGGCGTCAATGTCGGGAGGGCCTGTCAATGCGAAATGAAAGTTGCCGGGGTCGCAGGTTGCGAATCCGGCCGCCAGATCAGCGATTTAGGATGCCTATCGGCGTCGGGCACCGACCGCTGCGGTGCACTGGCAAATGGCGGAGCTGAAAACGACATACTCCTAAAAAACGTGCATCACTCGGAATGATGCACGTGCCAAAAGCGATTCCGTGCCGAAAACGACAGCGTCAATCCCCCTGAAGCTGTCGCAATCAGCTGCTTTCGAGCGCCTGCAGATAGGACTGGCGCCAATGGTTGATGTCGTGCGCGCGCAGGTGCTCCATCATGGCCTGCCAGCGTTCCACCCGCTTGCGCAGCGGCATGGTGGCGGCCGTGGCGATGGCGTCGGCCACGCCATCGAGGTCGTGCGGATTGACCAGCAGCGCCTGCTTCAACTCGTCGGCCGCGCCGGCCAACAGCGACAGCACCAGCACGCCCGGGTTTTCCGGGTCCTGCGAGGCCACGTACTCCTTGGCGACCAGGTTCATGCCGTCACGCAGCGGCGTGACCAGCCCTACGGCGGCGGCCCGATAGAAGCCGGTGAGCGTGGCATGCGCGAAGTTCTGGTTCACGTAGCGCAGCGGGGTCCAGTCCGGCGCGGCGAACCCGCCGTTGATGTGCCCGGCGATCTGCTCCAGCTGGCTGCGCAGGTGGCGGTACTCGGTGACATCGCCGCGCGATACCGGCGCGATCTGCAGGTAGGTCAGGCTGCCGCGCTGGTCCGGATGGCGCTGCAGGTAGCGTTCGAAGCCCAGGAAGCGCTCGGGCAGCCCCTTGGAGTAATCCAGGCGGTCCACGCCGATGGCCAGCTGGCGGTCGCGCAGGCTGTTGCGCAGGTCGCGCACCGCCGGCTTGCTGGCACCGGCCTTGGCCTGGCGCTCGATGTGGGCGGTGTCGATGCCGATCGGGAACGCGGCGGCACGGAAGCGGCGCCCGCCGGGGGCTTCGAGCATGCCGTCGGGCAGCACCCGGCCACCGGCGAACAGGCGCACATAGGACTGGAAGCGGTCGGCATCGCGCTGGGTCTGGAAGCCGACCAGGTCGTAGGCGTACAGGCTGGAGAACAGCCGCAGGTGGTCGGGCATGGCCTGCAGCAGGTCGGCCGAGGGCATCGGCACGTGCAGGAAAAAGCCGATCCGGCAGCCGATGCCGCGCTCGCGCAGCAGCGACGCCAGCGGAATCAGGTGGTAGTCGTGGATCCAGACGACGTCGTCTTCGCGCAACAGCGGCGCCAGCTTCTCGGCAAACAGCGCATTGACCTGGCGATAGGTCTCGCGGGTAGCGCGGTCGTAGTCGACCAGGTCCAGGCGGAAGTGCAGCAGCGGCCACAGGGTACGGTTGGCAAAGCCGTTGTAGTAGCCGTCCACATCGCGCTTGTTGAGGTCCATGGTGACGTAGCGGATATCCCCCTCGGTCTGCTCATGCAGCGCGCCGCTGGCGTCCTTCACCGACTTGCCGCTCCAGCCGAACCAGAGCCCGCCGCGTTCCTTCAGTGCCGCCAGCAGGCCCACCGCGAGTCCGCCGGGCGCGGCCACGCCGGGTGCGGCGACCCGGTTGGAGACCACGACCAGCCGACTCACGAGGCCTCCTGCCAGCTGCGCGACAGCCGCATTGCGGCAGTCACCAGGCCCACGTGCGAATAGGTCTGCGGGAAGTTGCCCCAGGCCTCGCCGTTGTCGAAGGCCAGGTCTTCGGACAGCAGGCCCAGGTGGTTGCGCCGTTCCAGCAGCATCTCGAACATGTCGCGTGCTTCGTCCAGGCGGCCGATCGCAGCGAGCGCGTCGATGTACCAGAACGTGCAGATGGTGAAGCTGGTTTCCGGTTCGCCGAAATCGTCCGGCGCCACGTAGCGGTACAGCGCGTTGCCGTGCTTGAGCTCGCGCCCGATCGCTTCGACGGTGGCGACGAAGCGGGCATCGTCGGCGCTGATGAAGCCGATGTCGGCCAGCAGCAGCAGCGAGGCGTCCAGGCGGTGGCCACCGTAGGTGTCGGTGAAGTGGCCCAGCTCATCGCTCCATGCCTCACGGATGATGCGGGCATGGATGGTGTTGGCGCGTTCGCGCCAGTACTCGGCACGGTGGTCCAGCTTCAGCCGCACCGCGATCTTGCACAGGCGGTCGCAGGCGGCCCAGCACATCGCGCTGGTGTAGGTGTGCACCTCCGTGCGGCCGCGGAACTCCCACAGCCCGGCGTCGGGCACGTCGTGCAGGGCAAAGGCCTGGTCGCCCAGCGGTTCCAGGCGGGCGAAGGTATGGGTGTCGCCTGGGTCCTGCAGACGGCGGTCGAAGAACAGCTGGGTGGAGGCCAGCACCACGCTGCCGTACACATCGTGCTGGCGCTGCACCCAGGCCAGGTTGCCGCGCCGTACCGGGCCCATGCCACGGTAGCCGTCCAGCGTGGGCACTTCGTTCTCTTCCAGCTGGGTCTCGAAGCCGATGCCGTACAGCGGCTGCAGCGTGCCGTCGGTGGTGGCGAGGTTGAAGATGTAGCCCAGGAACTGCTCCATGCTGCGGGTGGCGCCAAGCCGGTTGAGCGCGCGCACCACGAAGGCCGCGTCGCGCAGCCAGCAGTAGCGGTAATCCCAGTTGCGGATGCTGCCGGGCGCCTCGGGAATGGAGGTGGTCATCGCCGCGATGATCGCGCCGCTGTCTTCGTACTGGCACAGCTTGAGGGTGATCGCGCTGCGGATCACCGCGTCCTGCCATTCCAGCGGGATGGACAGGTAGCGCACCCACTCGCGCCAGTACTGCTGCGTGCGCTGCAGCGATTCCTGCACGTAGCCGCTGAGCGAGCGGTTCAGGGATTCGTCAACGCCCAGCACCAGGTGCACCGGATGGTTGAGCACGAACGGCAGCTGGTCGCGCACGAAGCGCAGCGGCACGTCGGTGGTCAGGCGCAGCACGTGGTCGGGCAGTACCCAGCGGATGTGGTTGCTGCCCCAGGTGGCGTCGGGCACGCGTGCGCCCCAGTCCGCCAATGGACGCGCGCGCACGATGATGCGCGGGCTGCCGCCGAGCGGACGTACCTGTCGGATCAGGCTGACCGGACGGTAGAAGCGGTCGTTCTGGCGCCAGCGCGGCGCGAAATCGATGATCTCCAGCGAGCCACCATGCTTGTCGTGCAGCACGGTGCGCAGGATGGCGGTATTGGTCAGGTAGGCCTGTTCGCTGCTGACCATGTCTTCCAGTTCGATGCTGAAATCGCCGCCTTCCTGCTGGTTGGGCTGCAGCAGGGCGCAGAAGGTGGGGTCGCCATCGAACGTGGGCAGGCAGCTCCACACCACGCGGGCGTTGCGGTCGATCAACGCGCCGAAGCTGCCGTTGCCGACGACGCCGAGGTCCAGGTTGGTTTCAGTCATGGGGGTAGCGCTCTCTCGGAACTTCAATGGGCGTTCTGCTGCAGCCAGGCATGCACGTCGCGCACGGTCGGCAGGGCGAACACGGCGGCGCTGGGTTCGCGTTCGCCCACCAGCACGCTCCAGCCGTGCAGGGTGTTGGCGACGTCGAAGCCGAATTCGTCGGTGAGGTCGTCGCCCAGGAAGACCGGGATGCGGCCGCGGAACGGCAGCTGCTGCATGAGCTGGTGGACGGCACGTCCCTTGTCGCTGCCTTCCGGCACGAATTCGACCACGTGGTCGCCGGGTTGCAGGCGGTAGCCACCGTGGTCGCCGATGTGATGCTCGGCGAAGGCGCGCACGTCGCTGGCGGCATGAGGGGCCCCGCGCCAGTGCAGGGCCAGGCTGCGGCCCTTGTCTTCCACGCGCACGCCGGGACACCCGTGCGCGAAACGCATGGCCTGCTGGTGTACGCCGTGCAGCCATTCACTGGTGTCTTCGGTCGTGGCTGCAGCCGCTGCGGACTGCGCGCCCAGCCCACGGACCTGGTGCCCGTGCAGTCCGGCGGCGGGAAGGTGCAGGGGGGCGAACAGGCGGTCGAGCTGGACCAGCGGTCGCCCGCTGACCAGGGCCACCGCGCCGTCGAGCCGGTCGCTGATGCGGCCGATGGCCTCGCGCACCTCCGGCAGCAGGATCACCGCCTCGGGGTCGTCGGCAAATTCAATGAGGGTGCCGTCCACGTCCAGGAACAACGCGCACGCATCGTCCAGCAGTGGCGGCGGCGGACGTTGGGGGAAGTCGTTGGCCATGCGCGCCAACATGCCATCGGCGGTGTGAAGTCCCGGTGCGGACACTGCGGGTCCGCACCGGGTTTCATTCATGTCGACGCTTCGGCAGCGGCAGGCGCTGCCGGGCCGCCTTCAGAACGTGTAACGCACCCGCCCGTAGTAATACGCGCCATTGCTGCCGATCGGTGACAGTACGTCGTACGGCAGGTTGCCGAAGTAGTAGATGTCTTCGTTGGACAGGTCCGGATAGTTGTCGGTCAGGTTCTGCCCGCCCAGCGCTACGCTCCACTGCGGGGTGATGCGGTACTCCACTTCCGCATCCAGCTGCCATTCGGCGCCATAGGTCTGGCGCGGGACGTAGCCGTCGCCGAAATCGAACACCCGGGTCACGCTGCCATAGCGGCTCACCCGGCTGCTGAGCGTCCAGCGGTCGTTGGTCCAGGTGGCGGCCAGCTGTGCGCGCGTGCGGGGCGTGGCATCGGTGAGCGTGTTGGTTTCCTCCAGGCCGAACAGCACGTAGTCCGGGTCGAGCGCCAGCAGCTGCGACGGGGTGGCCAGCACGTTCTTCAGGGTGGTCTTGTTGTACGCATAGGTGCCGGTCAGCAGCAGCTGGCCATCGCCTAGCGCCTGGCGCCAGTTGGCGACCAGTTCGGCGCCGCGGGTGCGGGTGTCGGCGGCGTTGACGAAGAAGCTGGCGCTCTGCAGGCCGCTGACGCCGAACTGCTGCTCCACGTAATCGGTGAGCGCATCGCCGGTGATGCTTTCCGACAGCGCGATGCGGTCGTCGATCTCGATCTGGTAGAAGTCCAGCGACAGGTCGAAGTGGTCGCCGATGCGGCTGGTGAAGCCAAGGCTGGTGTTGAGCGACTTCTCCGGCTTGAGGTCGGCGGCACCCAGGCTGCGCGCGATCGGATTGTTCACCGACAGCACGCGACCCTGCACCAGCTGGCCGGCGGCGTTGTAGCCGGTGGAGGTGGATTCATAGCCGATCTGGGCCAGCGAGGGCGCACGGAAGTTGTTGGACACCGCGCCGCGCAGCGCGAACGCCGGGGCGAACTCGTAGCGCAGGCCGAGCTTGCCGGTGAGTTCGCCGCCGTAGTCGTCGCTGTGCTCGTAGCGCGCGGCCAGGTCGCTGGAGAACTTCTCGCCGAACTGGCTGGACAGGCTGGCATAGGCACTGGTCACGTCGCGGGTCAGCGAGGTGGCATCCTGCGGGGTCAGGCCGCCACCGGCCTGCGAACCGGTGGGGCGGTCGGCGTAGGGGCCGGCGGCATAGCTGGCCGGGTCGCCCGGGCGGGTCTGGAAGTGGTCGCGGCGCGCTTCCAGGCCCAGGCCAAGGGTGTGGCTGTTGCTGCCCTGGCTGAACACCCGGCTCAGGTCGAAATTGCCCACGGTCAGTTCGTTGCGGTAATCGCCGGTCTTGAACCGGGTCGGGCTGCCGGGACCCAGCGAGGCGTTGAGCGAATTGCGCAGGCGGTAGGTGAAGTCGTTGAAGCCGTAGTCCAGGCTGGCGTCGTAGTTCCACTCGCCCCATTGCCCGCGCGCACCGGCCACGGCCTGCACGTCGCGGTTTTCGCCTTCGGAGATCGGCCGGTAGCCGTTCGGGTACAGCTCGGTCCAGGTGGCGTCGCTGTCGGGGTAGCGGAAGTAGTTGGCGCCTTCGCTGTCGCGCTGGTTGAAGGTGCTGAAGAAATAGAACTTCGAGGTCTCACCGAAGGGCAGCTCGGTGTTGATCCAGGCGTTGAGGTCGCGGGTCTTGCCATCACCGAGCACGTAGTTGCGCTGTCCCTGCAGGGCCAGGTTGGTCTCGCTCTGGTCCCACGGCGGAATCTGGTCGAAGCCGGCGCGGTTGGTGCCTTCGCGGTTCTTCAGTTCCAGGCCCACGCGCAGGAAGCCACCGTCGTCGCCCAGTGCGGTGCCGACCTTGGCGCTGGCGAAGCTCGTCTGGCCGTCGGTCAGGGTGCGGTCGATCGGCTTGAGGTCGGTGTGGTGGGCACCGAAGCTGGCTTCGATGGCGCCACCTTCCGGTGCGTCGTCGAGGATGACGTTGATCACCCCGGCCACGGCGTCGGAGCCATACAGCGCGCCGGCGCCGTCGCGCAGCACTTCGATGCGCTTGATCGCGCTGACCGGAATGGCGTTGAAGTCCACCGGCGTGGTGCCCTTGCCGATCTTGCTGTCGGTGTTCACCAGCGCGCTGGTGTGGCGGCGCTTGCCGTTCACCAGCACCAGCACCTGGTCGGGCGACAGCCCGCGCAGCTGCGCGGCGCGCACGTGGTCGGCGCCCCCGGAGTTGGACTGGCGCGGGAAATTGAACGACGGCAGCAGGGCCTGCAGTGCGCTGCCCAGTTCGCCATTGACCACGCCGGCGCGGCGGATGTCCTCGGCGGTGAGGACGTCCACCGGCGAGGTCGACTCCAGCACGGTGCGGTCCACCGCACGGGTGCCGGTGACGATCACCGTATCGAGGGTGGTGGCGTTGGCTGGCGCGTCCTGCGCATACAGGTCCTGGGCGAGCAGGGGGGAGGAAAGGACCAGGGCAATGGCAAGGCCAAGGCGCGACGCGGACGGACGGGACATGCAGGCTCCAAGGGGGGGGAGGATGGCGCCGGGCCCTGCCCGGCGGTTCCGGATGAAACTATTGTTCCATCCGGATGAAGAGATATATTATCTTGGCGTGAGAGTCCGTGTGATGCAAGTCCCAGTACACGCCGCCATCAGCTGATAACCGCTGGTGATCTGCACGGGCCGCTACCAGCACTCACACTCCACTTCGCCCGTTTCCGGAGACACCCGCAACATGAAGTCGTACCCCCTGCTGCTCGCCGCGCTGCTCGCCCTGGGTGGCTGCGCCACCACCACCCCGCAGGTCGCCCGACCGGCCGATCCGACGGCCACCACCGCCAGCCTGCAGGGTGATGCCGCACGTCCCGACGCTGCGGCCGGCTGGGTGCGCAGCGAGCTGTATTTCGGCGTGGGTGAGGAGAGCGGTGCTTCCGAGCGCAAGCAGACCGATGCCATCAGCGAAGCGCAGTGGCGCGAGTTCCTCGACAAGCAGGTGACGCCGCGCTTCCCCGACGGCCTGTCCGTGTTCGACGCCTACGGCCAGTGGCTGTTCCGTGGCAGCAAGGAGCCCAACCGCCTGCGCACCAAGGTGCTGGTGGTGCTGCACGAAAACACGCCGCAGCGGCGCGCCGACATCGAAGCGATCCGGCTGGCATGGAAGCAGGCGACCGGCCACCAGTCGGTGCTGTGGGCCCAGCAGGCGGTGGACGTGTCGTTCTGATCCGTGCGTATGTGCACCACCGGTGCACACCTGCGGGTGTATGACGGAGGTTCCCCCGGAATCCTGGATGTCCCGTCATGAGCAAGCGCGTTGCCGAGATCGTCGTTGAAACCCTGCAGGCCGCCGGTGTGCGCCACTGCTACGGGATCGTCGGCGACACCCTCAACCATGTCACCGATGCCATCCACCGCAGCGACATCGACTGGGTGCACGTGCGCCATGAAGAGGTGGCCGCGTTCGCGGCAGGGGCCGATTCGCTGATCAGCGGACAGCTCACCGCCTGTGCGGGATCCTGCGGGCCCGGCGGGCTGCATTTCATCAACGGCATTTTCGAGAGCAACCGCAATCGTGCGCCGATGGTACTGATCGCCAGCCAGGTGGTCACCACCGAGCTGGGCATGGAGTTTCCGCAGGAAGTGGATTTCAAGGCGGTCTACGCCAGTTGCAGCGTGTTCTGCGAGCAGGTCCACAACCCGGCACAGGCGCGGCGGGTCGTGGCGCTGGCCTGCCAGGCGGCGATCAGCCGGCGCGGCGTGGCGGTGGTGATCCTGCCGGCGGACATCAGCGAAGCCGAGGTGAAGCATGACGTGCCGTTCGGCGTGCACTACACACAGCCGATGCTGCGCCCCAGCGATGACGAACTGGACCAGATCGCCGCGCTGATCGGCGCGGGAACGCGGATCGGCATCTACGCTGGCGCCGGCTGCGAACACGCGCACGACGCGCTGGTGGCGCTGGGCGAACGGCTGCACGCGCCAATCGCACATACCTCGCGGGCCAAGGATTTCGTGGAGCACGACAACCCGTACAACATGGGCATGACCGGCATTTTCGGTATCGAATCGGGCTTCCACACGCTGATGGCGTGCGACACCCTGCTGCTGCTCGGCGCGGACTTCGCCTGGGGCCAGTACTACCCGGACAAGGCCACGCTGATCCAGGTGGACCGCGATGGCAGCCACCTGGGCCGCCGGCATCCGGTGCACCTGGGCGTGGTGGGCGACATCGGGCCGACCCTGGAGGCGCTGCTGCCGCGACTTGCGCCGCGCGAGGACCGCAGCTTCCTGGACGAATGCATCGAGCACCGTGAGAAGGCGCTGGCCACGCGCGCGCAGGAAGAGCAGCCGGGCGAGGGCAGCCTGATCCACCCGCAGCACCTGACCGCGCTGATCGACCGCCACGCCAGCGACGATGCGCTGTTCACCGCCGACGGTGGCTCGCCGATGGTGTGGATACTGCGCCATATCCGGGCCAATGGCCGCCGCCGCACGTTGACCAGCCTGCTGCACGGCACGATGGCCAACGCGATGCCGCAAGCGCTGGGCCTGCAGAAGGCGTTCCCCGGACGCCAGGTGATTTCGCTGTCCGGCGACGGCGGCATTGCGATGCTGCTGGGCGACCTGCTGACCGCCGTGCAGGAAAACCTGCCGATCAAGGTGGTGGTCTACAACAACAGCTCGCTGAACTTCGTCGAGCTGGAGCAGAAGGTGGAAGGCCTGCTGGACAACTACACCGACCTGAAGAACCCGGATTTCGGCCGCCTGGCCGAGGTGATCGGGTTCTACGGGCGCACCGTGACCCGCAGCGAAGACCTGGAGCAGGCCGTGCAGGACGTACTGGCCCACCCCGGCCCGGCGCTGCTGGACGTGCACACCAGCCCGACCGAGCTGGTGATGCCGCCGCAGGTGGAGGCCAAGCAGGTGGCGGGGACCGCGCTGTATGCGGCCAAGGCGCTGCTGCATGGCCGGGTGGGCGACGTGCGCGACCTGCTGGCGAACAATTTCCTCAACAAACCCTAGAGCGTCACGACCAACGGTCGTGACCTACCGATGGGTAGGTACCGACCATTGGTCGGTACACCGGCAGGCACGAACCGTTGGTCGATACACCGGTAGGTACCGACCGTTGGTCCGTACACAGGCAGGCACGAACCGTTGGTCGATACACCGGTAGGTACCGACCGTTGGTCGGTACACAGGCAGGCACGAACCGTTGGTCGATACACCGGTAGGTACCGACCGTTGGTCGGTACACAGGTACGTACCCACCGCTGGTCGGTACACGGCCGGTCGGTACGCACCGCATGTCGCGCTTCGGCGTTCCATCGATGAGCTGTCATCGCCGGCCCGCAGGCCCTACCATCGGGTACCCCCCATCCCGTGCCCCCTCGCATGCCTGCATCCGCTCCCGTCTCCGGACGCCCCCGCTGGTTCGTCGCCGGCGATTTCAACGGCTTCTTCGGCCTGGTGGTCGACAATCTGTCGATCCTGGGCTTCATCGCGATGGCGCTGGTGGGCATCTTCCAGTTCCCGGCCGACGTGGTGTTCGGCCGGATGTTCCCGGGCACCGCCTTCGGCGTGCTGGTCGGCAACGTGCTCTATACCTGGATGGCGCGGCGGCTGGCCGCGCGCACCGGGCGCGATGACGTGACCGCGATGCCGCTGGGCCTGGACGCACCGACCAGCATCGGCATGGCGCTGCTGGTGCTGGGCCCGGCGTTCATCGCGTTCAAGGCGCAGGGGCTGGCACCGCACGACGCCGCCATCGCCACCTGGCAGCTGGGCATGGCCTCGCTGGTGATCATGGGCGTGCTGAAGGTCATTCTTTCATTCTTCGGTGAAGCGGTGACCCGCGCGCTGCCGCGCGCCTCGCTGCTGGGGTCCATCGCCGGCATCGCGATCGTGCTGATGGGCTTCCTGCCGCTGCTGGAAACGCTGCGCTCGCCGGTGGTGGGCTTCGTCACCCTGGGCCTGCTGCTGTACGTGCTGGTGGCCAAGCGGAAGCTGCCGATCCGCGCCCCGGGCGTGCTGGTCGCCTTCGTGTTCGGCACGATCCTGTATTACGGGCTGGGCCTTGCCGGCCTGGGCGCGCCCGGCTTCACGGTGCCGCAATGGACGCCGCCGCAGGTGGTACTGCCCTGGCCCACGCTGGGCTTCATCGACGGCCTGCCGACGGCGGTGACCTACCTGCCGCTGCTGCTGCCGTTCGGCCTGCTGATGGTGGTAGGCGGCATCAACGTCTCCGAGAGCGCGCGTGCGGCGGGCGACGATTACCGCACCCGCGACATCCTGCTGGTGGAGGCGGTGGCGACCCTGGTGGCCGGGGTCTGCGGCGGCGTTGCGCAGACCACGCCCTACATCGGCCAGCCGGCCTACAAGCACATGGGCGCGCGCAGCGGCTACACGCTGCTGACCGGCCTGTTCGTGGGCATCGGCGGCATGCTCGGGGTGATCTCCGGGCTGGTCCAGTGGCTGCCGCTGGCGGTGCTGGCGCCGATCATCGTGTACGTGGCGATCGACATCACCACCCAGGCCTTCCAGGCCACGCCGCGCGAACATGCCGGCGCCATGGTGCTGGGGTTCCTGCCGTCTGTGGCCTACCTGTTGGCGATCAAGGCGCCGGGCTGGATCGCGCCCCAGCAGCTGGTGGCGATGACCACCACGCTGGACGGCCACGGCCTGCCGGAGCTGGCGGTGATCTTCACCCTGGGCAATGGCTTCATCATCACCTCGATGCTGTGGATCGCGGCGGTGGTGGCGATGATCGACGGCCGGCTGCTGCGCGCGTCCGGCATCCTGCTGGTGGCGGCAGCGCTGACGCTGTTCGGCCTGATCCATTCCGTGGACCCGCGCGGCGGGATCTACCTGCCGTGGCAGCTGGAAGGATTGCCGAAACAGATCATGTGGCAGTTTGCCGGCGCGTATGTGGCGTTGGCGGTGTTGTTGGCCCTGCTGTCGTTGCAGAAAAGCGATCACGACCAACGGTCGTGATCTACCTGCCGGGAGCGGCCCATGGCCGCACCCCGGCAGGTCACGACCGTTGGTCGTGACAGGTAGGATCCGGCCCATGGCCGCACCCCGGCAGGTCACGACCGTTGGTCGTGACAGGTAGGATCCGGCCCATGGCCGCACCCCGGTAGGTCACGACCGTTGGTCGTGACAGGTAGGATCCGGCCCATGGCCGCACCCCGGTAGGTCACGACCGTTGGTCGTGACAGGTA
>Ga0105251_10002717_pt1 | contig 13563 bp, 10 predicted proteins | sample KBSS64metaG_FD_80424 | JGI IMG/M metagenome (GOLD analysis project Ga0105251, IMG submission 80424) | Switchgrass rhizosphere microbial communities from Kellogg Biological Station, Michigan, USA - KBS S6-4 metaG | ecosystem: Host-associated > Plants > Roots > Rhizosphere > Soil | place...
CGCTTCATTTATGGCAGCCCCTGGCGGGTTATTGTTCGCCAAAATTATCCTGCCTGAGACTGAAACGCCAAACGACTCGCCTGAACTGGAATCTTTGAAAAATGATCCAGACCGCCCGGCAAACGTGCTGGATGCGGCGGCATCAGGTGCAGCTTCTGGTATGCAACTGGCTCTGAACGTGGGCGCAATGCTGCTGGCGTTTGTTGCTTTGATTGCGCTGCTTAACGGCATGCTTTCTGGCATTGGTGGTTGGTTCAACTATCCGCAACTGTCTATGGAATTGATTCTCGGCTGGGTGTTCTCACCACTGGCATGGGTTATCGGTGTACCGTGGAGTGAAGCTAACGTTGCAGGTTCCTTCATCGGCCAGAAGTTAATCATCAACGAATTTGTTGCTTACCTGAACTTCGGGGAATACCTGAAAGATGACGCGACTGTAGCGGCAGCAGGTCTGCAAGTTCTGTCAGATCACACCAAAGCAATTATCTCCTTCGCTCTGTGTGGTTTTGCTAACCTTTCTTCTATCGCTATCCTGATTGGTGGACTTGGAAGCATGGCTCCAAACCGTCGTCATGATATTGCACAGTTAGGTCTTAAGGCTGTAGCAGCAGGTACATTGTCCAACCTGATGAGTGCCACAATTGCCGGGGTCTTCCTGTCATTATAAAAAAGAGATGTTAAAATTATAACATCTGTGTGAAATCAATGGCTGGCGCTTGCGCCGGCCATTTTTTATATCTGGCGATGACTTTTCCGTTATCACTCGTTGTTAAATCACATATACTGTACAAATTATGTAATTTCATCGTGGCTTTTGTGAAGCTATCCGCAAAACCATCAGGGTTGTGAATGTTATAATTATAACATCGCAACTGATTCTATATCTTTTGTTGGAGAATGTTATGACCGATTTAACTGCAAGCAGCCTGCGCGCCCTGAAACTGATGGATCTGACCACTCTGAATGACGATGACACTAATGAAAAAGTGATCGCACTTTGTCATCAGGCGAAAACTTCAGTGGGCAACACCGCAGCTATTTGTATCTACCCGCGTTTCATCCCAATCGCACGTAAGACTCTGAATGCTCAGGGCACTCCTGATATTCGTATCGCTACGGTGACCAACTTCCCACACGGCAACGACGACATCGAAATCGCACTGGCTGAAACTCGTGCTGCTATCGCCTATGGCGCAGACGAAGTTGATGTGGTGTTCCCATACCGTGCGCTGATCGCCGGTAACGAACAAGTGGGTTTCGAACTGGTGAAAGCCTGTAAAGAAGCCTGTGCTGCGGCTAACGTTTTGCTGAAAGTCATCATCGAAACTGGTGAGCTGAAAGAAGAAGCGCTGATTCGTAAAGCTTCTGAAATCTCCATCAAAGCAGGCGCTGATTTCATCAAAACCTCTACTGGTAAAGTGCCTGTCAACGCAACACCTGAAAGCGCACGCATCATGATGGAAGTTATTCGTGATATGGGCGTTGAAAAAACGGTTGGTTTCAAACCAGCTGGTGGCGTGCGTACTGCTGAAGATGCAGCGCTGTTCCTGTCTATCGCTGATGATCTGTTTGGTGCTGATTGGGCTGATTCCCGTCACTACCGCTTTGGTGCTTCCAGCCTGCTCGCGAGCTTGTTAAAAGCGCTGGGTCATGGCGACGGTAAAAGCGCCAGCAGCTACTAATTACTCATCATACTTCAAGCTGCAGGTGTGTTGGCTGCGCGCTCTCACCCCAGTCACTTACTCATGTAAGCTCCTGGGGATTCGTTCTCTTGCCGCCTGCCTGCAACTCGAATTATTTAGAGTAATATTTATTCGTGGCGGGTTCCCCGCCGCATTTCACCTGATGCACTCAGGGGGTTACCTTGTTCCTCGCTCAAGAAATTATTCGTAAAAAACGTGATGGTCATGCTCTAAGTGATGAGGAGATTCGTTTCTTCATTAATGGTATTCGCGATAACACCATCTCCGAAGGGCAGATTGCCGCACTGGCAATGACTATCTTCTTCCACGACATGACTATGCCTGAACGCGTATCACTGACCATGGCGATGCGAGATTCAGGAACCGTATTGGACTGGAAGAGCCTTAACCTAAATGGCCCAATCGTTGATAAACATTCAACGGGCGGCGTGGGTGATGTGACGTCCTTAATGCTTGGCCCAATGGTGGCGGCATGTGGTGGTTATATCCCAATGATCTCTGGCCGCGGTTTAGGCCACACTGGTGGTACGCTCGATAAACTCGAAGCGATCCCAGGCTTTGATATTTTCCCGGACGATAACCGTTTCCGCGACATCATCAAAAATGTCGGCGTGGCGATTATCGGCCAGACTAACTCCCTTGCTCCGGCTGACAAGCGTTTCTACGCGACGCGTGACATTACCGCGACCGTAGACTCCATCCCGCTGATCACCGCATCAATTCTTGCGAAGAAACTCGCAGAAGGCCTGGATGCGTTAGTGATGGATGTGAAAGTAGGCAGTGGCGCATTTATGCCAACATATGAGCTTTCTGAATTACTGGCTGAAGCGATTGTTGGCGTGGCAAATGGCGCGGGGGTTAAAACCACTGCATTGTTGACCGACATGAACCAGGTGCTGGCATCCAGCGCGGGTAATGCTGTTGAAGTGCGTGAAGCGGTACAGTTCCTGACTGGCGAATACGTCAATCCACGTCTGCATGAAGTGACCATGGCGCTGTGCGTGGAAATGTTACTTTCCGGCAACCTTGCGAAAGACGACGCCGAAGCGCGTGCCAAACTGCAAGCAGTGCTGGATAACGGTAAAGCAGCAGAAGTATTTGGTCGTATGGTTGCAGCTCAAAAAGGGCCGGCAGACTTCGTCGAAAATTACGCGAAATACCTACCAACCGCGGTTCTGAGCAAACCTGTATTCGCAGACCGTGCTGGTTTCGTAAACCAGATGGACACTCGTGCATTAGGTATGGCGGTCGTTTCCATGGGCGGTGGTCGTCGTCAGGCTTCTGATTCTCTTGACTACAGTGTTGGTTTTACCGACATGGCTCGTCTGGGCGAAAGTGTAGATACCTCACGTCCACTGGCAGTGATTCATGCAGCAAGTGAAGCTCAATGGCAGGAAGCGGCACGTGCTGTTAAAGCGGCAATTAAAGTTAACGAGACCGCACCGGCACAAACGCCAGATGTGTATCGCCGTATTAGCTAATTGCTGGCATACTGATCTGATCACTTTTTGAAACGCCCCCGGGCGTTTCAGGCGCAACGACGCAGGAGAAATTATGAAACGTGCATTTATTATGGTGCTGGACTCTTTCGGTATTGGCGCAACAGAAGATGCAGAAACATTTGGCGATGTTGGCTCTGATACTTTCGGGCACATCGCAGAAGCTTGTGCCAAAGGCGAAGCAGACAAAGGTCGTCAAGGACCACTGAATTTGCCAAACCTGACCCGCCTGGGTCTGGTGAAAGCCGCTGAAGGCTCTACCGGCAAAATCCCAGCAGGTATGGACGGAAATGCGGAAGTTATCGGTGCATATGGCTGGGCGCATGAACTGTCATCAGGTAAAGATACGCCGTCTGGTCACTGGGAAATCGCTGGTGTTCCTGTGTTATTCGACTGGGGTTACTTCTCTGATACGCAAAACAGCTTCCCGCAGGAATTGCTGGATAAACTGGTTGAGCGTGCAAACCTGCCTGGTTACCTCGGTAACTGCCACTCTTCCGGTACTGTGATTCTGGATGAACTGGGCGAAGAGCATATGAAAACCGGCAAGCCGATTTTCTATACCTCTGCTGACTCCGTATTCCAGATTGCTTGCCACGAAGAGACTTACGGCCTGGACAAACTCTATGAGCTGTGCGAAATCGCACGTGAAGAGTTGACCGAAGGTGGCTACAACATTGGCCGTGTTATCGCGCGTCCGTTTGTTGGCGATAAAGCGGGTAACTTCCAGCGTACTGGTAACCGCCATGACCTGGCTGTTGAACCACCAGCACCAACCGTGTTGAAAAAACTGGTTGATGAGAAAAATGGCCATGTGGTTTCCGTGGGCAAAATTGCGGATATCTACGCTGAAGTCGGTATCACTAAAAAAGTGAAAGCGACGGGCCTGGATGCGCTTTTTGATGCCACCATCAAAGAGATGAAAGAAGCGGGTGATGACACTATCGTGTTCACTAACTTCGTTGATTTCGACTCATCTTACGGCCACCGTCGTGATGTTGCAGGTTATGCAGCCGCGCTGGAACTGTTTGACCGCCGCCTGCCGGAACTGATGGAACTGCTGAAAGAGGACGATATTCTCATCCTCACCGCTGACCACGGTTGTGATCCAACCTGGCAAGGCACTGACCATACTCGTGAACACATTCCGGTATTGGTCTATGGCCCGAAAGTAAAAGCCGGTTCTCTGGGCCACCGTGAAACGTTTGCGGATATCGGTCAGACGGTTGCTAGCTATTTCGGTACATCTCCGATGGATTACGGTAAGAACATGCTGTGATACCCGTCATTCTTCGAGCCGCAGGGGTGTTGGCTGCAAAAACTCACCCCAGTCACTTACTCAAGTAAGCTCTTGGGGATTTGCTTTCTTGCCGCCTACCTGCGACTCGAATTATTTAGGGTATATGGATTACAGATTTGGGTGAGATGTTTTATCCGCCCAGACGTTTACCTCTTAAAACAAGGATATAGATATGGCAACGCCACATATTAATGCTGAAATGGGTGATTTCGCTGACGTCGTTTTGATGCCTGGGGACCCGCTGCGCGCAAAACACATTGCAGAAACTTTCCTCGAAGATGTCCGTGAAGTGAACAACGTGCGTGGCATGTTGGGCTTCACCGGTACTTATAAAGGCCGCAAAATCTCCGTAATGGGTCATGGTATGGGTATCCCATCCTGCTCCATCTACACCAAAGAGTTGATCACTGATTTCGGCGTGAAGAAAATCATTCGTGTGGGTTCCTGCGGCGCGGTTCGTGCTGATGTGAAACTGCGTGACGTGGTTATCGGCATGGGTGCTTGCACCGACTCTAAAGTGAACCGTCTGCGTTTCAAAGACCACGATTTCGCAGCTATCGCTGATTTCGATATGGTTCGCAATGCCGTTGATGCAGCTAAAGCGCTGGGCGTAGACGCTCGCGTAGGCAACATCTTCTCCGCGGACCTGTTCTACACGCCAGACCCAACCATGTTTGACGTAATGGAAAAATACGGCATCCTGGGTGTGGAAATGGAAGCTGCAGGTATCTACGGCGTGGCAGCAGAGTTCGGTGCTAAAGCACTGACTATCTGTACTGTCTCTGACCATATCCGTACTCACGAGCAGACGACTGCCGAAGAGCGCCAGACCACCTTTAACGACATGATCAAGATTGCTCTTGAGTCTGTGTTACTGGGCGACAAAGAGTAAGATTCAAAAGGGTGCTTCGGCACCCTTTATTGTTCATAGTATCTATTCACTCAAACTCCTTCATTCTCCACACCTGCTTTACCTTTCAACTATATAGCGCTATAAATCTATTCAAGTATCTATTCACGAATCTATTCACATGAGCGTTCTGACTGATTTATTACTCCACGGGCCACAAACTGCAAACTCCTTGCGGCAGCGTTTGGGTGTCAGCCAGGCGACGTTTTCACGTCTTGTAAATACTGAAAGTGATGTCATTAAAGCAGGGGCGGCCAGAGCGACCCAATATGCCCTGATCAGACCGGTGGGTCAGATTCGGCAGTTTCCGTTGTGGCAAATAGATGATGCGGGGCAGGCCTGGTGTTTTGGTGACTTGTACCCCATCTGGCCGCAGGGAAGCTGCCTGGTGATATTGAATAATGGCACTGCACAATGGTTTAACGGGATCCCCTGGTATTTAACCGATCTACGTCCTCAGGGATTTTTGGGGCGGGCGTGGGGACGACGCTTAGCGCTGCAAACAGGCTTACCGGAAGATATTCGCTTATGGCAGGAAGAAGATGTTCTCCTGGCGCTGTCACAGCAAGTATCGGAAAACCTCGGCGGTTGGCTGGTGGGCGAGGGCAGTTACCGCAACTGGTTCGAAACGCCATTGCCGCAGCCCATTCAGGTTGCCGAAAAACTGTCTGTTTATCGTGAAATGGCGAACAGTGCTCTGACAGGCGACATTATTGGGTCATCGGCAGGTGGTGAGCAGCCAAAGTTTACCTGCTATACGCAAACCGCAACGGGTCCAGTTCATGTCATCGTTAAATTTACCCCAGCTGTTCACAATGAAAACAGCCAGCGCTGGGCTGACTTACTTCATGCAGAGGAACTGGCTCTCAAGATCCTTAATCAGGCCCAAATTCCGGCATCAATAGCAAAAACATATACCCATAGTGAGCAGCAAACTTTCCTTGAGGTGGTTCGCTTTGATTGTATTGGAGCGCAGGGCCGTAAGGGCATTGTCTCTCTGGAAGCGGTGCAAAGTGAATTTGCCAGTGGTTCTCAGCCATGGCCGACGGTTATTGCCGAATTGTTGGCTCAGAAAAGAGTTGAACCTGCGACGCTACGTTTAACGCAGCGAATTTGGGCGTTTGGTCGATTGATCGCTAACAGCGATATGCACGCAGGGAATCTTTCGTTCTATCTGTCTGATATGCCACTGCGCCTGGCGCCTGTCTACGACATGCTACCTATGGCTTTTGCCCCAAACAGTGCCGGGAATATGCGCAGAGAAACGGTAAAACTGCAGATTGATCCCATCGTTCCGAGAGACATCTGGCTGGAAATGCTGATATTTGCACGGCAATTCTGGCTTGAGGCAAGCCAGAATCAGGAAATTAGCTCGCCGTTTCGCGAGCTATGTAAGGGGATGGCATTACAACTTGATACCGTTGAGGCAAGCGTTAAGCGGCTCGCTTAGCGCACCGTCTGAGCAATCCACGCGCTCAACTCACGCAATTCCGTTTCTTGTTCCGGGAAATCGGCAATTAACGTTTCACACTGCTGCTGCAACATATCGCTACGATACAAACAACCCTGCAAGCGCGCCGCCAGAGCTTCCAGCGGGGCCGGATTCAGGCTATCGGTGAAGATTTGTGTGCGCGTGATATGTCCTTTCTCAACGTCGAAATGTAACTCAACGCCGCCCCAGGTAAAACGCTGATCCAACAAATGGCTGAATGCAGGAGCCTGGCCGAAATTCCATTCCCAACTGCTTTGGCGGGCAAAGGCTTCCGCAAATCCGGGTAGGTCGGGCAGGGCGTCAGGCGAGATATGTTCTGCTTCAACGCGCTCGCCGTAATAAGCAAAGAATGATTCGCGCACAGCATCGCATATTTGCTCATGGGTTAAGCCTGGTAGCAGATCGCTGAGGTTTGCTACGCGTCCACGCACAGACGTTATCCCTTTGGCTTTAAGCTTTTTCTCATCTGGATTCAGGTAGTTAGCTAAGCGGCTTAAATCTGCGTTGAGCAACAGTGTCCCATGGTGGAAACCACGATCCATGGTTTCTTTATACGCGGAACCTGAAACTTTGCGTGGCCCTTCTGCAGTGGCAACTTCCAGATCGTTGCGCCCGGAAGCAGTCGCGCTAATTCCCAGTGAGTTGAGTGCATTAACTACAATAGCGGTAGAAACGCTTTTGTCGTATTCCGGTTTTCCAGCCATGAAGGTGAAACAGGTATTCCCCAAATCGTGGAAAACCGCGCCGCCACCGCTGCTGCGCCTTGCCAGGCGCACGTTATCTTCTTCCATGCGACGGGTGTTGCACTCTTTCCACGGGTTTTGCGCCCGGCCAATAACTACGGTATCTGCGTTACGCCATAAAAAGAGTACGCGCTGGGTCGCGGGCATCTGGCGGAAAATGCACTCTTCTACGGCCAGGTTGAACCAGGGATCGTAAGAGTCAGAAATCAGTAGTCGTAAGGTAGTCATCGTAGAGATCCTTTCTTATTTACGGCTTATTGTCAGCCTGTTCTTCCTCATCTTCTTTCACTTCGGTATTCGCAGTGAGAAGGAAAGGAGACTGCTGCCAGCGGGTGCGTTTTCCCTGCAAAAGGGTACGCGTCAGCACAATGCCAATTGCCAGTGCCAGCAACATCATCAGGCGCAAAATATTCGTGGTGTTATCCACCTGTTTAGCTTCGGTAGCGAGCGTGTGGGTATCAAGCGTGATTCGTAGATAGCCAACCGGCCCGTCTTTATCTTCAATCGGCTGAACAATTTGCTGATTGAAATAACTGCCTGCTTTTTTACCATCCAGCGCCAGCCTGTCACGCACGCCAATTCCTTCACCTGCTCGCGCGATTTGGCCTCCGCTGTCGTCATAAACGCCCGCATCCAGAATACGGCTATCTTGGGTCAATAACTTGAGGACGGCTGAAATCTTTTTCTCGTCTGGGTTTTCGGATTTCATCAGCGGTGTCAGGTTGTAACTCACCTGGCGCGCCAACGTTTTGGCCAGCTCTTCAAGCTGCACATTGCGGGCTTGTTGGTGGCCCTGACTAAACCACGACGCTCCCTGCATCAGCGCGACTAAAAGTGCGAGGCAGATAAGCACAATCACTGCACGATGCAGCCTGAATTTCATTTTTGCCCGAGCCATAATGCACCTTAGGAAAATTGCCGATTTTACTGCGCAGTTTAATGTTGCCAGAAGCGGCTCTGACAAGGTAGCCTCATGCGTTGTTTTGTCCTGGCCTTTATCTTTATTCTGGAGCTGTGATGCCAAATAGTCTGACCTGGTGCGACCTGCCGACCGATGTCTCCCTCTGGCCTGGGTTGCCGCTATCGTTAAGTGGTGATGAAGTCATGCCACTCGATTACCGTGCTGGCCGCAGCGGCTGGCTTCTGTATGGTCGGAATCTGGATAAAGAGTGCCTGAATCGTTACCAACGTAAGTTGGGCGCGGCGATGGTAATCGTCACCGCATGGTGTGTTGAAGACTATCAGGTTATTCGTCTGGCAGGTTCATTAACGCCGCGAGCCACAAAACTGGCGCATGACGCCGGGCTGGATGTCGCCCCGCTGGGTAAAATCCCTCATCTGCGCACGCCTGGTTTGCTGGTGATGGACATGGATTCCACCGCCATCCAAATCGAATGCATTGACGAAATCGCCAAACTGGCGGGCACCGGCGAAATGGTAGCGGAAGTGACGGAACGCGCGATGCGTGGCGAGCTAGACTTCGCGGCAAGCCTGAAGCAACGCGTTGCGACCCTTAAAGGGGCAAATGCTTCTATTTTGCGCCAGGTACGTGATGAACTGCCACTGATGCCAGGGCTGACTTCTCTGGTGCTTAAGCTCGAATCGTTAGGCTGGAAAGTGGCTATCGCTTCCGGTGGTTTCACCTTCTTCGCGGAGTATCTGCGCGACAAACTACATTTGCATGCGGTAGTGGCAAATGAGCTGGAAATTTGCGACGGCAAATTGACCGGTGAAGTCATTGGTCAAATTGTTGATGCTCAGTTCAAAGCAGATACGCTTAAGCGCCTTGCGGATAAATATGAAATCCCTGTCGAACAAACTGTTGCGATTGGTGATGGCGCGAATGATTTACCGATGATTCTGTCTGCCGGGCTGGGCATCGCTTATCACGCGAAACCAAAGGTTAATGAGAAAACAGAAATCACCATCCGTCATGCTGATTTGATGGGTGTATTCTGTATTCTTTCAGGCAGTCTTATTCAGGAAGAACGCTAATGGCCAAAGCGCCGAAACGTGCATTTGTCTGCAACGAATGTGGTGCAGATTATCCTCGCTGGCAGGGGCAATGCAGCGCCTGCCATGCATGGAACACTATCACTGAGGTGCGTATTGCCGCCTCACCGACAGTTGCGCGTAACGAGCGTTTATCTGGTTATGCCGGTAGTGCGGGTGTCAGCAAAGTACAAAAACTCTCTGATATCAGCCTCGAAGAGCTGCCGCGTTTCTCCACCGGTTTTAAAGAGTTCGACCGCGTACTGGGCGGCGGCGTTGTGCCAGGTAGCGCTATTCTGATTGGCGGTAACCCAGGCGCGGGTAAATCCACGCTGCTGCTGCAAACACTGTGCAAACTCAGCGAACAGATGAAAACCCTGTACGTCACGGGTGAAGAGTCGCTGCAACAAGTGGCGATGCGCGCGCACCGCTTGGGTTTGCCGACTAACAACCTGAATATGCTTTCGGAAACCGGCATTGAGCAAATCTGCATGATTGCCGAAGAAGAAGCGCCGAAGCTGATGGTAATCGACTCCATTCAGGTGATGCACATGGCCGACGTACAATCGTCGCCGGGCAGTGTTGCGCAGGTGCGTGAGTCTGCCGCTTACCTGACGCGCTTTGCCAAAACGCGCGGTGTGGCAATTATCATGGTCGGCCACGTCACCAAAGATGGTTCACTTGCCGGACCAAAAGTCCTCGAACACTGTATCGACTGCTCGGTGATGCTTGATGGCGATGCCGATTCCCGTTTCCGCACCCTGCGCAGCCATAAAAACCGCTTTGGTGCAGTGAACGAGCTGGGTGTGTTTGCCATGACGGAACAAGGGCTGCGTGAAGTGAGCAACCCTTCCGCTATCTTCCTGAGCCGTGGTGATGAAGTGACTCCCGGTAGTTCTGTGATGGTGGTGTGGGAAGGGACGCGTCCGCTGCTGGTAGAGATTCAGGCGCTGGTGGATCAATCTATGATGTCCAACCCACGCAGGGTTGCTGTTGGTCTGGAGCAAAACCGTCTGGCGATTTTGTTGGCCGTTTTGCACCGCCATGGCGGGCTGCAAATGGCCGACCAGGATGTATTTGTGAACGTGGTTGGCGGTGTGAAAGTCACCGAAACCAGTGCTGACCTCGCGCTTTTACTGGCGATGGTTTCAAGTCTGCGCAACCGGGCTCTGCCACAAGATTTAGTGGTGTTTGGTGAAGTCGGGCTGGCAGGTGAAATTCGCCCGGTGCCAAGCGGGCAGGAGCGTATTTCTGAAGCCGCAAAACACGGTTTTAAACGTGCGATTGTGCCGCAGGCGAATGTGCCGAAAAAACTACCGGAAGGGATGCAGGTCTTCGGGGTGAAAAAACTTGCTGATGCGCTGGCAGTGTTTGACGACTTACAAGACTTATAATTGTATATTCGCCCAATTTTGCAGGAGGCAGGCAGCATGTCGTCATTTGAGTATTTAAAAACCGCAATTCGCCAGCAGAACGTTACGCTGCAGCAAGTTGCAGAATCCTGCGGTATGACCAAGGGCTATCTGAGCCAGCTACTTAACGCCAAAATCAAAAGCCCAAGCGCTCAAAAACTTGAAGCCCTGCACCGTTTCCTCGGCCTGGAGTTTCCCCGCCGTGAGAAAAAGGTCGGTGTTGTATTTGGGAAGTTTTATCCACTGCATACCGGCCATATCTACTTGATTCAACGCGCCGCAAGCCAGGTTGATGAGTTACATATCATCATGGGCTATGACGAAACCCGCGATCGTCTTCTGTTTGAAGACAGTGCCATGTCGCAACAGCCGACAACCGGCGACCGTCTGCGCTGGTTGCTTCAGACCTTTAAGTACCAGAAAAACATTCGTATTCATTCGTTTAACGAAGAAGGGATGGAGCCGTATCCACACGGTTGGGATGTCTGGAGCCGTGGTATCAAAGCTTTCATGGAAAGCAAAGGCATTAATCCTGACTGTATCTACACCTCTGAAGAGAATGATGCACCACGTTTTATCGAACAGCTCGGCATTGAAACCGTGCTTATCGACCCGAAACGGACATTTATGAATATCAGCGGTGGGCAGATCCGCGAAAACCCGTTCCGCTACTGGGAATACATTCCAACTGAAGTGAAACCGTTCTTTGTCCGAACCGTCGCGATTTTGGGCGGTGAGTCGAGCGGTAAGTCGTGGATGGTGAATAAGCTCGCCAATATTTTCAACACGACCAGCGCCTGGGAATACGGGCGTGACTATGTCTTTTCCCATCTGGGTGGCGATGAGATGGCATTGCAATATTCTGACTACGATAAAATTGCGATCGGCCATGCTCAGTACGTTGATTTTGCAGTTAAATATGCCAATAAAGTCGCTTTTATCGATACTGACTTTGTTACCACTCAGGCATTCTGCAAAAAATATGAAGGACGTGAGCACCCATTTGTGCAGGCGCTGATTGATGAGTACCGCTTTGATCTAGTGATTTTGCTGGAAAACAACACGCCGTGGGTAGCCGATGGCTTGCGTAGCCTGGGCAGTGATACCGACAGGAAATCGTTCCAGAATCTTTTGGTGTCGATGCTTGATGAGAACAACATCAGCTACGTTCATGTAGAAGAACCTGACTACGATTCTCGCTTCTTGCGCTGTGTTGATTTGGTGAAGAACATGATTGGCGAGCGGGGATAATCGGGCTTGTCAAAAAAGGGGGCGCAGTAAGCGCCCCATTTTTATTACTTCGTTACACGCTTGTACTTAATACGCTTAGGTTCCAGCGCATCCGCACCCAGAGTGCGTTTCTTGTACTCTTCGTACTCAGTAAAGTTGCCTTCAAAGAACTCCACTTTGCCTTCATCCTGGTAATCCAGAATGTGCGTGGCGATACGGTCAAGGAACCAACGGTCATGCGAGATAACCATTGCACAGCCTGGGAATTCCAACAGGGCGTTTTCTAACGCGCGCAGGGTTTCGATATCCAGGTCGTTTGTTGGTTCATCGAGCAGCAGTACGTTGCCGCCAACTTGCAGTAATTTTGCAAGGTGCAGACGACCACGCTCACCACCGGACAACTCACCGACACGTTTACCCTGGTCGACGCCTTTGAAGTTAAAGCGACCAACGTACGCACGGCTTGGCATTTCAGTGTTACCGACGCGCATGATGTCCTGGCCACCGGAAACTTCTTCCCACACGGTTTTGCTGTTGTCCATTGCGTCACGGAACTGATCGACAGACGCCAGTTTGACGGTTTCGCCCAGTTCAATGGTGCCGCTATCTGGTTGTTCCTGGCCGGACATCATACGGAACAGGGTAGATTTACCCGCACCGTTCGGGCCGATGATCCCGACAATCGCGCCTTTTGGTACGGAGAATGTCAGATCTTCAATCAGCAGGCGATCGCCGTAGGACTTACGCAGGTTGGTAACCTCAACGACTTTATCGCCCAGACGTGCACCTGGTGGAATAAACAGTTCGTTGGTTTCGTTACGTTTCTGGTATTCAGTGTTGTTAAGCTCTTCAAAGCGAGCCAGACGCGCCTTGCCTTTAGACTGGCGGCCTTTTGCACCCTGACGCACCCACTCCAGCTCTTTCTCAATGGATTTACGGCGAGCCGCTTCCGAAGAGGCTTCCTGAGCCAGACGTTCGTCTTTCTGCTCAAGCCAAGAGGAGTAGTTACCTTCCCACGGAATACCTTCACCGCGGTCAAGTTCCAGAATCCAGCCCGCAACGTTATCGAGGAAGTAACGGTCGTGGGTAATCGCCACAACGGTGCCTTCGAAGTCATGCAGGAAGCGCTCGAGCCACGCCACGGACTCAGCATCCAGGTGGTTCGTTGGTTCGTCGAGCAGCAGCATGTCTGGCTTTTCGAGCAACAGGCGGCAAAGTGCTACACGGCGACGTTCACCACCGGACAGGTTAGCGATTTTCGCATCCCAGTCTGGCAGACGCA
>Ga0105251_10002718_pt1 | contig 13563 bp, 18 predicted proteins | sample KBSS64metaG_FD_80424 | JGI IMG/M metagenome (GOLD analysis project Ga0105251, IMG submission 80424) | Switchgrass rhizosphere microbial communities from Kellogg Biological Station, Michigan, USA - KBS S6-4 metaG | ecosystem: Host-associated > Plants > Roots > Rhizosphere > Soil | place...
AAAACATTATCGCGGCGGCGCAGGCCGGTGCCAGCGGTTACGTGGTGAAACCTTTTACGGCGGCGACGCTGGAAGAAAAGCTCAATAAGATTTTCGAAAAACTGGGCATGTAAGGAGAGGGCGATGAGAGAGATTCCAATGCCTGCCAGCGATGCAGCGACTGCGGGAGAGATCATTTCCCGCATCGGCCAACTGACTCGCATGCTGCGCGACAGCATGCGCGAACTGGGGCTCGATCAGGCGATCGCCCAGGCGGCAGAGGCGATCCCGGATGCGCGCGACCGTCTTGATTATGTGGTAACCATGACGGCGCAGGCGGCGGAACGGGCCTTGAACTGCGTGGAGGCGGCGCAGCCGCGCCAGGCGGAGCTGGAGTCGGGCGCCACGGCGCTGAAAGGCCGCTGGGATGAGTGGTTCGCCAACCCGATCGATCTGGCCGACGCGCGCGTCCTGGTCACCGACACCCGGCAATATCTGGATCAGGTGCCTGGCCATACCGCCTTTACCAACGCCCAACTGCTGGAAATCATGATGGCGCAGGACTTCCAGGATCTGACCGGCCAGGTGATCAAGCGGATGATGGACGTGGTGCAGGAGATAGAAAAGCAGCTGCTGATGGTGCTGATGGAAAATATCCCGGAGCAGCCGGTGAAAGAGAAGCGGCCGAACGACAGCCTGCTCAACGGCCCGCAGCTGGACCAAAACGGCGCCGGCGTGATAGCCAACCAGGCGCAGGTCGACGATCTGCTCGACAGCCTCGGTTTTTGACCCTTGTCGGGGCGCAGATTGCTGCGCCCCAGTATTGCGTAACGCAGCGCAAAAGCGCGAGTATATAGCATTGCTATATACCTCCGTGCGGTTATAATTTGAACTCTGACCCGAGGAGAATAGTCATGACGTTAGGTTCCGTGTTTACCAATAACCGCACACAGGCGGTACGTTTGCCCGCGGAAGTGCGCTTTCCCGATTCCGTTTCCAAAGTCACCGTGCGGGTGGTGGGCAAAGAACGTATTCTTTCCCCGGTGGAAAATACCTGGGATAGCTTTTTTTGTGCCGAAAACCGCGTCAGTGAAGATTTTCTCTCTGAACGAGCCGACCAATCTCAGGCTGAACGGGAAGAATTCTGATGTTCAGCCATATGCTGGACACCAATATCGTCATCTACATTATCAAACGTCGGCCATTGGCGGTGCTGGATGTTTTTAATCAGCATGCGGGGAAGATGGTTATCTCTTCAATTACTTACGCAGAGCTGATGCACGGGGTGGAGAAAAGTGCTCAGCCAGTGGTAAATTCCCGCGTGGTTGAAGACTTTGTTTCCAGACTGGATGTGCTTGACTACGGTGACAAAGCCGCCGCCCATTACGGCAATATCCGAGCCACGCTGGAGCGCCTGGGCACGCCGATTGGCGTAAACGATCTGCATATCGCCGGGCATGCGCGCAGCGAAGGGTTGGTGCTGGTCACCAATAATTTGCGTGAGTTTGAACGCGTCGATGGCCTGCGTGTGGAAAATTGGCTGTAACCTTCTCTCTTTGATCCATCCCATAAATAACCCGCTTTTTTCCCCGCTGTTCCGCCAATGACATCGGCATTTTTTTGGCATGCTGACCGCCATTCTATTCCCTCCCGGCACAGGAACGGCCCGTGGCTGAAGACAGCGATCTGGAAAAAAGCGAGGCCCCCACGCCCCATAGGCTGGAAAAGGCGCGCGAAGATGGCCAGATCCCGCGTTCGCGCGAGCTGACCTCGGTGCTGATGCTGGTGGCCGGGCTGGCGATCGTTTGGGTCTCCGGCGGCAATATGGCGCAACAGCTGGCGATGATGTTGACCCAGGGGCTGCATTTCGACCACGGCATGGTCAGCAACGACAAACAGATGCTGCGCCAGCTGGGCATGCTGCTGCGCCAGGCAGTCTGGGCGCTGCTGCCGATCATGGCGGGGTTGGTGCTGGTGGCGATCGCCGCGCCGATGCTGCTGGGCGGCATTTTGTTCAGCGGCAAGTCGATCAAGTTTGATTTAAAACGCATGAACCCGCTGTCCGGGCTGAAGCGCATCTTCTCCAGCCAGGTGCTGGCGGAACTGCTGAAGGGCGTCCTGAAGGCGACGCTGGTGGGGTGGGTCACCGGATTGTATCTGTGGCACAACTGGGCGGCGATGCTGCACCTGGTGACGCAACAGCCGCTTGACGCGTTGGGCAATGCGCTGCAGATGATTATTTTTTGCGGCCTGTTGGTGGTGCTGGGGCTGATGCCAATGGTGGCGTTCGACGTGTTTTATCAGCTGTGGAGCCATTTCAAGAAGCTGAAGATGACCAAGCAGGATATCCGCGACGAGTTCAAGGACCAGGAAGGGGATCCGCACGTTAAGGGGCGCATCCGCCAACAGCAGCGGGCGATCGCCCGGCGGCGCATGATGGCCGACGTGCCGAAGGCCGACGTGATCGTTACCAACCCGACGCACTACGCCGTGGCGCTGCAGTACAACGACAAGAAAATGAGCGCGCCGAAAGTGCTGGCCAAGGGGGCCGGCGAAATTGCGCTGCGCATTCGCGAGCTGGGCGCTGAACACCGCATCCCGATGCTCGAGGCGCCGCCGCTGGCGCGCGCGCTGTATCGACACAGCGAGATTGGACAACATATCCCGGCCACGCTGTATGCCGCGGTCGCCGAGGTGCTGGCTTGGGTATATCAGCTGCGCCGCTGGCGGCGCGAAGGCGGCCTGATCCCGAAAAAACCTGAACGTTTACCGGTGCCGGAAGCACTGGATTTTGCTGGAGAGAGTGACTCTGATGGCTAATTTGGCCTCCCTGCTTCGTTTGCCGGGCAATTTTAAAGATACGCAGTGGCAGGTGCTGGCCGGCCCGATACTGATCCTGATGATCCTGTCGATGATGGTGTTGCCATTGCCGGCGTTCGTTCTCGATTTGCTGTTCACCTTCAACATCGCACTGTCGATCATGGTGCTGCTGGTGGCGATGTTCACCCAGCGCACGCTGGAGTTCGCCGCTTTCCCGACCATTCTGCTGTTCTCCACGCTGCTGCGGCTGTCGCTCAACGTGGCCTCGACGCGCATCATTCTGATGGAAGGGCATACCGGTTCGGCCGCGGCCGGCCGGGTGGTGGAAGCCTTCGGCCATTTCCTGGTGGGCGGCAACTTCGCCATCGGCATCGTGGTGTTTATCATTTTGGTGTTGATCAACTTTATGGTGATCACCAAAGGGGCCGGGCGCATCGCCGAAGTGGGCGCGCGCTTCGTGCTGGACGGCATGCCGGGCAAGCAGATGGCGATCGACGCCGACCTCAACGCCGGGCTGATCGGCGAAGACGAGGCCAAAAAGCGCCGCGCCGAAGTGACGCAGGAAGCGGATTTCTACGGCTCGATGGACGGCGCCAGCAAGTTCGTGCGCGGTGATGCGGTCGCCGGCCTGATGATTATGGTGCTGAACGTGGTCGGCGGCCTGTTGGTGGGTGTGATCCAACACGGCATGGAGCTGGGGGCGGCGGCGGAAAGCTATACGCTGTTGACCATCGGCGACGGGCTGGTGGCGCAGATCCCCGCGTTGGTGATTTCTACCGCAGCGGGCGTGATTGTTACCCGGGTGGCGACCGATCAGGACGTGGGCGAGCAGATGGTCGGCCAGCTGTTCAACAACCCGCGGGTGATGCTGCTCAGCGCCGCCGTGCTGGGGTTGCTGGGCCTGGTGCCGGGTATGCCGAACCTGGTGTTCCTGCTGTTTACCGCCGCCTTGCTGGGGCTGGCCTGGTGGCTGCGCGGCCGCGAGCAACAGGCGCCGAAAGCGGCCGAAGCGCCGGTAATACAGGAAAATCCGCAGGCGGCGGAGGCCAGCTGGTCCGACGTACAGCTGGAGGACCCGCTGGGCATGGAGGTCGGTTACCGGCTGATCCCGATGGTCGATTTCCAGCAAAACGGCGAACTGCTCGGGCGTATCCGCGGCATCCGCAAGAAATTCGCTCAGGATATGGGCTATCTGCCGCCGGTGGTGCACATCCGCGATAACCTGGAGTTACCGCCCGCCAGCTACCGCATCCTGATGAAAGGGGTGGAAATCGGCAGCGGTGAGGCGCAGCCGGGCCGCTGGCTGGCGATTAACCCCGGCAACGCGGTGGGTGAGCTGGCGGGCGATAAAACCGTCGATCCGGCCTTTGGGCTGGAAGCGGTGTGGATCGACAGCGCGCTGCGCGAGCAGGCGCAGATCCAGGGCTTTACCGTGGTGGAGGCCAGCACCGTGGTGGCGACGCACCTCAATCACCTGATCGGCCAATTCGCCAGCGAGCTGTTTGGCCGCCAGGAAACCCAACAGCTGCTGGATCGCGTCTCGCAGGAGATGCCGAAGCTGACCGAAGACTTCGTGCCGGGCGTGGTTTCGCTGACCACGCTGCACAAAGTGTTGCAAAACCTGCTGGCGGAACGGGTGTCGATCCGTGATATGCGCACCATCATTGAAACGCTGGCGGAACATGCGCCGACGCAAAGCGATCCTTATGAACTGACCACGGTGGTGCGGGTGGCGCTGGGCCGGGCGATTGCCCAACAGTGGTTCCCGGGCAACGGCGAAATCCAGGTTATCGGCCTGGATACCCAGCTGGAGCGGCTGTTGCTGCAGGCGCTGCAGGGCGGCGGCGGGCTGGAGCCGGGGTTGGCGGATCGCCTGCTGGAACAGGCGAAGCAGGCTTTGCAGCGGCAGGAAATGCTCAGTGCGCCGCCGGTATTGCTGGTCAATCATGCGCTGCGCGCGTTGCTGGCCCGCTTCCTGCGCCGCAGCCTGCCGCAAATGGTGGTGCTGTCGAATCTGGAAATCAACGACGACCGGCCAATTCGCATGACCTCAACCATTGGAGCCGCATGATGAAACGCTGCCTGCCCGCGCTGTTGTTGCTGATGCCGTTGCTGGCCGACGCGGTGTCCGGTTCCTGGGTGGCCGAGGGCGCCGGCGTAACGCTGGAGCAGGGGGGCGTGCGCGATACCTCCGACGGGTTGCGGCCGCCTAACGCGCTGCCGGACACCAATGCGCGCATCACCAGCGTCAGCTGGCGCTATCGTCTGCTGTCGGGCGAGCCGGCGGGCCTGCAGGTGCAGCTGTGTACCCTGAACCGGTGCATTCCCCTGGGGGGAGGCAGCGGCACCAGCAACGGGCTGCAGGGGGAGCCCGCCAATTCGGAGTTGCGCTTCGTTTACTACGTACAGTCGCGCGGAGGGCTGAATCCGCCGCTGCGGGTGATCGGCAATCAGGTGATCGTTAACTACCAATGATCGGCCGTTTCAGGCCAATATCGCCAGGCCGTTGCGGTCGATAAGCGAAAGCAGCTTCATGGCGGCGGAGTTGGGTTGCGCTTCGCCGCGCTCCCATTTTTGCACCGCTTTTTTGCTGACGTTCAGGTACAGCGCGAACACCGGCTGGCTGACGTTTTCGCGTTCGCGCAGCGCGCGGATATCCGCCGGGCCGTAGTGTTTGACCGGCCGCAGGCACAGCATGTCGAAGGTGCGCATGGTGACGTCATCGACGAATCCCGCCTGATGCAGCCCCTGAACTTCCTGATGGATCTCGGCAAGGATCTTGCTCATCGCTTAACTTCCTCAATGTTTTGTTATTGACCAGCTGATACAGCCGGAAAGGGCTGTAGTCCAGATAAAGCGCAGCCAGATGTTTCAAGCCCTGCAATTCATCCGCCGTGATGTTTTCCCTTTCATTTTTGGCAAAGCCGCGCATGAAAAACAGGCGATTTTCATCGCAAAAGGCGATCAGCACGCGATAGCCGTTGCGTTTACCGCCGCCGGGGCGGGCGATGCGTTTTTTATACACGCAGCCACCGAGGTTGGCGTCATACAGCTGATTTTGCATTTCGCGCGCGGCTTTTATTATCGCGGCATCGCGGATGCGTTCACCGGCGGCGAAGGCCTGGAAGGTTTTGGTGAGATAAATGTCGGTCATTCACTCTCCTGTGAAATTTATACCCGATTAGGGTATAGATCAAGGGGTTTGAAAACCGACACAGGGTTGCGGACCCAGCTGGCGCAGGCAAGGCGTTAACGTAAAGGATGCGTGATGCTGCGCGAATAAACAGCGGTAAACGGCAGAGTGTAGAGTGATGATGCGATCAGCAGCGCACGCCCGGCGGCCCCGGGCGAAGAAGAGGGTTCAGACGCCGATTTTACGTCCCAGCAGGCTATTGCCGCGTGATTGGCCATCCGGGCCATAGAGCGATTTGTTTTGTTTGCTCAGAATGGCCAGCGCCTGCGCGTTGTGGTCGATCTGCTGATTGAGCAGCATGCCGTTGTGCTGATTTTTCTCCCTCAGCGCCTGGCTCAGCTGTTGCACCTGCCGCCAGCGCTCCGCCAGATGAGGCTGCCCGCGATAGGGCGCCTGCAGGCCCTGGGCGTTCTCCTGCCCGCGCCGCTGCTGTTCCAGGTAGTTGACCGTCGCTAACAGCTGGCTTTTGGCGTCGGTGACGCGCTGCAGCGCCACGCCGGGCAACTGGCCCGAACACAGCAGATGATGTTCTTCCGCCAGCGTCGTATCCAGCGTTCGCAAGGTTTCCAGCAGGCTATCCAGCAAGGGTGCCAGGTTTTCCATGGTGGTCGATTATCCTTTATTCCCGGTCGCCGCGCCATCGGCCGCGCTCGGGGTGCTATTGCAGATCGCTCTGCGCATTCTGCAGCAGCGCGTCGGCGATCTTTCCGGTATCCATCTTCAATTCGCCGCTGCGGATCGCCTGTTTGATGGCTTCCACCCGGCCCATATCGATGTCCTGGGTTCCAGGCTGCATCAGGCGCGCCTGCGCTTCGCTCAATTTAACCTGGGTGCCGCTGACGGCGGTTTCCGCGGTTGCGGCTTTGCGCGGCTGCAGCGGGTTGTCGGCCGGCGTTTCACGCGGTTGCACCGTTGGAACCGGGTGCAGCCGCTGGGTGCGATCGATGCTCATGTTCACTCTCCATCTGCGCCATCGCCACCGGGCGACAACGCTGAAATGATAGTTTTGCGGCCCTGGTGGCCAATAAAATACTGCCTATATTTTTCTTATCGGCAAGGTTTGGCAAACCTTTACACTTTTATAACGTGATGCGAATGCTGCCGTCGCTACCGGCGATGCCGCTGACCGTCTGGCCCGATGCCATACGTACGCGCACGCTGTCTTTGGCGGCGGCGTTGTTCAAGGCCTTGCCGGCGCCGCTGACGTTAAACCCTTCCCCCTGGGCGGTGACCTGAACCGACTGACCGGCTTTGACCACCCAGGCGCGGCGCAGCATGGCGAGCGTCAGCGGCTGGCCGGGAATGACATTGCGCAGGCTGACGCTGCCGAGCGCGTTGTCCGCATCGGTCAGGGTGAGCGGCGGCAGCCTGTCCAGCCGGCCGGTTTTCAGCGTGACGTCCGCCGGCGTTAAACGGCTGCCTGCGATGATGCTGCGCGCCGAGACCAGATAGCGCCCGGTCACCTGCACCTGGGCCTGGATAAAGCGGCGTTCCTGGCCGCAGCGGACCGAGAAGCTGAGATTGCCCCACAGGCGGGTGCTCTGCGGCATCGACAGCTGCGGCAGCTCGCACTGCGGCCATTGCGCCGCCGGCGTGCGCACCAGTACCTTGACCTGCACCGCTTCGTCGCTGAAGCGGCCCTTGATGAAGCTTTCAATCTGCGCCGCCAGATCCTCTGAGCGGGCGCCAAAACTGCACAGCAGGCCGACAAGCAGCAGCATTTTACCTTTCATCGTCATCTTCTCAAGCCTCATCGGGATACGCGTAAGTGTACCGGGACGGCACGCAGGCTAAGCAGATAAATAGCGGCCCATTTTGCCCTTATTCCCGCGATAGGCTGGCTGAGGGGGCGTTTATGCTGTCGGCTCCAAATTCTAACCTCGCGGAGGGAGCATGCTCGACAAATTGGACGCGGCTCTGCGCTTTAGTCAAGAGGCGTTGAACCTGCGCGCCCAGCGGCAGGAAATCCTGGCCGCCAACATCGCCAACGCAGACACGCCGGGCTATCAGGCGCGGGACATCGATTTCGCCAGCCAACTGAACAAGGTGCTGGAACAGGGGCGCGCCAGCGGCAGCGGCATTGCGCTGAACCTGACCGCCGCGCGCCATATACCGGCACAGAACATGCAGCCGCCGCAGCTCGATTTACTGTTCCGGGTGCCGGATCAGCCGTCGATGGACGGCAACACGGTGGACATGGATCGCGAGCGCACCAACTTCGCCGACAACAGCCTGAAATATCAGACCGACCTGACGCTGATCGGCGGCCAGATCAAAGGGATGATGTCGGTGCTGCAACAAGGATAAGGCTCATGTCATTACTGAATATATTTGATATCTCCGGCTCGGCGCTGTCCGCCCAGTCGCAGCGCATGAACGTCAGCGCCAGCAATATGGCCAACGCCGACAGCGTCACCGGCCCGGACGGCCAACCCTATCGCGCCAAACAGGTGGTGTTCGAAGTGGCGGCCGCACCCGGCCAGCCGACCGGCGGCGTGCGCGTGGCGCAGGTAGTGGACGATCCGGCGCCGGAACGCCTGGTGTACCAGCCGGGCAACCCGTTGGCGGACGCCAAGGGTTACGTGCGCATGCCGAACGTCGACGTGGTAGGCGAGATGGTCAACACCATTTCCGCCTCCCGCAGCTACCAGGCCAACGTCGAGGTGCTCAACACCACCAAGTCGATGATGATGAAAACCCTGACGCTGGGTCAGTAACCGGAGATTTCCATGTCAGTTGCCCCAACCACCAAGCCCTCGCTGGATGACACCATCCTCGGCGCCAACGGCAAAAACACCAACAGCCAGGATCTGAGCGACAGTTTCCTGAAGCTGCTGGTGGCGCAGTTGAAGAACCAGGATCCGACCAACCCGATGCAGAACAACGAGCTGACCTCGCAGCTGGCGCAGATCAACACCGTTCAGGGCATCGAGAAACTGAATACCACGCTGGGTTCCATTTCCGGCCAGATCAACAGCAATCAGTCACTGCAGGCCACTGCGCTGATCGGCCACGGGGTGATGGTGCCCGGCGACACTATTCTGGCGGGCAGCAAAGACGGCAAAGTCAGCACCACGCCGTTTGGCGTTGAGCTGGAGCGCGCCGCCGATCAGGTTACCGCCACCATCACCAACGCCAGCGGCCAGGTGGTGCGCACCATTGACATCGGCGGCCTGACCGCCGGCGTGCATTCGTTCACCTGGGACGGCTCGCTGGACGACGGCAGCGCGGCGCCGGACGGCGCCTATAAGGTGGCTGTCAACGCCAAGGGCAACGGCGAACAGCTGGTGGCGCGCAGCCTGCACTTTGGCCTGGTCAACGGCGTGATCCGCGACGGCAACGGCGCCAAGCTGGATCTCGGCCTGGCGGGTAACGCCACGCTCGAAGAAGTACGGCAGATCTTGTAGCCCAACCACTCTTTCACTCAGTTATACGCAAACTCATTCGGAGAATAACATGGCCTTTTCTCAGGCAGTCAGCGGCTTGAACGCGGCAGCAACCAACCTGGACGTGATTGGCAACAACATCGCCAACTCCGCCACCGCCGGCTTTAAATCCGGCAGCGTTTCCTTCGCCGACATGTTCGCCGGCTCGCAGGTCGGGTTGGGCGTCAAGGTGTCCGGCATTACCCAGAACTTCAAGGGCGGTACCACCACCGGTACCAGCCGCGCGCTGGACGTGGCCATTACCGGCAGCGGCTTCTTCCGCATGCAGGACAAGGACGGCGGCATCTTCTACACCCGCAACGGCCAGTTCAAGCTGGACGAAAACCGCAACCTGACCAACATGCAGGGCCTGCAGCTGACCGGTTACCCGGCGGCCGGCACGCCGCCGACCATTCAGCAGGGCGCCAACCCGGTGCCGCTGAGCATTCCCGAAGGCATGATGAACGCCAAGGCATCCACCTCCGGTACCATGGTGGCCAACCTGAAGTCCACCCATAAGGTGCCGGAAAACGACAAGTTCGATCCGACCAAGCAGGACAGCTACAACTACGTCAACACCATCACCGCCTATGACTCGCTGGGCAATGCGCACAACATCAACGCTTACTTTGTGAAAACCGCCGACAACAAGTGGCAGGTCTACACCCAGGACGGCAGTGCGGAACCGGTGGATGCCGGCACCATGGCATTCAGCACCAGCGGCAACCTGGTGAGCACCACCAGCGCCCAGGGCGCCGCCGGCGACTTCAGCATGCTGATCCCGATGGCCGCCAAAGACGGCGCGCCGGCGCAGAACCTCACTCTAAGCTTCGCCGGCAGCATGCAGCAGAACGTCAGCAGCGACTCGGTCAGCAAGGTATCGCAAGACGGCTATGCGGCCGGTGAATACACCAACTTCCAGATCAACAACGATGGCACGGTGGTGGGCATCTATTCCAACCAGCAGACCCAGGTGCTGGGGCAGATCGTGATGGCCAACTTCTCCAACCCGGAAGGCCTGGCTTCGCAAGGCGATAACCTGTGGCAGGAAACCGGCGCCTCCGGCCAACCGCGCGTCGGCCTGGCGGGCAGCGGCGGCCTCGGCAAATTGGCCAGCGGCGCGCTGGAATCGTCCAACGTCGATCTCAGCCAGGAACTGGTGAACATGATCGTCGCCCAGCGCAACTACCAGTCCAACGCCCAGACCATCAAAACGCAGGACTCGATCCTGCAAACGCTGGTCAGCCTGCGCTAATAGGATTGAGCCATGGATCACGCGATTTATACCGCGATGGGCGCGGCGCGCCAGACGCTGGAGCAGCAGGCGGTGACCGCCAACAACCTGTCCAATGCGTCGACGCCGGGCTTTCGCGCCCAGCTGTCGGCGCTGCGCGCCGTGCCGGTTGACGGCCCGACGCTGGCCACCCGTACGCTGGTGGCCGCTTCGACCCCGGGCGCAGACATGAGCCAGGGCGCGCTGAACTACACCGCACGCCCGTTGGACGTGGCGCTGCAGCAGGACGGTTTTTTGGCGTTGCGCCAGCCGGACGGCAGCGAGGCCTATACCCGCAACGGCAACATTCAGATCTCCTCCACCGGGCAGCTGACGGTGCAGGGTATGCCGCTAATGGGCGACGGCGGGCCGATCGAGGTGCCGCCGTCGGCGGAGGTAACCATCGCCGCCGACGGCACCATTTCGGCGTTGAATGCCGGCGATCCGCCGGAAAACATCGCGCAGATCGGGCGTTTGAAGCTGGTGAAGGCCGATGCACGCGAAGTGATGCGCGGTGACGATGGCCTGTTCCATCTGACGCCGGACGCTCAGCGGCTGCGGGGCAACCAATTGCAGAACGATCCGCTGGTGCGGGTGATGCCGGGGGTACTGGAAGGCAGCAACGTCAAACCGGTGGAAACCATGGTCGACATGATAGCCAACGCCCGGCGTTTCGAAATGCAGATGAAGGTCATCCACAGCGTGGATGAAAACGAACAGCGCGCCAACTCACTGTTGTCGATGAGTTAAGCAGCAAGGAAATAATCAATGATCCCATCGTTATGGATTGCCAAGACCGGTCTGGATGCGCAGCAGACCAATATGGACGTGATTGCCAACAACCTGGCCAACGTCAGCACCAACGGCTTCAAACGCCAGCGCGCGGTGTTTGAAGATTTGCTGTACCAGACCATGCGTCAGCCGGGGGCGCAGTCCTCCGAGCAAACCACGCTGCCTTCCGGCCTGCAGATTGGCACCGGCGTGCGGCCGGTGGCGACCGAGCGTCTGCACAGCCAGGGCAACCTGTCGCAGACCAACAACAGCAAGGACGTGGCCATTAAGGGACAGGGCTTCTTCCAGGTGCTGTTGCCGGACGGCAGCCAGGCCTATACCCGCGACGGCTCGTTCCAGACGGACAAAAACGGCCAACTGGTGACCGCCAGCGGTTTCCAGGTGCAGCCGGCGATCAGCATTCCGGCCAACGCCCTGAGCATCACCATCGGCCGCGACGGCACCGTCAGCGTCACCCAGCAGGGGCAAACCACCGCCCAGCAGGTGGGCCAGCTGGAGTTGACCACCTTCGTGAACGACAGCGGTCTGGAGAGCATTGGCGAGAATCTGTATCAGCAAACCGAAAGCTCGGGCGAGCCGACCGGCAGCGTGCCGGGCCTGAACGGCGCCGGCCTGCTGTATCAGGGCTATGTGGAAACCTCCAACGTCAACGTGGCGGAAGAGTTGGTCAACATGATCCAGACTCAGCGCGCTTACGAGATCAACAGCAAGGCGGTATCGACCTCCGATCAGATGCTGCAAAAACTGACGCAACTGTAATTGACGGGCGCAGCCCCGCTGCGCCCGCAACCCCAATTTCGTGAAACAAAGGCGATACCCGTGGTAACCACATATTCGATGGCAACCCTGCCGCGGCAGGGACAACGCTGGCTGGCGGGAATGGTGATGCTGACGCTGAGCGGCTGCGCTTACATTCCGCATAAACCCCTGGTGGACGGCGCTACCACGGCGCAGCCCGCACCGGCGGGGGCGCCGGTGCCGAACGGTTCTATTTTCCAGACCGTGCAGCCGATGAACTACGGCTATCAGCCGCTGTTTGAAGACCGCCGTCCGCGCAACGTCGGCGACACCCTGACCATCGTGCTGCAAGAGAACGTCAGCGCCAGCAAGAGCTCTTCCGCCAACGCCAGCCGCAACGGCGCCAGCAAGTTCGGCGTCGCCACCTCGCCGCGCTATCTGAGCGGCCTGTTGGGCAATGCGCGCGCCGACATGGATATCTCCGGCGACAGCACCTTCGGCGGCAAGGGCGGGGCCAACGCCAACAACACCTTCAGCGGCACCATCACCGTGACGGTCAATCAGGTATTGGTCAACGGCAACCTGCACGTGGTGGGGGAAAAACAGATTGCCATCAACCAGGGCACCGAGTTCATCCGCTTCTCCGGCGTGGTCAACCCGCGCACCATCAGCGGCAATAACTCGGTCACTTCCACCCAGGTGGCGGACGCGCGCATTGAATACGTCGGCAACGGCTATATCAACGAGGCGCAGACCATGGGCTGGCTGCAGCGCTTCTTCTTAAATGTTTCACCGTTTTGAGTTCAGGCTATAACGCCTTTTGGCTAAGGCGAATGAGGTTCCAATGATAAAAAAATTCCTGATGGTTTTGCTGATCGGAACGATAAGCCTGCCGGCGGCGGCGGAGCGCATCCGCGATCTGGTGACGGTGCAGGGGGTGCGCGACAACGCCCTGATCGGCTACGGGCTGGTGGTGGGGCTGGACGGCTCCGGCGACCAGACCATGCAAACGCCGTTCACCACCCAAAGCCTGAGCAATATGCTGTCGCAGCTGGGCATTACCGTGCCGCCGGGCACCAACATGCAGCTGAAAAACGTGGCGGCGGTGATGGTGACCGCCAAGCTGCCGCCGTTTTCGCGCACCGGGCAGAATATCGACGTGGTGGTGTCATCGATGGGCAACGCCAAAAGCCTGCGCGGCGGCACCTTGCTGATGACGCCGCTGAAAGGCGTGGACAATCAAGTCTACGCGCTGGCGCAGGGCAACGTGCTGGTGGGCGGCGCCGGCGCGGCGGCGGGCGGCAGCAGCGTGCAGGTCAACCAGCTGGCCGGCGGGCGCATCA
>Ga0105251_10002722_pt1 | contig 13552 bp, 15 predicted proteins | sample KBSS64metaG_FD_80424 | JGI IMG/M metagenome (GOLD analysis project Ga0105251, IMG submission 80424) | Switchgrass rhizosphere microbial communities from Kellogg Biological Station, Michigan, USA - KBS S6-4 metaG | ecosystem: Host-associated > Plants > Roots > Rhizosphere > Soil | place...
AAGGGGACATCGCTTGGCCCCTTCTCTTCGGTGCCCTCGGTCTTCGGTTGCATGGCTAAACCTCCAAGCAAATGGATCGGGTGTCCATCACTAAGCGCCTTCAGAAGGCCTCGAGAATTGCCCGACATCAATAGGTTGAGGAACGAACTCAGGGCCTTGGCCAGCCACCCGCCATTTCACTTGGGCAATGCCGTATCGCTCGGCTACGGGACGGCTAACCAGCTTGATTTTCTGCTGACTGAATCGGGGGATGATGCCGACACCGGCATCGCAACTGGCCCAATGCCAGGCGACGGCGTTGCCCATTTTTTCCAAACGAATGATGAATGTTCGGTGCTCACCGTGCAGTTCGTAGTCGACCACGTATAGTTGCTGTCCAACCATGAGAATCCCTCCCTAGTTCATGCCTTATTGAGCAAGCTAGGCAAGAAATAATTCCATCGGAATGGCAGGTGGTAAGGCATTCTATGAATGCAGGTGGACGTCTGCGCTACCCGTATAAGGCTCCACACCCTCCTGCGCAGTTTTTGTCTGCAGACATGTGCCGCCTGTTGGAAAAGGGAGATCGATGGCTCTGCATGCCAACGCCTGCACTACATATACATACAGCTCGACGTTTAAGCTGGCCTGGTCAATGCTCCCGGCCAGCTTCATGATGACGGCCTATTAGCCGAAGGATCTCCGGGGATGGAGCTAACAATGAAGATCGTGGTTCTGCTGTTTGTTGTCGCCGCACCCACTCTAGCGGTGCTGCTTTGGCTGAATCCTGATCTGCCTAGCAGTGCTACGCAAATCGCCACCTTGCTAGGTGCCGTGGCTCTGGCCAGCACGGCGGTGAGCCCAATATTCAAGCAAGAGAGAAAGCAAAGCTCTTACACGTTGACGCTATTCCGCGACAACACGCTTGGTGCCTTCATGGTCGGCCCAATGTTCCACCCATACTGGGAAAGCATAGGTCACCTGTTTAACGGCCTTGAGTCTAAAAGCTCTGTGTTCGGCCCAGCTCTTGTCGTTGAAAAGCAGCAAATTCCTGACTTCCTGCAATACGCGATCATGATGCAACTATTTAGCACGTTGAAAGGGCAATGGGACGGCGAGACCGTGAGGCTGGCCGAGGTTTACGGGCGCAACTCTGCCGGGAGACTCATTTTAGGCACCGACAGCCCATTCGATACGCTGAATGCTTCGATGGTACGCTCGGCGCTAAACAACAACCCTTTTGGACGGCTAATCCCAGACGGAGAGATTCAGGTTCCCAAAGGCACGACCCTGACTGCGAGAAACGTGGGTGAAGACAGGGTAATCGAGTTGAACCAATGGGTTCAAGATCACAATTGGTGTGGTTGGTTGGTCTGCAGGGACATTGAACATGCCGCTCTGGGGAGTCATCGATCCACCTATTGACGAGCCACTGCGCTACGAGCTTCAGCAGTACAACATCGTTGTCATGGCCGAAACGCCTAAGCTCCGACGCTATTTGGCTGGGGTCGACTCGTACTGGAAGTGGTTTGATAACATCAAGGACGCATACGTCGACATCGACTGGAAGAGTATTGATGCAGCCATGATTGATCAAAGCCGGCGGAGAGAGTATCCGGACGTTCTCGGCGAATTCCGAAAACGCCATGCACCTCCACCGCAGGCCGATGGTGAATGAACTCAGGGCGCCCCCGGAGGCACTCAGGGCCGAGCGCCACCAGAGCGACTAGCTTACTCAGCAACCAGCATTGTTAAGACGACCGTTGCGAGTCATTGACCTGCTGGGCCTGGCCTTCGACGATGTGGCCCAATGATTGCTCTACAGTGTTCGACTGGGACGGCACCGGCTGGGTTGGTGCATGGCTCTGCTCTTCTGGCTTGTGCTCTCCATCATTCATCGCGTTACGAAACCCTTTGATCGATTCGCCAAGGTCGCCCCCAAAGTTTTTTAGCTTCTTGGTGCCAAAGACCAAGATCACCACAGCTAGCAGTACGATCCAGTGTTTCCAGTCAAAAATACCCATGATGATATCCTTCAAATCGGAACAATCGGGCCGATGGCTATCAAGCACCTGATCGCTCGGAAAAAGCTGAGAATGCGCTCCAGCCTCTCCGACACGACCTTTGGATGTTGAGCCAGCGGGGCAAGCATGCTCCAGTGTTGTGGTTACTGGAGGGCTTGAGTATCTCTTCGTCAACTACCATCCCGAAAATCTAGGATGGGCTCGTGACTCCATCCCAATGAATCAAATTTGGCCGAGCAACCTGCCCCCGTAGGCGCCTGAATACCAAAGCCAACCTTTAATGGACGCTGCTCAAGCCCTGGGATGGACAGCCACCTCAGGAAGCGCCAGTACAACCCATCCACGGAGAAATGCATGGCTAGGGAGTGTCCATCGCAATGCATCCGTAGCCAAACGCTGCTGCCCTCGATCGATGGGCCGTCAGCATCATCCGAGGTTCCTCGGGTGACCACACTCACAACGGTAGGATCACCCGCACCTGATAACTCGAAGGCAAGCTTTGCCCAATTGTCATCGTCGACCTGGACGAAAATCGCCCCAGCATCAAACGCGGAGTTGAAGCCCACCGACACCTTCGTGGACAACGTGAATACCTGATCGTGAACCTCGCGGTAAGTTGAGATAACGTTGGTTCGCTTGATCTCACCCGCTGGATGATGGAACCAATCAGTTCCAGCTGCTGCTCTGAGGGTCAACTCCTCTCCAACAAGCTGTGCCTGTCCGTTGGACTCACCACGCAGTAAAAAATCGTCGAAGCGCATATTCACTCCTAGAGCCAGTCAGAAATCAGATACTCGATTGATATCCCGCTACACCTTGAAGTGAGCTACCAACAGAAGTTGTTCCCCGGCGAGCGTGTCGAGTTGCTCTGCGGTTGCTGCAGCGTTTGTCGCCTGATCGGTGAGCGTTTCTGTAACGGATTTGATTGCTGCAACATTCCGATTCACCTCCTCTGCCACCGCACTTTGCTCTTCAGCAGCGCTGGCGATCTGAAGGTTCATTTCTGTGATCGTGGAAATGGACTGGCCAATACGGAGCAGCGCATCTTCCGCTGAGGCGAATTCACTGGCGCTCGCCTGCGCTTTGGTTCGGCTTCCGTGCATGCTCATAACCACAGCGTGTATCCCGTCCTGGATCTGTTCGACAACCAGGCGAATTTCAGCCACCGAGTTCTGCGTGCGCTGAGCCAACCCTCTTACCTCGTCAGCAACCACGGCAAAACCTCGCCCACTTTCACCGGCCCGAGCTGCCTCAATCGCCGCATTAAGGGCCAAGAGATTGGTCTGCTCCGCAATGGATTTGATCACCTCCAAAACGCTGCCGATCTGCTCACTATTGGCCGCCAGTCTTTCCACCTGGTCGACAGTGCGGCTTACCTCACCGGAAAGCTCATGCACAGTGTTCGTGCTTTTTTTGACAAGTAGTAAGCCGGCCTGGGTCGATTGGTCAGCAGTTACTGCCGCCGCCGCCGCTGCCGAGGCACTACGAGCAACCTCATGAGCTGTCATGCTCATCTCATTAGAGGCAGTAGCGACCTGATCAATCTCGCGGAACTGAACTTGTACACCCTCACTGGTCTGGCGAGCCACTGCTGCAGTCTGGTTCGCGCCCGAACGCGATTGGGTAATGCTGTCCTTGACAGAGTAAATGACCGGCTGAAGCTTATCTAGGAACTTGTTGAAGCTGGATACCAATGCCCCCAACTCGTCGACACGTTCGTATGTCAGACGACTTTGCAAATCACCGTCCCCTTCCGATATTTCGCGAAGCGTGAGAGCGACCTGGTTGATAGGGCGAATGAGGCTCTGAGCCATCAGCCAAATCAACGTCAGTCCTACCAGTGCTGCCAGTACGGCTACCCCCATAGCCAGATAGAGGGCCTGCTCTTGACGCTCACTAAGCTGTTTAGACAACGCCTTGGCATCAGCTAGCAAAACGTCGCGGGGCAAATCAATCACTACTCCCCAGGCAGCGACTCCTGGGACAGGGTCAAATGGAAAAATGGCGTGCACATCGCCCTCGTCCTCAAAGACGGACGATTTGTTGGCTCTAAGCGCCGCTATGACCTGGCTGCTTCGGTCACCTAGAACCGATGTGATGGATTGCCCAACAGCGTTCGGATTCTTTCCATTTGCCGCATAGATGCCCGAGGCCGAAATGATCGAGATTTTCGCAGCGCCACCGAAAAGCTCGGCTTGGGATTCTTCAACCTTAGATTGGAGAGTGGTGATTGGCACATCAATGCCGGACACCCCGATCACCTTTCCTTGATCGAGGATAGGAATCGAGAACGCGGTGAGAAGAACAGGTCGCCCCTGCAAATCAACGTCTTGGTACGGGTCTTTCAAACATGTTTTGGAACCATCCTTGCTGCACAGGTACCAGCTGCTGAATAGCTCGCCATTCGCTCCAATTGTGTTGCGTTGAAAATCTGCTGTAGGTATGGGGTATGCCAGCTTCGAGCTGCCCATCAAATTCCAATAAACCGCAAATCTGCCTTGATCGTTGCTCCCATGATCAGCACGATTAATAAAGCGGTGATCTTGGCCGTCCAAGGCATTCGGCTCAAAAGCCACCCAAATTTGCTGTGTATCGGTCTGCCGAGCATAAGCGGCCTGTACTGATCGACCTATGTCATCTCGAAGCTCCTCCGCAGGCCTTTGACGCTCAGTCGAAACAGCTTTGAGCGCCATCACTTGACTGGTAAGCGTTTCTACAGCGGACGCCTTATCCGCAAAGGCAGCCTGGAATGCCCGAGCTTGCTCGCCGGCACGGGCGACAAGAAGTGAAGACACTGTCCTTTGCAGTATTGCCTCGCTAGCTGATGCGACATCCTTGTTACTTTCAATCGATTGTTGAACATTCAAGACTACAACTGAAGCAATGACAGCTAACAAGCACAGACCAGCAAGCAATACAATCTTCGAACGAATTGAAATCGTCACGATATCCCCCAGGAAATCTGGCAGAGCACTTTAAGAAAAACGTGAGTACATTGAAGAGCTGGATTAAAAATCCATCCTCATCTCTCTATCAATCAGAGGCTCTAAAGAATCCACTAGCGCATGCGCAGCAGAAAAAATTGATTGAACATCGCCATGCTGGCTAATCAAGAACAACCGAATCAGCCGTTCCAAATCCGCAGGTCGAGCCGCCAGCGACAGCGCATGTTCCATTAACTGCTTCTCACCTGGGTGGTACTCTTCATTGATCGCAAAAAGTATATCTATGTAGCTAGAGAGAAAATGAGAGCAATACTTAAACACCGCCAGCGTGTCACCTTTGCGATAGGAGGCCTCAGCCTTGTTGAGCCATGAGTTTTGACCGGTACGCAAGAGAAGATAATTTTTATGAAGAACTGCATATTTCAAAGGTACTGGGTACCCATAGCCGTTCATCCGGCTATCACGCAAAGCAGAAAACCAACCTGCTCTGTCATAGATGGGTATGGATTTTACCAGTTCATGCAGAAGGCAGGTCGAATAGCCAGCTTGCACCCGATGATACTTCACCACTTTATCGATGGAGTAAGAAAACCACAGCGGACAGCGTCGCACAATATCTACATGAGCACCTAGCGAGGGTGCTAGCCATCGCTCGCTACCATCATTGTAATCTTGCTGATTATGCCCGGTTACCTGAGCGCCCGCACGGGCGCTCAGCAAGGTGCTTTCTGAATTTGACCTCGTGGGCTCAGCACAATAAACGAACACGTCCATATCTGCATAAACATCGGACAGACTAGAAGCACCGACAGTGATCGCAAAGGTATTCGGGTTGAACATATAGAGGGACGCAACCTCGGACAACACCCGCGCGCGATCACTTCCGAAAGTCTTCTTCATCAAGTCCAGGTTCATATTTTTTTCCAAGACGTTATAGCCGATCCGGATCTTAATCTTTATCAGCTTAGTCGGTGGTTCACATGCAGTGGTCGCCTCCATAAAGAAGACGACCACTGAACGGCGGCAATCAATACACTATTGGCTCAAGCTTGGCGGCGTATCATGTCTGCCAGTTTTTCGCCGATCATGATGCATACTGAGTTAGGATTTCCCGAGACCAAGGTGGGCATGATTGATGCGTCAGCTACACGTAGGCGCTCAATGCCGTGGACTTTAAGGTCTGGCGCCACCACAGCATGAGCGTCAGTCCCCATGCGGCAGGTACCCGACGGGTGAAGCGCCGCATGTGCAATTTCCTCACAGAATCGGGCAATTTCTTCGCTGGTCTTCACCTGTGGTGCAGGTACATGACGCTTGGCGATATAGGGCTTGAATGCTGGCTGCTCCATGATCGCATCGGCAACTTTGAAGCCTTCAACCAGCGCATCCAGATCGTATGGATCGACAAAATAGTTCGGCACGATTTTCGGTGGCTGACTTACAGAGCTTCCGGTGAGCTCAACATAGCCTCGGGATTTAGGTCGGATCTGGCCGAAGTTGATGGTGCAGCCATTTCCACCAGGCACAGAATCAACCCCCTCTTCGATTCCTGCCCCCACGACCATGAAATATTGGATATCAGGCGTTTCTTCCTCCTCCTGCCCCCACCAGAACGCACCCGCCTCGATAAGGTTGGAAGCAGCCGGGCCATTACGGAAAAGCCCGTATTGCAATCCAGCGGCGGCTTTCCAGAAGGGCTTCTTGTACTTGTCATAGCTGTGAGGGCCAGTCAACTCGTACACCATCGAGATTTCTATGTGATCTTGAAGGTTTTGCCCTACTCCCGGCAGATCCTGGATTACCGACACTCCATGCTGCTTCAAGTGCTCTGCAGGGCCAACGCCAGAAACCATCAACAACTGCGGGGTAGCAATCGCTCCCGCGCTGAGGATGATTTCCTTATTTGCAAACAGCTCCTTACGTACACCCTTCTCGACGTAAACGACGCCTTTGGCCACTTTGCCATCGAACAGGATCCTCTCAACCCTGCATCCAGTACGCACAGCCAGGTTCTTGCGTCCTCGTGCGGGGCGGATATAGGCAGCAGCGGCACTGCTACGGATCCCATTTTTGGAAGTGATCTGGTAAAAGCCACACCCTTCAGGTCTCCCGCTATTGAAATCAGGATTGTAAGGCAAACCGTATTCTTGGCATGCCTGTAACCAAATCCTGGACAACGGATGGATATGCGGTGGGAAAGAAACGCCGAGAGGCCCGCCAACACTGTGCACCTCGTTACTGAACGTGTCGTTATCCTCTGCCTTTTTGAAATACGGCAACACATCTTTGTAAGACCACCCCGTGGCGCCCATCGACTCCCAGCCATCGTAGTCCTGTGGAACACCACGGATGTAGATCATGGCGTTCACCGAGCTGCCACCACCTAGTACCTTGGCTTGCACCATTGTAGGTGCTTCAGTTCGGGACTGGGCCTCAGTTGGCTCCCAATTGTAGCGTTTGAGCAAATCGCCCTGAGCTGTCTTGTAATAGGCACCGGGGATATGGATGTACGGGCTTAAATCTCGCGGCCCTTCTTCGAACAAAACGACCGTGTTCGAGCTATCTTCACTGAGCCGACCGGCGACTGTGCAGCCGGTAGAGCCACCGCCAATAACAATATAGTCAACCATACTTAATTCCAATACCGCTTAACCATTAACAAGATTGTTGAGGAGCTTGAAGTGGTCTTGAGCGACCTTGAAACTGTCTCCCTGGTGCTGCTTCAGGCAGAACAACTCGCAACTCCACCAGCCTTGATATCCAGTCGACTTCACCGCATCCGCCCACTCTCTAAGATTGAGCACGCCTTCCCCAGTTGGGACATCGCGAAGAATGTCCTCATTTGGAATACCTCCCTCAAACTGCAAAGAGTCGCAAACGTGCACTCCATACAGATAGTCTTTGCTCATCTTGCTGATGTGCTCTGGCGTATCACCTGACGTATAGCAGTGCCAAAAATCAATCACCATTTTCACGTTCGAACGATCGGCCCTGTCGATTAACTCTACTTGATGCGACAGGCCTGTCATGGGCGTCCAGGCCAACGCTTCAAGATATAGTGTCAGGTTGAATTGCAAGGCCAAATCAGCTAAGCGGCGTAGATTATGGGCAGTAATCTTTTTTTGGTCTTCCAGGGTATGATCCAGTAGACCGCTATAGAAGCGTGGCTCTTTACCTTCCTTATGATCAATTACGGCTTGAACATTGATTGGCCCAGTCAGGACTTGAACCCCTTTCGCACCCGCAGCAGAAGCCAACGCAAAAAGCGCTTCAGCCTCGTTCATGAGCTCAGACTCAAAGCAGCCATTGCGCTCAATATCTCGCAGGTAGCCAATACCTGGCACAGACACCCCATTCAATAACGCTTTCAAGTCCTGTGCCTGATACCCTGCTTCAAAATATTTTTTAAGCTTGATTCCAGACATTTCAATAGCAGAAAACCCAGCGGACTTTGCAAGACTCACATCAAGTGCAACGGTGCCGTGGCGAGCGACTGTGCAATGAAAGGCCAACTCATGTATTGACATTATTATATCCCCTACCAGGCCGGCGCTCGGGCCGCCCATTCCGGCGTAATTGTTTTTATTTAAACCTGACCCACTTCTTCTCTGTACTGGACTCGTAACATAGATGCGAAAGCTCTACCCCCCTCGCCCCTTGAGCAAGGTCAGGAACTGGAACGGAGGTCGCGTTGCTCCACGATGACCCGCAGCTGATAGCATCAGCGAAATCTTGATAGAGGTTGGCAAGAGCCTCTAGGTACCCTTCACTGCACCCAGCAGGCAGACTGGAGAAGAAAAGCGCTTCAGCGTTATCCGATTGCCCACGCCGCAACAGCAGCTCCGCACCATCCACTGGCTTAAGGTGCAAAATTTCAGGCTGCTCTTGAGACCACTCAAGACTTGCCTTGCTGCCGATAACCTTGAACCGCAATCCGTTTCGGTGACCTGGGGCTGCGAAGCTGACCCACATCAAACCTTCCAACCCGGAGTCGAATTCAAACTGGGCGACACAGCTGTCATCCATCTTCCAGCCAGGCACTTTCGTTGAGAGCTTTGCGCTGAGCTCAACGCACTGCTGTCCGGTCAGAAATTCCATCATGTTGAAAGCGTGGGTGCCGATATCACCCACCACGCTGCTGATTCCCGCTTTATCTGGTTCTCCACGCCAAGCCAAGCTACCACTGAGTTTCTCAACGCCTGGCGCCAACCACTCCAAGAGGTATTCAACATAGATGAAACGGACATCACCTAAATCACCGCGATTGATTCGCTGGCGCGCCTCGCGAACCATCGGGTAACCTTGGTAGGTATAAGTCACCCCAAAGAACGTATTTTTTTCCTTTGCAAGCTGGATGAGCTCGTTTGCCTGAGAAGTTTCGTTGACAAGAGGCTTATCACAGATCACTGGGATACCAGCCGTAAGAAAGGCATGGCAGGCTTCAAAATGGAGATGGTTAGGAGTGACGATCACCACTGCATCTATTCCATCCAAATGCGCAGCCTCTTCCCTCGCCATTTCTTCCACGCAGTCATAAACCCGCGAGAGATCAACGCCGAGAGCTGAAGCAGCTGCCTGGGATTTATCTATAGTGGACGAGAAGACGCCAGCTACCAATTCATAACGATTGGACAAGCGCATTGAGGCACGGTGGAGAGACGCGAAGTACGCCCCCGCTCCGCCGCCCACCATTCCAACCTTCAATTTTTTTGCGCCAGGTATGTCTCTTGTTATATTTGGCATAAAGCCTCCGCACCGACGGTATCGAGTGAGCCGGCCACGAGTTAGTGCCAAGCTCGCCCAATGAGCAGCGCGCCGACCTCGTCCAGGCTTCCTTCAAACGAGTATCACGGTGCATTTCACCCCACTCAATTTCGCAAGCCTGCATGATTTGACGCAGGATGACGCACGTGCGCACTTGAGCAGGCTTCTCATTCCACACGACGCAAGGTGCTGGTATCTCGGCTTGGAAATGCGTCAATCTGCGTCATTTTTACATGTGATGCGAAATTGTTCGCGCCAGAAACCGGGTGAATACTCGGCTCATGAAAACAATAAGCCGAGCCTATCAAGAGCTAGGCGCACGCCGTGATACTCCTGTCATCTGTACAGTTGAGACACCCGTGCAACCTGGCAACCGCATCGAGCCAAACTACCAGCGCTGGCTCTCCAGCCATGCGACTCGCCTATTGGAAAGCCCGATAGTCGTCCTGACAGACGCTATCACCCCACCTAATTCTGCCGATTTAGTTTTTACAACCTCTGTCGCCGATCGCACTGGACTTCATGCTTCTGCGCGCGAAGTAAGTACGTCCGGCGCCTGCGTGATCTCAATTAATTTGAAAACAAACGCGAGTAGGGCATCGTATGAAGCACGAATTAGATAAGACTGGGCAATCCACTTCTCCAGCGAACCTCCTGAATGATGTGACGCTCAAGCGACGCTCGTTCTTACTGGGTACGGCTGCAGCGGCAGCTGGGGTATGTCTAAGCGCCTACATCCCCAACAGTTTTGCTGCCGCTGGCCACCTAGAGATTTTGGGCTGGGAAGGTGAAACAGGTGACGTTGAGCTTGCTGACTGGCGGAAAAAACGAGATATCACGGTTCGCTCCGCCTACGCAGCCACGCAAGACGACATCACAGCGCGACTGGCAGGTAGCAATCCGGTTCAGCTTGATCTGACGATGTATGCCCTGGGATACGAAGCCATCTATCGTGACATGGGCATTCTCTCCCCGATCGATACCTCGAAGATCCCTAACTACAACCCGAACGATACGCTCCCCCTCTTCTACAAAGGCGAGCGCTGGTTCTGGGATGGACAGCAATGGGGCATCCCTCTGCTGTGGGGCATGAACACCATTGTCTACAACACCGCCAAGGTAGAGAAACCGACTCGCTACAGTGACTTGTTAAACCCCAAGCTCAAGGGGAAGTTGACCTTCGTAGACGACTCGCTGTCCACCTGGAGCCTGATTGCCATCATCGCCGGGTACGGTGATAAGTACCCTAACCTTACCCGCGCTGAGTTCAACGATGCCTTCGAAAAACTCCAACCTTACCGTGATCAATGCCGTGTGTTTGCCGCTTCCGTCGGAGACGCCGTGTCTCTGCTTGCGTCCGGTGAAGTAGATGCAGTCTTTTCCCTCTCAGCCCAAGGCGTCCTCGAAACCAAGAAACGTGGGGTTGAAGCAGCGCTCTCCGTACCAGAAGAAGGTGCTGCCATTTGGTGCGATGCTTTGTTCCTCCCTAAAACGGCTAAGGATGTGCCTCTGGCTCTGGAGTATGTGAATAAGATGCTAGAGCCTGAGGTTCAGGCTGCCATGGCATGGTCTATGTACTCTGGCGTCACCAACACCAAAGCAATCCCTCACCTGAGGCCGGAGTTAAAACAGCTTTTTGATTATGAGAATCTGAGTGCTGTTTTCGAAAAATCCAAGCTGTATGGCGTACCCCCATTGAATTCGGAAAAATACGTCACGTATTCAGAATGGGTCGACCAATGGACTTCCTTCAAAGGTTCGTTCTGAGTCCATACAAAAGCTAGGGCGCAAAGCCCTAGCCTTTCCTGCCGAGAGCAACGGAGGAAAAAGCAGCGCAATACTTTTATGCGTGGCTGTACTTCAAGAGTCGCGAGTATTCCAACACTTGGTGCAATGGGCCGGTATCATGAACGTCATAAATAAAAGCAACGTAGCGCCAGTAAGCAAGGATGTTTCCGATTCGGCACCCAAAGGAAACACTGACAAAAAGCGTTTTACACCATTCCTTCTTGCTGGGGCGCCTTTCACATTTCTTCTGATTTTCTTTGTTATACCTGCGATCCTACTGCTAATTTCGAGCTTTTGGCTCTCAAAATCATTCACAATGATACCCGCCGCGACCATTGCCAACTATGCAAGAGCATTAGGCGCCAGTGGCTTCTACGATTCTTTGTGGATATCAATGCAGAATGGCTTCTGGACTGCCTTATTATCTACGGTTCTGAGTGCGCCGGTCGCGTACTACATCGCGTACAAGACTCGATCAAATACAATTCTCTATCTAGCACTCGTATCTTGGTTCTCCAGCTATCTTGTGAGAGTGTACGCTTGGCGAACGATCCTAGGATCTACAGGCGTCATCAACAGTACGTTAATGCAATGGGGTCTGATCGACACGCCTATTGAGTGGATTGTTTTCAACAAATTCGCGGTCGTAATCACCTTGGTTCACATCATGCTGCCCTTCACCTTGCTGTTATTGGTGTCGGGTCTTCGAGATGTCAAGAAAGACTATCTTGAGGCCTGCGCCGACCTGGGTGGAAGCGGGTATGTGGCACTTAGAAAAGTCATTATCCCAATGGCACACAAAAGCATAGTGAGCTCATTTATGTTCACATTTGTGCTAGCAGCTGCAGACTACGTCACTCCTCAACTGCTTGGTGGTAGAGATGCCATGACCACGGGCTTGCTCATCGCTAACCAATTCCGCACGGTTGGTAATTGGCCACTGGGAGCAGCAATGGCGTACATATTGTTACTGGTCTTCATGATGGTGTATGGCGCGTTGCTTTTATTTCTCCGCACCGTAAACCTGGCTCCCGGCAAGCGGTATCACGACTGACAGGCGAGTGCGTAAGCACGGAGAATAAAATGACACGTCTATTTACTTACTTTTATATGCTGTTCTTGTACGCGCCTATCGGCCTGATCGTACTATTCAGCTTCCACTCTTCGCCATCACTCTCTCTACCATTTGAGGGTGTCTCTCTTCGCTGGTATGAAGCCATATTCAATAGCTACGACTTCAGAACATCGCTTTACAACAGCTTGATCGTAGCAGGTGCTTCCGCAGTGGTAACCACCATATTGGGAACACTATCAGCGCTCGCCCTGATGCGAATGAAAGGAAGAGCGAAGTCGACATTCGCATTTCTTAACTTTGCCCCTATTGCAATGCCTGGCCTTTTCCTTGGGATTGCGTTGGTCATTCTGTTCTCGCTGATCAACCTGCCTCGATCGCTAGTGACCATCACGATTGGCCACACGCTTTTCACCCTCCCGTTCTTCGTGGAGTCCGTGCGATCGCGACTGGAGTATTTCGACCTGTCCTTTGAGGAGGCGGCACGCGACCTCGGCGCCTCGCCAATCAAGGCATTCTGGCTGGTCACGCTTCCAATTATTGGCCCTACCATTGCCGGCGCTGCCATTTTGACTGTAGCTCTATCCCTTGACGAATTCTTAATCACTGTCTTTGTAACGGGTACCGATACCACTCTTCCTCTGCTGATCCTGTCCATGATTCGACGTGCCGTTGACCCAAGCATCAATGCCGCCTCGGTAATTATGCTGGGCATGACCATCGGAATAATTGGTGTAGCTGGTTTGGTAATGACGATGCGCCGTCGCCGCATTGAACTCGAACGCAACGGAGAATAATCATGTCTGCAAACAGCATCGAATTAACCGGAATCTCCAAGGCGTACGGCAACTTGACTGCCTTAGGAAAGCTGGATCTTAACGTTAAGAAAAACGAAATTCTGACGCTTCTCGGCCCTAGCGGCTGCGGTAAAACCACGCTGATGAGAATCATCGCCGGTTTCGAAACACCCACTACTGGAA
>Ga0105251_10002727_pt1 | contig 13534 bp, 9 predicted proteins | sample KBSS64metaG_FD_80424 | JGI IMG/M metagenome (GOLD analysis project Ga0105251, IMG submission 80424) | Switchgrass rhizosphere microbial communities from Kellogg Biological Station, Michigan, USA - KBS S6-4 metaG | ecosystem: Host-associated > Plants > Roots > Rhizosphere > Soil | place...
AGGCTGACAAGCGTACTTGTCCGGGTGAAGTTCTTTATCACAGCCTGAAACTCCTGAGTCAGGAGCTCTTTCAGAAAATCGCTTTTGGACTTACCAGCTATGCTGGCCTGCGTCGTAATCATCGCATCAACATCAAGCGGGATATTTCGCACCGTAAGGGTTGCTGTTTTGTTTACGTCTGGTTCCTGTTCCTGAAATGTCATAATGACCCCCATTAACACTGAAGCAATAACACCCCTCACTCTTGATGCATACAGTCGCACATGATGCATTTCATGTCAAATGCATCATGTGATGTACTCTTGCATCAGATCGAGTTAAGACTTACAGTGACAACCTGGTATTATTGCGCAGATCCGAAAACTCCCGAAGTCGGATCCTGAGCCACGAGCCGGCAGGCTTCCGCCCCGTCTTATCACCGCAGAAAAGGCATAAAAAAACCGCCGGGAAGGCGGTCTGTATGCAGCAGCAGGGGAGATCAGGAGGTGGTGCTGGCGAGCCTGGCCGCAAATCCAATGAAAAAGAGACCGACCAGGCATTTACGATTGCAGACAGTCTGCGGTTACCACAACTGCCGGCGCGGTTTCAGGCGGGATAGATGGATTCTTTTCTGGCATTAATGCCCTGAAGATGAACACGGCCGTTGTCAGGTAAATGGATACCCATCAGGCGCAGGATAAAGTCACGCCAGCCTCGGTTAACCTGACGATTATAGTCATACAGGTCAGTATTCTCTGCCGTATCGCGGTCTATCCGATTCAGCAAAATCTGGATAACGGCGAGTTTAAACTCCTCCGGAAGGCGTTCCGGAGCAATAACAATATCTCCGGAAATTGCTTCAGCCGGTTCACTGAAAAGCCAGCCGTTGCCCGTGGAGTCCTGCAGTTATCCTTCAGGACAACTGCAGGTGGCGAGACGTTGTCCCTGCGTCTGAGGCACTGCCAGAAGGCACGGCTAAAAAGCTTAAGGAAATGGCCGATCGCCAGGCCTAGTCCGTTTATATTATTCAGGCAATATCTGCGATCCAGTTTTTCAGTAGTGCAGCAACATCATCGCTGTTCTGTTCAAAGAACATCATATGGCTGTTACCCGGAATACCATGATCAGGCAGGAAGACGCTGTCAGCTTTGCCGTTTACGGCATGGATTTCATCGACCAGCGTCTGGTTCAGCTCGCCTGAATGCCCGGTGTTGGAATAGTGTCCGCCTGCGCTGTTGACGTTGAGAAGCGGAATATTGTGTCTGGCCATCGTGGCAGCTACCGTTTTATATTCACTGATAGGCCCGTTATCGAACCATTTTCCGGGCTGTGGGAAACGATTTTCGCCGCTGTAGCCGTCCAGCAGGATCAGGGCTCTGAACAGGTCCGGGCGCCTCAGCAGCAGACGTTGCCCCAGACCACCGGCCATTGACCACGCCACAAAAACTGCCGGGCCGGACAGATTATTGACCTTTTCAAGCACGCTGATGAAGGTGTCGTCCAGAATGGCATCAGGAACCGGTTTATTCGGGATAAGCGTCCCGAGCAGGCGACGTCTGGAAGCCTCATCACCGGGCATCTGATTGCCCTGAAGGATACCATCACCCGGTACCCCCCATTCAGGTCCCATATTCCATGCAGCCCAGGCACTGCTGTCCTGGCCTGGCCAGAACCCTTTATCAACAGACATCGCGCCATCAATCACCATCTGTGCATGGTCGATATCATCCGGATTAAAGCCGGCACGTCCTGACCCGGGCGGATCGATAACATACACCGGGTGGCCGTTACGCAGGAAGAATTGCGCCCAGCCTTCTTTCCCGTCAACGTTACTTAACCAGGCTGAAGCCGCGAAATAATTATGGGTCAGAATGATAGCCGGGCGATCTGCCGACAGGTCTGAAGGAATATAGTATTCCACGTATGCCTGATGGCGCAGGGTAACCTCTTCTGTGCCGTCGGTATTCTGCCGCCTGACCACTTCGCCACCGGCAATAAAGGAACCAAATGTTGAGAGTTTTATATCTTGCATAGCGTGCTCTTTTCGTAGGTTTAAACAGGTGAAACGGACATATCGTCAGTTTATACAGCTTCGTTTTTATTAAAGTTTGGCGTCCAGGATAACGGAGAGAATGGTCGTTCCGGGCTCTTTAGAAAAATCAGGTGCCAGCTGAGCTGCCACACTGGCGAGGGACGTGATTTGTGCGCCTGCCTGTGCAGTCCGGGCCAGTGCTGCATCTTCGGTGCGAGCTGAGCGATTACCGATACAATCCACAGGGATCAATACCCGATACCCGTTATCCAGAGCGCCCAGCGCGGTAAGCATGACGGCAACCTCTGAGGTATAGCCCGAAACGATGAGGGTGTGTTTTCCAGATTTTTTAATTGCATTAACGATTTGCTTAACCCTGAATGGATCCGCATTTTCCCGGTAAATAGTGTTTTCTGCCGTCGCGTAAGGCTGGAGTTCCGGAAGGAGTTCACCCGGTTTCCCATTCCGTGGCACGGTCAGAAAAAGGGACGGGGCCTTGATGGCATGAGCAACTTTTGCCAGTCCCCCTGCGTTGGCTGCCAGCGCAGACGGTGACATTGTATTGCTGGATGCGATTAGATCAGGATGCAGGTCGGCAAAGATAAACAGTACATCTGATGGATCCAGCGTATCGTTTCTGACCGTTTTTACACCGGTTGCTGAAATTACCGAGGATGTATAAGACAGATGAGTTTCCGGCGCAGTTATCTGGTTATCTTTTGCCTGTACGCTGGTCAGAAACAGGCTTGCACCCAGTAATATTCCCATATTAAGGGAGGTTAATTTTTTATTCATTTGATGAGTCGCTCTGATTGAGTGTGTGAGAGGTTTATTTATTTGCAGACTTGCCCGGGGCACCATGACCATAAATCGCAATATTAGGGAGCTGAAATCCCTGCACCTATGAGGCCATGAAATTAATATTGCCTGACAATTCTCATATGTAGCGGTCATACCGGTAGACATGACAGTTACCAGATGATGTATCCCGTCCATTGACTCGACAGGCAGAACGGACGGCACAAGAATGCCGTTTCGGCAGCCTGTTGCGTATCTGTCGCCGTTGTATTTCCTGAACGGCGGGAGACAGCACTTGTGCAAAACTGCATCAGGACATCACCCGTCTACACTATACTGCAAATGTTTTATGACATTTAATGCAAAGATGAGAATGAACTGATGAGATAATTTCACTAATATTGATGACTGAACCAGCCGCATGTCGGACGGGCGGCTTACGGTTCCGTTCTTTTCAGCACCATTCCGGACTGATTAATAATTTATTACGACTTCCTGTGGATTGTTATGGCTAAAGATAATTACAACGACCTCGCAGCGTTCATGGCGGTTGCCTCCGAACTCAGTTTTACCCGGGCGGCCGCCAGAATGAACGTATCTCCCTCTGCGTTAAGCCATACCATCCGGAATCTGGAAAGGCGGCTGAGTATGCGACTGTTTACCCGAACAACCCGGGCTGTGGCCCTGACTGAAGCCGGCATTCGTTTACAGTCAGGAATTTCACCCCTGATGGATGCCATTGACGAACAACTCGATGCGCTCAACACTCTCCGGGATAAGCCTGCCGGTACCATACGTTTATCTGCCCCTGAATTCGCCGCCCGGTTTTATCTGTGGCCAAAGATCAGACGGTTCATTTCAGACTATCCGGATGTGACGGTTGAAATGAACGTCAGTAACAGCCTGCTTGATATCGTGTCCGAGAACTTTGATGCAGGGATTCGAATGGGGGAAAACCTGGCTAAGGATATGATATCAGTAAGGATAAGTCCGGATACGCGCTATCTGGTAGTGGGCGCGCCGGCCTATCTGGACACCATTCACCTTCCCGCGCATCCCCGGGAGCTGATTCAGTATAAATGCATTAATTACCGTTTTTCGCTGGCAGGTCAGATTGTCCCCTGGGAGTTTGCCCGTGACGGAAAAATCGTAAAAGTCCGAGTTGAGGGCCCCCTGATATTTAATGACGTTGAGCATGCACTGCAGGCGGCTGTGGAGGGAATTGGACTGGCTTATGTGCATGAAGAGTATGCCGATGAGTATCTCCGCAATGGCATGCTACAGGAACTTCTGGCTGACTGGTCGCCGCTCTGGGAAGGTCTGCACCTGTATTACCCCAACCGGCATCTTACTTCATCAGCTTTTACCGCGTTTGTAGAGGCGCTTAGATTTCGTGAATGATTGCCGCATAGCGACATCCCGGTCGCCATTGCTCTGTTATTCAGTAAAAGGTGCTTATTACTGAAAAATATATTCAGTCCGCAATTAATGTTGCAGTGCTTTTTTGTGACACATGACGATCAAAACCAGGCTCCTTTTTTAAAGCGTACATGATTATGGTCAGAAAACAGTTCCTGAAATAAGCGTGTTCTCTGGCGCAGGTCGTTTTCTGGCTGTCCGTGCAGACCCTGGCTGCAGGCTCGCTGATCATGAAGATGGATACCGGGTCTGTACCCGGTATGGTTCAGTATTTACAGCCGGTCATTCTTCTGAGGAGTAAAACCGGGCAGATGAAAGGTTTTTCTGTAACGGGCGCTACTCCGATTCAGCGAAACAAAGTCCCTTTTCTCCGGTCAGCTCTTCCGCTTTGTCCCACAGAGCCTTCGCCTGTTCAGGATCCGCAGCATAAGAACGAACGCCTTCGCGCAGCCCCTCTCCATCCATCACTTTCGCAACGTGACAGTCTTCGCAATACCGCCCCCCGGCCTCCTCCACAGGTGCCGCCACTGCAGCCCATACCGTTGTTGCCGCTCCCTGTGAAATATCCTTATAGCGAAACGGGGGGCGTCCGGCTTTTTGGTTGGCTTCATTTATAGAAGCGACAAGGGCTTCTTCATCTTCTGGACTGTAATGCCGCTGAAGTTCTGTCCGGATGGAGCCTGGATGAACGGCAATGGCACGAATGCCATATCGTTGTGCTCGTCGGTCCAGCTCCAGGGCAAACAAGGCATCAGCCGTTTTAGAACGACCATAAGCTATCCACGGATCGTAGCGGCTGTGGGTAAAATTAAAGTCGTTCAAATCAATATTTGCCCGTGAGTGTGCCCCTGAGGATAAAATAACGACCCTTCCGCCTTTCTTAAGCAGTGGAAAAAGGCGGTTAACAAGAACAAAATGGCCGATAAAGTTTGTGCCAATCTGGATTTCAAATCCCTCTTTAGTCAGACCGAATGGTGTGGCCATAACCCCGGCATTGGCAATAATAATATCCAGCGCTGAAACGCTGTCCCGAAGTTTACCGGCACAAGAACGGACACTGTCCAGGTCGGCAAGATCGAGCTGGATCAACGAAAATTTACCGCCGCCCTGTATTGCCGCTTCATGAACAATTTGTGTAGCCAGCTTACCTTTATCAATATCCCTGACCGCTCCGATCACTTCAGCGCCATGCGCAACCAGTGCCCGGGCTGTCTCTACGCCAAGCCCGGCAGATGCCCCGGTGACAAGAATCCGCAAACCAGAAAGATCATGACCTTTCAGAACATCTTCTGTCGTCGACTCCGCATTAAACTCGTTTTTCATTTTCACTCCTGGTATATGTATGACTAAGGGAGGGGGTTGTGTCTGAAACCTCCCCCATTTTCCTCGTTCAGCGGCCTACCAGTTTTAGGTCCTTTTCGTTATACCGGGTTCCTTTCACCGGCATTTTAAGCAAGAGAGCATCCAGTTCCTGAAGGATTTCCGGCGTCAGCACCACTGAAGCTGCCGCTGTATTTTCCTGCATACGGTGTATCTTTGTGGTCCCCGGGATAGGCACAATCCATTCCTTTTGCGCCAGTAGCCACGCCAGTGCCAGCTGGGCACTGGTACACTTAATCCCTGATGCCAGACGACCTATCTCTGTCGCAATTTTCACATTGTTATCACGGGATTCTGTACTGAATCTGGGAAGACGGTTACGTACATCATTTTCATCAAAAACAGTATCTGATGTGATTGCTCCCGTCAGGATCCCCTTGCCAAGGGGACTAAATGGAACAAATCCCACACCAAGTTCATTCAGAAGCGGCAGAATGTATTTTTCAGGATCCCGGGTAAACAATGAGTAATCACTCTGCACAGCCGTAACCGGGAAAACGGCATGGGCGCGGCGGATGGTCTCAGGCCCCGCTTCAGAAAGGCCAAAATGTTTGACCTTCCCTTCTTTCACCAGATCCGCAACCGTACCCGCCACATCTTCAATAGGAACATCGGGATCCACGCGATGCTGGTAAAACAGGTCGATATAATCTGTTTTCATCAGCTTCAGGGATTTTTCAGCCACCTGCCGTATCCGCTGCGGACGGCTGTCGAGCAATCCCGTTCTGGCATTACCGTCCTTCCAGCCAAATTTTGTGGCAAGTACGACGTCATGGCGAAATGGAGCAACCGCTTCTCCCAGTAGCGTTTCATTTTCAGCGCCATAAGCTTCTGCAGTATCAAAAAAAGTAACGCCGTTCTGATAAGCTGACCGGATGAGTTGCACTGCTTCATCCTGCTTCACAGCTGGTCCATATCCGAAAGAGAGTCCCATACAGCCAAAACCTATGGCAGATACCCGGAGTTCCTGACCCAGTTTACGTTGTTTCATTCTTTCTCCTTCTGATCATCCAAAGTTTGTTATAGAACCTGTTTCATCAAAAATTAATACTCATGTTTGAGATGGACTTATGAAAAAAAATCAACAATACATAACTGAAAGGCCAGTTTTATGTAACTGGCCAAAGTTTCAGCGATAGGCGCTGCTGACTAAAAGAATTTCGTCAGGGGATGAAAGTGGATACAGCTTCAGCCGGTGGGCGATTAATTCTCCCGAATTTATATATCACCGAACTTCTCTTTCACCAGACGTTCTGCGGCGTCCCAGAGAGCACTTGCATGTGCTGGATCCTGAGCATAAGAACGAACCCCGTCGCTGACCCCCTCACTGTTATTGATGTAGGCGACATGGCAGTTTTCACAGTATTTACCGGCGATATCAGACACACTGGCTGCGGCGGCAGCCCAGACTGTCGTCGCAGCTCCCTGTTGTACTGTTTTCCACTGAAATGGTGGGAGACCTCTTCTGGCATTCGCCTTATTAATCTCAGCGATGAAAGCTTCATCGACTTCCTTACTGTAATGGCGTTGCAGTTCGGTCTGGATCGCACCTGGATGAACGGATGCTGCGTGAATATTCTGGCTTCCGTACCGGCGTTCCAGTTCGACTGCAAGCAGTGCAACTGCCGTTTTTGAGCGGCCATAGGCTATCCAGGGATCATAGGGAGTGAGCTCAAAATTCAGATCCTCAATATTCACGTCAGCAATGGCATGGGCAAGCGAAGAGAGCAGGATAATTCGTGCTCCCGGATTAAGGGCTGGTATCAGACGTTTAATGAACACAAAGTGACCGATGAAATTTGTACCCATCTGGGTTTCAAACCCGTCCGCCGTTTTCCCTTCCGGTGTCGCCATGACGCCTGCGTTGGCAATGACGATATCAAAATGTTGGTTACTGTTGAGCAGGCTGTCCGTTGCTGCACAGACACTGTTCAACGCGGCGAGATCCATCTCAATTAAGTGAAAGGAACCGGCCGATTCTGCAGCCAGTAATCTGATATCAGAGACAGCAGCTTCCGCCTTTTTCAGGTTACGCGCAGTTCCTGTCACTGAAGCTCCCCGTGCAACCAGAGCCCGGGCCGTTTCCACGCCAAGACCGGCAGAGACACCGGTTATCAGAACATTTTTACCTGTCAGGTCAACATTGTTGAGAACATCGTTTGCGGTGGACGTTGCAGTAAAGTCAGTTGTCATAAATTATCCTCAGTAAGAACAATAGCCACGGGTGCTGATTCACCGGTGAGTGGCCAGATTTCCACGAAAGAAAAACCAGATAAGGAAGGTTATGCCCAGCACTGCCATGCCTGCACCTGCAACGGCGTACCAGTTACCGGCATTCCAGAGCAGACCTGTCAGGGCTGAACCCGTTGCCCCACCGATGAAGTTTAAAGTAATAAATGCGGTATTAATCCGGCTGCGGTTGACTGGATCCAGCGCCAGTATTCTGGACTGATTCACCACGTTCAGCGTCTGGATTGCCATATCAAAGGTAATAACGGCGATAATGACCAGCCAGATGGTGTGTACGGCAATCAGCGTCACAGCAAGGGAAACAATGGCCAGAATGAGTGCATAACCCGTTGCTGCAACCGAGTATCCTTTATCGTGAAGTGAGCCCGCTCTTCGCGCTGCGAGCGCTCCAGCAAGACCGGCAATGCCGACCAGACCAATTTGGTCGGTCGTATAGAAAAAGGGCGAACTGCTCAGAAGAAATGTTAAACCTGTCCAGAATGCGCTAAAGACGGCGAAGACACCAAATCCCAGCATCAGGGTGGTACGGATAGCCTTGTGGCTCCCTGCAATTTTAAAAACAGAGAGGATCAAAGGAACATAGGGTATACGAGCTTTATCTTTTTCTTCGGGGAGTATGAACAATAAAAGCATCGCTAACAAAAATGTGCATCCGGCGGCAAAAAAGTAGATAGACCGCCATCCCAGATATTCACTGGAAAAACCGCTCAGTGTACGTGAGAGCAGGATCCCGGTCAGCATTCCGGATACAATAGTGCCAATAATTTTTCCACGTTTAGCAGCAGGAGATATATCGCTGATAAAAGGAGTCAAAATACCTCCTCCCACTGTAGTCACTCCCAGAATCCCCATAAATATACACAATATAATGAACTGCGAGGAAAGAGCACATCCGAGAAGGGCTAGTGCAGAGGTAAAGAGAACAGCAGGGATCAAGTATTTCCTGTTTATCGTATCACCCAGTGGTACAATCAAGAAAATCCCGAGTGCATAGCCCAGTTGCGTAATCGTAATAAGTAGACTGGCGTTGCCTGCCGGAATATGCATATCAATAGCAATAACATGCAATAATGGCTGGGCCCAGTACAGATTTCCGACAGCAAGGCCGCCAGTGACGGCGAAGAGGAGCACCATCGCTTTCGTGAGGTTTGTTTCAGGGATCATGCTCTTATCAGTCAATTTTTCTTCCTTATGACGGTCAGGTGTTAGTTTTTTCCAGTAGCCCTTATCAAGGCAGATATATATGATTATTAACTAATGTGATTTATTCATTTTTTTATACTTCCTCAGCCGTCGTCGCTATTTCACCTAAAAAGGGGTGATCGCAAAATATACAACTAGGCAATATGCAATATGTTTATCTTTAAGCAGAACACTTGTCTCACCCAGTAAAAATCACCGGTAAATATTAAACATTTCTGTGCGTAGACAAAAAAAGACGAAGTATTTTATATTGTGATTTTCAGATTCGTTATTAACCGTTCAGTTTCTGGGTGAGACATACTTCATTTAATAAGCTCCGGGGTGACAAATTAGCTACTCAACGGTAGTTGATAAGCCGCAGCATTAGCTGCGGCAACAAACCTCAGCGTCAGAATAAATCAGTAAAGCCCCTGCTTATCCCAGAATTCACAGTGATGAGTATCAGCGAAATGCCCTGATACCATTCTGGCTTTCGGAAGGGCGAAGGTCATGAAATTATCTGACTTCGCACTATAGCGGGGCCAGCTCTGTTCACGGCTGGACATTTTTGCCATACCGGAGAAGTAGCCGACCATTTCCTGTGACAGTTTTTCCTGGGCTGGGTTAAGGCTGATATGTATATCGCTTCCTCCGTGAAAACCCGGAAACACGTAAGCCAGTTCAAATGTATGAGCTGCCTGCAGAGGGAATGTTGTTGCGCTGATATAAGAGGGTGCAGTGCGATCGCTAAACTCATACGCATACACGGGGATTTTATCAGCCAGACTCCGGTTTAATGCGCGCGCAGGGCAGGAGAACATGCTGTCCGTTGCAGCGGCTGCAAAAGCCTCACTAGGATTGTCATAGTTTTTAAGTGGGTATTCTGCCAGCACCTTAGGCTTGAGCGTTTTACCGTACTGCTGTTCAATCCATTCGGGGTAGTCTCTTTCCTGCAGGGTTTTCCCTGTCAGTATTTCCGGCAGTGCGACGAAAAAGCGCCCTTCGTCACGCGTTGTCCCGTTGATAAGCGTAACCGGGTTGATCTTACCACTTTTGTAAGCATCAGCCGGATGAACAGGCAAGGTTTTACCGTCGATGATAAATTCGTTAAGTGCGAACGATGGCTGAACATCCAGGATCCGCTTGGTCGGTACGGCGCGCAGGCATTCTGCATCCCCGGCATCACAGCCCAGGGCTCGGGCAAATTTTATCCCCGTTTCACGCGCAACATTCAGTGGACGCGGAGCGCCAAAAGCTGGATGACGCGACATGATTCCGGAACCACTCATTGCCACAACATGCTTGAACAGACCAGCTGATCCCGGAGCGGCAATATGTGCCATAACGCTGTTACCGCCGGAGGATTCTCCGGAAATGGTGACATTAGATGGATCCCCGCCAAAGGCAGATATATTCTTCTGCACCCAGCGCAGTGCCGCCTGCTGATCCATAAGTCCGTAATTGCCTGCTTCATGCCCTTCTGAATCCAGCCCTGGAGTGGACAGAAAACCAAACATTCCCAGTCGGTAATTTAAGGTGACAACAACAGAATTACCTTCCCTGACGAGTCTGGATGGGTCGTAATCCCCCCCCTGCCCTACCTGAAGCCCTCCTCCGTGGATCCAGACGAAAACTGGCAGCTTTTGATCACTATTGTGCATTTCAGCTGGGCGATAGACGTTCAGGTACAGGCAATCTTCATTTCCCCCGGCCCTGGCGAACTCACCAAGATCAGCGTTCTGCGCACAGCTTGCTGCCAGTGCATTTGCCTTTAAGGCCGTTGTCCAGGGAGCGACTGGCTGCGGGGGTTGCCAGCGTAATTTACCGACAGGTGGGGCGGCGTAAGGCAGGCCAAGCCAGGAACTGATACCATTAATTACCGTTCCTGTGACCGGACCTGAAGAGGTGGATACCTCCAGTGTATCCTGCGCCATGGCTGGCAGAGCCATCATCAGGCAGGCGGTGGTAATCAGTGCCGATACTGATTTTTTGAGTTTACCATTTCGTTTCATATTCGATCTCATATCAGTCACATCTCTAAGAATGTAATGATAGATTGGTTTTTGTGATTAAATTAGTATCTGAATAGTGGATGCTATAATGTATAAAATTCATTAATTGAACGGTAAGGTACCTGTACTGGGCTCCATTGTGGCAGTCTGAGTTAACAGGGCTGAGATACTAGGAAAAAGTGACCAGTAAGCTTTTTCTTTTTTGTAAAAAAACAACGTCCTGAGATTTCTTTGATGATCCGCAATAATATTAACGACCTTGTCGCTTTCCTTGCTGTTGCAAGAGAGCGAAGCTTTACCCGGGCGGCTGCGAAGATAGGGATCTCTCAGTCAGCTCTGAGTCACACCATAAGGAACCTGGAGAAAAGACTGGGTGTACGTTTGCTGACCAGAACCACCCGCGCCGTTTCACCGACAGATGCCGGTGAAAAACTGATACAGGGCATAGGTCCACATTTTGATGGCATTGAAATGCAGCTTGAGGCGCTTAACGCGCTGAAAGAATCGCCCTCAGGCACCATTCGTCTGAATGCACCGGATTACGCCATCAGCAACGTGATCTGGCCAAAACTGAATGATTTCCTGCTGGCTTATCCTGATATCAAAATTGAGCTGATGCTCGACAACGGTCTCTCCGATATTGTGACTGAACGCTATGACGCCGGAGTACGTATGGGCGAGCAGCTGGCAAAAGATATGATTTCTGCACGCATCAGCCCTGATTTTCGTTTTGCAGTGGTGGGTTCTCCCGCCTATTTCAGCAACCATCCTGTCCCCCGTTCTCCTAATGAACTCATCACTCATACCTGTATAAACTACCGGTTTCCGTCATCCGGTGCGCTGTATGCGTGGGAATTTGAGGTGGAAGGTAAAGAAGTCAAGGTACGCGTTGACGGGCAGCTGACCTTTAATAATATTTTTTATGTTCTCGACGCAGCACTGGCCGGGTACGGACTCGCCTACGTACCTGAAGAAATTGCCCTGGCATATATAAAAAAGGGCGATCTCCTCCGGGTTCTTGAAAATTGCTCTCCCTGGTGGGAGGGGTTTTATCTCTATTATCCTCACAGGCATCATACCTCCCCAGCCTTCAGAGCGCTTACTGAGGCCCTCCGTCACCGCGGCTAAGCTCTGACACCATCCGGTCTGTAGTGTATTCCTTCTCATGAATTTCATGCCACAGTTAACTTTGCAACGAAGATCATATGCGAGTCCTGTCAGGTTCCGGGTGAGGTATTTTTTTTGATTATCAGCCCGGACCAGGCGTCCTCATCATCAGGCTCATGCCAAAGCTGGAATGGGGGATCGCCATTCCAGGTATAACGACACGGCGGGAATGAAAATAAGCGGAAAAGTGGCATACACTAAGTCATAACAGTCAGGTTTAAGCCACCCGTTTTTAAGGCGGGTGGCCTGGTATCCCATCTGGTTATCTTAAGTTTGCCGTGAAGAAATGTTCAATTTCAGCAAACGGGATTTTACCCGCAGCGTTATCGTAGAGATCGACATGGTTTGCCCCAGGGACAATCACCAGTTTTTTCTCTTTGCTGCCGATTGCCTTGAAAGCATCTTCAGCAAAATAGCGTGAGTGGGCTTTTTCACCAGTCACGATAAGCGCCGGAATGGTGACTTCGCTGGCGTAACTCAGCAATGGCATATTCATAAACGACAATGGCATGGTTGCATTCCATGCCCCGGTGGAATTGACCGAACGCGCATGGAAACCACGCGGCACACGGTAGTAATCGAAGAATTCTTTCAGTACCGGATGGGGGTTGGCGGGTAAGGTTTCCGGCAGAATACGCGCGGCAGCGGTGGCGTTACCCTTCTCATCAACATAAATGTCATGCCCGCCCGGCGTGGAAGTACCGTTTGCCGCATCCTTCCAGCGCTGAGCGTTCAGAAACTGCAGTACCGCACGGCGATCGGCAGTGGTGTAGCGGTCTTTACCATCGCCCACCCCATGCCCCATCGCCCGACTCATGTCATACATTACGCTGGTCGCCACAGCTCTGACGCGAGTATCCATCGCTGCATCATTTAACGCCATCCCCCCCCATCCGCAAATGCCGAGCAGGCCGATACGGTTACGATCCACCTCGTGTTGCAGGCCCAGAAAGTCCACGGCCGCGCTGAAATCCTCGGTATTGATATCCGGTGAGGCAACATTACGGGGATAGCCACCGCTTTCGCCCGTATAGGAAGGGTCAAACGCCAGTGTGACAAACCCCAGTTCGGCCAGCGTCTGTGCATACAGGCCGCTGGACTGCTCTTTCACCGCACCGAAGGGGCCGCTGACGGCAATAGCAGCCAGTTTACGGTTACCGCGGTCTTTCGGCAGGTAGAGATCTCCAACTAAGGTGATCCCGTAGCGGTTCTGAAAGGTCACCTTACGGTGATCCACTTTCGCGCTTTCGGAGAAAGTTTTATCCCATTTTTCAGTCAATGAAACAGGCGCATTCGGGTTAGTTGTATCAGCATA
>Ga0105251_10002730_pt1 | contig 13520 bp, 12 predicted proteins | sample KBSS64metaG_FD_80424 | JGI IMG/M metagenome (GOLD analysis project Ga0105251, IMG submission 80424) | Switchgrass rhizosphere microbial communities from Kellogg Biological Station, Michigan, USA - KBS S6-4 metaG | ecosystem: Host-associated > Plants > Roots > Rhizosphere > Soil | place...
ATCGACGCCGACGGCTTTGGCGATGTTGCCGATCTCGTTGGCGAAGGTGACCTTGGTGGCGTGCCACACGTTGCAGGTGTACTTGATCATCTCGGCCACTTCGATCGGCTTGCGGATGACCGGCGCGTCGAGCTCTTCGTACAGGGCTTGCAGTACGTCGCCGCTGGCCTTGTCCAGTTCACCGATGACGGTCATTGGCGGCTGGTCGTAGTCCTTGATCGCGGTGCTTTCACGCAGGAACTCCGGGTTCACCGCAACGCCGAAGTCGACGCCGGCTTTTTTGCCCGAGCAATCTTCCAGAATCGGGATCACCACGTTCTTCACGGTGCCTGGCAGCACGGTGCTGCGCACCACGATGGTGTGGCGGCGCTCGCTGTCGCGCAGGACGTAGCCGATTTCGCGGCACACTGCCTCGATGTATTCCAGGCCCAGGTCGCCGTTTTTCTTGCTCGGGGTGCCGACGCAGATCATCGACACGTCGCTGGCACGGATGGCCTCGGCGAAGTCGGTGGTGCCACGCAGGCGGCCGTTGGCGATGCCTTGCTGCAGCAGTGCTTCCAGGCCAGGTTCGACAATCGGCGACTTGCCCTGATTGATCAGGTCGATCTTGGTCTTGGACACGTCCACACCAATCACGTCATGGCCTCGCGCCGTCAGGCAGCCTGCACAGACCGCACCCACATAACCCAAACCAAAGATGCTGATACGCATCGCTATCACCTCATGTGTTTATCACGCCAGCTCCTCCGGGAAGAGCCGGACTGGGTTGATTAACAACAGTTTCAGGGCGCACGGATCCGTGGCGAAAGCTCACTTCGCCGAGCGCAGGCATGAATAAGTCCGTCGCGCACAAAGTTGTGCGCTAAAAGTTGGCAGTCATAAGCCAGTCATTAAAAGGCGTGCCCTGTCATGCAGCCGTCTTTATTGCAAAGTGCTAGTTTGCGCCTTGCTGTGCTTGTTCTTTCAAGTGGAAAAATCCTTTGAAATCAACCACTAGGACGATTTGTAAGGGCGCGTCAGTCCTCCATGGGCCGGGTTCTTGAAGAAGCCCGCTGCACCTTCCTAAGTTAACAAGGCGGGTAGTGGATACCTGCTGCTTGTCATCTGTAAGTCATCTCTCACAACCCGGGGGCATGAAATTCGTTACGGCACTATGAGCGGTTGCTCGCAGGAGAAGTTCCTGGGTCGGTTCCGCATCCATGAAAGATTTCTAAATAATTTTTCAGTGGCAAATACTTTCAATTTGATAGCACGTCTCAGTTTTACCCCCGGTTATAAAGGACGAGACTGACGAGAGGTGTTGTTATGCCACCATGGAAAAATATTTTTCAAAATTCGTCAAAAAAGTACGAACGGTCTTATGGCGTTTGGCGATAACGCGTCTGATGACGAAATATTGGCGCCGTAAAATTGGCATTTCGTCGTTCTACAAGGTTGCGCTGGGACGGTGCAGGGGCACACATGCCGAAACACTCAAAAGCCTCACGATTACTAAGGTTTTGCCGTCGTCCGCCGTTAAGCCCTTTGGACGCTCCCAAGAGCTGTCCATGAACGAAGGAGCGTCTTGGGCAGCCCGGGCCATTGGCCAGCGGGAGCGTCTCATCCATCAAGCACATGGAAGAGACGAGAAAAAACTGATGAAAAAGACACTGCAAATCCTCACGGCCAGCGCTTCGCTGCTGGTAGCCGGCATGGTGCATGCGGGGCCCCCCGTCGAGGTCACCATCAAAAATCTTGGGACCCAGCCGGCTACCATGAAGCTGACTACCTCCAACGAGACCAGCACGTACCAGATTGCCAATCCCCAGCCTGCCAAGACAATCGATCCAGGTTCTTCGACACTCATGCGCGTCCAGCGGGTGACCAGCCCGGATATGAATGCGGCGATGATCCGCTACACCATCGGTGGGAAAACCTGTGCGTTTGGCACGACCTATCAGATGCGAATGCTACCGGGTGGAATCAAACAGCCTCAGTGGACCAAAACGGCAACGCCGAGCGGGGGGGCAACTTGCACCGCAACGATTGTCAGCACTGCAGCTGATTACGCTTGGAAAGTTGAATTCACCATGAAGTAAAAGCGTGTACCGGGTGCCTGTATTTTCATGGCTTGCTACAGGATGTATGGGCGCCCGTTCTATGCACAATAAATGACTCAGTAGAGGTCTCTATGGTGAGTGGTATCAATATTCAGGGCGCACTGGGTAGTGCGGCAGTCATCTCGTCTTCCGCTCGACAGGCGGAGGTCAAAACACCCAATCAATCAGCTGTTACCGCAGGTGAGGACTTAGTGGGCAGAGGCCAGAGTCTGTCCGGATTGGCAAAAAAACTGAGTGCTGCAGCTGAACTTGCAGCGCAAAGGGACAGTCGTTTTTCTCGTAGTGAGCTGGCGGACTTGGCTGCAAGGAACGTGGATCGGCTCAATGGGCTAACCTATTCATTAGCCAAGGATTTTTATGATTCAGAATTGCCTGATACCGACGATGAGGAGTGGCTTGAACGGGCGGGAAAGGCCAACGACTTCGCGACGGGAAAGGGACCAAACCCATTCAAGGGATTCAGCCGTGAGCAGCTGAGCCTGATCATTCATGATGAGAGTGGCGCTTTTACTGTAAGTGAGCGCCGCGCAGCGCAAGCAGAAAAAACAGCTCAGCACAATGAGTGGGCGCAGTACATGATCGGAAAGATGAATGCAGAATATAGGCTTACTGGGCGAAGTTACCAAGGTCTGCATGAAATTCTCGATTTTTATAATTCATTGCCGCCTATTGAAGTGGCGGAGTATGGTAATTACCAAGCCAACATCATGATGCAGTTGTCGACGCATGAAGTGGAGTGGCCAGAATTCAATACGTCCTTGATGGACATGCTCGCTCATGAGTGGGGTAAAGATTTTCTGGCTTTGCCCGAATCGGCTGATTCAGATCAAGAAGTTGACAATGCATCGGATGACAACACATGAGTTCTATCATAACGCTGCAGGGTATTAACCGCCTGATGAACGGGCAACCCATCTTGACTGATGTCTGCCTGTCCATCCCGCGTGGTGAGTCGTGTGCCATCGTCGGGGCTTCGGGGTCAGGTAAAAGTACCTTACTGAATCTGATTGGGCAGCTAGATCAACCCTGTCGTGGAACCTTGCTGATTGATGGTTATGACATGACTCAGGCTGGCCCCGACCAGCGCGCCGTCATGCGCAACCGCCTGCTCGGCTTCATCTTTCAAAGTTTCAACCTGTTGCCACGTCTGTCCGCTCTGGACAACGTCGCGCTGCCGCTGAGTTTTCGCGGCATCCCCCTCTCGGTGGCACGGCAAGCCGCGCACATTCAGCTGGTGAACGTTGGCCTGGAACACCGGGCCCGTTATCGGCCCGCTGAACTTTCCGGCGGGCAGCGTCAGCGTGTGGCAATCGCCAGGGCGCTGGTCACCGGCCCAAAGATACTGCTTGCCGACGAGCCTACGGGGAACCTTGATAGCGACACGGCGCAGGACATCATGGGGCTGCTAGTGGCGCTGAATCGCGAGCAAGGTATGACGCTGCTGATGGTCACCCATGACCCAGCACTGGCGCAGTGCATGGACCGGCGCCTGCTGGTGCGTGAGGGTGCTGTATTCGATGCCTGAAAACTACGGCCCCCGCTGGCCGCAACGCTTCGCTGAAGCGCTGGGCAGTGTGCTTCAGCTGGGCACTCGAGCCTGGCTCGCGCTGCTTGGCATTGCTGCTGGCTGCGCCGCGCTCGTGGCGTTGATGAACATCGGCCACAGCGCCTCGCAGCATGTTCGGCATCTGTTCCAAGGCTTGGGTAGCGAGCTGCTGGTGGTCAGCCTCGAAGCCAGGGATGAAGGCGCCGGGCTGATGCCGCTGGCGCTCGTCGACCTGCCCCCCGGCGTCCGGGCGGCGGCACCGCTGGCTGTCAGCGTGGCTACGGTGCGACGCAACGCGGTAAGCGTGGAAGCCATGATCGCATTAAGTACCTCGCCGTTGATCGAAGTACTCGACCTTAGGGTGGCTCAAGGTCGACCGTTGTCGCGTCACGATGATCAGGCACGGCATGTGCTGTTGGGGGCTGCGCTTGCCGACCAGCTGCGGGCGAGCAGTGGCGATCGTTTGCAGCTGGGTAGCTACGTCTTCGATGTGATTGGTGTGCTTGCACCACGAGGATTCAACCCTGTGTTGCCGGTCAATTTCGACGACGTCGTGCTGATGCCGCTGGCCAGCGCGCACCGTCTCGACCCTGCGCCTGAAGTCGCTGCGATTGTGGCGCTAGGCCAGGATGCCGCGACCCTGCCCCTGGCCGCCGAGGCGCTGGCGCAGTACCTGCAGGCCCGGCTGCCCCGGCATGAGCTGGATGTTCAACTGCCTCGGCAGATGCTGGAGAGCATGGCCGGTCAGTCGACGATGATGACCTGGATGCTTGCGGGTACCGCTGCCATCGCGCTGCTTCTCGGCGGTGTCGGGGTGATGAATGTCATGGTGATGAATGTGCTGCAGCGTCGTCGCGAAATAGGCGTGCGCCTGGCATTGGGCGCGCGTGGCCGTGACATCGCCTGGTTGTTCTTGCTGGAGGCGCTGCTGTTGTCGGTCACCGGGGCAGTGCTGGGTGTGCTGCTCGGATTGATCGCTGCCTGGTTGTTCGCACTCGCCAGCGAATGGCGTTTTGCCCTGGAGGCCTGGTCGCTGCCGGTGAGCATGGGCACTTCGCTGTTGCTTGGGCTGCTCTTCGGCCTGCAGCCTGCATTGGCCGCCGCGCGGTTGCAGCCGGTCATGACGCTGCGTGATGACTAGGTGGCTGGCGACTCTCTGTGCCTTGTCTGCACCGTGGCCGGCATTGGCCGACAGCGGTCTAGCGCCGTCCCACCCGATGTTGCAGCGGGCATCACCCGTGAGTGCCTTGTCGGTCATGCATGACGAGACGGTGGATATTGAACTGGCCGATGCCATTGCCCTGGCCTTGCGCAACAATCGTGCGATCCGCAGTGCCTACCTTGAACGTATCGCGCAGAAGTTCGACCTGCGGGTAGCCCGTGATCATTACGCCCCGCAGTTGTCGCTCAAGGCTCGCTACCTGGGTAATCGCAACCACGCCGATCGTTACCGCGAGGCACAACTGGCCCCTGCAGCCAGCCTGCTCACTGCCTACGGTACGCGCCTGAGTCTCGACTGGGCCTATGGCCATACCCGCGCCGATGGCGCTGGGCAACGCGTTAGCGACGGGGCGAACTTCATGATCATTCAGCCCCTGTTGCGCGGTGCCGGGCGCGAGATCGCCAGCGCGCCACTGCGCCAGGCGCGGCTGGCCGAGCAGTTGAACCGCCTGGCGCTCAGAGATGAGGTTTCCCAAGTCATCACCCGTACGATCACGCTGTACCGCAGCGTATTGCGTGCCCAGGAGCAGTTGCGCATCGCGGATGACGGCCTGTTGCGTTCGCGGCAACTGGTAGAGGTGAACCGGGCATTGATCGCTGCCGGGCGCATGGCTGCATTCGATATCGTTCAGGCCGAGGCTGAAGTGGCCAGCCAGGAGTTGGCCCTGGAAGGCAGCCGCAATCATCTGCGCCAGAGCCGCCTGGCACTGGCGCAGCTTTTGGCCATCGACCTGTCTACTGTGCTGAAGGCTGTTGAATCGCTGCGTGTCGAGCTCCTGCAGGTGGATGTCGATCAGGCCTTGGCCCGGGCAGAGCTGCTCCAGCCCGCTTACTTGATGCAAAGGGTGGCAGGCGAGCAGGCCGTGATCGACCTGCAGGTAGCGCGCAATGCCCAGTGGTGGAACCTGTCGCTGGTTGGCGGTGCCAGCCAGTTGCGCGAGCGGCCGGGCAATGAGCGCACGTGGGAGCACTATGTGGGGCTTGAACTGGAGGTGCCGATCAATGACCTCAGCCGGCGCCAGGCTTTGGTGCGGGCGCAGGTCACGGTGGATCAGCAGGCATTGAGCCAGGCCGAATCCCGTCAGCAGCTGCAACGCGAGGTGAGCACTGCCGTGCGGGATATCCAGGTGCGCTGGCGGCAGCTGGAAATTGCCGAGCGCGCGTTGGCGTTGTCGCGGCGCAAGCTGGATATCGAGCAGGAGAAGCTGGCGACCGGGCGCTCCAGCAACTTTCAGGTACTGAGTTTCGAAAGCGACCTGCGTTACGCGCAAAGTGCCCGCCTGGATGCCACCCTTGATTATCTGGACGCACAGGTCGTGCTGGACCAGGTGGTCGGGTCCACTCTCGAAAGCTGGGGTGTTGCGCTCAATGACTAGTCGTTGGTGGCTGCTGCTGTGGGGGGCTGCAGGGCTGGCCCTGGTGTTGCTCTGGAAGGCGTGGCCAGAAGCATCCGGGCCGGTCGCGCAACAGTGGGTGCAGGTAGAACCGCAGCGGCTGGAGGTACGCCTTGGCTTGGTCGGCAAACTAGAGACGGGGCGCCAGATCATCCTCAGCGCGCCTTTCGATGGCACGCTGGAGGCATTACTGGTTCAAGAGGGGCAGCAAGTGACCGCTGGCCAGCCGTTGCTGAGCTTCGCTACTGCGCAAGTCGACAGTCAGTGGCGCGAGGCTGAGGCCGGGCGCTTGAGCGCGAAGGCCGTCGTCGATCAGTTGCGCACATGGCAGGCCAGCCCGGAAGTGGCACGCAGCGTACGTGCATTGGGCACTGCGCGTAGCGCACTCGCAATGGGCCAAGCGGCGCTGGATGAAACGCGTCGGTTGTTCGAGCGTGGCATTGTGGCGCGCATCGAGGTCGACAGCCTCGAGCAGTCACTGCAGGCACAGCGTGAAGCGCTTCTGGATGCGCAACTGGAGCTGCAACAGACGCGGGCAAGAGGGCAGGGGGATGCGCTGGCGATTGCCGAAATGACCCTGGCAAACGCCGAAGCGCGGTGGCAGGCGCTGACCACGATGCGTCAGCAGAAGGTGCTCAAGGCCCCGTTCGCTGGCCTGTTGACGCGTGTGGATGACAGCGCAGCCAGCACCTTGCGGCAACTGCAAGCAGGGCTGCCCGTCACCCAGGGCTTGCCGCTGCTGACCCTGAGCGATCTCGAGCAGTTGCAGGTGGTGGCCAAAGTGGAGGAAAGCGACCTTGCTGAAATGCGCGAAGGCATGACCGTCGAAATCACCATCGCCGGGCGCGAGTTTTCCGGTCGAGTACGGCACATCGGGCAGCAGGCCCGCAACGATGCGGGGCAGGGAGCCTGGTATGACGTGCGGGTGAGTCTGCATAGGCGCGAGGGCAAGCCACAGCCGAGTTTGCGCCTGGGGATGAGCGCGCAGCTGGCGGTGCTGACGTACTGCCAAGAGGGCGCGATGGTGGTCCCTGTCGAGGCGCTGCAAGAAGATGACGGGGATGAGCCTTATGTGTTGTTCCGCAAGGCTGGCGAGCGCATGCCGCGCAGGGTCCGGGTCCTGCCGGGGAGGGTGGTTGCGCAGGGGATAGAGGTGACTGGGCTGGAGGCAGGTTTCGTGCAGATACCCTAGGGGCCGCTTTGCGGCCCAGTCGCCGGCTTGCCGACGATTGGACCTTGCGGGCTTACTCGGCAGGGTGGTCGCGCAGGAACACCAGGTGATCCGGCTTGGACTGCTCGGCGCTGTAGTAGTAGCCCTGCACATCGAACTGCTTGAGCTGCTCCGGGTCCTGGACCCGTTGCTGAATCACGAAGCGGCTCATCATGCCGCGGGCTTTCTTGGCGTAGAAGCTGATGATCTTGTACTGGCCGTTCTTCAGGTCCTTGAAGTCGACGTTGATCACCCGGGCCTTCAGTGCGCTGCGTTTCACCGCGCTGAAGTACTCGTTGCTGGCCAGGTTCAGCAGCAGGTCGTCGCCCTGGTCGGCCAGCGCCTGGTTCAGCCATTCACTGATGCGCGTGCCCCAGAAGGCATACAGGTCCTTGCCGCGGGCGTTGGCCAGCTTGGTGCCCATTTCCAGGCGGTAGGGCTGCATCAGGTCGAGCGGGCGCAGCAGGCCGTACAGGCCGGAGAGCATGCGCAGGTGCTCCTGGGCATAGCTGAAGTCGTCCTCGCCGAGGGTTTCGGCATCCAGGCCGGTGTACACGTCACCTTTGAACGCCAGCAGCGCCTGCTTGGCGTTGGCCGGGGTGAAGTCCGGTGTCCAGCTGCCGAAGCGTGCGGCATTGAGGCCGGCGAGCTTGTCGGACAGGTGCATCAGCTCGCTGATCTGCGCCGGCGACAGTTCGCGCAGCTGCAGGATCAGTTCCTGGGAATCGTCCAGGTATTGCGGCAGGGTGAAGCGCTCGGTCACCGGCGCGGTGTCGTAGTCGAGGGTCTTGGCGGGGGAAATCACCGTCAGCATCGGGTCGGCTCCTGGAATCGTTGCGGTGAATTCTACGGATCGCGGCCGGTAACGCCAAACTATGGCGACAATAGTCACAGACCATCGCCGAAGCAGGCGCTATAGTGCGCGTTTTGGCCGTCGCGGAGAGACCGATCGTGCGCATTGCCGGAGCTTTGCTGGCCACCGTGTTGAGCCTGGCCGCCCAGGCCGCCCCCATGCCCCCGGCCAGCCTGGACCGCAGCCTGTGGCCCGAGCAGCTGGACAGCCCGGTGCTGTTCGACGTCGCCTCACGGGCCGAGATCCTGTCTTTTGCCCAGGTGCTGCATGAGAGCGAGCTGCTCGATGATGGCGCGCTGGCCGCACGGTTGGGGTTGCGGCAGATCAACCTGCAGAAGATCCGCGCCGTGCGCGCGCAGATGTGGCAGCGTTTGTGGCAGGGCTACCAGCAGGCTCAGCGCAGCTGCGAGCAGGATGCCTCGTTCTGCTATCTGCTTGAGTCCATGGTCGATTTGCGCACAAAATCGGCGACATTCGCCACAGATGTCGGCACGTTCTACACCGGATGGGTCGAGCCCAGTCATCAGTTCCATGCTCGCTATCTGGATGAGCAGCTGCGCAAGGCAGCCTTGCTGCCGCAGACCAGCAGCGAAGTTGAACGGCTGTCCAGCCGCGAGCGCAACGGTGATGAGCTGAACGACCGCATGTTCCTGCTGACCTTCGTCGGTGGCCCGGGCCCTGATGGCGGTAGCACCGATATGCTCACCGAATACCTGCGCAAGCAGAAACTGCAGGGCACCTTCTTTGTCTTGGGCAATCGCCTGCAGCAGCGGCGCGATACCGCCGCGGCCAATGCGCTGACCCAGCTCTACGCGGGCCAATGCGTGGGCATCCAGGGGTGGGAATATCGCTCTCACGCCCAGTGGCAGGGCTGGCAGGATTCGATCAGGCGCGCCCAGGCCCGGGTCCAGGCCGACCTGCCGGCGCAGTACGTGCCACTGTTCCGCCCGCCTTACGGCCAACGCCGGGCCGACGGCGAAGCGTTCATGGCCAGCCAGCAGTTGCGGGTGTCGCTATGGGATATCGATGCTCAGGATGATGGCCCGCTGACTGCCGACGCTTCGGCGCAGCGTGTGGTGACATTGATGCTGCTGTGGCGCAAAGGAGTGATCCAGTTCCATGACAGCCTGCCCAAGGCGCAGCCGACGGTCGAATGGCTGCTGCACAGCACGGTGCAAAGCGGCATCGGCTGGGAGGACTGCCGCGATTACGCCAAGCGCGAATAGAGGGTATGACTTCTGACTGTAGACCCCTGCGGCTTTGCCGCCAAGCGCTCTTCGTCAATCGGAAAAATAAACTTCAAAATCTCGTAAAAATGCTTTTTTTGGTCATGGTTTTTGCGGTATGAAGAAACCAGACAGCCGATTCCTGCAGCACAGGTGGCGTCATCCAGGCCCACCTTGCCAGGTACGCTTCCCGCCCGTAGCAACGCGGATACGGGGAGAACGGCGGTCACTCTGCGGCGCACTACAGAGCGTGCCGTGTGGCTTCGACATAAGGTGACCGAGTATGGATGACCAAGGACGCAACCCTTCCTCCAGCAAGCCAATCCTCTATGTGCTCGATACCAACGTCCTGATTCACGATCCCAACGCATTACTCAACTTCGAGGAGCACCACGTCGCCATACCGATGACGGTGCTGGAGGAACTCGACAAGCTCAAGACCGGAAAACAGACCATCGCCGCCGAGTGTCGCCAGGCCATCCGCCTGATCGACCAGACGCTCGGTGACGCTTCGCCCAGCGATGTCGAGCAGGGCGTGCCGATCCAGCGTGGCAAGAGCGGGCCCAAGGGTTACCTGTCGATTCTGATGAGCCCGCGCAACGAGCCGAGCAAGCTGCTGCCGGAAAACCTCAACGACAACATCATCATCAACACCCTGCTCGACGTACGCAGCCGGCGCACCGACCTGGACGTGGTGCTGGTCACCAAAGACATCAACATGCGCCTGAAGGCGCGTGCCTGCGGGATAGCGGCCGAGGACTACAGCACCGACCAGCTGGTCGACGACGTCTCGTTGCTGTCCAAGGGCTATCACTCAGTCACCGGCTCGTTCTGGGACCGCGTCAGCAAGGTCGATACCCGCCAGGAGCGTGGCCGCACCTGGCATCGGGTGCAGATGATCGACAACCTGCCAGCGGTGCACATCAACGAGTTCATCATTGACGAGCAAGGTTTCGTCGGCTGGGTAAAAGGCATCCGCAACGACGAACTGCTGCTGCTCGACCTGCATCAGGAGCCATTGCTGCACCAGGAAGCCTGGGGCCTGAAGCCGCGGGACATTCATCAGAGCCTGGCGCTGTTCGCCTTGCTCGACCCGGATATCCACCTGGTCAACCTGACCGGCGCTGCCGGCTCCGGCAAGACCATCCTGGCCCTGGCTGCGGCCATCGAGCAGACCATGGTCAGCAAGCGCTACCGGCGCATTATCGCCACCCGCAGCGTGCAGGGGCTGGACCAGGAGATCGGCTTCCTGCCGGGTACTGAAGCAGAGAAGATGGAGCCGTGGCTGGGCGCCATCACCGACAACCTCGAAGCCTTGCATATGGACGACGAAAGCACCCATGGCAGCGTCGAGTACATCCTCGAGCGGGTACCGTTGCAGTTCAAGTCGCTGAACTACATCCGTGGGCGCAGCTTCCAGCAGAGCCTGATCCTGATCGACGAGTGCCAGAACCTCACGCCGCACCAGATGAAAACCATCATCACCCGGGCCGGCTCCGGTTCCAAGGTGGTGTGTCTGGGCAACCTGGCGCAGATCGACACGCCTTACCTGTCCGCGACCAGCTCGGGCCTGACCTACCTGACCGAGCGCTTCAAGGACTTCCCCCATGGTGTGCACATCACCCTGCAGGGTGTGCCACGCTCGGTGCTGGCCGAGTACGCCGAGTCGCATCTGTAACGCTATGTAGCCGGGCAGATCACTGCCCGGCCTTTTCGCGGGCAAACCCGCTGCCACAGGATTTCCACTACCTGGTATCAAGTGGAGATCCTGTGGGAGCGGGTTTACCCGCGAAGAGGCCAGACCTGCCGACACAACCCTCTGCTCAAACCTGACCCACAGGTTTACACTCTCTGTTCCCTTCACAGGAGCAGAGCAGTGCTGACACATCTTGATTCCCAGGGGCGCGCCAACATGGTCGACGTCACTGAAAAGGCCGTGACCGAGCGCGAGGCCGTGGCCGAAGCGCGGGTGCGCATGTTGCCGCAGACCTTGCAGATGATCGTCGACGGCGAGCATCCCAAGGGCGATGTGTTCGCCGTGGCGCGAATTGCCGGCATTCAGGCGGCGAAGAAGACCAGTGACCTGATCCCGCTGTGCCACCCGCTGATGCTGACCAGCGTCAAGGTCGAACTGAGCGCCGAAGGCCAGGACGCGGTGCGCATCGTCGCCCGCTGCAAGCTGGCCGGGCAGACCGGCGTCGAGATGGAAGCGCTGACCGCCGCCAGCGTCGCTGCGCTGACGATCTACGACATGTGCAAGGCCGTGGACAAGGGCATGGTCATCGAGCAGGTGCGCCTGCTGGAAAAGGTCGGTGGCAAGAGCGGGCACTACAAGGTGGAGGCATGATGAAGGTCAAGGTGATGTACTTCGCCCGTTACCGCGAGCTGCTGGGCGTCGATGCCGAGCGCCTGGAAGGCGAGTTCAAGGTGCTCGACGACGTGCGCCAGGCGCTGGTGGCCAAGGGCGGGCAGTATGCCGTGCTGGCCGAGCAGAACCTGATGTGCGCGCGCAACGAAGAGCTGTGCCGGCTCGACGAGCCGCTGGAAGAGGGCGATGACGTGGCGTTCTTCCCACCGGTGACCGGAGGCTGAACATGGCAGTGCGAGTGCAGCAAGGGGCGTTCGACCCGGGGGCCGAGGTCAATGCGATGCATGCGGCCAATGTCGGCGTCGGTGCGGTGGTCGGTTTTGTTGGCTATGTGCGCGATTTCAACGATGGGCGGGAAGTGGCGGGGATGTTCCTCGAGCATTACCCGGGCATGACCGAAAAGGCATTGGCCAAGATCGTGGCCGAGGCCGAGCAGCGCTGGCCTTTGCTCAAGGTCGAAGTGCTGCACCGCATCGGTGCGCTGGAGCCAGGCGAGCCAATCGTGTTCGTTGGCGTGGCCAGTGCCCATCGGCAGGCGGCGTTCGATGCCTGCAACTTCATCATGGACTACCTGAAGACCCGGGCGCCGTTCTGGAAGAAGGAAAATATCCAGGAAGGGCCGCGCTGGGTGGAAGGCAAGCAGAGTGATCAGGATGCTGCTGGGCGCTGGTAAGGCAGACCGCAGATCGCCTTTGTAGGAGCGGCCTTGTGTCGCGAAAGGGCCGCGAAGCGGCCCCGGCAATCTCTGCATTAATGCTGAAATACTGGGGCCGCTTTGCGGCCCTTTCGCGACACAAGGCCGCTCCTACAGGGGCGAGACCAGCGCTGATGAATCAGTGGTGTTTGCGCGGTACCGGCTTGAGCAGTTCATCCGGCGGCATCTCGCACTTGATCTTGCGCCCCAGCAGCTCTTCGATCGCCGGCAGCTGGTAGGAGTCATCCTCGCCGGCAAAGCTGATCGACACGCCGCTGCTACCCGCACGCCCCGTACGGCCGATGCGGTGCACGTAATCGTCCGGGTCTTCCGGCAGGGTGAAGTTGATCACGTGGCTGATGCCGTCGATGTGAATGCCGCGCCCGGCCACATCAGTGGCCACCAGCACGGTGATGCGCCCTTCACGGAAGCTCTCAAGGGTACGAATACGCTTGTGCTGCGGCACATCACCCGACAACTGCGCGGCATTGATACCGTCGCGCACGAGTTTTTCCTCGATACGCCGTACCTCGTCCTTGCGGTTGGCGAACACCATCACCCGTTCCCACTTGTTCTGGGTCACCAGGTTGTACAGCAGCTTGTACTTGTCGCTGCCGGCCACCGCATACACGTGTTGCTCGACCGTTTCGCTGGCGACGTTCTCCGGCTCGATCTCGACGATCGCCGGGTTGGTGGTCCACTGCTTGGCCAGGTTCATCACGTCTTCGGTGAAGGTGGCGGAGAACAGCAGGGTCTGGCGTTCGCTCTTCGGCGGGGTCTGGCGGATGATCTGCCGTACCTGGGGGATGAAACCCATGTCGAGCATGCGGTCGGCTTCGTCCAGCACCATCACCTCGACCATGTCCAGGTGCACTTCGCCGCGCTGGTTGAAGTCCAGCAGACGGCCCG
>Ga0105251_10002732_pt1 | contig 13512 bp, 10 predicted proteins | sample KBSS64metaG_FD_80424 | JGI IMG/M metagenome (GOLD analysis project Ga0105251, IMG submission 80424) | Switchgrass rhizosphere microbial communities from Kellogg Biological Station, Michigan, USA - KBS S6-4 metaG | ecosystem: Host-associated > Plants > Roots > Rhizosphere > Soil | place...
CGAAGGTCCAGTTGTTCCAGGCGATCTGGTCCTGGGCGAACAGGCTGTAGGTGTTGATGGTCGGATCCGGAAAATCACTGGCCGGGGTCAACGTGTCGGCAGCGCTTGCAGCACCCATGACGCGACAAGCACCGGCCACGGTCAGGCAGGTGCCGCTACCGGTGCGCAGGCCGGTGACTTTGTCCTGCTTGATGGTGGTGCCATAAGTGATCACATGGTCGGTGTCGGCAATGCCAAACGCCTTGTCAGCCTGGGCATCGAATACCCATTGGCGATCCTTGTAGGTGGTATCGCGGTTACGCAGCACCGTACGTGACGGTGCGTAGATTTCTTCGGTGCGCTGGTCGGTCTTGGCAATCTGGTAATTCAACGTCCACTTGATGTTGTCAGCCAGGAGGCTGTCCACGGCAAAACGGTGATCCAGGCCGAAGCGCTCGCGGGTGATGGTGTCGTTGCCGGTGCGCGATTTATAGAAGCCGAAGCCGCGTCCTGCGTTGAACGGGCCACCCACGGCGCTTAGCTGATTGGTGTCGCGATCGTCCTTGTAGTGCTCGTAAGTCAAACCGAAGCGCGCATCGTCGGCGTAGTCCCAGCCGAGCTTGACCAGCACGTTGGTGGTGCGCACGTCCTCGGGGTTGGCTTCGGTGCGGTCCAGGCCGGTTCCGCCCGTTTCGCCATGGGACTGCGTTTCATGGCCGTTGCGCTGGCTCAGGTGCAGCAAGCCGTCGAACTCTGCGGTGCGACCGGCCACGGTGCCGGAGGTGAGCCAACTTTCATCGGCCGAGCTGTAGCCGGTCTTCAGGCGAGCACCGACGTCCTGGCCTGGCTTGATGATGTCGTCCGGGTCCAGTGTGTAGTAGCTGACCGCGCCACCAATGGCGCTGCTGCCGTACAGCACCGAAGCCGGGCCGCGCAGGATTTCCACGCGCTTGACGATTTCCGGGTCGACATAGTTGCGGTTGGTCTGGGCGTACGGACCATTGAAGAAACCATCGGGCACCTGGACCCCGTCGACCTGGGTCAGCACACGGTCACCGTCGATACCGCGGATGTTGTAGCCGGAAAGGCCCGCGCGGGTACCGGTGCCGCCTACCGATACACCCGGTTCGTAGCGCACCAGATCCTTGATGCTGTTGACGTTGTTGCGGTCGAGTTCCTCGCGGGTGTGGACGGTGACGGTGCTGGGCACGCTGCTCACGTCCTGTTCCTGGCGCGTGGCGCTGATGGTCACCTGTTCCAGGTTCAGGGTCCCGGCGCTGCTTCGGCGCTCCAGCACGATGTTGTTGTTGCCGAGTTTGCGATAGCTCAGGTTGGTCCCCACCAACAGGCGATCCAGGGCTTTTTCCGCTGGCAGCGATCCGCGCACGCCCGGTGAGTCCATCCCTTGCGCCAGTTCGGCTGAAAAGCCGAGCTGCCAGCCTGTCACGGCGGTGAACGAATTGAGTGCCGACACCAGCGACTGTGGCGCAATGGCGAATGCGTAATCGCCCATTTTGCGCGCCGACTGTTCAGGGGCCGTGGCGGCCATGACCGGCACAGCACCGGCCATCAGAATGGCGGCGGTCAGCAGCGACAGTACGCAAGAAGGTGAACTAACTGGGCGGGTAAGGCGAGAGGACATCGATAGCGCTCCGTGTCGCACGAATCTTTATAGGTGCTGATTGGCATGTAGAGATGCGAATCAATTGCATTGGCTATAACGAGACGTACGAGGTTCAGCTATCGAGTAAAAATAATTCTCATTTAGTTCAAGATGACCAGCGCCGGGTATTCCTTGAGCTGTGCCGAGGTGATGTGAGCCAGCGAGCGGACCACGTCCAGCGGCTGGTCGAGACGATAATTTCCGGTCACGGCAACATTCGCCAACTGCTCATTGTTGTTGATGATCCAGCCCGGATAGTAGCGACGCAGCTCTGCCAGCACCTGGCTCAGCGGGCAGTTTTCAAACACCAGGCGACCCTGGACCCAGGCCAGGTCGGTGGCCGCATCCAGTTTGGCCGGCTGGTCGAAACCATTGGGGCCGATGCGGATGCTTTCCCCGGCTGTCAGGCGCACCCTGGCGTCGTCGCCGGTGGCGCGCAAGTCGACATCCCCGCGCTGCACTCGAACCTGGGTTATGCCGTCGAGGTAACGCACGGCGAATGCCGTATCGCGAACACTCGCGGTAACCAGGCCCGCGTCAATTTCCAACGGCAGACCGCGATGCGGCTGCACGTCGAAAAACGCCTCGCCCTGATACAGACGGGCCACGCGCTTCTGGTCGTTGATGGTGCTGGAAAACGCCGAGTTGGTATTGAGCAGGACTTTCGAACCGTCCTCCAGTTGCAGGCGCTGGCGTTCACCGACCACGGTCAGGTGGTCGGCCTGCAGGCGCATCGGCAGATTGCTGAAGCTGAACAAACCGAGGATCAGCACGGCGGCTGTGGCCAAGGGTTTCCAGTGCGGGCGCAGACGCGACAGCACAGTGACTTTGACTGGGCGCGAGGCCAGTTTTTGCGCGCATTGCGTGACTTGCGCACCGTTCCATATCGCCTGCGCCCTGGCGAATGCCTCGGCGTGCGCAGGATCGGCCGCGAGCCATTGGTGGAACTGGCGGGACTGTTCTTCGCTCGGGCTGTCCAACACGATCAGCCAGTCCAGGGCCTGGTCCATCGCCTCGGCTGTGGCCTGCGCCGGTGAGGGCGAAGGGGCGCGGTGGGTGTCCGTCACGGGGTTTCCTCGGCGTGTCTGTGCAGCTGTTTTTTTAGTGGAGCGCAAAAGAGGGCCAAGGGTAGCCCTGATGAACAAGGTCGTCGAGCCACGGGTGGCTCAGTGGCCATTCGACCGGTCGGCGACGCCGATGCAGATGGTCATGATCAACTTCAGCTCCTTCTGCACGGTACTGAGTGAGACGCCGAGTTTCTCGGCGATCTCCAGATAGCTATGGCCGTGCAGGCGGCTGAGGATGAAAATTTGCTGCTGGCGGGAGCTGAGTTGACTGAGGCGCACGTTCAAACGCTCGAGCAATTGTTCGGCATGGGCGGCGTCCTCGGCACTGCTGGCGGGGGCGGCAATACTTTCCACCACGTCCGGTGGCACGTCATCGACCATGGTGCGCGAGTGGATGCGCCGCGCGCGCAAATGGTCCAGTGCCAGGTTGCGGGCAGTCTGGAAAACGAAGGGTTCCAGGTGATCGATGGCCCGCTCGCCGAGTGCACGGCTCACCCGCAGGTAGGTCTCCTGCAAGAGGTCTTCGGCGGTGCTGTGGTTGTTGACCATCCGTTCCAGCGTGCGCAACAGAGAGATTCGCTGGGAGATGAAGACGTCGTTGAAACGCGATTGACTCACGGGAGGACCTGATCCATTTCGAGTGAATGATAATGCTTATCATCCGCTAGAATGGTCAAGCCTTGATTTGTGAAGGACTACGCCCGACCCTGCAGATACATGGGGTAATCCGGAATCCGATGCCCGTGTGCCTGATCCATCAGCGGGCTGCTGAGCAGGTAGTCGGCGCTGCATTCATTGCACGCCACGGGAATGTTCCAGACCGCCGCGACCCGTAGCAATGCCTTGATGTCCGGGTCGTGTGGCTGAGGTTCGAACGGGTCCCAGAAGAACACCAGCATGTCGACCCGTTGCTCGGCGATTCGCGCGCCGAGCTGTTGGTCACCGCCCAGCGGGCCGCTGATCATGCTCTCCACCGGCAGGTCGAGGCGTTGTTGCAATAACAAACCGGTGGTGCCGGTGGCGACCAGTTCATGTTGCGCGAGCCGGTCTTTCTGCCGTTCCGCCCAGTCCAGCAAAAACACTTTGCAGTGGTCATGGGCGACCAGGGCGATACGCTTGCGCGCTGCCATGGTTTTTTGGGTAAAGCTGATGCCGATCATGGGTACAACTCCAAAGCTTTATGCGTCCTGTGTAGGAGCTGCCGCAGGCTGCGATCTTTTGATCTTGTTTCTAAAAAGCAACATCAAAAGATCGCAGCCTGCGGCAGCTCCTACAGGATTGCGTCAATGCGGAACGAGTCGTCGTAATTCATCGCTTATTCGGCGTTGCACAGCGCCAGGCAGTTATCGAGCATGCGGTTGGAGAAGCCCCATTCGTTGTCGTACCAGGCCAGCACCTTGAGCAGCTTGCCGCTGGACTTGGTGTGGTTGGCGTCGAAGATCGACGACAGCGGGTTATGGTTGAAGTCGCTGGAGACCAGCGGCAAGGTGTTGTAGCCGAGAATTTTCGAGTGCTGGCTGGCCTGCTTGAGCAGCGCATTGACCTCTTGTGCGCTGGCTTCTTTTTTCAGCTGCACGGTCAGGTCGACCAGGGATACGTTGATCACCGGCACGCGCACCGCCATGCCGGTCAGTTTGCCCGCCAGCTCCGGCAGCACCAGGCCGACCGCTTCAGCCGCACCGGTCTTGCTCGGGATCATGTTCTGGGTGGCCGAACGGGCGCGGTACGGGTCGGTGTGGTAGACGTCGGTCAGGTTCTGATCGTTGGTATAGGCATGGATGGTGGTCATCAGGCCACTTTCGATGCCCAGTTCGCGGTGCAGCACCTGGGCCACCGGGGCCAGGCAGTTGGTGGTGCACGAGGCGTTTGAAATTATCTGGTGCGACTGGCGCAGAATGTCGTGGTTGACGCCGTAGACCACAGTGGCGTCCGCACCCGTGGCCGGGGCCGAGATAATCACTTTGCGTGCACCGGCCGTAATATGCGCGGCGGCTTTGGCGCGGTCGGTGAACAGACCGGTACATTCGAACACAACATCAATCTTTTCCGCGGCCCAGGGCAAGTCGGCCGGATTGCGAATGGCGCTGACCGCGATACGGTCGCCGTTGACGGTCAGGCTTTCCTGATCATGCTGGACATCGGCGTCGAACGTGCCGTGAACCGTGTCGTACTTGAGCAAATGCGCATTGATTGCGCTGTCACCCAGGTCGTTGATGGCGACGATCTGCAAATCCTGGCGATAGCCTTGGGTATAGAGTGCTCGGAGGACGTTGCGACCAATACGGCCAAAACCATTGATTGCGATTCGTAGAGTCATTTGTCAGCGCCGCCGTCGTTTTGTTGTTGGAATTACAAGATTATTCGCAAAAAAATAGAAAACAAGCCTTTTTAATGGCAATATTTTGTTCAATCTACAACGAGTGACCTGAATCAACTGGTCCGAATGGTCAGAAAAGCCGTCTGTCATCCCATCGACACCGGTGTTTGATCAGCATAGACAATCAGGTCGCCACATCCGTTAGCCTGGAGTTCTACACATGCATCCCCGCGTACTTGAGGTCACCGAACGGCTTATCGCCCGCAGCCGCGCCACGCGTGAGGCTTACCTTGCACTGATCCGTGATGCCGCCAGCGACGGACCGATGCGCGGTAAGCTGCAATGCGCCAACTTCGCCCACGGCGTGGCCGGTTGCGGCAGCGACGACAAGAACAGCCTGCGGATGATGAACTCCGCCAACATCGCGATTGTTTCGTCATATAACGACATGCTCTCGGCGCACCAGCCATACGAAGTCTTCCCGGAGCTGATCAAGAAAGCCTTGCGCGAAATCGGCTCCGTCGGCCAGTTCGCCGGCGGCACCCCGGCCATGTGCGATGGCGTCACCCAGGGCGAGCCGGGCATGGAACTGAGCCTGCCGAGCCGGGAAGTGATCGCGCTGTCCACCGCCGTGGCGTTGTCCCACAACATGTTCGATGGCGCGCTGATGCTCGGCATCTGCGACAAGATCGTCCCGGGCCTGATGATGGGCGCGCTGCGCTTCGGCCATCTGCCGATGATCTTCGTGCCGGGCGGACCGATGGTGTCGGGTATTTCCAACAAGCAGAAAGCCGACGTGCGCCAGCGCTACGCCGAAGGCAAGGCCAGCCGTGAAGAGCTGCTGGAGTCGGAAATGAACTCCTACCACAGCCCTGGCACCTGCACCTTCTACGGCACCGCCAACACCAACCAGTTGCTGATGGAAGTCATGGGCCTGCATTTGCCGGGTGCTTCCTTCGTCAACCCGAACACGCCATTGCGCGACGCCCTGACCCGCGAAGCGGCGCACCAGGTGACGCGCATTACCAAACAGAACGGCGACTACCTGCCGATCGGCGAAATCGTCGACGAGCGTTCGCTGGTCAACTCCATCGTTGCCCTGCACGCCACCGGCGGCTCGACCAACCACACCCTGCACATGCCGGCGATTGCCATGGCGGCGGGTATCCAGCTGACCTGGCAAGACATGGCCGACCTCTCCGAAGTCGTGCCAACCCTGAGCCACGTCTACCCGAACGGCAAGGCCGACATCAACCACTTCCAGGCCGCGGGCGGCATGTCGTTCCTGATACGCGAATTGCTGGACGCCGGGTTGCTCCACGAAAACGTCAACACCGTCCTGGGCCACGGGTTGCGCCGCTACACCATGGAACCGTTCCTCGATAACGGCGAACTGGTCTGGCGCGAAGGCATCACCGAAAGCCTCGACGAAAGCATCCTGCGTCCGGTTGCCCGGGCGTTCTCGCCGGAAGGCGGCCTGCGTGTGATGGAAGGCAACCTCGGTCGCGGCGTGATGAAGGTGTCGGCCGTGGCATTGGAAAACCAGATCGTCGAAGCGCCGGCCATGGTGTTCCAGGATCAGCAGGACCTGGCCGATGCGTTCAAGGCCGGTTTGCTGGAGAAGGATTTCGTCGCGGTGATGCGTTTCCAGGGGCCGCGTTCCAACGGTATGCCGGAACTGCACAAAATGACGCCGTTCCTCGGTGTGCTGCAGGATCGCGGCTTCAAGGTTGCCCTGGTCACCGACGGGCGCATGTCCGGCGCGTCGGGGAAAATCCCGGCGGCCATCCACGTCAGCCCCGAGGCTTACGTGGGAGGGCCTTTGGCGCGGGTGCAGGAGGGCGATATCATCCGCGTCGATGGCGTCAAAGGCACCCTGGAGCTTAAGGTGGACGCCGAAGAATTCGCAGCGCGCACGCCGGCCAAGGGTTTGTTGGGCAACAACATCGGCACCGGTCGCGAACTGTTTGGTTTCATGCGCATGGCCTTCAGCTCGGCAGAGCAGGGGGCCAGCGCCTTCACTTCTGCCCTGGAGACGCTTAATTGAAACTGGCTTTGGTCGGTGACATCGGTGGCACCAACGCACGGTTCGCGTTGTGGAAAAACCAGCAGCTGGAATCGGTCCAGGTGCTGGCGACGGCCGACCATGCCAGCCCGGAAGAGGCGATCAGCCTCTATCTGGACGGGCTTGGCCTGGCGCCGGGTGCGATCGGTTCGGTGTGCCTGTCGGTGGCAGGCCCCGTGAGCGGCGACGAATTCAAGTTCACCAACAATCACTGGCGCCTGAGCCGCAAGGGTTTTTGCCAGGCCTTGCAGGTGGATCAACTGCTGTTGGTCAACGATTTTTCGGCCATGGCCCTGGGCATGACGCGTTTGCAGCCGGGCGAATTCCGCGTGGTCTGCGAAGGCACGCCGGAGCCGTTGCGCCCGGCGGTGGTGATTGGCCCGGGCACGGGCCTGGGTGTCGGCACCCTGCTAGATCTCGGGGAAGGGCGTTTTGCCCCGCTGCCGGGGGAGGGCGGTCACGTCGATCTGCCGCTGAGCAGTCCGCGCGAGACTCAACTGTGGCAGCAGATTTTCAACGAGATCGGACATGTCAGCGCCGAAACGGCATTGAGCGGCGGCGGCTTGCCCCGAGTCTATCGGGCGATCTGTGCGGTGGACGGCCACGAGCCGGTGCTCGACACGCCAGAAGCGATTACGGCTGCCGGTCTGGCGGGTGACCCGATTGCAATGGAAGTACTCGAGCAATTCTGCTGCTGGCTCGGTCGCGTGGCGGGCAACAACGTGCTGACCACCGGTGCGCGCGGTGGTGTGTACATCGTTGGCGGGGTGATTCCACGCTTCGCCGATTTCTTCCTCGAAAGTGGTTTCGCCCGGTGCTTTGCCGACAAGGGATGCATGAGCGATTACTTCAAAGGGATACCGGTGTGGCTGGTGACCGCGCCGTATTCTGGGCTGGTTGGCGCGGGTGTGGCGCTGGAGCAATCAATCCCGACCTGAAATGCGATCCAGTGTGGGAGCGGGCTTGCTCGCGAATGCGTTTTCATATTCAACTCATTCGTTGACTGACACATCGCATTCGCGAGCAAGCCCGCTCCCACAGTTGTTTCTGTGGTGTTTGTAAATTCGGTGCTTAAGGCATAATCCGCCCAATTCAAACAACAAGGACGCCGCCCCGTGAGCTCAGTCAACAAGTCGATTTTGTTGGTCGATGACGATCAAGAGATACGCGAGTTGCTGGACACCTACCTGACCCGCGCCGGGTTCCAGGTGCGTACCACGCCCGATGGAGCGGGCTTTCGCCAGGCCCTCAACGAGGCCCCCAGCGACCTGGTGATCCTCGACGTGATGCTGCCGGACGAAGACGGTTTCAGCCTGTGTCGCTGGATTCGCCAGCACCCGCGCCAGTCGCAGGTGCCGATCATCATGCTCACCGCCAGCTCCGATGAGGCCGACCGGGTCATCGGCCTGGAACTGGGCGCCGACGACTACCTTGGCAAACCCTTCAGCCCTCGCGAATTGCAAGCGCGCATCAAGGCGTTGCTGCGCCGGGCGCAGTTCGGTCAGGAGCGCTCCGGCAGCGAAGTGCTGGCCTTCGATGACTGGCGCCTGGACATGGTCAGCCATCGCCTGTTTCACATCGATGGCGAAGAGGTGATTCTGTCCGGTGCCGATTTCGCCCTGTTGAAGCTGTTTCTCGACCACCCGCAGGAAATCCTCGACCGCGACACGATTGGCAACGCCACCCGTGGCCGCGACTTGATGCCTCTGGATCGCATCGTCGACATGGCGGTCAGTCGCTTGCGCCAACGCCTGCGCGATACGGAGAAACCACCGCGACTGATTCGCACCGTACGGGGCAGCGGCTATCAGTTGGCAGCCAGTGTGGTTGCCTCCAATGGTCACTGATTTCTTGCGCAAGCTGGCCGGCCGCGTGCCGGTGCCACGCTCGCTGCTCGGGCGCATGTTGTTGCTGACGCTGCTCGCGGTGTTGTTCGCCCAGGCGTTGTCGAGCGTGATCTGGGTTTCCCAACTGCGTGCGACCCAGCTTGAAGGCCTGGTCACCAGTGCGCGCAGCCTCGCTCACTCGATGAACGCCAGCGTCAGTTACCTGCGCTCGTTGCCGGTGGCGTACCGCCCGTTGGTGCTCGACCAGCTGCGCAGCATGGGCGGCACGCGTTTCGTGGTGACGCTCAATGACAAACCCCTGGGCATGGAAGTGCTGCCGATCACCCCGCGCAAGGAGGCAGTGATCAAGGCGGTGGACGAAGTGCTGCGCCAGTCCCTGGGGCAGGACACCGACATCTCGGTGACCTTTGTCAGCCCCGAAGACCTGCGGATCTTCAATGGCGGTCTCAAGCTCGACGAACTGCCGCGTTCCTGGGCGCACTACGCATTGACCCTGGAACCGGTGAACCCGCCGGTGCTGGTCACGCAGATCCAGATGGCGCCGGGGGAATGGCTGTACATCGCCTCGCTGCTGCCCGAACCCTACACCAGCCTCGAAGAGCAGGGTCTGCCGGCGCAGCAAGTGTGGTTCATCGTCCTCACCAGCGGTTTCCTGCTGTTGTTCATCGGCCTGCTGGTGCACTGGCAGAGCCGGCCGCTCAAGCGCCTGGCGCGGGCGGCGCGCGACCTGTCGCTGGGCGCCGACGTCGAGCCGGTGGCCGAAGGTGGCGGCAGTGAAGTGGTCGAGGTCGGCCGCGCCTTCAACACCATGCGCGAACGGATCAGCCGTTACCTGACCGAACGCAGCCAGTTGTTCAGTGCGATTTCCCACGACCTGCGCACGCCCATCACCCGTTTGCGACTGCGCGTCGAGTTGTTGGAAGACGAAAAGCTGCAAGCCAAGTTCGGTCGCGATCTGGATGAGCTGGAGCTGCTGGTCAAGGGCGCACTGCAGTGTGTGAAAGACACCGACATCCACGAGAACATCGAACCGGTGGACCTTAATCATGTGCTCGAGTGCCTGGTGGAGCCGTACCTGTCGCCCACCGGTAATGGTCGCGTGACACAGCAAGGCCGTGCCCTGGCGGCCTATCCGGGCAAACCGCTGGCGCTCAAGCGTTGCATCGGCAACCTGATCGACAACGCCCTGAAGTACGGCCAGAACGCCCACCTGTACATCGACGATGACGACAGCGCCTTCGTCCTGCATGTAGACGATGAAGGACCGGGGGTTCCCGAACAGCGGCTGGAGCAGGTGTTCGAGCCGCACTTTCGCTTGGCTGGTCAGCAGCAGGGGTATGGGTTGGGCTTGGGGATTGCGCGCAACATTGCCCATAGTCATGGCGGTGAAGTGAGTTTGCAAAACCTGCGTGAAGGCGGGTTGCGGGTGACGCTGCAATTGCCGCGTTCCGTCGATTGAAACACGAGACCTGTAGGAGCCGGCTTGCTGGCGATGGCGTCCTTGAAAACGCCATCGCCAGCAAGCCGGCTCCTACAAAGCCAGGTTGCGCCATTGCTGATGAATGTCACAGCTTGGTGACATAACTCGCCCCCTTCGTTACAAGTCCGCCGCCGCCCGTTGTTTAGACTGCCCCTCAGTCATAACAACAAAAAAGGCACCCCATGGACTCCTCTCAACCCGCCTTCAGCAGTTGGCTGAACGCCCCCGCCCACCAGCAATGGCTCGCCGCCGAAGGCTTGCGGCTGCTGGCATTTGCCAAGGCTTCGAAGCTCCCCGAGGGCTTCGGCAACCTGGATGAAAAGGGCCGCTTGCCGGCCGACGCGCAAGCACAAACCATGAACACCGCGCGCATGACCCACAGCTTCGCCATGGCGCACATCCAGGGCCTGCCGGGTTTTGCCGAGCTGGTGGATCACGGCATCCGGGCCCTTCGTGGGCCGTTGCGCGATGCCGTGCACGGCGGCTGGTTCGCAGTGGCCGAACACCGCGACGGCAACACCGGCAAAAATGCCTATCTGCATGCTTTCGTGGCCCTGGCCGCCAGTTCCGCTGTGGTTGCACAACGGCCCGACGCCCAAGCCTTGCTCGATGACGCGGTCGACATCATCGACACGTACTTTTGGAGTGAGGAGGAGGGCGCCATGCGCGAATCCTTCAATCGCGACTTCAGCTGCGAGGAAGCCTATCGCGGCGCCAACAGCAACATGCACGCCACCGAAGCCTTCCTCGCCCTGGCTGATGTCAGCGACGACAAGCGCTGGTTGTGCCGCGCCCAGCGCATCGTCGAGCGGGTGATTCATGGTCACGCCGCCGCCAACGGCTTTCTGGTGATCGAACATTTCGACCGCGACTGGCAGCCCCTGCGCGACTACAACCGCGATAACCCGGCCGACGGATTCCGCCCCTACGGCACCACGCCAGGCCACGGTTTCGAATGGGCCCGATTGCTCTTGCATCTGGAAGCCGCGCGGGTGCGTGCCGGCATGCTCACGCCGGGCTGGTTGCTCACCGACGCGCAAAAACTCTTTGAACAGAACTGTCTGCACGGCTGGGAGATCGATGGCGCACCGGGCATGGTCTACACCCTCGACTGGGACAACAAGGCGGTGGTTCGCCATCGCCTGCACTGGACCCATTGCGAAGCCAGCGCCGCTGCCAGTGCCTTGCTCAAGCGCACGGGCGATGAGCAGTACGAACGCTGGTACCGACTGTTCTGGGAATTTTGTGAATGTCATTTCATCGACCATGAATGCGGCAGCTGGCACCACGAACTCGACCCATTGAACCGCCCCAGCGGCGATATCTGGGCGGGCAAACCCGATCTCTATCATGCCTGGCAAGCAGTGCTGATCCCGCGCCTGCCGCTGGCGCCGAGCATGGCCAGTGCACTGGCGGCGGTGTCCCAGAGCGTTTCCATGTAACCATGCGGTGACATTCGCGCGTCCCTTCGTTACCTGCGAAGGGACATCCCCTGTTTAAAATCCTCTGCAGCGCAAGCACCAGACTTGCATGCATAACAACAAGAAAGGTACTTATCGATGAATGCGATTTCTCGCCTCGCTACTGTCATTTCTCTCGTCTCCCTGTCTGCGCTCCCTCTCAGTGTGCTTGCCGCCGAATCCAAGGGTTCCGTGGAAGTCGTTCACTGGTGGACGTCGGGTGGTGAAAAAGCAGCGGTCGATGTCCTCAAGGCTCAAGTCGAAAAAGATGGCTTCACCTGGAAGGATGGCGCAGTCGCCGGTGGTGGCGGTTCCACGGCCATGACCGTGCTCAAGAGCCGCGCTGTAGCGGGTAACCCGCCGGGCGTTGCCCAGATCAAGGGGCCGGACATCCAGGAGTGGGGCAGCACTGGCCTGCTCAGTACCGAAACGTTGAAAGACGTCGCCAAGTCGGAAAACTGGGACAGCCTGCTGCCTGTGAAAGTCTCCGACACCGTGAAATACGAAGGCGATTACGTCGCCGTGCCGGTGAACATCCACCGCGTCAACTGGCTGTGGATCAACCCGCAAGTGTTCAAGAAAGCCGGGATCGACAAAGCGCCAACCACCCTCGAAGAATTCTATGCAGCTGGCGACAAGCTCAAGGCCGCCGGCTTCATCGCGCTCGCCCACGGTGGCCAGCCTTGGCAGGACAGCACCGTGTTTGAAGACGTGGTGCTCTCGGTCATGGGCGCCGACGGTTACAAGAAAGCCCTGGTAGACCTGGATCAGAAAACCCTCTCGGGCGCCGAGATGACCAAGGCCTTCACCGAGCTGAAAAAAATCACCACCTACATGGACCCGAACCGCGCCGGTCGTGACTGGAACATCGCCGCCGCCGACGTGATCAATGGCAAGGCCGGCATGCAGATGATGGGCGACTGGGCCAAGAGCGAATGGACCGCGGCGAAGAAAGTCGCGGGCGAGGACTACCAGTGCGTGGCCTTCCCGGGCACTGAAAAAGCCTTCACCTACAACATCGACTCGATGGCGGTGTTCAAGTTGAAAGCTGATCGCAAGGGTGATATCGCCGCGCAGCAAGACCTGGCCAAGGTCGCCCTGGGTAAAGATTTCCAGAAAGTCTTCAGCATCAACAAGGGCTCGATCCCGGTGCGCACCGACATGTTGAACGACATGGCTGGCCAGGGCTTCGATTCCTGCGCCCAAGCGGCGGCCAAGGACTTCCTGGCGGACGAGAAAAACGGCGGCCTGCAACCGAGCATGGCGCACAACATGGCCACCTCCCTGGCCGTTCAAGGCGCGATCTTCGACGTGGTCACCAACTTCATGAACGACAAGGACGCCGACCCGGCCAAGGCCAGCGCCCAACTGGCTTCCGCGGTCAAAGCGGCCCAGTAATCCCTGACACCGAGCACCCCTCTGTGGGAGCGAGCCTGCTCGCGAACGCGGTCTGACATTCAGAAATGATGTCGACTGAAACACCGCCTTCGCGAGCAGGCTCGCTCCCCCAAGGGATCACTGTGTCGATTCATTTCTCTAACCTGGATTATGCCGATGAGCTCTGTGGCGGTTTTCAGCAAAGCCTCACCGTTCGATGCGCTGCAACGCTGGTTACCCAAGTTGGTACTCGCGCC
>Ga0105251_10002734_pt1 | contig 13511 bp, 19 predicted proteins | sample KBSS64metaG_FD_80424 | JGI IMG/M metagenome (GOLD analysis project Ga0105251, IMG submission 80424) | Switchgrass rhizosphere microbial communities from Kellogg Biological Station, Michigan, USA - KBS S6-4 metaG | ecosystem: Host-associated > Plants > Roots > Rhizosphere > Soil | place...
CACCCGATCGTGAGGGCCGCGAGCTATATCCGGCAAACCGGGGGCGAGCACCCGACAGTCTGGGCGCTGCACAAGCATCTGGCCCACTGGTACCTCGACGCGCCGCAGCTCTCGCGCGCCAGCGTCCACCCCGACAACCTCGGCCGGCGCGCAATCATCGATACGCTGGCAGCGCATGGCTATGTCAGCCACAACGAAGTCGGCCGACTGATGGCGCACCGTCCCGAGTTCGTCGTCACTGACGCGGGCGGCAAGGGCGTTGCCTGGGTGCGCGCGACCGGGGCCGACGTCGACCGCTGGCTCGCCGCCAGCTATCGTGAGGAGGTTCGCTTCGGCGACGTGGTGGTCCTGCGCCGGCGCTGAGCTCAAGCCCGTGACGATGCCACGAGCTTGCCGAACATCTCCGCACTCATCGGCTGCGCGCGCAGGAAGCCCTGATAGAAGGCACAGCCCTCCTTGGCGATGTGCCCGCGCTGCTCCTCGTTCTCGACCCCTTCGGCAATGATCTCCAGGTCGAGCGCGCGCGCCATCGCGACGATCGCGCGCAGCACCGCCAGGTCGCGCTTGTCCCGGCCCACCCCCTCGACCATCGAGCGGTCCAGCTTGAGATAATGGAGCGGCAGGATCTTGAGGTAACGGAAGTTGCAGAAGCCCGCGCCAAAATCGTCGAGCGCCATCCGGATGCCTTGCGCGCTGAACTCCGCCATGATCTGCGCCGCCAGGCTGATGTCGCTGATCAACGCCTGCTCGGTCACTTCCAGCGTCAGCCGCCGAGGCGAGAAGCCGGTCTCGCGCAGTTTGTCGAGCAAATGACGCACGTAGCTGCCAAAGGCGAGATCGGCCGGCGTGATGTTGAGCGACAAGCGCATCGCCTCGGGCCAGGTGCTGGCGATGTCGAGCGCCTTGCCGGCGATATGGCGCGAGAGCGGCGCGACGTGATCGGTCCGTTCGGCAATGGCGAACAGCGCCGCCGCGCCGAGCCGGCCAAGCTCGGGGTGGTTCCACCGAGCCAGCGCCTCCGCGCCGACGAGCCGGTCGTCGGGTAGCTGGAACTGCGGCTGGAACAGAATCTCGATTTCGTCCCGGTCGATCGCACCGAGCAGGTCCGCCTCCAACTGCGCTGCGGTGCGGTTCGGCGGTGTCGCCTCGCCATCGGCCCACAGGACCCGACTGCCCTGGAGGGCCTTCGCTTCGTTCAGCACTTGGCAGAGCCGGTCGAGCACCGAGTCCATCGTTTCCCCCGCCAGGACCCGCACCAGCGCAATCCGGGGCGACATCCGCAGCACCCCTTCGGGAACCGCCAGTGGTCGTGCGATCGCATCGGCGAGTTGCTCGGCGACAAGCTGCCAGTGCTCCCGACTGCAGGCCTCGTCGGCGATCAGCAGGAACGATCCGCCACCGGCGCGCGCCACGAGCCAGCGGCTCTCCAGCTCGTCCGCCGCGAAGTCGTCGATGCGCGCCGCGATCTCCTCCAGCGCGCCGTCGCCGGCGGACTCTCCGAAGGCCAGGTTCACGGCATCGAGCCGCCGCAAACCGACGAGCATCGCGTGCAGTTGCGCCTCGCCCTGAGCCAGTCCCTCGCGCGCGAGCCATTCCTCGATCCGGCGGCGCACCGTTTCCACGCCCGGCACGGAGGTCAGCCGATCGCGCAGGACATCGCCCTTATGGCGGACCGCAGGTTCGCCCCGCCCTGTCACTCGCGCCTGTCTCCCCGTCTGCCCTGACCGCTGCATCGGCTCGCCATACCCGCAAAAGCGCTTGCCAAACACTTCCAAATTGGACAGCCCACAGCCTCGAAGCGGGACAGCGCGCGCTGCCCGAAGGAAGGCGGCGCGGCATGCCGAAGCGGGGCGAGGAATGAGCAGGCAACGCAAGCTGGCGCTGGTCGTGTCCGACACGCCCAGGGCGTACGACGGCGCCGGGGCGCTGCGCGCCGCGCACGACTGGGTTTCGCCCGAGGATGCCGATGTGCTGGTGGTTGCGGGCGGAGACGGCTTCCTGCTGCATGTGCTGCACGAGATGCTGAATTGGGACCGCATGCTGCCGTGCTTCGGCATCAACCTTGGCACGGTAGGCTTCCTGATGAATGGCCTGGAGCTGGATGACCTCAGCATCGCCGATCGCGTCGCCCAGGCGCATGAGGTATCGGTCCGTCCGCTCGAGATGCACGCGATCACGCAGGACGGGCGCAAGTTCTTCTATTACGCCATCAACGAGGTGTCGCTGCTGCGCGAAACGCGCCAGACCGCCAAGCTGGAAGTGCGGATCAACGGCCGGGTGCGGATGGAGGAACTTGCAGGCGACGGCGTGCTGCTCTCGACGCCCGCCGGCTCAACCGCCTACAACTCGTCAGCAGGCGGGCCGATCCTGCCGCTAGGCTCGCGCATGCTCGCCTTGACACCCTTGAGCCCCTTCCGACCGCGCCGCTGGAAAGGTGCGATCCTGCCCGAAAGCGCCGAAGTCGAGTTCCGCATCCGCGAGCCCGGCAAGCGCCCGGTGGCTGCGGTCGCCGACCAGAAGGAGGTGCGCGAGGTTGCCGATGTGCGCATCGTCGCTTCGCAGGAAAAGGAACTGACGCTCCTGTTCGACCCCGGCTTCAGCCTGGAAGAACGCATCTTCGCCGAGCAGTTCCAAGTCTGATCAGGCGCCGACCGCATCACCATCAGCAACCGTCGCGCCAAGGTCGGATCGCGCTTGCCAAACGAATCCACGCTGCTATAGGCGCACCCCTGCCCGGCACGCCGGGTTGCTCCCCGATAGCTCAGCGGTAGAGCATTCGACTGTTAATCGAATGGCCGTAGGTTCGAATCCTACTCGGGGAGCCAACACACTCCAGAAAACGGCGGATTTCTGCGGGGTTGAGGCCCTCGAATGTCTCACCTTTCAGAATAGGTGAGACATTCAGTCGTTCACCGCGGCCCGATTCTCTCCCTCACCGGCACCCATCTTCAGCGACGATTCCCATGCCGAAAGCTGCTTCATCGCGGCGTCGGCAAGACGCGTCTGGTCTGCCTTCTCGATGTACTTGGCGAGTGTCTTGTCGCTGCGCTGACCGCTGACCGATTTCATGTCCTTGTTGGTCATCCGCAGTTCGGCCATGCGGCGTAGAGTCGCCTTGCGCAGGCCGTGCATCGTGCAGTGTGGAAGGCCGGCTTCGACGCACTGCTTCTTGAACCAGGTACCAAAGCTGGCCGCGCTCTTGAACGGTCGCCCCCTCTCGGTGATCAGGAAGCAGAACGGGCTCGTCTCGTGCGGCTTCATTGCGACGATCGCCTCGAGCAGCTGCGGCGCGACCGGCAGCCAGATCTCCTCGCCAGTCTTCTCCTGGGTGACCGGGATGCGGCCCTTGTGGATCTGCGCCTTGCCCATGCTCACCACGTCAGAACGGCGCTGGTCGGTCCACAGCGCCAGCTCCATGGCGAGGCGCGCACGGGTGCCCAGGCGATGGTATTCGCGATACTGCTCAATCTCTTCCTCGGTCCAGGTGTGGAAGCCGTGCGACTTCTCGCCGGCCGGTGCCTTCACCTTGTCGGCCAGGCGTACCGGGTTGAGGGTGATCATTCCCGACTTCACCGCGAAGTCGAACAGCCGGATCAGTCCCTTGCGCAGCTTGCGCGCGGCATGCAGGCCACCCTTTGTCTTGTTGCCGGTGCCCGTCTTCACCTGCTTCTTCGCGATAATCCGGTCGATCGCCTCGAAAGTGATCGTGTCGACGCGGCGATGACCGCGCGGCTTGTCTCCGTTGCGGAAGTCCTCGAGCACCGCGGTGATCTTCTGCTGCGTCACGGCGCTGGGGCCTAAACGCTCGGGCACGCTGACATAACGGTCGATCAGGTCGTCGATCGTGCCTGGCGCTGCGCGTGACGGGGGTTCGGGCTTGGTGAGCTCGCCCGGGTTCATGAAGGCAGAGTACTCGCTGCGGAACTCCTCCGTACCAAGCGGCGCGGTGAAATAGCCGGTGGGGTAGCCAGCGCGGCGGAACCGGTAGCGCTCCACCCCATGCTGACTCTCAAACTTGCTGACGTACTTGGGTAGCCACCGGTTCGTTCCCGTGCGCTTGCGCGGCATTACTCGTCATCCCACTCGTTCGGTTCTGCCGGCGTTGCCGACTCGTCTGCCTCGCCTACGATGACCTCGATCTCGTCGTTCTTCAAACGCATGATGACCCGCGCCGGCACCCCATAGGCCTTCCATGCCTTGGCGGCCGCCATCGTGGCCCGCTCCATGTCAGCCTGTGTGATGCGCGCGGGCGCGGTCATGCTGCCCTCCATAGGATTGGCACCTGATCCTTGGCGATGCGGTGCTTGCCACGCGCCATGGGGTGCTTTGGTGCCCCTGCCCCGGTCTTTCCCCAACACCACAGATCTGGGTACGGCGACTCGCCCGACTGGACATGCTCGATCACATGCTCGATCCACTCGTTGTCGCGCGCTATCGCTCCCCAACAAACGAAAGTCTGGGCCGCCTCCTTTGCCAGGCGAACGACGGCGGGCAGGTTCACGAATTGCAGCGCATCCCGGTGGTGCCAAGCCACCCCGCCGTTGATCTCGTCGACGATGTCATAGCAGGCGCGTGGATCGGGAGTGACGAAGGGGTAGAGATTAACAGCGACGTAGCCGCCGAAGCCGAACAGTTGAAACCAGGCATTCCACCAGCGCGACGTCGGATCGTCCTGCGCATGGCCAGCCTCGCTCGGATTGTGCCCGATAACGCAGGCAATCGGACCGGAACCCCAACGCCGCCATAGTTCGATGCGATTGCCATCCACGAAGCGGGCGTCCCGGCGCATGGACTCGTCGGCTTCGCCGCGCCTTCGATGATCGACAAGCTGCGCATCGCTCAGCTGCAAGTCGCTCTCGCGCTCTACCCGGCCGACGGCCAGGTGCTGCACCCAATTGACTGGGCGATGATCGAAATGATGAAGGACGGCGAAGGCCGCTACCTTATCGGCAATCCGCAGGGCACCCTCGCTCCGACCCTCTGGGGTCTGCCGGTGGTCCCGTCCATGGCCCAGACCGTTGGCGAGTTCACCGTCGGCGCCTGGAAGATGGGCGCGCAGCTGTTCGATCGCGAACAGTCCGGCGTGCTGGTGTCGACCGAGGACGGCGACAACTTCCGCCGCAACATGGTGACCATCCTCGCCGAAGAGCGGTTGGCCCTGACGGTTTACCGACCGGAAGCCTTCGTCGACGGCGCCTTCGCCAACGCCTGATCTGGATGGGGCGGGTTTCCGGACCCGTCCCAAAACGAGGAGCATCACAATGGCCAATAAGCACACCTACATCGTCAACCGATCGATGCACGGCGACGGCCGAGATTATGCCCGCGGGGACAAGCGCCGACTTACCGAGGCAGACGCTGCCGCACTCGTCGCAAGCGGCGCCCTTTCCCTGCCCGGCGAAGATCCGCTTGAACCCACTTCAGCGGTTCGTCACACCTTCGGGGCAGCGCAGAGCCTGACCAACGATCGCGGCTACACTGATGCAGGATCGGCTTCGCTCAGCCTTGAGCGTGCAGAGCAGCAGACAGCCTCGATGCCTGCTGTCGGTGATCTTGAGCGTCTGCAATCAGCGCACGCCGAGGAATTGCGAGCTCCGGCCACCTTCGACATGAAGTTGGCGTTGGGCCGCGCCGATCTCATCCCAGAGGCCCGTGCCAAGGTCACCGGCTTCAAGGATGTCATCGACGGCACTACCTGGCTAGTGTCCGAGGTGTCGCACCGGCTCGACAAGGGCGGCGGTTTCACCACAAGCGCGAAACTGGAATGCGCGCCCTGACCCCCACTGCGCGGTTAAAGTTCTTACAAAACTGTAAGTTGGCAGCATCCACGCGACTCGCTCAACTCCCGCTTTCGTAAGGGAATGAGCCGCCATGCAGATCGAGGATGCCTACAATCTCGCGCCTCTCTCATATCGAGAGTGCGCTTGAAGCCGATCGACGATTTGGCTTCCCGCAACACACCACGGGCCTTCTGCGATTGTTTCTGCGGACCCTCAGCTTTCTCTCGGCTGAGTTTTGGGTCGAAGGACACCCCCGTCGACCTGCCCTCCGCATTAAAGGCCGCGCTCATCGAGCGCCTTGAAATAGCCGCTGATCTTGAGAAGCGCAGTCTGGCTCAGTTGGAGGAAGGCACGCCTGCGGTCGACGGGGTCGGCCACTCGTTCGATCATCCCTCTGTTCATTAACAGCCCAACCCACCGTAGCCCTGTCGTAGCAGGAACGCGCGACGCAATGCACGCGGAAGTCACACTTACCTGTCGTCCGCGATGCGTCTGCATGAATAGATCGAGCAGGATGTCCCATGCTGGTTCCCCGAACAAATCCTCGTCGAAGAAGTCGGCGCGCAGGCCGCGAGCCTCGTACATCCTCTCGGCCATGGGGGCGTAACCGAAAGCTCCTGGCGATTTGCGGACCGGTGTGCGCTCATCGGACTGCTCAGGCGGTGCGACCGCTCCGCCCGTACGCGCCAGCACCTCTTCTGCGAAGCGGCGAAGCTCGGCCAATTGCTCTGCCGCCGCATCACCTTTTCCAATCTGCATATTCATCGTCGACCTTTCGCCAAGTATGGCGGAGCCGGCTTCAGGTCAGCTTATGGATCAGCACCTCGCCGCCCAGGGCGATCATCACCACGAAGAGTGCGCCCTCGAGCAAATGGCGCATCTTGTACCAACCTAGCCAAGTCTCCGGGGTCGAAACCAGAAGGAAGGGCGGGGTTGTGATGGAGCGATCTCCACCAACTATGCCCGTTTCGGTCTTGCTTCGATCCGTTGCGGACGATGACAGCCCAGGCTGCGGCAAGCCCACCTGTGCTGCTTCCCCTGGTAGCTGGACCGAGGTGTCGATGTACCAGCGGATCAGTGCGCGACGATCCGCTACACCTGCCCTTCTCACCGCCCCATCGATACGTTGGTCTATTGCCGATGCGGACACACCGCACAACCGGGCGATCTCTTTTGACGTGTGGCCCCGTGCCAGCAGTTGCACGGTCTCTATCTGCTTGGCAGTGACTCTTGCTGTTCGTTTCATGAACGTGACCCCTCTCTCTAGGTTAATATGATTAACAAGAGATCAATAAGCACTGCCCGCAAGAGCAATTCCCCACTCGTTAGAATTGCGTAGGCTTCAGGTTAGATGGAGGTGAGAATCGTACAGCCAAGCGAAGTCGAATCGGGCCGTTTTTTATGGTTAAGCAGGGGGCTGCACAGCGGCGGATGAAGGCACACAGCAATGCGGAGGGTGATACGCGTCGCCCCGAGGAGACTGATCCGAATCAGTCTGATCTACGAGATCTCGGCTCGGCGGCGCACAGTTTGACCAAGCGGCAGTGTGAACTGCTCGAGTTGGTGGCGGAGGGCAAATCATCGAAGCAGATCGCTGCCGCGACGGGAATGGCCGTCGCCAGCATCGACAATGCGCTATCGCGAGCGGCGCGAACGTTGAACGCCCGCAACCGTCGCGAGGCGGCAACACAATTCGCGCTGCTTCGGCTCCAAGGGTGGGAGCCTCAGTTAGGTCTGGATTTACCCGGAATGATCAACGTCGCGATCGATTCGGCCGCGAGTACGAATGACCCGAATGCCGATCCGGATGGTCAGCAAAATGGAGGAGCGCTCGCCTTTCGGGTGATACGCGCGCTTGCGGGGCCACCGTTCGGCGGCCGAGCAGCGCCGGACAACTGGCGCAGCATAGTTTTGCAGATCCTGTGGGTGGCGTTTATCGCGACCGTAGCGGTCACCGGGACCACCTTGTTGATCCTGGCCTTTTACGCGACCTTCGCGGCACGCTGATCGGGCCCTCGTGATCGGATTGCTAAGCCACTGATCTCGATCGGTCTTTGGCGATGCCTGCGACCATTGTGATCATCATTGGCAGCATCCAGATGGTTTCCAATCCCCGGTAGACGCTCGCCTTTGTGGCCGGGTCGATCAAGGGGCCAAAATGCGTCAGTACGCAAGCCAGCTGAAGGCCGGCGGACCAGACCAACCAGTTGCGCGCGTGGAGGATGGCAAGCGCGCACAGGCCTATGAAGTAGATCAGGTCGGTCGTGAAAAGCGGCAGATTGATCCCCGACCAGGCAAAGGCGAATCGCTGCCAATGCAGCACCTCGGTCGTGGTCGCGGTGCCTACCATCGCCAGAACGAACAGAGCGAAGGCTTGCCGCGCGGGCTTTTGTCCGAAACGCAGCGCGTAACCCCAGCACAGGAGAGAGAGTCCCCAATACAGAACAAAAATGATCAGGAATACCGACGCTATGGCGACCTCTCTTCTCTTCCGCGCTGGGGCGCGCGATACGCTAAATGGCGCTAGCGGTCATAATCTCGCTGCTTTCGTCCGGCAACGCGGCAGTCGTGAAAAGCTCGTGCCAGGGCGTGGGGCAGCCTGCCGCAACCTCCGCCTGGTTGCTGCGTTGCTGGATCGTTTGGAGATGACCCACCGCCTTGATGAAGCTGCGGCGCATCGTCCGGAAGCTGTCGAAGCTGGCGATCATGTTGTCGTGCACGTGTTGAACGCGACCCGCTGGGACACCCGATCCGCGCAGTCCAGCGATGACATCGGCCATGGTACGCAAGCCGCATTCGAGTCCCGCGTCGAGCTGATCGATCGTTTCGCGAGTGCCTTCTGCTACGACTTGCACTGCGCCTTCGGTTAAGTTGTACATACGTTTCTCCTCGCGAAAACGCACAGTTCCGCGTCTGACATGCTGATTGAGGAAGCCCCGGATGGGCAGCTTTGCCGGCATTCCGCTGATGCCCGGTCGCTATGGATCGGGGATGACCGTCGCCGGCATACGTAGAAGAACGGCGCTGCGGGCCCGGCACAAGGCCTGGCAATCTACTGTTAGATCGCATGTGAGATTTGGCCGCGCCGGAAGGGGCTCAGGCGCGGAAAACCTTGGCCGCGTGTTCGGCGCAGATCGCGCCGGCCCGGGCGACCGCCTCGCGTCGTCTCGGAAAGTTATCGCTTTCCTACAACCCTGCACCGCCTGTATTGAGAACACAAAAGGAACATGGAGGTGATTCGGAACTGCAGGGCCACACGCCGCCAGTCCCCCGACCGTAAGCGTCCGGTCTCGATCGTGAAAAAGATCAAAACGCGCCGCCAGGCAGCGGCCATTGCCAGTGAGGCGCTCGAGTTCATTCCCTACGGGGCAATCATATCGACGGACCCTGCAACTGTGCCGGCGGTCCCGAGCCCCAGAAGGCACCGCGACCTGTCTCGTCGCCGATTCCGTCAGCGCCGGACGAACTGGTCCGGCCGCATCCCGGCGCTCGCCCCGGCGCGATAGACATAGACCTGCCTAGCGGCGTTCGCCTGTCAGTGGACAGCTACGTGAACGAGAAGGCGCTGGCCCGCGTGCTGCGTGCATTCCGAGATGTTTCGTGATCTCGCTGGCGCCCGGGACGAAGGTCTACTTGGCAAGCAAGCCGGTCAGCATGCGGCTCGGCTTGGATGGGCTGGCGGCATTGGTCCGGCCCCTGTTCGCGGTCGAGCCTTATGGCGGGCATGTCTTTCTTTTCCGCAGCATAAGCGGCAATTACCTGAAGGCGCTGCACTGAGATGGGACAGGACTTTGCCTGTTCGCCAAACGCCTAGAACGCAGCCGTTTCGTCTGGCCACCGCTCATCGAGGGCGGTGTCGTGCTGACCCCGGCGCAGTTTGCGTTGCTGATCGAAGCCATGGATTGGCGGCGCACCGTCGCCCCTGAACCATCCCGCGTGCCGTTCCAGATTTGACGCGATAATCGCCGCATTTCTGGGCTTTCTGCTTGGGCGGAAGGCCGGATCCTGCTAACGGGAAACGTGTCTCCCGACGATCTTGAACTCCCTACCGATCCCGCAGAACTGCGCGCGTTTGCCGAGACAATGCGAGCACGTCTGGCGGCCTCGGAACAAGCGCTGGAAGCCGAACGGGCGGCCCATGACGCGACCCGCGAGAAGCTCGAGACGGCCCAGAACTCGATTTTGCTGACGGCGCTGCAAATCGAGAAGTTCAAGGTCCAACTGGCCCGCCTTCGGCGCATGAAGTTCGGTCAGTCGTCGGAACGTCTTGCTCTTCAGGCGGATCAACTCGAACTGACGCTGGAGGACATCGAGGCCGAGCATGCCCATGCCGAGTGTGTGATCGAAGGCCACGTGCCCGAAGATACCCCGGCCAAGGCTGCCCCTCGCAAGCCTCGCCGTGCTCCGCTGCCCGACCATCTGCCTCGCGACGAGTTATGCACGCAGCGCCGGATACCAACGGCTGTTCCGCCTGTGGGGGCACGATGGGCAAGCTCAGCGAGGACGTGACCGAAGTGCTGGAATATGTCCCCGGTCGCTTCCGCGTCGTCCGTCATGTCCGGCCTAAGCTTTCCTACAACCGCTGCGATGCGGTCAGTCAGGCGCCGCCCCCTGCGCTTCCCGTGCCGCGCGGGCGTGCTGGTCCCGGCCTTCTGGCCCACGTCATCGTCTCCAAGTTTGCCGATCACCTGCCTCTTTACCGCCAGTCGTAGATCTACGCCCGCGAGGGCGTAGAGATCAGCCGCTCGACGATGGCAGACTGGCTCGGCCAGGCGAGTTGGCTGCTGCAGCCGTTGGTCGAGCGGATCGCCGATCACGTCATGGCCAGCGTAAAGCTCCACGCCGACGACACACCCGTCCCGGTGCTGGCGCCGGGGACCGGGAAGACGGCAACCGGGCGACTATGGGTTTCCTTCGCGATAACCGACGATGGAGCCATCTGGACAAGCCAGCAGCGCTGTTCCGCTATAGCCCCGATCGCAAGGGCGAGCGATTTCGTGAGCATCTCAAGTCCTTTGCAGGCTTCCTTCAGGCCGATGCCTATGCCGGTTTCGAGCGCCTCTACGCGAGTGACCGCAAGCCAGCGACCGTCTTCCGGCCGAACCGCGCGCCGATCTCCATCCATGACCGTAGCCGTTGCGGCAGGGCGTGAAGATCTCGTCCAGCGTTCGGCGCGACACCAGCCTTTCGGTGTAGAGCGCCTGGTCCCAGCGGAGCAGGTCGCCGGTCGTCGAGACGATGCCGGTATCGCCGAGCCGCGTCGAGGGATCGACGTAGGTCGCGGTGATGAAGGCCGATCCCCTCGAATAATAGCCCGACGCCCCGCCGGGCACGACCGCCCGGTTGTCATCGTAGCTGCTGTGGCTCATGCGAGCGGCGTGAAGATATTGGCCTTCAGGTAGTCCCCAAATGCGGAACCCGAGAGGCGTTCGACGATGAGGCCCAGGAGGAAGTAGCCGGAATTCGAGTATTCGTACTTCTCGCCTGGCACGAACCTTAGCGGCAGCGCCCGAAACAGGTCGACGAAGCCACCTCGGCTATAGTGTTTCAAGCTGAGATCGTCGTCCCAGTCTGGCAGGCTGGACACGTTCCTGATGCCGGACGTGTGGGTCAACAGGTGGCGGATCGTGATCAACTTCCAGGCGGGCGGGCAGTTGTCGAGATAGGTACAGATTGGGTCATCGACCTTGAGCTTGCCGCGATCTCGCAATTGCATGATCGCCATCGCCGTGAACTGCTTGGTCATGGAAGCGATGTGGAACACGGTGCGCGGCGTGTTCGGCACGCCCAGCTCATAGCTCGCCATGCCATAGGCGGTGTCGATCAGCGGCTCGCCGTCACGGACGACCAGGACCGCGCCGGTGAACTGACCGTTGGCCACAGCGGCGCGCATATAGGCATCGGCCCGGATGCGCACGGCATCCCAGGTCGGGACGCTCTCCGGCGGAACGTCCTTACCCCCGGCCTGGAACGGGCATGGCGGCGCCGATCGGCAGAGCGGCGGCTACTGCGAAGATCCCATGTCTCAGCGCCCGCGAGATCGTCACGCCTCTTCCTTTCCGATCGTTTCGACCGCATCAGCCATCCTCGCGACTGGTGTTTGGCATCTTCGCCGCGCTGGCGGAATTCGAGCGGGCGTTGATCATCGAACGAACCAAAGCGGGACTGGGGTCTGCTCGGGCGCGTGGCCGAAACGACGGCGCGCCATTCAAGATGACGCCGGCCAAACTGCGCCTTGCTCGGGTCTCAATGGGAAAGCCGGAAACAAAAGTAGCTGATCTTTGCGCTGAGCTCGGTATCACCCGGCAAACCCTCTATCGTTTCGTCGGGCCGAAAGGTGAATTGCGCAGCGACGGAGAACGACTACTCACACGGAGAAAGTATAGTCCTGATCCCGTTTAAGAAGGATCATCCGGCATTACTTCATTCAGAAACTATCTGTCAGGAGACTAATATTGAAACTCGAAATTCCTATCAAATCCTTTGCTATATCCTTGTTCATTTTGAAGCCTCGAGACGATACCTTTGAAGTTCTCCTTTTACGCCGCACCGGTAGTACTCTTACCGGAGAATGGTGTCAGGTCGCAGGAGGCATCGAACATGGTGAGACCGCGTGGCAGGCCGCGCTTCGGGAAGCCGAGGAAGAAACAGGGCTCTACCTGACTGATCTGTATTCCGCTGATATTTGCGAGCAGTTTTATGAAGCCGATCGCGACGCGATCACTCTGACGCCGATATTTGTCGCCTTTGCACCAAAAGACTGCACTGTGCAACTGAACGACGAACACGATGATTTTCGCTGGCTGTCTTTAAATGAGGCGACCGCCTTGCTGCCATTCACCGGACAGCGGGCCACTCTCGAGCACATCAAGAAAGAGTTCGTTGAGAGAAAGCCGAATCCGTGGCTGCGCATCCAAACCTTAAGGTAGCCCCCTCCGAGGCTGCTTCTGTCAGCTACCGTATATCTGTGCCCCTTTAATGTTCGGGGGCCAATGCGCTGCCGCGGCGCTTGTGAGAGCCAAATCTGGTTCTCGTTACTCGATCCCAACGAGAAAGCCCCGGCCGTCTCGATCGTCGTTCCCAATCGGGAAAGTCGCCGCCCTCGCATCGCGCTCGATTGTGGAGGACGACTAGTCGGTGGTAGGCAGCAGCCGTGATTGCAATCCGCCCTGCCGTGCCCGATGATGCGGAGCACTTACCGACCTGATGCATGGTTCGGCTGCTTACAGCGGTAAGTACGCAAGTATCCTCGATGGGTATGCGGTCACACCCTCGCAGATCGAGCAAGATGTTTTCCATATCGCTGAACGCGACGGTGCCTTGTGCGGATTTTACAGTCTTACCCTCGACGGTGAACCCGAACTGGACCTGATGTTCGTAGCGGATAACGTTCAGGGTAGCGGCTTAGGGTCTATGCTGTTCCGGCATATGATGGCGGATGCGAGGCGGCGGGGCATCGCCTCGATCAAGATCGTTTCACATCCGCCCTCGGTCGGCTTCTATGAAGTGATGGGTGCGGTCGTCGGAACGAAGCCGCCGACAATCAAGGCAACGTGGAGCCGTCCGATCCTGTCGTTGGCGATCTAGCCACCATCCCCAAAACTTGATCAGACTGTGTGGAAACTCGCCGGCTGATTCCGCTTGGTCGCTGACAGGTGTATGCTGTGATCATGGCGTATATCGAAGGTCATGCGCGCGAGCAGGCGCTGCTGCTGCCGGCATCGATCGAGG
>Ga0105251_10002738_pt1 | contig 13496 bp, 19 predicted proteins | sample KBSS64metaG_FD_80424 | JGI IMG/M metagenome (GOLD analysis project Ga0105251, IMG submission 80424) | Switchgrass rhizosphere microbial communities from Kellogg Biological Station, Michigan, USA - KBS S6-4 metaG | ecosystem: Host-associated > Plants > Roots > Rhizosphere > Soil | place...
AAGGGGGACCGGCGCGTCATAAAAGACCATATGACGCCGCTAACCCTACCGATCCATTAGAATGAGTTGTATGGATCGTTGCAAAAAAGAGCGCACTGGATAGCAGCGGTTCACCTTGCAGTTGAGAACACCGGTAATAAAAGGGCCACTTACCGGCCGGCACCCCCGGATTAAAAAGGGGCCAGTACTGTTAGACCTCCGCCTTTGGGCGGAGGCGGAGGATGAAGAGAGTGGAACTCTATCTTAAGGTCCGCCGCGCAGAAGATGCCAAATTGCGTACCGCAGAGCGGCTTGTGAACCTGCTCGCGATTTACTGTGTTCTGAGCTGGCGGATGTTCTGGATGACCATGATCAACCGCACCGCGCCCACAGCTTCGCCAGATATCGCGCTGACCAAAAATGAAATCGACCTCATCGACCGCATTGTGATACAGCGGACGGGCCAACCACCGCCACGAGAATTATCAAGTTACCTAACACAGATCGCCAGACTTGGCGGCTATCTCGCTCGGGAGCGGGACCCTCCTCCAGGAAATACCGTCATATGGCGCGGCTGGTCCCGTCTTATGGACATGAAACAGGGAATTGATCTCGCTGGTCGCACTTGTGGGTAATTGAAAGCTTCCGTCGGCGCTTACGCTAATGCCGTAACCAATCGTAGAATATCGTCACCGCCGATCCGCTGGTCCAATGACGGCCTCGAACACTCGCGTCATCAGCTCGATCAACACCGCGGGGTCAGCCTCAGCAAGCGCATCGAGTTGTAGCATCTGCCGGTTCATCTGGAAGCCAGCGACGATCGAGAGGAAGATCGCCGCACGCTCGGCGGCATGCGTCCCTTTCACGATGCTTTGCGCGGTCGCGTGATGCGCTGCTGCGATCCGCTCGCGCGCTATCTGCGCAGCGACCGGGCTCGCGGTCGAGCGGAAAAGGATTAGGAAGCCATCGAGCGGCTCGGCGCCCTTTCCCGTCAATCCGACTAGTGCCTCGGCAAACGCGCGCGCAACGTCGAAGGCGGCGAGGTTTGCTTGCGACAGGATCACCGGATCGCGCATGCTGTCGGTGACCACCTCACCGAAAAGGCCCTCTTTCGATCCGAAATACCGCCCGATCATCATCGCAGTGACGCCGGCGCCCTCCGCGATGCCGCGCAAGCCGACGCCGTCATAGCCATGGGCCGCGAACAACCGCCGGGCTGATTTCAGGATCGCCGCCCGGGTTGCCTCGGCTTTCTCGGAACGCGCGGTGCGAGGCTGCTCAGAAGGTTTCATTATACACCTGTAGACATTTCTCGAATCGCAGTCTACATGCGTAGACAATTTGATCAACGGAGATTGTCATGACGAAGGTTCTTGTGACCGGCGGCACCGGCTTCATTGCGCAGCATTGCATCGTCGCGCTGCTGGGCGCCGGCCATGATGTGAAGACAACCCTGCGCTCGCTGAAGCGCCAGGACCAGGTGATTGCGAGCCTCAAGGCTGGTGGCGTCGAACCCGACGGCAGGGTTGAATTCGCCGTAGCCGATTTGATGGCCGACACAGGCTGGGCTGAGGCAGCGGCCGGCTGCGACTACGCCTTTCATGGTGCTTCGCCGACTCCGGCGGGGGATCAGATAGCCGAGGACGACTGGGTCCGCCCTGCTGTCGAGGGCAATTTGCGATTGCTGCGCGCCGCGCGCGACGCAGGCATGAAGCGCGTCGTGCTGACCTCAGCATTTGGCGCGGTGGGCGCGGGGCACGAGAAATCGATCGGCCGGCCGTTCGTCGAAACCGACTGGAGCAACCTTGAGGGGCCAATCGCTCCCTATCAAAAATCAAAGACGCTGGCAGAACGTGCGTCATGGGATTTCATCGCCCGCGAGGGTAATGGCCTGGAACTTGCCTCGGTGAACCCGACGATGGTGCTCGGTCCGGCACTGGGCGACTTTTCGCATTCGATCCGCACCATCAAACAAATGCTTGATGGTCAGCCAGGCTGTCCGAAGATCAACACCTGCATTGTCGATGTGCGAGATGTCGCTGACCTGCATCTGCGCGCGATGATCGATCCGAGAGCGGCTGGCGAGCGCTTCCTCGCAACCTCAGGCGACAGCTTGTGGATGGTGGAAATCGCAAGGCTGCTGAAGGATCGGCTCGGGCCAGTCGCAGCGAAGGTATCGACGCGCGAACTGCCAAGCCTGCTCGTCCGGACGATCGCCCTAACCAACCCGGTAATGAAGGGCATTGTGCCACTGCTCGGCGTGCGGCTCGACGCGACCGGCGACAAGGCCCGGCGGGTGCTCGGATGGAATCCACGATCGCCAGAGGAAGCGATTCTCGCGAGTGCTGAAAGCCTTGTGCGGCTGGGTATGGTCGAGGGCCATATCGGTTGAGCGACATGCAGATTCTGTGGGTCGATATTGGCGCCTGCCACAATTTAGGTCGTGGTTTCAGAGGCGCGGAGCCGCGGCCGGTTATACCGAAAGCAGGCTTTCGTCTTCGGGCCCGCGAACGACGGCTTCGTCCCAGAACGCGTCTGCGAGATGAACAGAGGGCAAGTATCAAGAGGCGGCTCAGGTGCCGTGAAGGTCGCCTTTGTCGGCGTGAACGACCATCATTGAGGTTACTGCGGCCGACTGAAATTGCTGCGGGTTTGCGCAACCCGTTCTCTGAATGCACAGCCCATAGCGTGATCATTGACTAGCCCCATCGCCTGCATGAAGGCATATGCAGTGGTAGGCCCCACGAATGCCCAGCCGCGCTTTTTAAGATCCTTGGATAGCGCTACTGAAGCAGCCGATGTCGATACGGTCTGCGGCACGGCGTCTGCTTCCGGCACTTCTTCAAACCGCCAGAAGTAAGCAGCCAGCGAGCCTTCGCTTTTCACCATTTCAACCGCGCGCCGGGCGTTATTGATGGTAGCTTCGATCTTGCCGCGATGGCGCACAATCCCCGGATCGTGCGACAGGCGCTCGACATCACCCTCATCAAAGGCAGCAATGCGATGGAGGTCGAAGCCGTGAAAGGCCGTCCGGAAATTCTCGCGCTTGGTCAAAATCGTGCGCCAGCTTAGCCCGGACTGAAAGCCTTCCAGCGTCAGTTTCTCGAACAAGCGCCGGTCATCCGCTACCGGAAAGCCCCATTCAGTGTCGTGATAGGCAATATAGTCCGGCGTGGCGGTACACCAGCGGCAGCGGGGAAGGCCATCAGGGCCAGAGATCGTGGCGCTCATCATTCAGTCGTTCAGAAAGGCAAGGCGAGTGTCGGTGCGGCCAGGGGCGATGTCGAGGATCTCGGCCGTGACGACGCCTTCGGCCACGAAGGGATCTTGGGCAACGAAGGCCTCGAGCAAATCCCGCGTGGCCCCATTCGCGAGGAGCGCGCCGCCCACAGCAGGCTGAACCGTTCCCGCCAACAGCAGCAGGCCATCCTCAAAACCGCGTCGAAGCCAGGCATTGTGCCCTGCCATGAGCGATGGAGCCTTTGTCTTGTCGGCAAATTTGAGGAGGATGACAAACATGGCAGGTCTCCGGTTATAGAGTGGGCTGGGCCAGCCATGCGGCCAGGGCGTCAACCTCGCGGACAATGAAAGCCTCGTCGCGAAAAGCCGTCGCAAGGCTGGCAACGCCCTGACTGCGCATCAGCATATGCATGGCCAGCGCGTCAGCATTTTCGCCGTGGCCCAGCACCACAAACTGGCGGGTCAGCCAGTCGCGAAACAGGGTGAAGATCGCGACCGTCTCGTTCTGGGCGCCATGCTCCAGTTTGGCCAGTTCCGCGCAGAGCGTGCCGACAGGACAGCCATGCACCATGATCTTCGCGCGATTGGCAATGAGGATATTGGCAAAGGCCAGCAGTCGGTCCGCAGGCTCAGGACACTCGCTTTCCCAAACCGTCAGCATTTCGCGTGTCCGGTCCATCCTCAGCGAAATCACCGCTGCGAGGATCTCGTCCTTGCTCTTGAAATGATAATAGAAGTTTCCGCGCGAGAGACCGGCGTCAGTGGCGATATCGGCAAAGGATGTTGCCTCGAAACCCCGCTCGTAAAACAGCCGGTCAGCCACTTCAACGATGCGGGAACGAGCTGAGGAAGGTGAGCGAATCTCCGCCATCAACTAGTCATAGGACAATTGACCTACAACGTCTAGGTCAATTGTCCTATGGCGTCTGGTTACCTGCCGCTGTCCGATGAATGGACGGCTGCTTCTGACGCTGCGATCAGGGAGCGGGAACGGTCGCTTTGTTGGCGTCAGGCCGCTTTCGCGAATTTGCGAACCTTGATGTCTCCTTCATGCTTGCGGGCTTGCGCGAGTTCGTAGGAAGTCTGCATCCGCAGCAAAGTATCAGCCCTGACTCCAAAGGCCTTCTCAAACCGAATCGCCATATCGGCCGAAAGGCTTGCGTTGCCATTGAGCAGCGTACTCAGTGCCTGCCGCGAGACGCCAAAGTGCTGTGCCAAGGCCGTCACGTTCACTCCGGCAGGCTCCACGATTTCCGTCTTTAGCCAATCGCCAACATGGACGGTCAGAGACGGGTGCATCCTAAGCGCCATGATAGTCCTCCAAATCCAGATCGATCAATGCACCTTCGGCATTCACGCCAAAGGTCATTCGCCAGTTTCTCGTCACAGTCATCGACCAGCTTCCCTTCCGGTCACCGGTCAGTTCGTGCAAACCGAAATTGGGCGGCACCGACAGCTCTTCAAAGCTTTCCGCCGCATCAATGAACGCAAGCATCTTGCGAAGCCGAGTTGCATCGCCAACCAGCCCTTTCGCGTTGCCCGTTTCAAAGAAGCGCCGCAGGCCTTTGTGCCGGATGCTCTCGATTTCCATCCATTGCAAGTATCCAGGATCGGCCTTAATGTCAAGTGTCGCGCGACACTTGTCTGACCTGATCGCCGTAACCGCACCCATATTTCAGATGGCCATTCCGGCCTCTGGAGAAATGCCATGGGACATTCAGACCTTGACCCTGCCGTGCATGACAGGCGACCTTGGATTCCGGGAAGAACGTCGGTCCAAAGCGACCGTTGAAGCCCCGCGATATTTGGGCAATTCGGTTCTATCTGGACGAACACCGGCGACTGGGTGACCGCGCATTGTTCGATCTCGCCATCGACAGCAAGCTTCGTGGCTGCGACCTCGTCAAGCTCAGGATCGGCGACCTGGTGAGCGGCGGATCATTTCGTGATCGCGCGACTGTCATCCAGCAAAAGACGGGAAGACCCGTACAATTCGAGATCATGACCGAAGCGCGCAAAAGCCTCGAAGCATGGCTCAAACGACGTGGTGGCGTACTTTCCGACTTCGTGTTCCCGAGCCGGATCGACTACCTTGGCCACCTCAGCACACGGCAATACGCGCGGCTTGTCGACGAATGGGTCTCAACGGTCGGTCTCGACAAGCGGGAATACGGTACGCACTCGATGCGCAGAACAAAGGCCTCGATGATCTACAAAGCCACGGGCAACCTTCGTGCCGTGCAAATTCTGCTCGGCCATGCCAACATCGAGAACACTGTCAGATATCTGGGCGTAGATATCGACGATGCACTGACCTTGTCAGAGCGCACGGAAATCTAAGTGCCAGCCAGCCTTGGGCTTTGTCCAGGGCTGGCATGCACCCATGAACGAAGGGCGGTTTTCAACAAACAGTTGGACGGGGCGAACGTCCGAGATGTTGGCCGGTCAGCCCGGTGCTGACGTGCAAGGCTAAACGATCATTTGCGTCGCCTCGCGCGCTGCAGCATGAGTAGCCCCTAGATTTCTGAACGCCTTCTATCCTAATTTTGAGGACAGGAGACGACGATGGGGAAGCCCAATTTCAGCGATGAGTTCAAGCGTGATGCGCTGCTGGATGCCGCCCGTTTTGACGGTGCCGACCTGCGCGGTGCCGACCTTGGCGGCGTCCGGCTTGGAGATGCATCACAGCTCTGCGGTGCGACAATTTCAAGCGAGCAGGCAAGTCAGCTTCTGAGTGAGCTCGGGTTGAAAGTTCGCTGACGCTTCGGATTACCCCACTATCCAGGTCCGCGTTTGGGGCGCAAGCTGCCATCTAAGTATTCACCACTGATGCCTGCCAGCGTCAGCAATTGACACGGCCCGTCAGCCCCGGTTGTTCGAAGGGTCCTTTGGCTTGAGCAGTTGCGCCAGTTCGACCGGGAACGGGAAGACGATCGTGGAATTCTTGTCACTGGCGATGAAGTTGAGCGTGTTTAGATAGCGTAGCTGCATCGCCTCGGGGGCCTGGCCGAGGATTTCCGCCGCCTCGAAGAGCTTTTGCGCCGCCTGCTGTTCACCTTCCGCGTTTATCACCTTCGCACGCCGCTCGCGCTCCGCCTCAGCCTGCCGGCCGATCGCGCGGATCATTGTCTCGGTGATATCGACCTGCTTGATCTCGACGTTGGCAACCTTGATCCCCCAGGCGACCAGTTCGGTATCGAGGATGTCCTGTACGTCGTTGTTGAGCTTGTCGCGCTCGCTGAGCATCTCGTCTAGTTCATGCTTGCCCAGCACCGAGCGCAGCGTGGTCTGCGCGAGCTGGCTCGTCGCGACAAGGTAGTCCTCGACCTGAATGATCGCCTTCTCGGGGTCGATGATGCGGAAATAGATCACCGCGTTGACCCGCACCGACACGTTGTCGCGAGAGATCACGTCCTGCGGGGGCACGTCGAGTACCGTCGTGCGCAAGTCGGTGCGCACCATCTGCTGCACGAAGGGGACGAGAATGAACAGCCCCGGCCCCTTAACTCCGGTGAACCGGCCGAGCGTGAACACCACGCCGCGCTGGTACTCGCGCAGGATCTTGATCGCCGCCGACAGGAACACCAACACGACGACTGCGATTGGGACATAGAAAGCGAGGTCGGTCAGCATTCAATCCTCCTGCCCTTGCGGGTCATGTTCGACTTCAAGGGTGAGCCCGGAGAGCCCGGTCACCCGGATCGCTTCGCCTACTTCCAACGCGCCGCGGCCGGTCGCGGACCAGCGTTCGCCGTGCGCGAAGACATGGCCCCGACCCTCCTGCCAGTCCGCCACAGTACCACGGGCGCCGATCATTTCCTCCCTGCCGCTTACGACACGGCGCCGCCGCGCGCGCAGTGCGGTACGCACGACAACCAGGACGAACGCCGCGCTCGCGGCCGTGAAACCGGCAATCAGCGACAGCGATATGCGGAACGCGGGGCTGTCGGTATCGACCAGGATCGTCGCCCCGAGCGCGAAAGATACCGCCCCGCCTACGCCGAGAACGCCGTGCGAGAAGAAGAAGCTCTCAGCCACGAGCAGGCCGATCCCGAGCACGATTAGCGCGATCCCGGCGAAGTTCACCGGCAGCGCGGCGAGGCCATAGAGCCCGGCGACCAGACAGATCGCTCCGAGCGTGCCGGGGAGGAACGAGCCCGGGTTCCAGAACTCGAAGAACATCCCGTAAATGCCTGCCATCAACAGCAGGAAAGCGATGTTGGGATCGGTGATCGTCGCGAGCAGCTTTGTGCGCCACCCCTGCGGCACGCGCACGAGCGTGAGCCCGGCGCTGTGGATCGCGACGTTGTGCCCGCGCACCGAGACGACGCGCCCGTCCGCTTGATCCAGCAAGTCGCCCAGGTCGCGCGCCACGAAGTCGATGACGTGCTTTTGGAGCGCCTGGTTCGACGGAAGGCTGGCGGCGCTGTGAACTGCTTCCTGCGCCCATTCAGCGTTGCGGCCGCGCAATTGCGCCAGCGACAGGATGAAGGCGGCCGCGTCATTGGTTACCTTGCGCTCCTCGGTGCTGGGCTGCTTCGCTTGCTCGTCATCGCTACCGCCCGGAAGGCCGAGCCCGCCAATCTGGACCGGTGTCGCTGCGCCGACGTTGGTACCCGGCGCCATCGCCGCGACGTGGCTGGCGTAGAGGATATAGGTGCCCGCGCTCGCCGCCCGTGCTCCGCTCGGGGCCACATAGGTGACCACTGGGATTGGTGAGGCGAGGATTGCCTGGATGATCTCGCGCATCGAACTCGAGAGCCCGCCTGGGGTGTCAATCTCAACCACGACAAGTTGCGCGTTCCGTTGTACTGCCTTGTCTAGACCTCGCGTCGCGTATTCCGCGGTAGCCGGTCCGATTGCGCCGTCGAGTTGAAGCACGATCGCCTCGCCCTGAGCCTGCGCCATGCTCGATGTCGGGGCGACCAGAAGAGCCAACAGCGCGATGCTGGCCATCGCCCGCACAATCCAGCGCAGGTCTGACACAGGAAAACGGAAAGCTCTGACTTGCATGGTTTGCAATCCAGCCTGCTGAGGCAGTTTGTTGTCTCGAGGCCAGTGCTAGCCGCCGAAGACCAAACTTCCTTGAATTTATAACACGTCCCACGTGCATCGCGAAACCGCGCCCGACTCCCGTTTCTCGACACTCACCTGAAAGCTGCTTGTTTTCGGATTCGGCCGGTCGGTATCGAATGGCCGACGTGGGGCACGTGGTCGACATCGGGCCGCCGGCTGAACCAATGACAGGTTTCGCGAAACAGCTCAGGTCGATTGAATGACCAAAATGTTGGCGGCTCAGGATGGAAAGAGGATCGTACTGTAATTCTGGGCACCGTGCAGAATGTGGATGATGACCACTTTCTCCGCCTCGACCCGGAAGAAGATCAAATAATCCCCATGAACGCGCCGTCGCACGCCAGTCGCCTCATAGCGCGGCACGAGCGGGAATCGCTCCGGCATATCGGCCAAGCCCAAGCATTTTGAGCGCAACTCATGTAAGAAGCTCAACGCCCGCTCCGGCTTGTCGCGTGCGATATAGTCGCCAATCGTCTCAAGATCATATTCGGCCTCAGCCGACAGATGGACGATCATTCGTCGCCCGCACTCATGGCGCGATATTTCGCCTCAAGGCGATCAAACACCTCCTCGGCCGACGTTGTGCGCTCTGCATCCGCGTCTGCAAGGCCCCGCGCGATCGATGCATCCAGCGCGGCCAGGCGGGTTTCCCTATCGTGGATCAACCGCACGCCTTCGCGTAGAACCTCGCTCTTCGAGTTGTAGCGTCCCGTCGCGACGAGTTTGGTGACGAAATTCTCAAGCTGCTGTCCGAGATCCGCACTAATCATATCGAGCCTCCTTTCGGTAGGACATAGCATGTTATCAACAGTTGATAAAGCATGGCGGTGCCATGGATCAGATCGCCGACGACACCTTCGTAAGCCGGGGAATCCGACGCACGGGATCCGGTATCCTGCGCATGGCCATTCCGGCCGCGGGAGAAGCGCCATGGGATACTCAGACCTGGACCCTGCGGTGCATGAACGGCGCCCTTGGAATGCAGGCCAGAACGTCGGCCCCAAGTCTCCGCTCAAACCGCGCGACATCTGGGCCATCCGGTTCTACCTCGACGAACACAGGCGGCTGCGAGACCGGGTGCTGTTCGATCTGGCAATCGACAGTAAGCTGCGCGGCTGCGATCTTGTGAAGATCAGGATCGGCGATGTCACCTGTGGGGGGACCATCCGCAACCGCTCGACGGTTATCCAGCAGAAGACCAGCCGACCAGTGCAGTTCGAGATCATGACCGAAGCCCGAAGGAGCCTGACGGCGTGGCTGGAACGCCGTCACGGTGCCGCTCACGATTTCCTATTTCCCAGTCGGGTCGATTACCTCGGACACTTGCGCACGCGGCAGTATGCGCGCCTTGTCGATGAGTGGGTTTCGACAGTTGGGCTGGACATACGGGAGTACGGCACCCACTCGCTGCGTCGTACGAAAGTATCGCTCGCTTACAAGGCGACTGGAAATCTGCGAGCAGTGCAGATCCTACTCGGCCACACCAACATCGAGAACATGGTTCGCTATCTCGGCGTCGACATCGACGATGCCCTGACGCTCTCAGAACGTACCGATATTTGATCTGCCATCGGCTTCCCGATTCTGCCGGGAAGCTGACGGAGCCACATGAACCAAAGACAGGTATCGAAATCCGCGGATTGGCTCGGAACGGCAGCGATGTCTTCGGGTGTGGACACCGCGTCGGTGTCTTCCGGAACCGGCGGTTCCGACCAAATTGCGCCATTCAGCCGCAGCGGTGTGAACGGCGAGTTGTGCCGAAACCTGCCGTTCTCCCAACGTAGAACCCGTGGGGTAGGAACATGCCCCAAGGCCATCATTCTGAAGAAGGCTGTGATCGTTGCTCAGCAGCCATTCCACAATCGTAAGTTTCTACCAGAGAAACGAACGAGTGAAGGGCAATAGCTTCAAGCGTCGACATGATCGGCTCGAATGGTTTCTCGTAGCCGCCAAAAGGCGTCAGTCCTTCCATCGACGCAGAGATGAACAGAGCGATTGCCTTGCGGTCCTCAAAAGACAGATCTGGTCGCATCTCGCCTATTATTTCCGCCAGCGGCGCGCGGGCGCGTTCGTACAATTCCTGCACACGGCCCAGCACGAAACTATCGTGATTGGACAGCGCCCAAAGTTCTGGAAAAAGGTGCGTCGTTTTCTTGCTGCGAATATCCTCCAGGATTAACCGGCAGATGCGCTGCAGCCGTTCGGCGGGCGGCCCCGGCAAATGGATGATTTGCTCAAACTCCACCTCATAGCCACGGATTACCGCTTCCAACAGTTCGCGGACCAGATCATCGCGGCTGCGATAATGATAGGTCAGGTTGCCGAACTTGATGCCGCAGTCGGTCGCGACTCGGCGCATGCTCATCGCGCGATAACCCTCACCAATCAGGATATTGAGGGCGGTATGGAGGATAAGCTCGCGCGTCTCGTGCCCCTTGGAATAGCCGCCATCCCGTTCCGTCATGATCAGGGCCGCCGCCTGGCCTTCCGCCTCATCCATCTGAATATCCGTTATTTCCCGTTCAATCAGGTGAACTATAAAGGTTCGTATAAATATGTCGAATGACAAATTTAGGTCACTTGACAGAATTGTTGCCGTTTATTCATAATCATCCTCAGGCGGACGGGATCCGCAGCGGGAGATTACAAACATGCGGTCCATTGGTCTGAGCTTGCTGCTTGGCGCGGCAATGCCCTTGTCAGCATCTGCCGACACCACAAAATTTCCTGCGCCTTTGCCCGAAGAAACACTGCCCAGTGTCACGGAACTGCCTGTTAATTGGCCGAAAAGCTGGGTCTTGATCCATGATCTCAACTTCGCCTCTATCCTCGACGGCAAGCTGGCGCTGGTCGATACTCGCTCGGCGGACCGGCCACTTAAGGGGCTGGTACGCGCGGCCCAATTCGCCAATGAACTGGTAGCGCAGGATCGCGGCGAGATTTACACCGCAGAAACATTCTACAGCCGTCTCACGCGCGGGGAGCGAACCGACGCCATAACCATATGGGATATGAAAACGCTTCAACCCAAGGGTGAGATCGTCCTGCCCGGTGGCAAGCGCCAGTTGTCCGTTACCTATCCCAACGTTTTCCAGTTCACCAATGGCGGCAAATGGGCGCTGGTCGCCAATTTCACCCCGGCCCAGTCGATCACCGTCGTCGATCTGGAAGGGCGCAAGGTGCTGGGGGAGATTGATCTGCCCGGCTGCACTCAAATCTATCCCAGCGGCCAGCGCGGCTTCAGCAGCCTGTGCGCCGACGGATCGATCTTTAGCGTGACGCTGGACGAAAAGGGGCAGGCGGCCTCCTCCAGCAGCGTCGCCAGGGTGCAGGATATTGACCGGCAGCCGCTGTTCGGCACACCCGCCATGGTCGGCCGCACCGCCTGGTTCGTCAGCTATTATGGCGTGGTCCAGGGCATCGACTTGGCCGGACCAGTTGCCAGGCCGCTTCCGGGCGCCTTCAGCGTCGGCAAGGCGGAGGGCGGCGCCCCGCAATGGCGGCCGGGCGGCTGGCAGGTCATCGCGTCGGACGCCAAGGGTCTGCTCTATGTACTGATGAGCCCCAACGGCAAGGAAGGCAGCCACAAGGATGGTGGCACCGAAGTCTGGGTCATCGATCCGCTCAAGAAGATGCGCCTCTCCCGTATCGCGCTCAAGGGGCAGGGGCTGGCCATCGCGGTGACGCGTGAGGATGCGCCGCAACTGATCGTGGCGCGGGCGGACGGCGTGATCGATGTGCATGACGCCGCAACCGGTGCTTTCGTGCGGACCCTGGGCGCAAGGGTTGCGGCCAATCCCATCGTCATCACGGTGCCATGATGGCTGCGCTTTCCCTTTTCCTCGCCATGCTGCTGGGCGTGTCGGCGCTGCACAAGGCGATTGATCGCAAGCGCCTCGGGACGGCGGCGGCGCGGCTTATGGGGGCCACAGCACCGGCTGGACCGCTGCTGCTGATCGCGGGGGGCGTTGCGGAAACGACCGCTTCCCTGTGTCTGCTGATCGGGCCACTGCGGTCGGTCGGCGCCATCATCGCACTGCTGCTCTGGGCACTCTACGCCCTGCTGCTGCTGCGCCGCCGGGGCCAGTCGCTTGATTGCGGTTGCGACCTCGTGGCCCGGGAGCAGCCGGTCGGCTGGGTCCAGATCGCCCGCCCGGCGCTGCTCGCCGGTCTCGCAGCCCTTGTGATCCTGTTGCCCCAGCCCCCCTTCACGCTCGATGCGCCCTTCGCCGCCGCCGGCTTCCTGGCGCTTTGGTTCGGTGCGGCCGAGCTTTTTGCCATTCCCCAGCCTGTTTGGAGGAAGAACTGATGTTAACATCCCAGATATTGCTTTGGGCCGCGGTGATTGCCCAAGCGCTGCTGATTGCGGCACTCGCCCGACAGGTCGGCATCCTGCACGAACGGATCGCTCCCGCAGGCGCGCTCACCCTGCATCAGGGCGTGAAGATCGGTGAGACGGCCACGCCGATGGACCTCATCACCATCGACGACGCAAAATTGCGCGTCGGCGGCAAACGCGATGGGCGCAGCCAGTTGCTCTTTTTCGCATCACCCGACTGCCCGGTCTGCAAGTCGCTGCTGCCGGTGGTGCGCTCCGCCGCGCGCGCCGAGGCAGGCTGGATCGATGTGGTGATCGCGGGGGATGGCGCTAAACCCGCCTATCACGCCATGGCGTCCGACCATGGGCTGGTCGGCCTGCCGATCATTCTTTCCGAAGCCCTGGGCCGTGCCTTCGGCGTCGCGAAGCTGCCTTATGCCGTGCTGCTGGATGAAAATGGCAAGGTCGCCTCGCTCGGCCTCATCAACAGCCGTGAGCATCTGGAAAGCCTGTTCGAGGCAAAGGAACGCGGCGTCGCGTCGATCCAGGACTTCCTCGCCCGCCGGAAGGAGGCCTGAACCATGGACGGTTTCGACAAGCTCACCGAACGGATGGCCCGGACCGTTGCGCGCGGCACGTCCCGCCGCTCCTTGCTGGCCTGGCTTGGGGCAGGGATGACCGGCACGGCCATGTTGCCCGCCTTGCCGGTGGCGCGCGCTGCCACCCACCCCGGTGCCGCCCGGCCTGAAATAACCTCCGGCACGCCGCAGGATCCCGGCAATCCGGCGAGTTGCGATTATTGGCGCTATTGCGCGATCGACGGCTTCCTTTGTTCCTGTTGCGGCGGCACGGTCAACACCTGCCCGCCGGGCACGGAAATGTC
>Ga0105251_10002743_pt1 | contig 13485 bp, 11 predicted proteins | sample KBSS64metaG_FD_80424 | JGI IMG/M metagenome (GOLD analysis project Ga0105251, IMG submission 80424) | Switchgrass rhizosphere microbial communities from Kellogg Biological Station, Michigan, USA - KBS S6-4 metaG | ecosystem: Host-associated > Plants > Roots > Rhizosphere > Soil | place...
AGCCTCGTTGCTTTCGCGGCGATCGTCAGCGTTTGTGCTTCGCGCAGCGAGCCGCCTTTGCCGACGATCCAGAGCGGCGCGATCGTTCGACCCGTCGTAGCAGTCGTCGATTCCTTGCCTCCCGTGGAAGCGGTTCTCCCGGCTGTCGCGCCGCCCGAACCCGGCCCCGAAAATGGTTCCGAAGCGGCGCAAGAGGCATTCGATCTCGGCATCGAACGGCTGCGCAGCGCGACGTGGTGGGAAGCGAACCGCAAGCTGCGGCCTCAGCTTGCGCAGGTCGGCGACCTGATGTTCATCGCAAAGTTGCCCGAAGGCGAAATGGGACAGTCCGCCGAAGGCGCATCGCGCGTGCAGCGTCTGCGCCACGCGATGCGCGCGCATCAACAACGCAAGCCCGCAGGCTGGAACCGGCTGGTGACGCAGGTGCGCGACGCGCGCGCGAACGCGGGTGACTACCCTGCGCTGATGTTAGCCAACGCCTTGATCAATGAAATCCGCTATCGCGACGGCACCGACGGCAGCTACTACCCGCCCGCGCGCTTCTTCGCCGAGAGCGGCGTCTGCAAGGACTTTGCGGTCGCCAAGTACCTGCTGCTGCGTGAAGCGGGCTTCGACGCGTCGCAGTTGCGCCTCGTCTCTCTCGCGCCGCGCTACAACAATACGCCCGACGACTGGCACGTGATGCTCGTCGTACAGGCCGATGGCATGGCTGCACCGGTCGCACTGGACTCGCCGGCGCCTTTCGTGCGCAAGGGCAACGGCGATCCGTCCGACGCAGCGCCCGCCGATACGGTCGCCGCCGCTGAAAACGCCAGCAAGTCTGATCCGCAGGCCGGCCCGTCTGCGCGGTTAGCGGCGATCCTCGCCGGCCGCAAGACCGCCGACGCAGTGCTGCGCGCGCCCGTGGGGCCCGTGGTGGCGACACTCGACGCGTCCGGGCAGGCGGAGCGCCCGCTTGCCGTCGTCTTCAACGAACGAGGGAGCCTGTCATTCGAGCGCGAAGCGCCTGTGCGCATGCACCGGTCGACCGCCTCCAGGCGGCGCGGCGCCCGGTCGATCGTCGCGGACGACGCAGGCCGATCGTGGAGCGTAGATTCTTCGGGCGTATTTCCGAAGTGGCAATTGACGCATGCGGCCGGCGCTGCGCCTTTGGCGGACGCGCTTGAACCGGATCTGGGCCGGATCGACGTGCGCATCAGCACGGCCGGTTAGCGAGCTCACATCATTCCGGTTACACGTCTACCCCGCGCGGTGATGCGCGCTTCACGCGCGCCCGCTCCTGGCGAGTAGCGAGGCCTTCGATCCGACAGAAAACGGCAGACTGACGACTGCGTGAAAAGTATCATTACGCAGCGCAGGGACGCTTTTCGCCAACACTGCCGAGGAGATCGCATGACAATTCATCACTTCTCCGAGTTCTCATGGGACGAGCAGGAAGACGTCAAAGCCGTGCTTGCCAGCAAAGGCCTCGACCCGCGCGATTTCGAGATCACGGACAACGACGACGTTTCTGCGGGCGCCCGGAACGGAATGACCCGGCAAGTCTCAGTAGTGCGGCTCACTAACGGCAAGCGGGCGATCTACGACACGGATCACTTCGCCACCTGGCTCACCGATTTCGCCGAGGCTCTGGAGGCGGGCGAGTTCGACGACTGAGCGGCCCTTGCACGGCGCAGTCTCCCGCTACCGTTGCGAGGTAGCCGTGCATATCGCATCGTCGATGGTCCGCGGCATCCGCCAGTCGAGGCTCGAGTTGCCCGGCCACAGCGACGAGCCCTGATGCTGGTCGCGACCGCGCCGCCTCAGCGTGCGTGACTCTCGACAGCACAACCCCGAAGTCGAGCGGACGCTGCATGATCTGCGCGTGGTGTCGTGAATCTTCCGGCTAACGCGTCGGCGAAAAAACATTCGCTGCGCATTGCGGCCGTTCCCGATCAAGTGTGGAGCGGGAACGCTACGAAATCGAAACATACCGTGGCGGGCTGCATGTCGAAATCGACGAACCCGACTGCGCTTCTCATTGCAACGCTGTAGGCGGCAACGGCCTGCGCTCAAATCCACCAACCGACCTGAACGCGGGTATACGCCCATATGATCCCGCCACTCCACCATTTACTGTATCGATACACTAAATCGATACAGTCGCGCACTCCCGTCGTGTCGCGCTGAACATTTCGCCCGCGCCCAAAGCGGCACCCAGGAGACAACACCATGCAATCCGATTCCCGCATTTCCCGGCGACGTTTCCTCCAGACGGCGTCCGCGACGACGCTCGCGGCAGCAAGCGTGGGCTTTCCCGCGATCGTGCGCGCCCAGCCCGCCGCCACGCTGCGGTTGTCGTCCTCGATGCCGCCGAACGAAAACGCCGCGCACTACGTCTGGTATCAGAACCTCGCGGCGAACCTGAAGGCGAGTGTCGGCGATCAGATTCGCATCGACTATTTCCCGAACAATCAGCTCGGCAAGGAAAGCGACGTCGTCCAGCAGGTGAAGGTCGGCGCGGTCGACATGATGGTTACCGGCTCCTCGATCTGGGCGACCGTGCTGCCGGAACTCGGCATGCTCGATCTCGGCTACGTGTTCGATAACTTCGATCACGTCGGCCGCGCAATGGACGGCACCGTCGGCAAGTCGTTCGACACGCTGCTGCAACAGCGCGCGGGCTGCTCGGTCGTGACGTGGGGCTATTCCTTCGGCGCGCGCAACGTGTTCACCAAGAAGCCCACGCAATCGCTCGCCGATATCAAGGGCGTCAAGCTGCGCGTGCTGCCCACGCCCGCCTTCATGGAAACCTTCAAGCTGATGGGCGCGGTGCCGACGCCGATTCCCATCGGCGAGCTGTATATGGCGGCGCAGACGGGCGTTGTCGATGGTTTCGAACACGATTGCGCGACCGTGCTCGCGAGCAAGTACGACGAAGTCGTCAAGTCGTGCTGGCAGACGCAGCACGTTTTCAGCCCGCTCGTCGTCGTGATGGGCCGCCGCGCGCTCGCCAAGATTCCCGAGAATCTGCGGCCCGCCTTCCAGAAAGCGGCGCAGGACGCGACCGCGAAGCAGCGCGTCGCCGCCATTCAGACCGCCGCCAGCGCCGAGCAGGAACTGAAAAAGAAGGGCATGACCTTCTATCCCATGTCGAAGGCCGATCGCGATACCACACGCGCCGAGATGCAGTCGCACTTGTACGCGAGCTTCTCGAAGCAATACCCGGCGACCGCGCCGCTTTTCACCGCCATCGCCGCCGCGCGCGGTTGATCGAGCCAACGACGCTGACGAGGCCGACACCATGACCACTTTCTCCGCGACGCCCGGACCGGAGGCGCAACTCGCCGCGCCCGGTTTCGGCCATGAGACCGTGCTCGCGCGCGGCCTCGTGCGCCTCATGCACTGGATCGAATGCTTCTGCGCAGCCGTGCTCGCGGCGGATGTGATCGTGGTGTTCCTCTCCGTGATCTATCGCTACTTTCTGCACGATCCGTTCGACTGGGCGGAGGAAGTCGCCGGCGCGCTGATGATCGTGCTGGTGTTCTTCGGCGCGGCCACCGTGCTCGGACGCAGCCAGCATGTCGGCGTCGATCTGTTTCGCGGCATGTTGCCCCGGCGCTGGCAAAGCGCGCTCGTGCATGTCGGGCATTGGGTGATCGCGGGTGTCGCGGGCAATCTGTGCATGTCGTCCTGCCTGCTGCTGGTCGATTCTTACGGCCAGATGACGCCGAGCGGCCTGCCCGCCTGGATCAACGTGTATCCACTCGTGATCGGCAGCGTGTTCATGACGGTGTTCGCGCTCGCCAACGCGCTGAACGGCGCGCGCAAGACCGTGCTCGGCACGCTGCTCGGCTGCATGCTGGTCGCGGCCGCCGTGTTCGCGTGGAACGCCTTCGTGCCGGGTCACGCGCTCAAGCCGGGCTTTCTGCTGATGGCCGGTTTCATCGGCGGACTCGTGCTCGGCGTGCCGATCGGCTTCGTGCTCGCGTTCTCCGCGCTCCTGTACTTCCTCGCCGAACCGTCCCTGCCGATGCTCGTCTACTCGCAGCAAGTGATGGCCGGCACCGACCACTTCGTGCTGCTCGCCATTCCCTTCTTCGTGCTGGCCGGCTTGCTGATGGAAACCAACGGCATGTCGTCGCGCCTGATCGAGCTCTTGCTGCGCATGTTCGGGCGCGTGCGCGGCGGACTCGGCCTCATCACGATCATGGCGACTGCATTCTTCTCCGGCGTGTCGGGCTCGAAGCTCGCGGATATCGCGGCGGTCGGCGGCGTCGTGATGCCCGCCGTGCGTCAGAGCAAGGAAGATCCGAACGAAGCGGCGGCCCTGCTCGCCTGCAGCGCCGTGATGGCGGAAACCATTCCGCCATGCGTGAACATGATCATCATGGGCTTCGTCGCGAATATTTCGATCGCGGGGCTGTTTCTCGCGGGCGTCGTGCCTGCGGCGGTGCTGGCGGTGGCGCTCGCTATCGTCGCGGTGATCTTCGGGCGCCGCATCAATCTCGCCGATGCGCTCACCAACCCGCGCGCATGGCTGCCGCTTGCCGGCGGCGCGCTCGTCGCGCTCGTGATGATCACGATGATCGGCAAGGGCGTGACCTCGGGTATCGCGACTTCGACGGAAGTGTCCGCGTTCGCCGTGGTGTATGCACTCATCGTCGGCTGGCTGGCGTTTCGCGAGCTCACGCCGAAGTCGGTCGCACGCGTGTTCGTGCGCTCGGCGTCGATGGCGAGCAGCATTCTGTTCATCGTGGCGGCGGCGTCGAGCGTGTCGTTCGCGCTGACCGTCGAGCAGATTCCCGCGCTCGTATCCGATTCGATGATCGCGTTCGCGCATCAATACGGCCCGACCACGTTCCTGCTGCTGTCCGTGCTGATCATGATCGTGTTCGGCGCGGTGCTGGAAGGCGCGCCCGCGCTCATCATCTTCGGGCCGCTGCTCACACCGATCGCGACGCAGCTCGGCATCAACCCGCTGCATTTCGGCACGGTGATCGTCGTCGCGATGGGCCTCGGTCTCTTCGCGCCGCCGGTCGGGCTCGGGCTCTTCGCGACCTGCGCCATCACCGGCACGGAAATGAAAGCCGTGGCGCGTCCTATGCTCAAATACCTGCTGGTGCTTTTCGTCGCACTGGTGGTGCTGATTCTGGTGCCGTCGTTCTCGTTGTGGTTGCCGACCCGGCTCGGCCTGTAGCCGGCAGATGTAAAAGCTTATGAGCACCATTCAGGATGTCGCCCGCGAGGCCCGCGTTTCCGTGAGCACGGTATCGAACGTGCTGAACGGCCGCACCGACCAGATGCGCCAGGAAACGCTCGCACGCGTGCAGGCCGCGATGAACGCGCTGCAATATCGTCCGAGCACGCTCGCGCGGCAGCTCAAGACGGGGCAGACGCCGCTGATCGGATTGCTGGTGCCGTCGATCGCCAATCCCATGTACGGCTATATCGCGCGCGAGGTCGAAACCTACGCACAGGAGCGATACGGCTATCGGGTGATGATCGGCAATACGTATCGCGATCCGGCGAAGGAAGCATCGTTCTTCGAGGATCTGCTCTCGCAGGGCGTGCGGCGCGTGATCGTGATTTCGTCGCTGGCGAACGAGCGGCATCTGGAAACCGCCGTCGAGCGCGGCATGGTCGTCGTGAGCTACGACCGTCGCGCGACCGAAGGCGAGACGACGCGCGTCGAGCACGTCACGCCGGACAACTTCGAAGCCGCGCGAATCGCGACGCGGCATCTGATCGCGCACGGCCACACGCGGCTCGCCTTCGCCACGCTGACCGGCGTGACGATGAGCCGCCGCGACAAGATCGACGGCTTTTTATCGGCGGCGACCGATGCGGGTCTCGCGAAGACGGCGCATGTCCTCGACAGCGGCCCGGTGAACGAATACGGCGATTCGATGATCGCCGAAAACGGCCGCGCGCTCGCGCGTCTGCTCGCGCAGGACGGCGCGCGTCCGACCGGCATCGTCGCCGTCAACGATCTGATGGCGCTCGGTCTCATGGCGGGCTTGCGCGAATGCGGTCTGCGCGTGCCGGAAGACGTGTCGATTGTCGGCATGGACGGACATTTTCTCGCGGCGATTTCCAACCCCGCGCTCACGACCGTGCAGCTTCCGGTGCCGGCGATGGCCGCCGCGATGGTCGAGCGCGCGATGCGTCCGCACGACGAACCCATGCCCGCATCGGAGCAGGCGCTTTTCACGGACATTACGCTCGTGGAGCGCGAATCCGTCGCCCGGCCCGCGAAATAAATCAGGACGTAGACATGAACAAGGTATTCGTGAGTCATCCCCGGCACATGCTGGAACATTACTTCGGCGCGCGCGCATCGGCTGCGCTCGCGACCTTCGCCGACGTTGCGTATAACGAGGAAGACCGCGAACTGACGACAGCCGAACTCGCGGCTGCCGCGCGCGATGCCGATGTCATCATCGCGTACCGCCAGACGCCCGCGCCGCGCGCATTGTTCGAGGCACTGCCGAAGCTCGCCGCCTTCGTGCGCTGCGCGGTGGATATCCGCACGGTGGATGTCGATGCCGCGAGCGAACTCGGCGTGCTCGTCACGCAGGCAAGCGCGGGCTTCGTGCCCTCGGTATCGGAATGGGTGATCGGCGCGATGCTCGATCTCGCGCGCGGCACGACCGCGTATGCGCAGGCCTATCACCGCCATGAAGCGCCCGCGCCGAAGATGGGCCGCGAGCTTCGCGGCAGCACCGTCGGGGTGATCGGCTACGGACAGATTTCGCGCTATCTCTGCGACCTCGCGCTGGCGTTCGGCATGCGCGTCATCGTGTCCGATCCTTACGCCACGATCGACGATGCGCGCCTCCATCAAGTCGGCTTCGATGAATTGCTCGCGCAGTCGGACTTCGTCGTGTGTCTCGCGCCCGCCAATGCGCAGACCGCGAACCTCATGAACGCGCAAGCCTTCGCCGCGATGAAGCGCGGCGCGTACTTCATCAACGCCGCGCGCGGCGAACTCGTCGACGATGCCGCGTTGCTCGCCGCGCTGGCGTGCGATCACCTCGCCGGATGCGCGCTCGATGTCGGCCGCGCTGCGGACCAGATGCCCGCGGCGGCGCTCGCGGCGCATCCGCGTGTGATCGCGGCGCCGCATGTCGGCGGGCTGACGCCGGGCGCCATCGAGCATCAGTCGATGGAAACGGTCGCGCAGACGCAGGCGCTGTTCGAGGGCCGCATGCCCGTGGGCGCGGTGAATGCGGCGCATGCGTTCCGCCTCGCGGGCTTCGACATGCAGGCGGTCGCGCGATGAACATCGAAGGCGCTTGCGACTGCCACATTCACGTCTACGAGGAAGGTTATCCGCTCGCCGCGAGCGCGACGTTCACGCCGCCGCCCGCGCCCGTGTCGGCGTATCGCGACGTGCAGCGCGGGCTGGGCTTTTCGCGCGCGATCGTCGTGCAGCCGACGGGCTATGGCTTCGACAACCGCTGCACGCTCGCGGCCATCGGGCAGCTCGGTGCCGGCGCGCGCGGCATCGCGGTCGTCGCACCCGATATCGGCGATGACGAACTGCAGCGCCTGCACGATGCGGGCATTCGCGGCGTGCGGTTCATGATGCTGCCCGGCGGCGTGCTGCCATGGGACGCGCTTGCGGACATGTCGGCGCGTATCGAACCGCTTGGATGGAACATCGATCTTCAACTCGACGGGCACGCCCTGCCGCAACACGAAGCGATGCTGGCGCGCCTGCCCTCGAAGCTCGTCATCGATCATCTCGGCAAGTTTCTCGCGCCGGTGACGCCGCAAAGCGAAGGGTTCGCGTCGCTGTGCCGTCTGCTCGACGGCCCGCGATGCTGGATCAAACTGTCCGCGCCGTATGAGAGTTCGCGCACCGGCGCGCCTGGCTTCGATGACGTTTCGTGGCTCGTGCGCACGCTGTCGGCGCGTTTTCCCGAGCGCGGCGTGTGGGCGTCGAACTGGCCGCATCCCAATGTGAAACCCCTGCCAAACGACGCGCGCATGCTCGACTGGACGATGCGGCTCGTGCAAAGCGACGAGATTCGCCGCAAGATACTGGTCGATAATCCGGCCGAGTTGTACGGGTTCCAGGCAGGCTTATTCTGATGCGTGTCCCGCAAACAGCAGGTCGCTCACAGATACTCCACGTTCCCGTCGACGCTGATCGCCTGTCCAGTGATGTTGCGTGCAGCGGGCGAAGCAAGAAAAAGAGCCGTCGCGGATATGTCCTGCATCGTTACCATGCGACGTAACGAGATCTTCCTCAGGTAGTCATCCCGCATCGCGTCGACCGTTACGCCCAGTGACTCCGCCCGCGCAGCGATCACGCGATCCATCCGTTCTCCCTGCACAACGCCAGGCAGAATGGCGTTGACTCGAATGTTCGCAGGCCCCAATTCGATAGCCAGCGATTTGGTGAGTCCGACGAGCGCCCACTTCGTCGCCGCATAGGGCGTGCGAAACGCGTAGCCGAGCCGCCCCGCGACAGACGACATCGTGATGATGCTCGCACTCCGCGAGGTGTCCTTCATGAGCGGCACCGCCTTGCGCAGGAAGTTGAACTGTCCGTTCAAATTGGTCGTGACGGTCCGCTCCCACTGCTCTTCGTCGATATCTTCTATAGCCCCTGTCGGACCGGCAATCCCGGCGTTGTTGATCAGCAGATCGAGTCCGCCCAGGGCGCGCCCGGTTTCTGCGACGACCTGATCGACCTGGTCCGAGTCGCTGACGTCCGCCACGCAGCCACGTAACGACGAATTCGTTGCCGCAAATGCATCGACGGCCACAGCATCGACATCGCAGATGACGACCTTCGCGCCGGCCTCGACAAACGCCTGAGCCATTGCAGCACCGATGCCAGAGGCCGCGCCGGTGATCAAGACCCGCAAACCAGGCTGGGGCTTCAACAATTCGAAAGTATTCATGTCAACAAGATTCGATTTCGATACCACGGCGGTCAAAGCGTCATGCCGCCCGACACTTCGATCACTGCGCCATTGATATAGCTCGCCTCGTCGCTCGCCAGAAACGCGTAGACGTTCGCGACCTCCTCTGGCGCACCTAGGCGGCCCAGCGGCACCTGTTCACGCATCTTGTGCAGAACGTCTTCGGGGATCGTCGAAAGAATCGACGTATCGATGAATCCGGGGGCCACGGCGTTGACGCGAATGCCCTTCGGGCCGAGCTCCCGGCTCCATGTCTTCGTGAAGCCGATCACACCGAATTTGGACGCGGCGTAGTTGGTTTGCCCAAAGTTGCCATAGATGCCAACGACCGAACTCGCATTCAGAATGACACCCGAGCCTCGCGCGATCATCCCCTCTGCGACGGCCTGGCTTGCATGAAAGACGGCCCGCAGATTTACGTCGATCACCGCATCGAACTGATCGAGGGTCATCTTCTGCAGACGAGCGTCGCGCGTAATGCCTGCATTATTCACAAGCACGTCGATTCGACCGAAGCGCCTGATCACGCTCGCGACCACCTCGTCGACGGCGAGCCGATCCGTCATGTCGATGCAGTATTCCGCCGTCTCCGCACCCGCTTTCCGGCAAGCCTGCGTCACTTGCCTGAGCGCTGACTCATTGACATCGCACACGACAACCGCCGCACCTTCCTGCGCGAACTTGCGAGCGGTCGCTGCGCCGATTCCCTGCCCCGCGCCCGTAATGAGCGCGACTTTCCCTTGTAGTCTCATTTTTTTCCTTGCGGGTCGATCGTTCAAGAATGCATTTCGGCAGCACTGCCCTTTCCAAGCGGGTGCGACGTTTCGGTCTCGCGGCGAATCGCCTTTGCGAACACCGGCACGAGCAGCAGACCGAGCAACGACGCCACGAGAATGATGTAGAAGCCGGAATCGCTACGTCCCGTCACGGTTTCAGCCAATCCGAACAGGTAGGGTCCAACGAACCCGCCGATAAGCCCGATCGTGTTGATGAACGCAAGCCCTGCCGCTGCCTGAATGCCGTGAAGGCGCTTCATCGCGATGGCCCAGTACGATGGCAACACGCCTCCGGCAAAGAAAGCCGTGACCGCAAGGAGCACCATGCGTGCCGCAGGATTCGATGTGGCGATGAACGCGCACGCACCGGCAATGAGCCCCACCGTGAGCATGCCCAGGTAAGCGCAGTCATTGCCGTAACGCCGATGAATCCGCGGAAGAATGAGCACGCCCAACAGGAAACCGAGGCCGACGCTCGCGGCAAGCACGCCCACGAGAAACGGCGACTTGACGTGCATCTGCTGAATCATCGAGGGCGCAAAAAAGTAGAGCCCGACGAACGCCACCTGGTTCAGAAAGTAGATCAGGCCCATCAGGACAGTCGTGGGACGCTTCAACGCCGCCATCCAGTCGGAAGACGTGAGCTCCGGATGCCCTTGCGCGTCAGCGGCCGCGCGTGATTCCAGCGCCTGCGCTTCCTCGGCGGACAGCCAGCGGGCGTCGCGCGGACGCTCCGGCATCTTGAAGAAAAGCAGAATGCCGACCAGAACGCTGGGAATGCCCTCGATCATGAACATCCACTGCCAGCCATGAAGGCCGCCGAGCCCATTCATTTGCATCAGGGCTCCGCCGAGCGGACTGCCGAGCATCAACGCAAGCGCCGGCGCGATATAGATCCAGCCCACGACGACAGGCTTGTCGTTCGGTGCGAACCACAGCGTGACCATGTACATGAGCGCAGGGAAAAGCCCCGCTTCAGCGATGCCCAGCAACACACGCAGTACGTAGAACGACCACTCGCCTTGCACGAACATCATCGCGGTGGAGAGAATGCCCCACGTCACCGCGATTCTCGCGATCCATCGCCGCGGCCCGATTCTGTGCGCAGCAAGATTGCTGGGCACTTCGAGCAAGGCATAGCCGATGAAGAAGATGCCCGAACCCAATCCATACGCGGCGGCACTGATGCCGACATCGACTGCCAGTTGCGCTTTCGCCAACGCGACGTTCGTGCGATCCAGAAACGACATGAAGTAGATCGCGCACATGAGTGGAATGAGTCGCCGCATCGCTTTCCGGGTCGCGGTGTGATGCAGCTTATCGAGGTTGTCGATGATGTTCATTGTGTCTCCGGGATGGGTCTGCGCCCTGTCTACGAATATCGAAAGTCTTACGGTGTAACCTTGTCGCGCCCCTTCAATCCCAGCATGGCGCGCGCATCGTCCGGCGTCGCTATTTCAAACGACAGTTCTTCGAGGATTCGACGGATCTTGCGCACTTGCTGCGCGTTCGACTCGGCCTTCACGCCCTTCGCGATGTACACGCTGTCTTCCAGCCCGACGCGGACGTTGCCGCCGAGAATCGCGCTCATCGTGACCAGCGGCATCTGATGACGGCCTGCGCCCAGCACGGAGAAGTGATAGTTCTCGCGTCCGAACAGGCGGTCGGCCGTTGCGCGCATCACGGTCATGTTCTCCGGATCCGCGCCCATGCCGCCCAGGATGCCGAACACCGACTGAATGAAAAACGGCGGCTTGATCAGGCCTTGATCGACGAAATGCGCGAGATTGTAGAGATGCCCGAGGTCGTAGCATTCGAACTCGAAGCGCGTGCCTCGACCTCCGAGCTCGAGAAGGATGCGCTTGATGTCTTTGAAGGTGTTGCGGAAGATCATGTCTTCCATGCCCTCGACATAGCCCTTTTCCCACTCATAGCGCCAGGACGATACCTTGCTTGCAAGCGGATGGATCGAGAAGTTCATCGACCCCATGTTGAGTGAACACATCTCGGGCGCCGCTTGCAGCGGATAAGCGAGCCGCTCCTCCAGGGTCATGCGCGTGCTGCCGCCTGTCGTGATGTTGATGACCGCGTCCGTTGCCTCTGCGATGGCGGGGACGAATTCGCGAAAGACGTCGGGGCTGGGCGTGGGACGCCCGTCTTTGGGGTCGCGCGCGTGGAGATGAATGATCGCCGCTCCGGCTCGAGCGGCGTCGATCGCCTGGTCGCGGATTTGCGCGGGCGTGATCGGCAGATGCTCCGACATTGTCGGGACGTGAGTGGCGCCGGTGACTGCGCACGAAATGATGACCTTGCGGCCTGTATCGCTCATCGGGAAAGTCCTCGTCTCCGTTTGCATTCGGCGCCTTCTCGCACGTCAGTGGCGCCTTGTGACTCAAATCTTATTGAGGTAGTATCTTCGAGAAAAGGTCTTTTTCGGACACTCGCGAGTCCTCAGAGGACAAGAGAAACATGGCCACTATCCGCCCGCCGCTCAACGAACGCATGTTCGCGCCCTACAAGATTGCCGCGCTGGTCGAGGTGCTCGCGGAGCAGGGCATCGCACCCGAAGAGAGCCTGAGCGGCTCGGGTGTCACGGTTGGCGAATTGCAGGACGCGTCCGTCCTCACGTCCGTCGGACAGTATGCGACCGTCTGCAGGAACGCCGTGTCGCTGGGCTGCGATCCAGCTACGCCTTTCAAGGTCGGACGCAAATTGCACCTGTCCGCCTACGGCATGTATGGCTACGCGCTCATGTCGTGTTTGTCGTTGCGCGACTACTTCAAACTGGGCGTGAAGTATCACCGGCTGGCGACGCCGACCGTCGCGATCGAATGGACGGAGTATCCGGACCGCATGGTCTGGACGTTCCCCGATGCGTTTACGTCGAGCCCGTCCCGTGAACTGCGCGAATTCATCATCGAGCAGCAATACACGCAGCACGTGACGCATCTTCAGGACGTCGCCGGCGGTATATGTCCGCCTGTGAAAGCGTGTTTCTCGTATCCCGCGCCCGCGCACGCGGACATCTACCCGGACTATCTTGGATGCGAATGTCTCTTCGGGCAGGCGCAATGCGAGTTGATCTACGACAGCGCGATACTCGAGCGCAAACCGCAACTCGCTCACCCTCTCACGACGGCAATGCTGCAAGAGACTTGCGATCGATTGATTGGACAGGCGAAGACATCGAGCGGCGTCTCGGGCGAGGTGTATCAAAGTCTGATGGCCACGCCCGGCTCCTTTCCCGACATGGAGAGCGTCGCGAAGTCGATGCATCTCACGTCGCGAACCTTGAGGCGGCGACTTGACGAAGAAGGTTCGTCGTTCCAGGCCATCGTCGATGATGTCAAACGCTCGCTCGCGCTCGAATACCTGAAGACGACGAAGATGAGCACCGAGGACGTTGCGATGCTGCTCGGCTTCAGCGATGCCGCGAATTTCCGTCGCGCGCTCAAACGCTGGACGGGAAAAGGCACCGAGGCGCTACGTCATTGAAAGCATGACGATGCCTGATGCGCGAACGCCTTCGCTCGTCCGGATGCGGCGACTTCGGATACGTCGCCGCCGTCGGCATGGGGAACGAAAGTCGCTACGCGCCTTGCGTGATGTAACTGATTTCGCGTTGCGCAGGCGTCAGCACACGGACAGGCGTACCTGCGATCCAGGCGCGAATGTTTTCAACCGACTCGCCGTAATAGATTCGATAAGACTCATCGGTGACGTAGCCAATGTGGGATGTCGCGATGACATTGTCCATCGATCGGAACGGATGCTGCGGCGGCAACGGCTCC
>Ga0105251_10002748_pt1 | contig 13466 bp, 12 predicted proteins | sample KBSS64metaG_FD_80424 | JGI IMG/M metagenome (GOLD analysis project Ga0105251, IMG submission 80424) | Switchgrass rhizosphere microbial communities from Kellogg Biological Station, Michigan, USA - KBS S6-4 metaG | ecosystem: Host-associated > Plants > Roots > Rhizosphere > Soil | place...
CATGCGTGAGATGGCCGCCGTGCGCGAGGCTCAGGCCCATGATCGTGTCGCCCGGCTTGAGCATCGCGAAGAACACGCCCTGATTGGCCTGCGAGCCGGAGTTCGGCTGCACGTTCGCGGCCTCCGCGCCGAAGAGCTGCTTCACGCGATCGATCGCAAGCTGCTCGACCACGTCGACATATTCGCAACCGCCGTAATAGCGCTTGCCCGGATAGCCTTCCGCGTATTTGTTCGTGAGCTGCGAGCCTTGCGCAGCCATCACGGCCGGGCTCGTGTAATTCTCCGACGCGATCAACTCGATGTGATCTTCCTGACGTCGGTTTTCATCGGTGATCGCCGCCCAGAGTTCCGGATCGACGTTTTCAACGGTGCTGGTTGCGCGCTTGAACATGATGGTTACCCATGTGAGAAGAGAACGGGTTGCTGCGGGAACTCTGACTGTCCCGTATTCCATCGAAAGCAGGCGCGCCCGGATAGAAGAATTCCGACATTACGCTGGAATGCGGGCACCCGTTTGGTGCGAGCGTGCGTAGACGCGTCGCGCGGCGCGCTTCGTATCTGTGCACGAATCCATATTCAAGCCGCCGAAGCCGCGAGATTACAGCGTTGGCACGCTTATCGCATTGAGCATGTCAGGAGTGGCAGTCACAATCTGGCAATGGATGACTAGGGTTCCGGTCCGCATCGACGTTCGATGCGCGATGCTGGTCCGAGAGTTGTCGACCTCGAACGAGGTTACACGGCGGGAAAAAAGCCCGGGAGAGAACGCGATGCGTCGCGCCGCTCCTGCCGTCGATAACCGTTCAATGCGAGGTCAATCTCATGCGCGTCCGCTTTTTCGCCGCTGCCGCCGTCGCTCTCTCCCTCTGTTTCTCCACGCCCTCGTTCGCTCAGGCCCGCAAGGACTTCAAGGTCTGCTGGACCATCTACGCCGGCTGGATGCCGTGGGGCTACGCGAAGACGCAGGGCATCATGTCCAAATGGGCGAAGAAGTACGGCATCAATGTCGATGTCGTGCAGCTCAACGACTACATCGAATCGATCAATCAATACACCGCCGGCAAGTTCGACGGTTGCGCGATGACCAACATGGACGCGCTCACCATTCCGGCGACGGGCGGTGTGGACAGCACGGCGCTGATCGTCAGCGATTACTCCAACGGCAACGACGGCGTGCTCATCAAGGGCGCGGGCAAGAAGGTCGCCGATCTCAAGGGCCAGTCGGTCAACCTCGTCGAGCTTTCGGTTTCGCACTATCTGCTGGCGCGCGCGCTCGAATCGGCTGGAATGAGCGAACGCGACATCAAGACCGTCAACACGTCGGATGCCGATATCTCCGGCGCATTCGCAACCGCCGACGTGCACAACGCGGTCACATGGAACCCGATGCTCGCCGACCTCAAGGCGAAGCCCAACGTCACCGAAGTGTTCGATTCGAGCCGCATTCCCGGCGAAATCATGGACATGATGGTCGTCAACACGAAGACGCTGCACGACAACCCCGCGCTCGGCAAAGCGCTTACCGGCGCATGGTTCGAGATCATGCAGACGATGCATGGCTCGTCGCCGGAGAGCGAAGCCGCGCTCGCGTCGATGGCCAAGGCATCGGGCACCGACCTCGCCGGCTACAAGTCGCAACTCTCGACTACCGCGCTCTTCTACACGCCGCAACAGGCGCTCGACTTCGCCACGAGCCCGAACATGCCGAAGATCATGACGCGCGTCGCACAGTTCTCGTTCGATCACGGCCTGCTCGGCAAGGGCGCACCGAACGCGGGCGCGGTCGGCATGGCGTTCGAAAACAACGTGATCGTCGGTAGCAAAAGCAATCTGAAGCTGCGTTTCGATCCGACCTACGTGCGCATGGCCGCGCAAGGCAAGCTGTGAGCGGCGCGCCGTTCTGAAGAGGAGAGGCCCATGCGGCTCATCAACCGACATCCCGGCCGCACCGGCAGTCTGATGCTGTTGCTGCTGCCGTTCATCGTGCTCGTCGCGGTGTATTTCACCGGCTCGTCGATTCGCCTGCAAGCGAACCCCGACGACAAGCTGTTGCCGTCCGCGACACAGATGAAGGCCGCGCTCAACGAGTACGCGTTCACGGAGGACAAGCGCACGGGCGAGCATCTGATGCTGAGCGACACGGTATCGAGCATGAAGCGTCTCGGCATCGGGCTGGTCGCGAGCGCGGCGATCGCTCTAGTGTTCGGCATCGTGACGGGCAGCATTCCGCTCGCGGGCGCGACGCTTTCGCCGTTCATCACGGTGATATCGATGATTCCGCCGCTCGCCGTTCTGCCGATACTTTTCATCGTGTTCGGCCTCGATGAACTGTCGAAGGTCGTGCTGATCGTGATCGGCATCACGCCGATGATGATCCGCGATCTGCAACAGCGCACGCGCGATATTCCCGAGGAATTGTGGATCAAGGCTCAGACGCTCGGCGCGTCGAGCTGGACGCTCATCCTGCGCGTGATCGTGCCGCAACTCCTGCCGCGTCTGTTGATCGCACTGCGGCTCGCGTTGTGTTCCGCGTGGCTGTTCCTGATCGCAGCCGAAGCGATTGCATCGACGGATGGGCTCGGCTATCGCATCTTCCTCGTGCGCCGCTATCTCGCGATGGACGTGATCCTGCCCTACGTCGCGTGGATCACCCTGCTCGCATGGCTCATCGACGAAGCGCTGCGCCGTCTCACGCAATGGGCGTTCCCCTGGTACAACGGAGGCCGCGCATGATCGAGATCCGCAACCTGTGGAAGCAATACGACGATCAGGTCGTGCTGGAGCGGCTCAATCTGCGCATCGCGCAAGGCGAGTTCTGCTCGATGGTCGGCGCGTCGGGCTGCGGCAAGTCGACGTTTCTGCGCCTTCTGCTCGGTCAGGAACGTCCCACGCGCGGCGAGATATTGCTCGATGGCGAGCCCTTGCCGTCGGAGCCGGACCCGCATCGCGGCGTCGTGTATCAGCGCTATTCGGTGTTTCCGCATCTGAGCGTGGTGCGCAACGTGATGCTCGGGCTCGAGCTGCCCCATGCGCCTTTCACAGGGCGTCTTTTCGGCGCGCGCCGGCGTCTCGCACGCGATGAAGCCGTCGCGATGCTCGCGCGCGTCGGCCTTGCCGATTCGCTCGACAAGTATCCGCATCAACTCTCGGGCGGCATGCAGCAACGCCTCGCGCTCGCGCAGGCGCTCGTGATGAAGCCGCGCGTGCTTCTGCTCGACGAACCCTTCGGCGCGCTCGATCCGGGCATCCGCCGCGACATGCACGAACTGCTGACGGGCCTCTGGCGCGAAGCGAAGCTGACCGTCTTCATGGTCACGCACGACCTGAAGGAAGGCTTCACGCTCGGCAGCCGCGTGCTGGTGTTCGACAAGGTTCGCATCGACCCGCAAGCGCCGCAGGCGTACGGCGCGCGCATCACTTACGACATTCCGCTCGAACGCAACGGCGTGCGCGAAGCGCAGCCGGCGATGGAAGTTCCGCCGCTCTTGGCCGTTCCCGCATGATCGAAAGGACATAACACATGAACGACATCCTGCTCGAAGAAACGATTCCCGGTGGCGGCCACGCGTCGCTGATCGTGAAGCGCGGCCAGTTGCTGCGCATCACCGACATGCGCGGCGGCGCGAACGTCGCCATGCTGCTGTTCAATGCCGCCGAAAAAAGCGAGCGTCTGAATCTTCCCGATACGCTCAAATGCCAGCACACCGCGAAGCTGACGAAGGGCCATTGCCTCTATTCCGACATGGGGCGCGTGCTTGCCGCGATCGTCGCGGATACGTGCGGATGGCACGACAGCCTCGCCGGTGTATCGAATGCGGCGGAAGTGTTCGAGAAGTACGGCGAAGGCCGCTATCAGGAACTGCGCAACGCGTTCTATCGCAACGGCACGGACAACCTGCTCGTCGAACTGGGCAAATGGGGCCTCGGCATCGCGGATCTGTTGATGACGCTGAATCTTTTCAGCCGCGTCGACGTGACCGATGCCGGCGCGTTGAGCTTCGTGCAGGGCAATTCGCAGGCGGGCGACTACATCGAACTTTATGCGCCGATGAACACGCTCGTCGTGCTGACAGCGATCCAGCATCCGCTCGACCCGAATCCCGAATACGGGCCGAAGCCGGTGCAGCTCGCGCTGCGCAACGCCGACGCGCAAGTCGCGGAAATATGCCGGACGTCGTGCGATGAAAACACGCGCGGCTTCATCAACACCGAACGATTCTTTCTCTGAGCGAGAGGCGCGCATGACGACATCCAATCTCACGGCCAGCAAGCTCGATCCCGCCGAGGCGGTCTTTCGCGAAACGCTGCCCGCGGGCGAACCGTGGCTCAAGGAACTGAAGGCGGGGCAGACGTTGCGCATTCGCGATGTCGATGGCAATCAGGCCATCGACACGCTCTTCTACAGCGCAGCCGATCCGCGCGAACGTTATGACGCGCAACGCACGTTACGCCGTCAGCAAAGCCTCTATCTGACGACGGGCACCGTGCTCTATTCGAACCTCGGCAATCCGATGCTGACGATCATCGCGGACACTTGCGGCCGGCACGACACGCTCGGCGGCGCGTGCGCGCAGGAAAGCAACACGGTGCGCTACGCACTGGAGAAGCGTTACATGCATAGTTGCAGAGACAACTATCTGCGAGCCTGCGCGCACGACGGAAGACTCTCGAAGCGCGACATCGCCGCGAACATCAACTTCTTCATGAATGTGCCGGTGACGGCGGAAGGCGGCCTCACGTTCGAGGACGGCATTTCGGGCGCGGGCAAGTACGTCGAGCTGCGCGCCGAGATGGACGTGATCGTGCTGATCTCGAACTGCCCGCAACTGAACAATCCGTGCAACGCGTACAACCCGACTCCGGCGGAGCTGACGATATGGAACTGAGCACCTTGCGCCGCTGGCTCTACACGATGATGAAAGCGCGCGCCGAGCGTCTGTTGTCGATCGAACGCCACGCGAAGCACTGAACACACTGAACGCCTACCTGCCGGGGACGACCCCGGCATGCATGCTCACGTGGCGGGACGGCCCGCCCACGCATTGAACATCCACTCATGTTCGACAAAGTCCTCATCGCGAATCGCGGCGCGATCGCGTGCCGCATTCTGCGCACGTTGCGCGAGCTGAACGTCGCTGGTATCGCCGTCTATAGCGAGGCGGATCGCGCGAGCCGCCACGTCAGTCTCGCCGATACGGCACGCAGCCTCGGCGATGGCGCCGCGAGCATCACCTACCTCGATATCGCGAAGATTCTCGATATCGCGCGCGAAGAAGGCGTGCAGGCGATTCATCCGGGCTACGGCTTTCTGTCGGAGAACGCGTCGTTTGCACAAGCGTGCGAAGCGGCGGGTATCGCGTTCATCGGGCCGACGCCGGCGCAATTGCGCGCCTTCGGGCTGAAGCACACCGCACGCGCGATCGCCGCTGAACAGGGCGTGCCGATGCTCGAAGGCACGGGCCTCCTCGATGACATCGACACCGCACTCGAAGCGGCGCAGCGCATCGGTTACCCGGTGATGCTGAAGAGCACCGCGGGCGGCGGCGGCATCGGCATGCGTGTATGCCGTTCCAGCGACGAGCTCGCCGCGCAGTTCGATATCGTCAGGCGCCTCGGTCAGAACAACTTCAGCGATGCGGGCGTGTTCCTGGAGAAGTACATCGAGCGCGCGCGGCATCTCGAAGTGCAGGTGTTCGGCGACGGCAAGGGCGAAGCCATCGCGCTCGGCGTGCGCGACTGCTCGGTGCAGCGGCGCAACCAGAAGGTGCTCGAAGAAACGCCTGCGCCGAATCTCCCCGAGGGCATGGCAACCGCGCTCTGCGACGCTGCGATCCGGCTTGCGCGTGCGGTGTCGTATCGCTCGGCGGGCACGGTCGAATTCGTCTATGACAGCGATGCGTCGCGCTTCTATTTCCTCGAAGTCAACACGCGTCTGCAAGTAGAGCATGGCGTGACCGAACAGGTGTGGGGCGTGGATCTGGTGCGCTGGATGATCGAGCTTGCAGCGGGCACGTTGCCCGCACTCGATACGCTTTCGCGCGATCTCGCACCGCGCGGTCATGCGATCCAGGCGCGTCTTTATGCGGAAGATCCGGGCCGCGATTTCAAGCCCTGTCCGGGTCTGCTCACCGACGTGTCGTTTCCGTCATCCGATGGCCGCGCGTTGCGCATCGACACATGGATCGAGGCGGGTTGCGACGTGCCGCCGTGGTTCGATCCGATGCTCGCGAAGCTGATCGCGTGGCAACCCACGCGCGACGCGGCGCGTCATGCGCTCGATGCCGCGCTCGACGCGACGCGCATCTATGGCGTCGAAACGAATCGCGGTTATCTGCGGCAGATTCTCGCGGATGCGCCGTTCGCAAGCGGTCATCCGTGGACGCGTTGTCTCGAAGGCTTGCGCTATCGCGCATCGACATTCGAAGTGCTGAGCGGCGGCACGCAAACGACCGTGCAGGACTATCCGGGAAGGCAAGGTTATTGGGCGGTGGGCGTGCCGCCATCCGGCCCGATGGACGGTCGCGCGCTGGAGCTCGGCAATCGTCTGCTCGGCAATGGCGACGATGCCGCCGCGCTCGAAATCACGATGAGCGGTCCGACGCTGCGCTTCAACACGGATGCGGTCGTGGCGATAACGGGCGCAACGCTGCCCGTCATGCTCGACGACATCGCGCAGCCGATGAACACGACCTTCCTCGTCGCAGCCGGGTCCACGCTCGCGCTCGGCACCATCCGCGGCGCGGGCGCGCGTGCGTATCTGTGCGTGCGTGGCGGGCTGGATGTCGCGCACTATCTCGGCAGCCGCAGCACGTTCACGCTCGGCCAGTTCGGCGGCCATGGCGGGCGCGCATTGCGTGCGGGCGACGTTTTGCATGTTCATCCGCTGACGAGCCGTGAAACCGGCGCGACATTGCCGGACACGCTCACGCATCGACTCGACGATGTGCGCGTGCTGCGCGTGATCTATGGTCCGCACGGCGCGCCGGAATACTTCACTGCGTCCTATATCGAGCGCTTCTTCGAAACCGACTGGGAAGTGCACTTCAATTCGAGCCGCACCGGTGTGCGTCTCATCGGTCCGAAGCCCGAGTGGGCGCGTACCGATGGCGGCGAAGCGGGTCTGCATCCCTCGAACATTCACGACAATCCGTATGCCGTCGGCGCGATCGATTTCACCGGCGACATGCCCGTGATTCTCGGTCCAGACGGTCCGAGCCTCGGCGGTTTCGTATGTCCGGTCACCGTGATCGAAGCGGACCTGTGGCAGATCGGCCAGTTGAAGGCGGGCGACAAGGTGCGCTTCGTTCCCGTCGATATCGCGACCGCGCGCAAAGACCCTGCACGGCAAACGCCATTGCAATCGCCGATCGTATTGAGCATCGGCGAAGGCGATGAACGGCTCGTCGCGCGTCTGTCCGGCGATACGCATCTGCTGCTCGAAATCGGCCCGCCCGAACTCGATCTCGTGCTGCGCTTTCGCGGCCATGCGTTGATGCAATCGCTCGAAGCATTGCAGTTGGTGGGCGTGGTCGATCTGACGCCCGGCATCCGCTCGCTGCAGATTCACTATCAGCCGGAACGATTGCCGCTCGACACGCTGCTGGAGCACGTCGCGTCGGCATGGCAAAGCGTGCTGCTGCAAAAGGACTTGCGCGTGCCGTCGCGCGTCGTGCATCTGCCGCTCTCGTGGGACGATCCCGCGTGCCGGCTCGCCATCGACAAGTACATGACCACCGTGCGCAAGGACGCGCCGTGGTGCCCGAGCAACCTGGAGTTCATCCGCCGCATCAACGGGCTCGATTCGATCGACGACGTGAAGCGCGTCGTGTTCGATGCAAGCTATCTCGTGATGGGCCTGGGCGATGTCTATCTCGGCGCGCCGGTCGCAACGCCGCTCGATCCGCGTCATCGGCTCGTGACGACGAAGTACAACCCCGCGCGCACGTGGACGGCGGAGAACTCGGTCGGCATCGGCGGCGCGTATCTGTGCGTGTACGGCATGGAAGGGCCGGGCGGGTATCAGTTCGTCGGGCGTACGTTGCAGATGTGGAACCGCTATCGCGACGTCGCGGATTTCGCGGGACGTCCGTATCTGTTGCGCTTCTTCGATCAGATCCGCTTCTACGAAGTCTCCGCCGACGAGCTGCTGCGCATACGCGAGGCGTTTCCGCTCGGGCGGTATCCGCTGAAGATCGAGGAGACAGAGCTGTCTCTCGCCGGCTATCAGGCGTTTCTCGATCGCGAAGCGGACGGCATTGCGCAATTTCGCGCGCATCAGCAAACGGCGTTTCAGGCGGAGCGGCAACGCTGGCACGAAGCGGGCAGCGACGAGACGGCGCTCGATGCACCCGTCGCCGCCGATGCGGACGTCGTGCCGCTCGCCGATGGCCAGATCGCCGTCGATAGCGAAATTGCGGGCAATCTGTGGCAGGTGCGCGTCGAGGCCGGCGCGAGCGTCGAAGCGGGCGACGTGCTCGTCGTCATCGAATCGATGAAGATGGAAATATCGGTCATCGCGCCGTGTGCGGGCATCGTCGGAGAAATTCACGTTGCGCCGGGTTCGTCGGTTCGCGCGGGGCAGCGCGTCGTCGTGATCGAACAGCGCGCGTGACGCACTTCAGACCAACAAGGAATCATCGGACATGGATTCATTCGACCTGCGTCTTCCCGCCTTGCGCGCCGCGTATCGCGAAGGCCGTGCGACGCCGCGCGCGTTGATCGGCGCATTGCGCACGCGGGCTCGCGCATTGAACGCCGACTATCGGCTCTTCATTCATCTGCTGGACGACGACGAAATCGAGCCGTATCTCGCGGCGCTCGATGCACGCGACATCGATTCGCTGCCGCTTTACGGCGTGCCCTTCGCAATCAAGGACAACATCGATCTCGCGAACGTGCCGACAACGGCCGCCTGCCCCGCGTTCGCGTACACGCCGCAGCGATCTGCGACGCTCGTCGCGCGGCTGATCGCGCTCGGCGCGGTGCCTGTCGGCAAGACCAATCTCGACCAGTTCGCGACCGGACTGAACGGCACGCGCTCGCCGTACGGAAAGTGCCGCAACAGCGTGCTTGCGGACTATCCTTCCGGCGGATCGAGCGCGGGGTCGTCGCTGGCCGTCGCGCTGGGCGTCGCGAGCTTTTCGCTCGGCACCGATACCGCCGGCTCGGGCCGCGTGCCCGCTGCGTTGAACAATCTCGTCGGCACGAAGGGGACGAAGGGCCTGCTCTCGACGGCGGGCGTCGTGCCCGCGTGCCGCACGCTCGATTGCGTGACCTATTTCACCGCGACGGCGAGCGAGGCGAGCACGCTGCTCGCGCTCACGGCAGGCCACGATCCCGCCGATCCGTACAGCCGCGCGAATCCGCAATGGAACGATGCCGCCGCGTTCGGCACGGTGGCGCGCTTTCGTTTCGGCGTGCCGCGTCAACTCGAGTTCGCCGGTTGCGACGAAAGTCCCGCGCTCTTCGCGAACGCGCGCGCGGCGCTCGAAGCGCTCGGCGGCGAGGCGATCGACATCGACTTCGCGCCTTTTATCGAAGCCGCGCGTCTGCTTTACGAAGGGCCGTGGGTCGCGGAGCGCTATAGCGTCGCCGGCGCGCTGATGGAGTCGCAGCCCGATGCCGTGCTGCCCGTGATCCGCGACGTGCTCGCGAAGGCGCCGGGCGTCACCGCCGTCGATGCGTTTCGCGCGCAATACAGGCTTCAGGCATTGAAGCAGCGTTGCGACGCCGTACTCGCGGATCTCGATTGCGTGCTGACGCCATCGATCCCGCGTGCGGTCACGCTCGCCGAGCTCGAGCGCGATCCGATCGGCGCGAATTCGCTGCTCGGCCATTACACGAACTTCATGAATCTGCTCGATTACGCCGCCGTCGCGACGCCCGCGGGGTTCATGCGCAACGGTCTGCCGTGGGGCGTGACGCTTTTCGGCCGCGCTTTCACCGATCAATATCTGCTGAGCGTCGCCGATGCGTTGCATCGCAAGCTCGCCGTGCCGCTCGTCGGCGGCGCGCGGCAGGACGGCGATACGCCCGCGCGCGCCGCGCGTGACGACAGGATGAAGCTCGTCGTATGCGGCGCGCATCTCGCGGGTTTGCCGCTGAACGGACAACTGGCCGCACGCGGCGCGCGCCTCGTCGAAGCGACATCGAGCGCGCCGCGTTATCGCCTGTTTGCACTCGCGGGCGGGCCGGTTCAACGGCCCGGCATGATGCGCGACGATGCGAACGGGGCGGCGATCGCGGTCGAAGTGTGGGCGTTGCCGAGCGCGGAGGTCGGCTCGTTTCTCGCGGGCATTCCCGCGCCGCTCGCGCTCGGCAAGGTCGAACTCGCGGACGGCCGCTGGGAAACCGGCTTCGTCTGCGAGGCGCATGCGCTCAACGGCGCCGTCGATATCACGCAGTACGGCGGCTGGCGCGCATGGCTCGACCGCGCCGCGTGAGCGATCATCGGCGGCAGACGGCCGCGAGCGGCGTGCGCCGGGCCGTTGCAAACGACATCAACGCGCGGCGCCGGGCGCGGCGTGACTGACCTGCGTGAGCACGAACGCGTGGCGCAATTGGAAGCCGAGCCGTTCATACAGGCCGATGGCGCTCTCGTTGTGACTGAACACATGCAGGAACGGCGTATCGCCGCGCAGCCCGATTTCACCGCGCAGAATGTTCATCAGCCGGCCGGCGAGACCGCGCCCGCGACAGCGTTCGTCAACGCACACCGCGCTGATCTCCACATAACCGTCGATGGCCATGCGTTCTCCCGCCATCGCGACGAGCTCCCCGTGTTCGCGAATCCCGATGTAGCGGCCCATCTCGCGCGTGCGCCGTCCGAACGGGCCCGGCTTGGTTCGTTGCACGAGCGCGAGCATGTCGTCGACATCGGCGGGGCCTAGGGCGATCACGCCGCTGTCGTCGACGCCTTGCGTGAAGGGCCGCGTCGCGACCATCTGATGAATCGTGCCGACGCGCTTCGCCTCCAGGGAATCGATGCCCGCGACCGCATCCGCCGACAGCATGGCGACCAGCTCGCCGGGCTGCAACAGCGCGTGCAGCGCGCGCCATGCGTCCGGCGTGTCCGACGCGATCGCCGCGAAAGGCGCGACCTCCGTATGGAAACGCCGCGCGAGCGCATCGCCGAGGCCGAGATGCGCCTGTTTCGTGGCCAGCGCGGTCCAGATCGGGCGGTCGAGTCCCGTTTGCGTCGGAAAGCTCATGTCTGCTCCGGATGAGAAAGTTGATCGGATAAGCGTCACTCTAGACAGTTCGACGCACTCCGGCTATTGTCGGAAATGACACTTTTAGAATCATTCACGCCATGCGAACGACGGTTCTCGCCCTTGACGGCGTATTCGACACGGCGCTGTCCGCCGTGCTCGACGCCTTCACGACCGCAAACGAGCTGGCCGACATGCTGGAGCCGGGCGCCGGCCCGCGCTTCGAAATCGAATTGATCGGCGTGAGGCGCGACGTGCGCACCGCGCTCGGCATGCGCGTGCCGGTCAAGCCAGCGAGCGCGATGACGCGCCCCGACTGGTTGATCGTGCCGGCGCCCGCCACCAAGATGCCCGCTCAACTGCTGCCGGCGCTCGCTCGCCGCGACGTGATCGATGCCATGCAGTTGCTCACGCAGCAGCACGCGGACGGCGTGAAGATCGCGGCGGCGTGCATCGGCACGTTCGTGCTGGCGGAATCCGGCTTGCTGGACGGTCACGAGGCCACGACGAGCTGGTGGCTCGCGCCATTGTTTCGACAACGCTATCCGGCCGTGCGCCTCGACAGCGCGCGCATGCTCGTGCCATCGGGCGAGTTCACGACGGCGGGTGCTGCGATGGGGCATCTCGATCTCGCGCTGTGGCTGATAAATCAGGCGAGCCCCGCACTGGCCGCGACGGTGGCGCGCTATCTGATCGTGGACGCGCGTCCGTCGCAGGCGCCTTACATGATTCCGGATCATCTGGCGCGCGCGGACCCGATGGTCGAGCGCTTCGAGCGCTGGGCGCGCGCGCGGCTCGCGCAGGGCTTTTCGCTCGACGCCGCCGCGCACGCGCTGGCGACGAGCACGCGCACGTTGCAGCGGCGCATCGAAGCGGTGCTCGGCAAGTCGCCGCTGTCGTACTTTCAGGACCTTCGTGTCGAGCGGGCCGTGCATCTGGTGCGTTCGAGCCAGCTCGATATCGAGGCGATCGCCGCCGAGGTCGGCTATGCGGACGGCGCGACGTTGCGCACGCTGTTGCGCCGGCGGCTCGGGCGCGGCGTGAAGGAGATACGGGCGGGCGCTGCCGAAGGTTGATGCTCAGAACTTCTCCACCCACGGCCGCAGCTCGATTTCCCAGGTCCATGCGCTGCGGTGCTGACGCAGGACGTCCAGATAGGTCTGCGCGATGGCATCGGGATCGAGCGTGCTGTCCGGCGCATCGGGCGGATCGGCGCGTGCGTCCGAGCGAACGCTGCCATCGATGACGAAATGCGCGACATGAATGCCCTTCGGCGCCAGTTCGCGTGCGGCGCTCTGCGCTAGGCCGCGCAACGCGAACTTGCCCATGGCAAATGGCGCGGACAGCGCGAATCCCTTCACGCCGGCGGTCGCGCCGGTCAGCAGGATCGCGCCCCTGGCCGCGGGAATCATGCGCCGCGCCGCCTGCTGGACCGCATGGAACGCGCCGAGCGCCGAGACGGCGACAGCCTGTTCGACCTCCGCTGCGTCGAGCTCGGCGATCGGCCCGCGAGTGCGCCCGCTCGCGTTGTAGATCACGATTTCCGGGGCGCCGATGCGTTTGTCGGTTTCGGCGAAGAGCGCTGCCGTCTGGCCGGCATCGGAGGCATCGACGGGCAGGGCGATTGCGCCGGTTTCATCGACGAGTGTTGAAAGCTTGTCGACGTTGCGCGCCGCGATGACGACGGGAATGTCCTCGGCGCGCAGACGCCGGGTGAGAGAGCCGCTGATGCCGCTCCCGGCACCGATGATGAGGGCGCTGCGATAAGGAAGTGTGCTCATGGCTTCACGCTCGGAGGGGTGACGAAGCCGATGATAACCGTGGTGTGAAATCGGCGCGCGAACGGCGCGCTTCATGGCAATGCTGTGAACAGGTGTCTTTCAGGCTATCTGCTTTTCGATCTCTTCGCACCGACACCGAAGCGTGAAGAGAGGAGAAGGAAGCACGTTTGTTCCTTCTCCTGTCGACGGTGCTGCTTCAGACCTTTACGCCGTGCAGGAGGCTGCCGATGGCGTCGAGCGACTTCGTGACGTTCTTCAGATCGACGTTGGTGTACTGCGATGCATCGACCTGGGTCACCGGCGCCACATTGATCTGCGGGCTGGCGAAAGCGAAGCCGCTGATCGAGTTGGCGTTGATGCCGTTGTTCTGGAAGATGCTCGCGCCGCCGACGATAGCGCCCATTTCAGCGCGGCCGAGTTCTTTGCTGACAGCGAGGTTGTCGATTTTCAACATGATGGTTCTCCGGAATGATGG
>Ga0105251_10002753_pt1 | contig 13429 bp, 10 predicted proteins | sample KBSS64metaG_FD_80424 | JGI IMG/M metagenome (GOLD analysis project Ga0105251, IMG submission 80424) | Switchgrass rhizosphere microbial communities from Kellogg Biological Station, Michigan, USA - KBS S6-4 metaG | ecosystem: Host-associated > Plants > Roots > Rhizosphere > Soil | place...
GCCAGTCGACTTGTTCAGCAGACGGGCCTCCCGTAGCGGCCGCGTGCTCTTCAACCGCATTCGCATATAGGCGAAGCCGGGCAGCGCGTTCCCAGTCGGTTGCCTGCGTCTCCAGTTGCTTGAAGCGCTCGGCCTCATCAGTGTGCCGTTTCGTCAGAAATTCATAGTGGACGACGGCGCGTTGGTGAGCGTCTTTGCGGCGAGTCTCCTCTAGTTGATGCGCATGAGTCTGCTGTGCCAGGTCCACGATGCCAGCGACAACGGCATTCAGCCGCTGTTCAAGCCGGGTTTTGGGGGTGTCCTTCCACGACGACCGCGAAGGCCAGCGTCCAACTTCGATTGCCAAGACCTCTGTTGGGGTGAAGTCATATCTGGGGATGGTTGGGTACTCCACGGAGCTATCCCACCGAGACCTCCCCCAATAGCGCTTTTGTGCACGTTCCTCTGCCGGTGTATTTAGATGGGGGAGTCTCTTCACATGCTCCGTGAGTGAGAAGACCATTGTCGTGCCGGTTTCCAGCCATCGGATGAGCGTCTCGCCACCGCTTGGATTGACTTCGAACTCGAAGCCCTGCGTAACTAGTGACCTAATCAGAGCATCCACGATGCCGAGAGCCCTATCGAGGGAAGCCTTTGTCACGGAAAGGTTAAGGACTTCCTTCGGCGCAGACCGTAGCAAAGTATCCTCTGGCCAGCCGTCTCGTCGGCGCAAGCGCTCTGAGGCTGCGCGAACAAGCGGGTGCAGCGAAGCAGGTGTTTGTACTGGAAAAGGCGCTACATTGAGTTCCTTGCGGAGTTGTGCGGACGCCTTTCTCGTGGCCTCTCGGATTTCGGCTTGCTCCGGAGGTAACTTAATCAGGCCTGTGTTCGACAACGCTTCCTGATTCAGTTGAGGAAGCGGAGCGCGGTGCATGATTTTCCCGGCCTTCACTTTTGCCCAGTACCCTCGGCTCGGTAGGGGTATTGCCAACGTCCGGCAAATTTTGGCAAGTCCGACATCCGATAGACCATAGCGCGGAGCCACAACGGTCACCGGCTCCGTCCAGACTTCTTCGTACAGCGTCTCACGGTCAACCGCTTTGTTCGGTTCAGTCACAGATGTCTCCCATGGGTTAGGCCGTGACATTAGTTTGTCAGCTAAGACCCGCGAGCTCTGAATGTTTTGCATATTGCCGGAGCCCGGCTCGGCAGGGATAATTGGTTCAGCCAAGGCCGGGAGACGCGGACGAAGGTGAGTAACTGAGCGGATTCTTTTCGATATGTAGCGCATGTGGTCCAAAACGAGCGATAGTCATGGACAAAGATGCTTTCGACAGGTCTCTGCAGGTGCTCTACGTCGATTTCGACGGCGTCCTCCACCCTGACTCTGTTTTTCGAACGAGGAACGGTATTGAGCTGCTTCATTATCCAGGGCGCAGCTTGTTCGAGCACGTGCCTTTGCTCGACGATGCATTGAAGCCATATCCCGAAGTGAGGATAGTTCTGTCTACCTCGTGGCAGCTCATCGAAGGCGGCTACGAGGGCGCAAAATCGAGGCTTTCCGCAGGTCTGCAGGCGCGGTGCATAGGTGGGACTTATAACCGCCGCGTCAATCGCAAGACTTGGTTCGAAGGTATGTCGCGTCCCGAGCAGGTCGTTTTGGACGTCAAAAGGAGACAGCCTGAGAAGTGGATTGCCGTCGATGACTGGCCTGGCGAGTGGCCTACATGGGCTTCGCAGAACGTTGTGCGGGCTGACCCCGTGCTTGGCATTGCCGACGTCACGGTTTTTGAGGACCTGAAAACGAAGTTGGAGTGCGAGTTCGGCTTCTGAAAGGTTCGCTTTCACCGGGAGTTCATGCGCAGCGAAAACATGACGCCGAACTAGTCCGGATTGCTGTCCGTGGCTGGCCGGCGTTGCGCTAGAGTCGAGCCGACAATCAAATGTAGCCGCAGCGCCTCTGAGCGGTGCATTCCCATCTTGCTGCCCGACAACAGTCTTGCCTAAAGTGACGGCGGTTTTGGACGCCGCGCAATTGCTTCAATACGCTCCTCTAGCGACAGTTTCCGAGTCGGTAGTGGCTGCGGAAACAGTAAGAACAGGTTGCGGGTGTGACCAAGGGCTTTGAGCGCCCGCAGAAACGTCTCCAAGGTTCCCTGCCCGTGCGTCTCAAATCGCTTGTAGGTTCTCAGCGCGATACCCGCGGCGACCGCAAATTCTGCCTGAGAGAGTCCCGCCTTCTTTCTCTCGCGTCTTACTCTCATGGCGAGATATCCACAGAGGCCTGTTTCATCCAGGGTCTGAAGTAACGCAAATTCTTGTTCTGGCGTCATGATTGACCATTTTAGGCCAAATCTGGCACCAAAATTGTGGATAGTTTGTGAGTTGTTGCCTCGAAACAAAAGCCTGTTGTTATATTGGGAGCACTTAACCTTGAAACCACCCCCCAGATAGGTCGTCTGGTCGGGTGAAGTGGCGTAGCTAGCCAATAAAGGAGCCGACCAATGACATCCTCGCGCCCGCAAGGCGGCTCGAGCGTTTCCGCTCGTGACCGGTCCCCCTCCCTTCAACTGGCAAAAGTTGCAGACCTGCTTGCCCGAAGTATTCGCGATAGCAAGGCAGCGTCTACCTCTTCTATTGTTCATCTCGATGGCCCGCGCATTCGGGTTAATACCCGTGCGGTGCTCCAGCCGTTCTTGAATAGCGACTTCAAAAATGCTTTTACGCCGGGTCTTGAGACAGGATTCGTGCGGGACATGGAAATGCCTCCATTCGGCTCGACGGCGCGCGTCGGTGGCCGACTGCTTGATGGTTCGGCCGCCGCTACCTCAAAGGCGCTTACCCCTCTGCACGAGGCAATTTCTAGTGAGTTAGACGCAGCGTTGGCCGCTGCGAACCTGAGTGAATTGACGGTCTCATCCATGGAGCAGCTGCTTGGGACATTGGCTGCCTCAATCAGCGAGCGTACGCCGGACCTTCCGGCATCAGCCAGCATGGTGCCGGTTGCCTTCGGTCAGCCTGGGCGGAACGCGGACGAACGCGGCCAAGATTTAGCGCGCGTGCTGTCAGCAATTGAAACTGTGGATGGCAAAGACTGGCTTGATGCGCTTCTGAATGGCATTGCGACGCGATTACGCAACAACGACGTCGAGCCGGAAGAAATCGACGACATCCTGGTTGCCATCCGAACGCAACGCAGCCAGCCTGGGAGTCAAATAGCGCGGTTCCTGGATTTCCTCGACGATGAAGCGCTGTCGAGGGTGCGACTTCAGGTAACTATGCGACTGATGGAGGCGGTTGCCGCGCAATCAACCAAAGAGGGCCTGAAGGCTTATGTAAGCCGTACTGTCACATGCTTCAATGCATTTGCCGGCATCGACGGCAGTGCGCTCACCCTTGACATTAGTGCACTGTACGGCCAGCACAACTGCCCTCAGTTTCATGAACACCTGCGCACGGTTGGCTTCTACAGTTGCCTTCCCGCATGGCCGGAGTGGTCGGTACAACTTTTCGAAGGGCGCGCTGACGCTTCACAAGGCTTCAAGACTAAACGCGAAGTTTCGTATTGCTTCCGCGTTAACGGCACCAATCCACAAACCGGGAAGGCTGCGTTCGATTCGCGACTCGATAACATTTACGCGCGCGTCCTGGACGAGCCGAATGCCGACATCAACGTCAAATGGAAAGTGGCGGAATTGGTGTTCCTCTGGCTTGTTGTTCCCGACTCGCTCACGAATCCTTCTTCTTTGGATGTGGTTCAAGCAGCGGCGGATGTTGCTGCTGGATTGAAACGCAATCCGTTGGGTACCTTGCGCAAATTGCACGCGGACCTGATGGAACGATGCAAGGCAATGGATGATGTTGCCACCGAAATGGTGGAGGTCTTGAAGACTAAGTCGACCAACCTCATCCAGTTTGCCGGCCGTAGTGCCGACAAATTTACTGTTGCTGTGTCGCGAAGCATCGTGAACTGGGAAGCTGTGGAATCGATGTCGTCTTCGTCGACTGACATTCTGGTTAGCCGAGAGCGCGGCTCCGACTCAGTTGAGTGGTTCAACCATTTGACCGTGGCAGACAGTGCCATGGTGCCAGGCAGCATTGCATCGTATTGCGTTGAGATTGCGCTGCAGGAGCGCTCGCTGACTGCGGCGGGTCGTGCTGTGGAAGTTCAATTGCGGCGTGAGCTTCAGCATCCGGTCCTTCCAATTAGGTATCTGCCGTACACGCGAAACAACGCCGGCGAATGGATGCCACATAGTGTCGATACACGTGTGATGGATGCTGGTGTGGGAGTCGACATCGAATACTCTCTCAAGTATCTGCAACTTTCTCGAACGAAAGACGATGAAAAGGCAGCTTCCGAGCAGCTACGTGCGGCGACAGTAACTGCATTCGCGCTGTTTGTGTACATCACGCTCTGGGAGCTGTCGCGTCGCGTTCGAACTGCGACAGGCGCAGCCCTGTCGATGACGATGGTGCGGCTCCAGCATACCGGCAAACAAAACAGCCGTGAGGCCGACGCGCACGATGCCAACACGGTGGTGTTTGCGATTAGCCAGGCAATAGAAAAGGCGTTGACGCGGGAAATGCCGGTCAAGCTCCAAGGACTTACGACTCAAACCAAGGACCAGAACGAAAGCCTGCGCTGGAAGCGACGGGGTGCGCTCAATGCTCTGCTCGGCGGACAACCGCTTAACTTTCGGATGGAGGGGTTACTCGATAAGGTTGCATTGGTGACCTATGTAACGCGCCCATGTGATACGCACCCCTCGTTTCCTGATGCAGATGGATTCCTCTTCCAAAGTCGCACCTATCGTGCCGTGCGTGAGAACGGGGTAGCTACTCTTAGAGTGCATTCGATGCAGTCACGCCTCGTCGAGAGCCGGAAGGATTTTCAGGCACCGCAGCTTATCCTCGAGGAAATCGCGAGGCTTGAGAAAGACGGCTTCGAGCACATAATGCTGCTGTCTCATCATTTCGGTAACCGGCATATCGGCCGCGCAGCGGAACGACACGCCCCGCATGGCACGCTGCAGTTCCTAGATGAGGCAGGGAAGCGCTTTCCCGGGGTTCATGTCTATCCACTGCGACGAGATGTCTTTAAGGCAACAAGGCTGCGAAAGCGTGGAACAATGGAAAGTGGCTTTGAGGTCGTCAATTTTGCAGACCATCAAGCCATGTACGACCAGTTCGAGGGTAGCGACCTTCGCACTCTTATGCCGATTTACACCTTCGCGACGCTTGTGGTCGTCGGTGAAGAATCAAGACCGCAGTCTGGTTTCTGCACATACTTTTTTGACGCGGAACAGCGACTTAGCAACATCGAGCTGAAAGAGACAGTTCGTCAGAATATTTTGGGCATCGGGAAAGGGGAAGCCCAGAACACACGAGCCTCTCTTATTAGCGTGCTTCGCGCCATTCATTTCATGGAAAGCGAGAAGCCTGCTTTCAAGACCCAACTGCTGCCTGTGCTGGACCCGTTTGACTGGGCGAGTCCCACACGCACCTCAGCAGCGGGCGAAGTTGAAATCATGACCCGCCGAGGGTCTCGCTCCGTTTTGCTGTCTGTGCCAGCGGTACTGGCGCACGTCACCAAAGTTCTGCACAAGGATGCGGAATGAGTGAGTTCACTTCGACATTGCCTTTTCAGAAGCAGGCTGAACTGTGGGGGCAGGCGTATGAAATTCTGGTCAAGCGTGGGGTGCTCGCATGCCTGCTTGAGCGCAAGTTGCTAAGCGATGGGCATCCGGCACTTCAGCCTTGGCGTGAGATACGTCTGACCAAGGTTTCTGCGACTCTCGCAAAGCATCTCGACGTTATCGACGAGAACGCACGTGAACTCATCAAAGCGGCCGTCGACCATATCGCATTGACAGCTTACGGGGTCGGCTATACGGCCATGCGCGAGTATCTCAAGCACGTCGGGAAGCCGGTAACAAACGGGAAACTCAAGGTGCGCGCGCTATGGTGTCCGTTGACGTTGCCAGGAGAGTCGACGGCGGCGCCTGAAATGCGCCAGGAGGCGCGGGAACAACTCCATGCGGAACTAGGGCTACTCGGGCCGGCCGACCCGGCTTTATCAGCAAAGGGGCAGCCGGCAAATGCCGACTTCATGCTTTGGCTATCGGGCACTCATCGGGAAGACTATCTGCTAGTGCAGGAGTACTCGTTTGACATGCCCGGCGATATAGGGGACTTTCGGCACCAGCAGGCCCACCTAGACGAACTACTACGGTATCGGCGGTTGGTCGACTCGCGCAGCGTGTTCGCCCGGGTGGCAGCAGAGATTGATGGCGAAGCGTTCGATATTTCGGACGACATCCGCCAGCACCTGACCGCCTTGACGAGCGAGAACAAGCCTTTCTTCAAGCTTTGCCAGGCCTGCGGTTATGGCGAATCCACTGCAGGCTTCCTGACCCGTGCGGGCCTACTGAAAAAGCCCGCTATTGTTCGAGCGCTTGCCATCACTCCGAATGGGCTGGAGAGTCTCGCAGCGCGATTTGACGATGAAGGACCAAAAGAACCTCGGCGTAGGTTGATGGAGCAGATGGGCGAAGCCTACCGACGTGCGCCAAAGCTCGCCGACGGGGACAACGAAGGATTGACTCAGAAGGTCGCGTCGGTCTTCAACAGCCTTCTGCGAAAGCTTCCTCGTGAACTGCAGGAAGGGATGAAAGGCTTACGAAGAATTCCCACTCCTGGGGAAGACTACCTCTTTGAGTTCGAGGAAGAGGTTCCGTCCTTCGCCAATCCAATGCAGACGTATGCATTGGACGACGCACTTTCCATGGTGGAAGACACTCCTGCAATAAACGACTACTTCGTTGGGCCAGCCAGGGCGGCAATCGGTACCAAGATGCGAGATGCAGCCGGAACTACGGGCCGCATTTCACTGCGCGACATGCACGCGTCAGCAATCGTCGCCGGTATGGAGCAGGCGAAGGCGGGTGAACTGAATGTAGTCGCACTCGAAGGTAATCCCGGAATCGGCAAGACTACAGCAGTCCGTCGGTATCTATCCGCCAAGCCGGAGGGATACCTCTTCTTATATGTCAGTCCGCGTGTGGTGATTAACCGAGACGTAACCGAGAGCCTTGCGAGAAAAGACGGTGAACCCACGGGCATCTTGACCATTACGTCCAATGCACAGCTCAATGCAGCGGCAAAACGCTTCCACGCCGAGAAGGTTGCTGAAGGTCTCGCGGAGCCGAGGCTAGTCGAAGGTGCCGTGGTCGCTGATGGCGTCCGCAACCTTGTTTCTCCGGAAGCAAGCACCATCCTTGTGTTGAGCCCGGAGGAAGAAACAGCGATTGACACGCACTTCGCTGGCGAGAGCTATCGCAAAGCGACCTTGTCAGAGTCGGAAGACCAGGTGCTCGATGCGCGACGGATGGGCGTTCTCGCCGGCGTATCACAGATGACTCGCGAGCTGCTGAAGCTCAACGGGCATGTCAATCGAGTGGTGATTACGGCTGCGTTGCAGGGCTTCCGTGAGCGCAGTGGCGGCAAGACAACGATGGATGCATTGTCCAATCTTTTCGAAAACAAGGCTGAGTCGACGGCCGGCGTCGCCGAACGTCGCCGCTTCAGCCAGTGTATTCCGAACGTTGTCGTGATGGTTGACGAGCTTGCCGGCGACGGAGCGGGTGCTCCGTTTGTGGATGCGGTCGCGCGATGGCTGAACAATGAATTTGTGGATTGCTTTGAAAATGAAGTAAGCCCTTTCACTGTCACGCTCGTGGTATCGGACGCGTCCCTCGGAAACGAAGTCGTGCTCGACCGTTATCTAAACGCGGGCAAGCGTACTCCAGATAAGGTACTCATTTCGCCCTCGCGTGGTGAAAAGCCATTCGCGGTCGCGGTCACACCAGTGCGGATAGGCGGCGGCACTCGTCGGACGTATCACGTGATGACGAATAGCTTTCCTGCTAGTGAGCTTCACATCCGCTACCAGGCAAAATTGACCGCGGTCAGCATAGAGGAAAGCCGAACTGGCGTACCAGAGACGCCGCGACAGGCAATTCGCCGAGTCGCGGAAGATGCATTGATGCAGACAGCCGTGAACGAAGTCTGTACAGCGCTTGAAAAAGGTGCTGTGCAGGTCATCTATTTTGCGCAGGACAAGAACTTCTTGAGCGACCTTCGAAGGCGACTCTCGGAGGAAAAAGGTCACGGACTCTCGAACGATACGGTTGAAGTTCTTGATTCCTCAGTACCTGGTTGGAAGCGTGCCGAACTGGTGAAACCTGAGCGGCGAGACGCTATTCGGGTGTTCCTGATGACGTCGTCTGGTGCGCGCGGAGTATCTTTTCCAAAGACTGATTGGATAGTTGCGAATATGCCGCGCTTCAACGTTGAAGCTGCGCTCATGGAAATGGCCCAGCTCATCTACAGAGGGCGCGGCATGTATGTCAATGACAATGGCGAGTCAGTGTCGGGCGACTTCGCCAAGCGACACCTCGTGATGCTGACCGAGGACTTCATGATTTGCGACGAGGAGATTGACCAGCGCCAGTGGCTCCGGCAATCCCTTGACCTCATGACGCTGCTGGTAATGCTGCGGGCTACCATCTTCACTCGGATTACAGGTGCTGCGGGATTGCGACAGAAACTCGCACTTGTACCTGTGGGCGCCGTTGGTGTCGAAGAGCTTGTCAGTCTAATGTCCCAAAATGTTTCGAAGTTCATGCACGAAGCTGAAGTATTTCAGCGGCGCGCGTCCGACCGCACGCTCATTGGCTTGGTCAAGAATGCGCAAGCGAACGTGAACAATCTCTTCTCGCGTACGCGGCTTCAGGCGAACAGTCAGCGAGACCGGGATGGACGAACCATGGTCAAATTGACGGAGATGCAAGGCCTGCGCGACATCACGATAGCCGGCGTCGCACCGCTACTAGTCGAGCATGACGGCACAAGCATTCCTGAGCACGTCTATTTTGCCGGGCCCGTAGTACTGGAGGACTGGGAAGGTTTTGCAAAGCAGGAGGTCTTCACCTTCGAAGGTCACGAGACGCAAATTGCTCAGTGCAGCAAGGAACTGCTCGGGCAACTCTATCGGATTGACCAAGACCATCGCTTCCCATCCTCGCTCAGGCAACCGGCCTTGAATCTGTTCCGCCTGATAAGCCGGGAAAAGGACGAAGCAGCGAACGAATTTAATACGCTGAAAGACCTCAAGTCGCCCAATACGTGGGTAGCGATGCCGACTGGGTATGCCCAGTTCCTTTACAGCGCCAACTCGGTAGAGGGACGGCGCTTCGTTGCCGATGAGCCGGAGCTGTGGCGAGATGCACTTGCGAAGTCGCTCGGAGCGACTTCAGCGGTGATGCCGCCGATTCCTCATTTCGAGTCATTCCCGTGGGCCGCATCCGTTGGGCAGGTCAACCCACTCAAGCTCGATTTGGTATTTGATGACCGCTACTTCATGGCATCAAATGAGCTCAATCTGCTCAACACGTTGCTTCTGGAGGCTGCGGCGTCAGAATAGTCACGTAGCTCGGACACGCCGGGGGCCACGCGCGTCTCCAGGAGAGAGGGTTGGAGGTATGCCGCTTCAGCTACTGCCGTATCGTCCATCTCCAGGCCGACAAACCAGCGAAAAAGCATGTTGTAGGAGATTTGCTCCATCAGCATGCGTTCGCTTCGAAACCCCCACGTTCTGCCGCTGGCAGGAGGCGACCAAGAGTGCGGAACCTGCATGCCACAAGATGCCGGACAACATCAAACAGGCGCGCCTTGCCCGGTGGGCCGACCAAATGGGGGAAATTGACCGATTGGCGGCGCTAAGTCTGGCGCAAGTTTGATGGGACAAGGCCTGCCTGCGTCAGGCGGGGCTCAAATGCTCCGCCGCGATACCGCGAGTGATAGCCGTTTGCCGGCCAATTTTCTCCGCCGGTTGGCCACGTACGACGACACCAGCCCTTCGTGAAATCCGCTAAAATTCCCTTGTTTTAAAGGCACTTCTTCGTGCATATCTCGGTCGGTATGGACCATGGATGATGACGGGAGACCTTCGTTCCAGAGGGCTTCGACTAGGCGAATTCGAGAGACCTCGGTCGGAGTTTCCCAGGTTATGCGTCCGTTTTTCTCACGCTATGAGTTCGCCGCGGCTGGAGACCCTCGTCCCACAAGAGGCAGTTTCTTGGGATATGCATCTGTCTACATGGTGCGCCGATCCTAGCGAGATCATAAAAACGCTAGTCATCAAATGGGGTTACGGCTTGCCAGGCCGTAACCCTTTTTCATTGAAGTGAGACTGTCCATGCCTCTCATCGATATCAAGAATCTCCAACTCGCCGCCGCCGCCTTTGGCGAGCGGCGCGGCTGGGGCAAGTATCACAGCCCCAAGAATCTCGCCATGGCGCTGAGCGTCGAGGTGTCCGAACTCGTGGAAATCTTCCAGTGGCAGACGGAAGAGGAATCCCGCAACGTCATGGCGACCGCGGAGCGGGCGCATGTGGAGCAGGAACTGGCGGATATTACGATTTACCTCACGCAGCTTGTGACGGCGTTGGGGGTGGATCTGGATGCCGCGGTGAGGGCGAAAATGGAAATGAATGCGGTGAAATATCCCCCACCGGCGGGGGAAGCGTAGCGGGATACCGCCACCTACCGATTCTCTATCCCTACCCGCCAGACCCGCGCTGCAGCGTCTCCCTCATACCGCACAAACGCCACGCTGGACACCATCGGCTCAACAATAGGAATCTTCTCCATCGGGGTGACGATCAGGCATTGCACGTTGGCGGCGCCTAGCCGTTGTAGCCAGTTGCGCGTGGTGTCGTCGTCGCCCCGCCAGAATGATTCATCCAGCACGGCGAGGTGGAAGCGGTAGGGCCGAGCCGCCTCTGCGGTGGCCAGCGCGGATGGCGCGTCGCGTAGTTGTTCGTCCAGAAGTGCCCAGTCGCGTGCGTCGGCGTCGATGCGGGCCTGGAGCCAGCGGCGCATGCTCTCGCGGCAGGGGTCGCATGATTCCACGGTGGGCGCGTGTTGCCCGAACGCCTCGGCGCGCAGCGCGTCGAGCATGTCGAGGCTGGCCGACTGCATGGCGGGTTCGGACGCGGCCAGTAGGTCTTCCGCCTGCTGGCGCTCCGTTTCTGCGATGGCCATCGCCGTCTGCGCCGCCGTGCGGGCGTCGCGGCAGGCATCGAGCGATTGCTCGCATGACCGGATCGTCCCTCGTAATTCCTCCAATCCATCGGCCAGTTGCTGGAGGATGTCCGAGGCATTCTGGAGTCGTTGCTTTTCCTCGCCGAGCCGCGCGGCGTCCCGCGCCGGCATGTGCCAGTCGATTTCGTGGAAGTCTGAAAAAGCGGAGAGTTGCGAGAGCGCTGCGGACGGCGCATGGGCCCGGCGCGCCGCCAGCCGCTCGCGTTGGGCGAGGAAGTCCGCCTCGGTGGCGGCAGGCGCTTCGTTGACGGAGGCAATCAGCGTGGCGTACAGCGTTGCGCGTTGCCGGCGGATGTCGCGTACCCGTTCGAGTTGCTCGATATCGATGTCGAGCTGCGCGATCCGCTCGCCGCCACTCGCGGAAATGCTATGCCGCAGGTGCAGCGCCTGGGCACGCAGCGCGGCGTGGCGCTCCACTTCATCCAGCACGCGGCGGTCGTGCCGCGCCCAGTCGTCGGCCAGTTGTCCGAGCCGCACCTCCAGCAGCGCGAGCTTGAGGCTGGCAAAGTAGCCGTCCAGCGCGTCGCGGCAGGCGCGCAGAGCTTCGACGGGTAGCGGATCGCCGATGGCGAAGCAGCGACGGAACCATGCGTGATACCGCGCGAAGGTGTCGAAGGATTCGGCGCCGACCGTGCGCAGCGATTTGCGGAGGGCGACGAGGTCGCCGTCGAAGTGAGAAAGATCCCCGCCGATGCTCAATTCATGCGGCGCGGCGACGAACAGCCGCGCGGGCAGGGGCTGATCCGCCGCGCTAGGGAATATCTGGGCGAGGGTGACCGTTCTGTCGAACGCGGCATTGTGGAAGACGCCAAGCAGCATGGCGGGCCGATCCGTCGCATGCGGCGTGATGGCGGGGTTCGGGGCCGGGAGTAGGAGCATTCTCAAGGCCTCGACCAAGGCGCTCGTGCCTGGCCCGAGGTTGCCAGTCAGCACGGCATGGCGGCCGTCGGGACACATCGATGTCACACCTTGCCGGAACGGCCCCCAGTTCGAGACCTCGAGCCGCATCAGGCGGAATCCTGCATCCAGTGTGGTGGCCTCGATATCCGGGGCCACCGTCTCCGGTGCCATGGTGGGTGGCCTATCCATCGACGCCTCGCGTGCGCTCGGTGGAGGTGCCGCGCAGTTGTGTCTGATAGGCGGCCAGCCGCGCGTCGAAATCGGCCAGCCATTGGGTGTCGATAAATGCTTTCAACACCCGGCGGACTTCGTACGAAGGTGTTTCCGTTTGGCCCGCGCGCCGCAGGAAGCCGAGTTCGACGATCTTGCCCACATGCGAGTCGACCATGTCGATAAGCTTGGCTTCATTGCTGCCCGAAGGCAGGAACGTGCGTAGCAATTCAGCGATGTCTTCGCGCGTCAGGATCAGTGGGCCATCGAGACCGGCAGCGTCGAATTCGGCGAGCGCCTTGCGCAGCAACGCCAGCGTGAGGCTGACCGCGTAGGACAGGGGGCGTCTGGCGATCAAAGAGGGCGCCGTGGCATCTGCCGCTGGCGCTGATAGCACTCGTAGAAATGCGAATCCATCGTCCTCGTCGACGACCAGGGCGAGGCCCAGCACGGCCACATAGTCGCGCACGGCTGCCTGCTGTGACACGAGTGCCTGCCAAGCGCTGGGTGAGTCTTCGCGGCACAGCACCCCTTTGAGCAGCGGGACCACAAGGGGCGACAGGGCGTGGGGACCGTGCGCGCTCATGATCCATGTCTCACAAAGACGACGCGTGGCATTTGCGCGCCGCGTGTCAGCGGCTCGCCGCCGATGCCGCGCGCGTGCCAGGTGACGGTCTCGGTCGCCGCCTCATCGACGACGCAATGGAAGGTATCGCCAGTCAGTTGCAGATAAGTCAGCAACTCCGCGAGGCCGTGTTCGAGTGGGTGGTCCCCGCAGAGGGCTTGCAGCGAGACTTGCGGCTGGCTGCGTAGCGCAGCTTCGACCCGTCGTTTGAGAAGGCTCTGACTCAGGGCCGCAGCCGGCGGCGGCTGATACAGCACCCGCTCCATGGGCAGGTCGATGTGAGCCGCCGTCTCGTCGATCGACGAAAACAAGCCGGCTGGCGGGGTGTCGCGCAGTGCCAGGGCCCGTGCCTCGATGCTTTGCAGAATGGCCGGGAGCGTGTCGGGGTCGATGCGCAAGGCGGGCCCTCCGGGTTAGGTGAGGCGGCTGGAATCGGTTGTAGTGTGCCTTCGGTCGCCACATTCAGGAAGCAACATTCCCGCCATGAATCGTCATGCGACGAAAACGTGGCGTTGGCCGGACACGCCGCTGCGCGCTAGACTGGTA
>Ga0105251_10002766_pt1 | contig 13379 bp, 10 predicted proteins | sample KBSS64metaG_FD_80424 | JGI IMG/M metagenome (GOLD analysis project Ga0105251, IMG submission 80424) | Switchgrass rhizosphere microbial communities from Kellogg Biological Station, Michigan, USA - KBS S6-4 metaG | ecosystem: Host-associated > Plants > Roots > Rhizosphere > Soil | place...
ACGATCGCCTGAAGCGACTTCCAAACAAAAAGAGGCTGGACGTGCGTCCAGCCTCTTCGGTTTCTGCGTGTAGGCGCCTCCTAGCTTTTCAGAAAGCCGGTCGAAATCCATGGTACCGCTGCGATCACCACGATTCCAATGAACAGTGCAGTCATATAACCCATGATCGGACGAATGCCCAAATTCGGCGAGATCTTGCTGACTGCACACGCGCCGTAATAGCCGACCCCGAACGGCGGCGAGAACAGCCCCAAACCCATCGAAAGAATGACAACCATCGCGTATTGAACTTCATGGATGCCGACAGCCCGGGCGATGGGAAAAAGTAACGGCCCGAAGAGCACGATGGCTGGTATTCCCTCGAGGACGCTGCCCAAGATGATGAACATGAAAATCGACACAACCATGAAGGTGAACGCGCCTCCTGGCAGATGCTGCATGAACTCGGCCAGTCCGTGAGAAAAGCCGGACTGTGTTAGCGCCCACGCCATCGCGGTAGCCGTACCAATGATGACGAGGATCGCACCCGAAAGAGCGGCCGTCTCCACGAGCATGGGGCCGACACGCTTCCAATCAAAGCAGCGATACACCAAGAGGCCAGCGACAACAGAATACGCGATGCCGACTGTCGAAACTTCCGTTGCCGTGGCCACCCCTTCCACCACAGCCATGCGGATGACAACCGGAAGGGCCAGGGCCGGGATCGATACCACAAACGCTTTTCCAACCAAGGACCACGCGGCCCTCGTGGAGGACGTTGGCTCGAATCTTCGAGCCCGCCACCAGACGAGCATGCACAACATGAACGCCAGTACGAGCCCCGGCAACAGACCGCCGGTAAAAAGCGCGGAGATCGATACACCAGTAACCGATCCGATCGTGATGAGCACGATGCTTGGCGGAACCGTTTCGGTCTGTGCGCCGGTTGCCGATAGCAGTGCGACGAGCTCGCCGGGATTCTCGCCACGCTTTTTCATCTCAGGGAACAGAATCGGCGCAACGGCCGCCATATCGGCCGCCTTTGAACCGGAGATCCCCGAAATCAGATACATCGCGCCAACCAAAACATAGGAGAGGCCACCCCGAACGTGACCCAACAACGACGCCAGGAAATTGATCATCGCCCGTGCCATCCCTGTCATCTCTATGAGAAGCCCAAGGAAAATGAACATCGGCACGGCCAGCAAAAGGATCTGAGACATTCCTTCGTCCATGCGACTAACGACGATTTCCAACGGCATGGAGGTCGACAACGATAAGTAAGCAAACACCGAAAGACCGAAGGAGAATGCGATAGGCATTCCGCTCAGGACGGTGAAACCGACCACGCCGACGAAGAAAATCACTAAGTTCAAGTTTCCGAGCGATTGCAGAACAGGTCCGGCATGTTCCAGCGCAAAAACAGTGACTAGCGACACCCCGATCCCAGCGACAGCCGTCCTCCAGCCGATCGCTAGCAACTTGACCACGCAGATCAGCAGCATCGACACGATCCCGAAGATGATCGCCGCGACGCGTAGGCTGTCGTTGATTTCCATTGTCGGCGTCAGGATGTCCCACTGTTGTTTGATGTAAGCGATCGACGGAACAAGTATGAGCCCCAGAAAAAGCATGCTCGCCACCATCGAGATGGTGTCCCAGAACGGATCCCAGTGCTCACCCATGCGGTTGACGAGTGCCGTCATGCGCATGTGGCTTCCTCGATGCAACGCCGTAGCGGAACCTGCCATAGCCAGCCAGAGAAACAGGATGCCTGCGAGTTCGTCGCTCCAGATCAGCGGGTGGTGCAGGACGTAACGAGCTACAACGCCACTGAAGAGCAGGACAATTTCTGCTAGCACTAGCAGTGCCGCAGGCACGGAGACGATCAGGCCGAGCGCGAGGTCCACATGGGACAGCCAGCGGGGCATAGACTTCGTTGTGTGGTGGACGGTTGCGCTGGTCTGTTGTTCGAGTGCGTCGTCCACATCTTTCAGCGTATCCGTTCTCATGCCAGCTTCCCCGTGTATTTCTCCATGAGGGCCCATTCCTCGTCGCCGAAGTATTGCTTCTGCTCCGTGTAGAAGTTCGCGGATTTCAGGGTTTGGCGAAACGCGTTGGCGTCAGCGGTGTTGAACGCAAGCCCTCGTCCCTCAAGCGTCTTTTGCAGAGAGGCGTTGAGCTGGATCACGTCTTGCCGTTGCTTCAAGGCCCCCGCATTGAGGTGCTTTGAGACGATGTCTCGGACGGTGGGTGGCATCTTTTCCCACGCTGCTTTGTTGCCCAACAACCAGTAGCCGTCCCACATGTGGTTCGTCATCGAGCAATATTTCTGGACTTCATAAAGCTTCGCGGCGTCCACTACAGCGAGCGCGTTTTCCTGCCCGTCGACGACCTTTGTTTGCAGCGACGAATAGACCTCGTTGAAGCTGATCGACGCAGGCGCCGCGGAAAGCGACTTGAACAGCGATATCCAAAGGCGACCGCCGGGGACGCGAATCTTCATTCCCTGCAGGTCGGCAGGCGTCTTGATGGGCTTCGTACTGGTCGTGATTTGACGGAAGCCGTTGTTCCAAATCTTGTCCTGCACAACCAGGTTCGCCTTTCCGATAAGACCTCGAATATGGGCGCCAAGATCGCCATCGAATGCGGCGAATACTTGGTCATAGTCCTTATAGGCGAAGCCGACGCCCGAAATCGAAGCCTTAGGAACCAGTGTCGACAAGGTATTCGCGCCCGACACCGTATAAAATTCCAGTGCCCCAGCTCGCAACTGCGAGAACATGTCCGGGTCGCCACCGAGCTGATTATTCGGAAACACCCGAAGGTCGACCCGACCGTCTGTCTCCTTTTTGATCGCATCCGATGCCTCTTGAATGCGAACATTCAGCGGGTGATTTGCCGGCAGGTTCGTCCCCACCTTATAGGCAAATTCTGCCGCATTGGCGCGTCGAACCCACGGACCACCTAGGCCGGTCGCTGTAATAACGGCTGCTCCGGTTCCTGTGATGAGAAAGTTCCTACGATTGAATCCCATGTTGTCTCCAACGATTTGGATAATGGTCCGTGAAGGACTTGCGCTTTATGTACTTGATCGCCATTTCCTGACGCAATGGTCGAATGAGCGTGTGCGTGCGCTTGTGTTTTGACGCGCCAGCGAGATTGGTGCGTGCATTTAGAGTAGCGGACCTGCCGCCGTACAACAAACGACTTTATCTCGACCTATGGTGAGAAAAAATCGCTGAAGAGGTTCAAAAGACGACAACAGACGCTGCCCGCGCGAAGCGGGGGCGGCGGGCATCAAATACCGTGCCGTAGCGTGTGGTCACTGCTCTTGGGGAGATCCCGCGCTGCTTCGCTGCAGCGCGGCGGCCCGACGCGCGACCTTCTCTACTTCGCGATCCGTACTTGCAAGCTGTCGCGGTCGCCAACGTTGTGACTACGCCCGATTTCGCGATTTTGCCTGAACGCCTTCTACGGTGAAAAAAAATCGTCGCTGAGACGAAGCTTTCGTCGATGTGAGGCGTCGCGCTGGACGCACTGAATCTGTGGGCGATCTACGGGCCGACGGGATTTACACGGTGCCGTTGCCGTCGTTGCCCCGCTCAGACGCCGCGTCGGGCAGCAGCCGGACCCATAGCCGACGTTCGAGTTGCCGAAAGATCAATGACCGTCATTGGCTGAGCAACGGTCGCGCACCTTTCAGCTCGCACTGAGATGTACCCGGTGCCCGTCGCCCCGGCTCCCGGTCTAACGGACCGTCCAGCTCAGGCGGTCGTCGGTCTCCCACGCATCAGTCTTTGCGCTCGTTCCGATGAGGGAAGACGCGACATTCCTCGCGCGTTGCCGATGCCCGCGCGGACGGCGCAGGCACCGATGTGCAAGATTTGGCCGTGCGTCGAAGAGAAATAGAGCTGTGCCGCGATTCGCTGAACTCATCAAACAGCGGAAGCAGTTACGCCCGCTCAACCAACGCCGCGGCGGGCGCTTGGCGCAAGCTTTTGATTCGCGCGCGTCGCACGGCCGATCCTGCTCGCGGCGCCAGTCATAGTCGCGACCTTGTCGTTGAAGCGCATTGGCGCCGCTCCTTTGTTGTCGATGCCGTAGATGGTCACAGATAACGCCGCGACACGAACTCGGCGACGCACACCGGCTTTCTCGATCGTTCGCGCTCAACGGTCACTTCGACGGTCACCTGCGCGCCGTTGTCGATCGGCTCGTATGCGAGCAGCCTGCACGCCGCGCGAATCCGGCTGTCGACCTGCACGGGCGCCGGGAAGCGCACGCGGTTCAACCCGTAGTTCACTGCAGTGCGCGTATCGGCGACGCGAAACGCGCTCGAACAGAGCGACGGCAACAGACTCAGCGTCAGGAAGCCGTGCGCGACGGTCGCGCCGAACGGGCCGCTCCCCGCGCGAACGGGATCGATGTGAATCCATTGAGGATCGTCGGTGACGTCCGCGAAGCGATCGATGCGCGTCTGATCGACCGTCATCCACTCGCCGACACCGAGCGGCTGGCCGATGTGCGCTTCGAGTTCCCGAAGTTGCTCAAACACTCTCAAGAAAACCTCCAAGTCAGTGGCAATGCGGAGACAGGCAACCGAGGACTCCCCGAGTGCACCGCGACGGTCTTACGATTCGCACCAAGCCTGCAGAATTTAGATCTGCATGCGCTCACGCGACAGAGCGCGCTCGCCGCGTTGAAGATCGAGCTCTTGCCCGCACCGTTCGCACCGAGCAGCACGCGAGTTCGTCGTCGTCCGCGTGCAGGTTCGCACCGCCTTTAACGCTCACATGTTCGGATAGTTCGGTCCGCCGCCACCCTCCGGCGTCACCCACACGATGTTCTGCGTAGGGTCCTTGATGTCACAGGTCTTGCAGTGCACGCAATTCTGCGCATTGATCTGCAGCCGGTCTTCGTCCTGCTCGTTTTTCACAAACTCGTAGACGCCCGCCGGGCAGAAGCGCGCTTCGGGTCCTGCGTAGGTGGTCAGGTTGATGCCGACCGGCACGGACGGATCCTTGAGCGTCAGATGCGCTGGCTGGTTCTCCTCATGGTTCGTGTTCGAAATGAACACCGACGACAGCCGGTCGAACGTGAGCTTGCCATCGGGCTTCGGATACTCGATCGGCCTGAACTGCGAGGCCGGCCTGAGCAACTCGTGGTCGCGGTGCTTGTGATGCAGCGTCCAGGGCACCTTGCCGCCCAAAAGCTTCTGCTCGATGCCCACCATCAGCGTGCCCATGTACAGGCCCTTGCTCATCCACTGCTTGAAGTTGCGGGCGCGGTAAAGCTCATCGTGCAGCCACGAGTTCCTGAACGCTTCCGGATAGGCCGTAAGCTCATCGCCGCTGCGGCCGGTGCGCACCGCCTCAAATGCGGCCTCCGCAGCCAGCATGCCGGTCTTGATTGCCGCGTGGCTGCCCTTGATGCGCGAGGCATTGAGAAAGCCCGCGTCGTCGCCCACCAGCGCGCCGCCAGCGAAAGTGAGCTTCGGCAGGGACATCAGGCCGCCTGCGGTGATCGCCCGGGCACCGTATGAAACTCGCTTGCCGCCTTCCAGGAAGGCACGGATCTCAGGATGCGTCTTGTAGCGCTGAAACTCCTCGAACGGCGAGAGATACGGGTTCGTGTACGCAAGGCCCACGACGAAGCCCACCATCACCTGGTTGTTGTCGATGTGGTAGAGAAACGAGCCGCCATAAGTATCCGCATCGAGCGGCCAGCCTGCCGTGTGGATCACGAGACCCGGCTGATGCTTGGCAGGGTCGATCTCCCACAGCTCCTTGATGCCGATCCCATAGACCTGCGGATCCGAAGCCTTGCCCAGCCCGAACTTCTCATTCAGTTGGCGGCCCAGGTGTCCGCGCGCGCCCTCGCAAAAGAGCGTGTACTTTGCATGCAGCTCCATCCCGGGTTGGAAGTTTTCGGTCGGCATGCCATCCTTGCCGATACCCATGTCCCCCGTCGCGACACCCTTCACCGAGCCGTCGCCGTTATACAGCACTTCGGCGGCCGGAAAGCCCGGGAAGATTTCCACGCCCAGCCCTTCGGCCATGTTCCCGAGCCAGCGCGTGACCTTGGCAAGGCTGACGACATAGTTGCCATGGTTCCTGAAGTTGTTCGGCAATGCCCAGTTTGGCACAGACATCGCGCCCTTTTCCGACAGGAAGAGGAAACGGTCTTCGGCGACGGGGACGTTCAGCGGCGCACCGGCTTCCTTCCAGTTTGGGATCAGCTCATCGAGTGCGCGCGGGTCCATTACCGCGCCCGACAGAATATGCGACCCGATTTCGGAGCCCTTCTCCAGCACGCACACGCCGATTGCGACACCCTTCTCAGCGGCCAGCTGCTTCAGGCGGATCGCGGCAGACAGTCCTGCCGGACCGCCTCCGACGATCACAACGTCGTATTCCATCGATTCGCGGGGACCGTATTGTTGATGGCGCAGCATATTACTTTCCATGTACTTTGATTTCAGGCACCGAGTGAATTTCCCTCGGATTTGAGTGTCACGACAACCTAAACTTCCGCACCTGGTTCAATGATCGACTGCCTTTACCGGCAGGAGGCCCGTCTGCCCATAGAACTCCTGCAGCGCGAAGGCATCCCGCTCTCGCTGCGCACGAGCGCTGCGATCGAGCATCGAGAAGATCCAGATACCCGCGAACGCGAGCGGCAATGAAACTAGAGCGGGATTGTCGAGGAACACCGGGGCATGCGCCTGATGCAGCACATCGACCCATACCGATTTCGAAAGCACTGTCATGAGCACCGCGGAAATCAACCCGAGACCGCCGCCCGCTACGGCGCCACGGGTCGTCATGCCGCGCCAGAAAATCGACGCCACCAGCACCGGGAAATTCGCACTGGCCGCGACCGCCCCGACGAGGCCGGCCATGAAGGCCACGTTGATGTGCTCGAACAGAATGCCGAGTCCGATCGCGATGACACTCAGGGTGAGTGTCGCAAACCGGGAGATGCGCATCTCGCGAGCTTCGTTCGCTTTGCCTCGCGCGAGCCAGCATGCGTAAAGATCGTGCGAAACCGTGGCTGCTCCGGAGAGCGCGAGACCCGCCACCACCGCCAGGATCGTCGCGAAGGTCACGGCCGCGATGAATCCGTAGAACAGATTGCCCCCCACCGCCTGCGCCAGTTTGACCGCGACCATGTTCGAGCCGCCGAGCAAGTCTCGCGTGAGATTGAAATGCCCATCGACTGGGGACTTGAAGAACTCGGGATGCTGGGCGAGCAGTGCAATTGCGGAGAAGCCGATGATGAAGGTCAGCAGATAGAAGTACCCGATGAACCCGGTGGCGATGAACGCGGACTTGCGGGCCTCTTTCGCGCTCGACACGGTGAAGAAGCGCATCAGGATATTGGGGAGCCCGGCGGTGCCGAACATCAGCGCGATGCCGAGCGACAGCGCGTTCAAAGGATCCTTCACCAGCTTGCCCGGGCCCATGATACTGAGTGCGCCGGGGTGGACATCGACGGCGCGTCGAAACATCTCGTCGGGACTGAAGCCGAATTGCGCAAGCGCGGTAACGGCCATAAACGTCGCGCCAAACAGCAGCAGCACGGCCTTGATGATCTGCACCCAGGTGGTCGCCACCATGCCTCCAAAGAACACGTAGGTCACCATCAGCGCGCCGACGATGATTTCGGCCATCCAGTACGGCAATCCGAACAGCATCTGGATCAACTTGCCCGCACCGACCATCTGCACGACCAGATAGAAGATCACGACGACGAGCGACGTGCTGGCCGTCATCAGGCGAATCGGCGCCTGCTGGAATCGGTAGGCAATCACATCGACGAACGTAAACTTGCCGAGATTGCGCAGAGGTTCGGCGCGCAGGAACATCACGAAGGGCCAGCCCACGAGAAAGCCGACCGAATAGATCAGGCCATCGAACCCGAACACGAACACCATGCCTGAGAGGCCGAGGAACGAGGCCGCGGACATATAGTCCCCGGCGATGGCGAGCCCGTTCTGAAAGCCGGTGATGCTTCCACCGGCGCTGTAGAAGTCCTTGGTCGTTCGGGTCTTGCGCGAAGCCCAGCGCGTGATGCCTAGCGTGACAAGCACGAACAGCAAAAACATGCCGATCGCAATGGGATTCAGCTCGACATGCCCCGGCACCGGGCCTTCGATGGAGGAGGCGTGAGCACGTGCCGCCATCGAGGCAAGGAGTGCGCTGCAAAGGAAGTGAAGGACTTTCATTGTTTATTCTCCATGCCGGACGTTGGCGAGAAACGCGCTCATCAACGGATCGAGCGTGCGGTTCGTGCGCATCACGTACCAGCCGCTCATCCCGACGGCGACCAGGATGATGCCCACGCCCGCGACGATGCCAACGTTGGTCGTGGCGCCCGCATACAGCGGACGGGCGAGCACGTGCGGTGCCAGGGCAACGAACAGGATAAAGCCGTAGTAGATGAGGATCATCAGCGCCGTCAGCGTGAAGCTGAAGCGCCTGCGTGACGCGATGAGCCGCCGATACGCGGGACTCGCTCCGATTGAATCGATCTGGATCGGCTGCATGGTTTGTCTCCTGCCTGCAATCTGATGAAGTCGCTTTGACGACGGATGGAGTCGGCCCTCGGTGGCTCGATATGCTTAGGGGCTGCTTAAGGCAGCTTTTGTTCTTGGCGGGCGCGGAACGGATCGACGCGTAATTCGATGCTCGCTCGTGCTCAGCTCAGTTCTGTCGCCAGTTCCGGCACTGCCGTGAACAGATCGCCGACCAGGCCGTAGTCGGCGACGCTGAAGATCGGCGCCTCGGGGTCCTTGTTGATCGCGACGATCACCTTGCTGTCCTTCATGCCCGCCAAGTGCTGGATCGCGCCCGAGATGCCCACCGCGACATACAGTAGCGGCGCGACGATCTTGCCCGTCTGCCCCACCTGGTAATCATTCGGCACGAAGCCCGCATCCACCGCCGCACGCGAAGCGCCCAGCGCCGCGCCGAGCTTGTCCGCCAGCGGCTCCAGCACCTTCGTGTAGTTCTCGCCATTACCCAAGCCCCGGCCGCCCGACACGATGATGCTCGCGCTCGTCAGCTCCGGACGGTCCAGCTTCGTCAACTCGCGGCTCACGAACTGCGAGATGCCTGCATCGGCTGCCGCCTCGATCTTCTCCACCGTCGCGTTGCCGCCTTGCGCGGCTATCGGATCGAAGCCCGTCGCGCGGACCGTAATCACCTTGATCGGGTCTTGAGATTGAACCGTTGCAATCGCGTTGCCCGCATAGATCGGTCGCTCGAACGTGTCGGCATCGTCCACGGCGGTGATGTCGCTGATTTGCGCCACATCCAGACGCGCCGCGATACGCGGTGCGACGCTCTTGCCGTACGCCGTCGATGAAGCAAGGATGTGCGAGTAGTTCTTCGCAATCGACAGCACCGTGCCTTCGACGTTTTCCGCCAGGCCTTCGGCCAGCTGCGGCGCATCGGCCAAGAGCACCTTCGCCACACCGGCGATCTGCGCCGCTTGGTCCGCCGCGGCCTGTGCATTCGAACCAGCCAACAGCACGTGAATCTCGCCGCCGATCTTCGCTGCCGCCGCCACCGTATTAAGCGTCGCCGCTTTCACCGACGCGTTGTCGTGTTCCGCAATTACCAGAATCGTCATGTCTATCTCTCCCCTCACAGCACCTTGGCTTCGGTCTTCAGCTTCTCGACCAGCGTCTTCACGTCCGGCACCATCACGCCGGCCGAGCGCTTCGGAGGCTCGGCCACCTTGAGCGTCTTCAGGCGCGGCGTCACGTCTACGCCCAGGTCCACCGGTTTGACGGTGGTGAGCGGCTTCTTCTTCGCCTTCATGATGTTGGGCAGCGTCACGTAGCGCGGCTCGTTCAGGCGCAGGTCCGTGGTTACTACTGCGGGGAGCTTCAGTGCCAGTGTTTCCGCACCGCCATCGACTTCGCGCGAGACCGTGGCTTTGCCGTCGGCGATCCTCACCTTCGAGGCGAACGTCGCTTGCGGCAGGCCCGCCAACGCAGCAAGCATCTGGCCAGTCTGATTCGAGTCATCGTCGATGGCCTGCTTGCCGAGGATGACGAGTTCGGGCTTCTCCTGATCGACCAAAGCCTTCAGGATCTTCGCTACCGCCAGCGGCTGAAGATCTTCCGCCGACTCGACCAGAATGGCACGGTCCGCACCAATGGCAAGCGCGGTGCGCAGCGTCTCCTGGCATTGCGTGACGCCGCACGACACGGCGATCACTTCAGTGGCCATGCCCGCTTCCTTCAAGCGCACCGCTTCCTCGACGGCAATTTCGTCGAAGGGGTTCATCGACATCTTCACGTTGGCGATGTCCACGCCCGTGTTGTCCGATTTCACGCGCACCTTCACGTTGTAGTCGATCACGCGTTTGACTGGCACCAGTACCTTCATCTCAGCTCTCCTTGAATTGATGACAGACGCCGGCACGACCCGCGCAGCGTCCGTAATTTCCGATCAGTGAGTCGCCAACCGCCCCATCGCCTGCCGCATGTCGCTCTCGAAGCGGCTCACGATCTCGGCAAGCGGCTCGATGCGGTCGATGAACGCGAGCGACTGCCCTGCGGCAAGCAGTCCCTTCGACCAGTCGCCCGTGACATAGGCATTGCGGCCGATCTTGCCGGCAACCATGGGCATCAGGTCCTGGATGGTCACGTTCGGGTTCTGCGCCTCGATCTCCTTCACGGCGGCCGTCGTCTCGTTGCGCAGCGTACGCACCGTATTGCGCACGGACTGCATGCACAGGTCCGTGTCGGTCGGTCCCGCTTCGACAAGCCGGCGCTTGTAGTCGGCATGTGCCCAGACCTCCTCGGCCACGGCGAAGCGCGTGCCGACGACCACTCCAGAGGCGCCCATCGCGAGCGCGGCGGCGAGTTGCGAGCCGCGGCCGATGCCGCCGCCGATGAGGTAGGGAATGTCCAGTTGGCTTTCGGCCCACGCGGCATTGACGAACGACCCCACCATGTCGAGTCCCGGATGCCCTCCGCATTCGGCGCCGACGATCGCGACCGCATCGACGCCGATCGCGGCTGCCTTGACGGCAAACCGTACCGCCGGCACCTTGTGGAGCACCTTCACGCCGGCCTGCTTCAGGAGCGGCATGTACTCTTCGGGATTGCGACCCGAGGTTTCGACACACTTCACGCCTTCATCGATGATGAGCTCGAACACTTCCTGCGTCTTCTCGCCGGGGACGAGCTTCGGCAGCATCGAGACGTTGACGCCGAACGGGCCGCCTTTGCACAGGTCGCGGCAGCGCCGGATCTCGTCGCGCAGGGCTTGCGGCTCAGGAAAGCTCGCCGCCGTGATGAAACCGATGATGCCGGCGCGCGATGCGGCGGCGACATAGTCCGCATCGGCGAGCCACATCAGGCCACCGGCGACGATGGGCAGGCGTGTGCCGAACAGTTCGGTAAAGCCGTTGGAAAAAGCGGTTGCGCTCATTGAACGGTCCTCTGCGCGATAGCGCGCGTGCAGCTTCAGATGACGCCTTCAGCCTTCAGTTGTGAGAGTTGTTCCTCTGACAGCCCGAGCAGCGACTGGAGGACATCGTTCGTGCCTTCCCCGAGTTTCGGCGGGGCGCTTCGCACCGGCAGGCGCGCACCGTCGAAGCGGTAAGGCGGTGCCAGCACGTGCGTGCTGCCGGCATCCGGATGTGGTTGCGTCGTCACGAGTCCGCCCTCGACCGCGCGCTTCGAGGTGAGCGCCTCGTGCAGACCGAGAACTTCGCCACAGGGAATGCCGGCCCCCCTGAGACGCTCCAGCAGCACCTGGCGCTTTTTCTTGCCGATCTCGCGCCTAAGCTCGGGCCCGAGCGCTGCGCGGTTGGCTGCCCGGTCGAGGTTCGTGCGAAAGCGCTCGTCCTCCACGAGATCGGGACGCTCGATCACCTCGCGGCAGAAACGCTCGTACTGCGGGTTGGTGCCGACCGTGATGACGACCGGTCCATCCTCCGCGTCAAATACGCCGTACGGCATGATCGACGGATGCGCATTGCCGTAGCGCGGCGGATCATCGCCCTGGGTCAGCGCTTCGAGCCCGTAGTACGAGGTGATCATCAGGCCGCAATCGAACAGTGCCATCTCGATGTGGCGTCCCTTGCCGGTCTTCTGGCGCTCGAAGAGCGCAGCGAGCACCGCCTGGCCCGAGTACATGCCCGTGAACAGATCGACGGCGGCCACGCCGAACTTGAGCGGCGGCTGGTCGGGCTCGCCATTCAGCGCCATCAGCCCCGCTTCGCCTTGAACCACCAGATCGTAGCCGGGACGGGCCGCTTCCGGTCCACTGCGGTCGTAACCGGAGATCGAGCAGTAGATGAGATCCTCGCGTCCCGCCTTCAACTGCTCATAGCCGAGGCCGAATTTTTCCGCGCCGCCGAACTTGAAGTTCTGGATCACCACGTCGCTCTGCTGCGCCAGCTCCCGGGCGATCCGCTGGCCCTCGGCGGTCTGCAGGTCGAGGCACACCGAGCGCTTATTGCGATTGACACTGTTGAAATAGGTCGTCTCGGTCGCGCCGACTCTCAGGCCCCAGTCGCGCGTGTCGTCGCCGCGCCCGGGATGCTCGACCTTGATGACTTCGGCGCCGAGATCGCCGAGCACCATGGCGCACCAAGGTCCGGCAAGCACGCGTGACAGATCGAGAACGCGAACGCCGGCGAGCGGCAGGGAGGAATTCAGGTTCGACATTTCAAATCCGGATGACATGGTTGGGTGGCGAAGCACCCGATCTATTGCGAAGGCACGGCGACGCGCGACGCAATGCGGAGAAATCAGCGGGTCGTTTGCCGAAGAAAGCCTCGATGCCTTCAGCGGCCTCGTCATCAGCGAGCGAGTCCACCATGTTCCGGGCTTCCAGGTCCAGTTGCGCGTCGAGGGTGTTCTCACCGGCATGACGGCACAGGCTCTTGATCCGGGCCATCGCGCGCTCGGGGCCGCTCGCCAACGTCTGTGCCATGGCGATCGCCTCCGCGCGTGCGCTGCCGGGCTCGGCGAGGCGATTCACGACACCAAGCGCATGCATGCGTTCACCCGTAACCGGCTTCCCCGTCACGCACAGTTCGGTCAGCACCTGCCGGGAGACGAACTCGGACAGGAATGCAGTAGCGCCCCCGTCGGGCGAGAGGCCGACCTTCACATACGCCACCGAGAACGACGCATTGCGCGCGGCGACCAGCAGGTCGCACGCCAGCGCGATCGACAGGCCCGCGCCGGCCGCCGATCCTTCGACCGCCGCGATCACGAGCTTGCCGCAGTCACGGATGGCGCGAATCAAGCCGTGCAGACCTTCGATGCCCACGCGCCGCTCGGGCGGCGTCATGGCGCGCCGTTGCGCAAGCCGCTTCAGATCGCCACCGGAGCAGAACACCCCGCCCGCGCCGGTCAGCAGGAT
>Ga0105251_10002768_pt1 | contig 13376 bp, 9 predicted proteins | sample KBSS64metaG_FD_80424 | JGI IMG/M metagenome (GOLD analysis project Ga0105251, IMG submission 80424) | Switchgrass rhizosphere microbial communities from Kellogg Biological Station, Michigan, USA - KBS S6-4 metaG | ecosystem: Host-associated > Plants > Roots > Rhizosphere > Soil | place...
ATTCTTATTAGCAGGTCTGTTAATTGATATAGATGATAGTGGCTATAATGATAAAGACAATATTCATAATTTTTATAATTAATGGTCAGAAGTTATAACCCAGCCCCATACGATAACGGGTTTGACGATCAGAAGTTGTCGCCGTGTTATAACCAGAGGAAACATTACCCACTTCAACAAAAGGAACCCAGGAACCTATTTTATAGGCTATACGGAAATTGTATTCGTAATCTTCTTTTTTGTTATTGTACAAATCCTCGTTATCGGCAATTTTATAAATCCCATTCAGTTCAAACATCCAGTTATTTATATTGTAACCAAGCCATGCTTCAGGGCGATAAACCATGCGATCATCTTTCCCATCACTATTGCGGCGCGTATATTCAAAGCGGTAACGGAAGGCAGTCCACCAACTATCATTTAAATTATATTGCACACGAATATAAGGTTTGTAGATGGCTATGTTATCACCCATCTCCACTGCGATACCGGGTTGCCAGACCAGGTTCTGCCAGCCAAACTGGTAGCTTGCTGTGTACTCGTTACTGTTACTCTCCATATTATTGAGTGCATAATTAGATTGCGAGTCATCGGAGCGTGAGATTGCCTCCACAGCCACACCAAATCCTGTTGCGAAGCGGTGAGACATATAAACACGGTCATAATTGCGTCCATCATCATAATATTCATGCCTATAATCAACATAGCCAGCATGAGCAGTCGCTGTTAATAATGGAATCAGTAATAAAGCATATCCATATTTCATGGCAATCCCTTTGAATAAAAAATCAGATAATATCCAGTCTAACCTGCGTCATTCAAAACAATGAGGCGGCTAAATAAGGAATGGTTTTCAGGTGGTGCGGGTAATCTTATTTAAATGGAAAGGTTTAAACCTTTTTGTTTTTGCCATGCAATTAAACTTGTGGCAAAAAACAAAAGAATAAACAGACAAGGATCACTATGTGGGTTTTTAATTTAAGAAATTAGAAATAGTGTTTTTATTTATATATTAAGGCGGCGCATACATAATATCAATGTTTTGCAAAATGCATAATTAAAAATGAAAGGATTTTTAGCATAAACTTGTTGAATGGTTATGTCGTTACAAAAACAGGACCCCACAAAAGCGTGGGGTCTTGCTTCAATTTGCAACGTACCTTACAGGCACGTTTTAGGTTTCTTAATCTGCACGACCCATAGAACGCTTTTCAGCGATATGGATGCGGATCTTCTCACCAGTCACCATATATTCTGGAACCTGAATAACCAGGCCAGTAGACATTGTTGCGGGCTTGGTACGGGAGCTTGCTGACGCGCCTTTAATGCCAGGTGCGGTTTCAACAATTTCCAGATCCACTGTTTGTGGCAGTTCAAGCGCCAGCAACTGGCCATCCCAGGTCAGAACCTGCATGTCCGGCATGCCGCCTTCCGGAATGAATTGCAACTCTTCTTCAATCTGATCTTTGGTGAAGATATACGGCGTGTAATCTTCTTTATCCATGAACACGTATTCGTTGCCATCAATGTAAGAGAAGTCAACGTAACGGCGGGTCAGAGTGATGGTGTCGACAATATCATCACCTTTGAAGCGCTCTTCAACTTTCTGGCCAGAACGGACATCAGAAAAACGCATTTTATAAAGCGTTGCTGCGCCACGGGCGCTGGGTGCCTGGATATCAATATCTTTAACAATCAGCAGCTTGCCGTTGTAATTAAGTACCATACCCTTTTTGATTTCATTAGCTCTTGGCATCGGTGTTTCCTGTAAAAAATTGAGGAGCGAAAATATTGCGTCAAATTACTCGGGAGGCGTCTTTCAGGCAAGCGGATTTCATTGCAGATAGTGCATAAATCTACGTAGTAAAGCCGCACTGCTACTGCTAGAGTCCTGATCCTTGTCAGCCCAATGGAGTATTGTTGATGGACTGTCGTCCCGATTGCGGCGCGTGTTGTACCGCGCCTTCTGTATCAAGTCCTATTCCTGGCATGCCAGATGGCAAGCCCGCTGATACTCCATGTGTTCAGCTTGGCGCAGATATGCGCTGTAAAATCTTTCTTTCACCGCTAAGACCAAAGGTTTGCGCAAACTTGCAACCGTCGCGGGAAATGTGCGGTACAACGCGCAAGCAGGCCATGGATTACCTGATCTATCTGGAAGCTGCGACTGCGCCCTAGATATCTTTGATTTTCACCATGCAATAAGCGGTGATGGCAATCATGCCAAGCGCGATATAAAACACCGTGTGGTAGTTCCAGATTTCGGCGACTACACCGGCCATTGAGCCTGCAATAATCCAACCGACACGCGTCGTATTGGTATAAAGCGTGGTAGCCGCTCCCGCCTGTCCCGGCATTAAATCCTGAAAATACAACATCCCAATACCCGCCAGAATGCCGATGAAAATAGCGTTCAGCAGTTGCAGGCCCAGCAGCATGAATTCGTTATGTAACGTCAACATACCAATATAGAACAGCAGACCTGCGACTCCCGCAATACGCATTAGAAAACGCTTACCAAAACGTTTGGCGTAATAGCCTGCGATAAGCATTGTTGGGATCTCAAGCCCGGCTGCTGTCCCCATCATCACTCCCGCGAGCTTCTCCGGCAGATGTAATTCATTAATGATGTAAAGCGGCATATTAATGATGTAGAGACTGTTACAGCCCCACATCATGGTGCAGGCGACGAATAGCAGTAGGGCATCACGGCGGTTACGGCGCGGAGCTTCAAGCGTGGTGGATTTAGTTACCACCTCTTTGCGCATTGATGGCAGGAGCAGCCGTACCATCACGCTGCAAACCACAAATGCGAAGGCCGCGCTCAGATACATGGTAGTAAAACCAAAACCTAAAGCCAGCGCGTAGGCGATAGGCGGGCCAATCACCCATGCAAGGGAGACCTGCGCACGCAAAATAGAGCTGAACATCACCGCTTCACGGCCCGTGCGGTCAGCGTGTTCGCGCGCCAGAGCAAACATCTGTGGGTTGGCAGTGGAGCCAAAGCTGCTGAGGAAAACGCCAATAAACAGCAACACAAAATAGTTACGGTTCCACGCAAACAGCACGCAGGCTAATGCACCCAATAAGCAGCAGACAAAAATAAGCGATTTGCGATCGCCTTTCCTGTCAGAACGCCCCGCAAGAAACTGGCTGACCAAAATACCGATGATGGCGCTGCCGGTGAAAAAGAAACCCACCATCGCAGGACGAACATGGACTTCTTCCGTCAAAAACAGGCTCAGAGTTGGGGTTTGTAATGCCCCCGCAATTCCGGTTAAAAAAGCTACAATCAAAAAGGCGGAAGAAGTTAAGTCAAGGGGCTTGCGTGTTGCTGCTATGGGGGAGTTTTGCATGCTCTCAGTGTCGGCTGGTCAATGAACGCGCGGATTTTACGCGCCTTGCCTGGAAATAAACAGTTGTTCAAATCAAAAGCGACACGAAAAGTTAAAACGCTGTTCCTGGCTATGTTCAGCAAAAGCTGATGCTTATAAATTGTGTGCTGAACGTACCGTGATGCTGCTCACTTTTTCGGCTTAGATGGGAGTGGAAATGTGCGTAACCTCTAAATTCTGGTAACGAAAATACAACATATCTTGCCTGAATCGCGGAGGATCTCCACACTACTTGAAACGTTTCAGCGTCGTCTTATTTAGTTTCAGGAGTGGGATGGCGCATTTTTTCTCATTGTAGCTGAATCGTTTCAATTCAGCAGGAGAGGAGAACCATGTTCCAGTTATCTGTGCAGGATATTCATCCGGGCGTTAGTGCCGGAAATAAAGAAGAAGCCATACGTCTGGTTGCCACTGCGCTCGCGCAGGCGGGGAACGTCAGTATTGGCTATGTAGAAGGTATGCTGGCTCGCGAGCTGCAAACCTCCACTTACTTAGGTAACGGTATTGCTATCCCACATGGCACTACTGATACCCGCGATCTGGTACTCATAACCGGCGTTAAGGTGTTCCAGTTTCCACAAGGAATCGAATGGGGCGAGGGCCAGAAAGCTTACGTTGTAATTGGCATTGCAGCTCGTTCTGACGAACACCTTGGTTTACTGCGTCAGCTGACACATGTGCTCAGTGATGACGAAGTTGCTGAACAACTCAAAACCGTGACTTCAGCAGAAGAGCTTCGTGCATTGCTGATGGGCGAAAAACAATCGGCATCTTTGCTGTTTGATAACTCATTATTAGCGCTGGATGTTACCGCCACCGACCTGATGACGCTTCAGGCATTAAATGCCGGGCGCATTAAACAGGCGGGTGCTGCCAACTCTGCTTTTGTAAGCCACGTAGTTTCCAGCAAACCACTCTATCTCGGGCAGGGTATCTGGCTTAACGACAGCACCGAAGGCAACCTCGCGAGTGCTGTGGCAATCAGCCGCCCAGCATCAGTTTTTGAAGCAGACGGCCAACCGGTATCGCTGTTGATGACGGTTGCAGTGGCCGACGACCAACCCTTACAAGTTCTCAATCGCCTGAGCGACATGTTGATCAACAACAATGCTGACCGTTTGCTGAACGCAGATGCGCCTGGGTTGCTGACGCTGCTGACCACTGATGTCCCAGCTGAACAAAATAGCCTGAGTGCAGATTTCCAGGTTCGCAATGAACATGGTCTACACGCCCGTCCAGGTACGGTGCTGGTGAATACCATTAAACAATTTAATAGCGAGATTACCGTGACAAACCTTGATGGAACCGGGAAGCCAGCCAATGGTCGCAGCCTGATGAAAGTCGTCGCACTGGGCGTGAAAAAAGGCCACCACCTGCGCTTTACGGCCGTAGGTGAGGATGCTGAACTTGCGCTGAAAGCCATTGGTGAAGCGGTTGCTGCCGGTCTTGGTGAGGGGGCAGCATGAGTCGTCGAGTCGCAACAATTACGTTAAACCCGGCTTACGATCTGGTCGGTTACACCCCGGAAGTTGAACGTGGTGAAGTTAACCTCGTACGCACTACGGGTCTGCATGCCGCCGGTAAAGGGATTAACGTTGCTAAAGTTCTTAAAGACCTTGGCATTGATGTCACGGTAGGTGGATTCCTGGGTAAAGATAACCAGGATGGTTTTCAGCAACTGTTCAGCGAACTGGGTATTGCCAACCGTTTTCAGGTGGTGCAAGGCCGTACCCGCATCAACGTAAAACTGACTGAGAAAGATGGCGAAGTTACCGACTTCAATTTCTCAGGCTTTGATGTAACTCCTGCAGATTGGGAGCGTTTTGTTGCTGATTCCCTGAGCTGGCTTGGTCAGTTTGACATGGTATGTGTTAGTGGCAGCTTGCCTGCGGGCGTTTCACCTGATGCTTTCACTGACTGGATGAAGCGTCTGCGTAGCCAGTGCCCTTGCATCATTTTCGACAGCAGCCGCGAAGCATTAGTCGCAGGTCTGAAAGCTGCACCGTGGTTGGTTAAACCAAACCGCCGCGAGCTGGAAATCTGGGCTGGTCGCAAATTGCCAGAAATGAAAGATGTAATTGAAGCAGCCCATGCGCTGCGTGAGCAAGGAATTGCGCATGTGGTGATTTCTCTGGGTGCCGAAGGTGCACTTTGGGTTAACGCATCGGGTGAGTGGATAGCGAAACCGCCAGTATGCGAAGTCGTCAGTACCGTTGGTGCGGGGGATTCTATGGTCGGCGGGCTTATCTACGGCCTGTTAATGCGTGAATCTAGCGAACATACCCTGCGTTTAGCGACTGCAGTGGCTGCACTGGCGGTAAGTCAGAGCAATGTCGGAATTACAGATCGTACTCAACTGGCGGCCATGATGGCCCGTGTTGATCTGAAACCATTTAACTGACAGCAGGAGAGGAACTATGAAAACGCTGCTGATTATCGAACCAGGTCTTGGGCAAGCCCGTGCGTACCTCGCGAAAACATTGCTGGGTTCAGCCGCGCAAAAAGCGCGCTTGCAAATTATCGACAATCCGAACGATGCCGAAATGGCAATCGTTGTGGGAACCGCTATTCCTGCCGATAGCTCGCTGAATGGCAAAAAGGTATATCTGGGTGATATTGACCGTGCAGTTCAGCACCCGGAACTGTTTTTAGGTGAAGCGAAAGATAAAGCGAAGCCTTATACCGCTCCAGCGAGTGTTGCACCGGTCGAGCTGGCTAAAGGGCCAAAACGCATTGTTGCAGTAACAGCTTGTCCAACGGGCGTCGCGCATACCTTTATGGCTGCTGAAGCCATTGAAACCGAAGCGAAAAAACGTGGCTGGTGGGTAAAAGTTGAAACACGCGGCTCGGTTGGCGCAGGTAATGCAATTACCCCTGAAGAAGTAGCTGAGGCTGACTTGGTCATTGTTGCGGCCGATATCGAAGTTGACCTGGCAAAATTTGCGGGCAAACCGATGTATCGCACCTCAACAGGTCTGGCACTGAAGAAAACGGCACAAGAGCTTGATAAAGCTGTTGTTGAGGCAAAGCCTTTTGCAGCGACAGGGCAGAGTGCAGCCAGCGCGAATGAAGGGAAAAAAGAGTCGGTAGGTGCTTATCGCCATCTGTTAACCGGTGTTTCCTTCATGCTACCAATGGTGGTCGCGGGCGGCCTATGTATCGCGCTGTCGTTCGCTTTTGGTATCGAAGCATTTAAAGAGCCTGGTACATTGGCTGCGGCACTGATGCAAATCGGTGGTGGTTCAGCCTTTGCGCTGATGGTGCCGGTTCTGGCGGGTTACATTGCGTTTTCTATCGCTGACCGACCAGGCCTGACGCCGGGTCTTATCGGCGGTATGTTAGCCGTTAGCACCGGTTCTGGTTTTATCGGCGGGATTATTGCGGGCTTCCTCGCAGGCTACGTTGCTAAGATGATTAGCACCAAGCTGAAACTGCCACCAAGCATGGAAGCATTGAAACCAATCCTTATCATTCCACTGTTCTCAAGCCTAATTGTGGGTCTGGCGATGATTTATCTGATCGGTACGCCGGTTTCGAAAATCCTCGAAGGTCTGACTCACTGGCTGCAAACCATGGGCACCGCGAATGCGGTACTGTTGGGCGCAATCCTTGGCGGTATGATGTGTACTGATATGGGTGGGCCGGTGAACAAAGCGGCTTACGCATTTGGTGTCGGGTTACTCAGCACCCAAACTTACGCACCGATGGCCGCCATTATGGCTGCGGGTATGGTGCCACCGTTGGCGATGGGCCTGGCAACATTTATTGCGCGTCGTAAATTCGACAAAGCTCAGCAAGAAGGCGGCAAAGCAGCGATGGTTCTGGGTCTGTGCTTTATCACCGAAGGGGCTATCCCGTTTGCAGCACGTGATCCAATGCGTGTTCTTCCATGCTGTATCGTTGGTGGCGCGGTGACTGGCGCAATCTCCATGGCAGTAGGCGCTAAACTGATGGCTCCACATGGCGGCTTGTTTGTTCTGTTAATCCCAGGTGCGATTACCCCGGTTGTGGGTTATCTGATTGCGATAATTGCAGGAACATTGCTGGCGGGTCTGTCTTATGCCTTCCTGAAACGTCCGGAAGTTGAAGTTGCAGTAAAGACTGCATAAATTGACACATATAACTGAGGGCAGAGATTTTTCTGCCCTCAGTTTGCATTCATTCCACTTGTGTCGGGTGATGCGACGCATATCTGGTTCTACGAAAAAGGCTGGTCGTCTGATCGGTTTTACGTGAGTTAGTCACACAGTCATTTAGACAGATTCCACATAGTGTTTATGATCTTCAACAATTGTTGGAAGGTAGTTAATAATAAAAGGCTGCAAGGGGCGCTTAGATCTTTACAGCTTTTTGATTTACCCCTCCACTCCGCACAATGCCGATTTAATTCTCTGATTAGCAAGCTTAATATTGCGTAGTTCAAGTCCTGGCAACTGTTGTACGTTTATGATCATAGATTGGTCTGACAGCGTACATGAGCTGGGAATATTTCCCTGCAGGGACGCTACAGCACTTGTCACATCAGGCCTGAACGCAACTCGCAGAAAGTCTTCCTGTTTTTGCAAAGATTATAACGGAATGCACTGCCATTTTGATCTGCAAGAGTTCCGGCTATTCCATAAGATATCCCTCATTAAATTGTGAGTAAATTGCCACGCTTCGCCGTGCGCACCGTATTCTGTATTCGCAAAAATGTGATCAAGACCGTCAGAAGGAACTGAGAATGAGTGGTAAACCCGCAGCTCGTCAGGGTGATATGACGCAATTTGGTGGTCCGATTGTTCAGGGTTCTGCCAGTGTGCTGATTGGTGCGCCTTCCGGCGTGGCCTGTTCGGTCTGCCCGGGGGGATTAACCAAAGGCAGCCCAGTGAACCCATCACTCGGCGCCAAGGTGCTGCCCGGTGAAACTGACCTTGCGCTGCCGGGTCCGGTGCCGCTGGTGATTAACCGCAGCTACAGCAGCTACCGGACCCCGACGCCCGGCCCGGTGGGCCTGTTCGGTCCCGGCTGGAAAGGGGCATCGGATACCTGTCTTCAGGTGCGCCCCCGCTCGCTCATCCTCAACGACAACGGCGGGCGCAGTCTGCATTTTGAAGCGCTCAGTCCCGGTGACATTGTTTACAGCCGCAGTGAATCCCTGTGGCTGGCCCGCGGCGGTGTGGCGGCACTGGCCGATAAACGCCATGCGCTGGCGACATTATGGCAGACGCTTCCTGACGCATTACGCGAAGATAATCACTGTTATTTTGTTGCCAACAGCCCGCAGGGGCCGTGGTGGGTGTTTGGTTATGTCAGAACTGTGCCCGCTGCGGATGCGGTGTTGCCTGAGCCGCTGCCGGTTAATCGTCCCCTGGTGTTGCTGCAGGATAAAAGCGGTCATCAGTTACGCTATCTGCGTGACGTGGACGGCGAGTTTGCCGGAGCGGTCACCGGTGTGGTGGACGGGGCCGGACGGCGTTACCGTTTTGAACTGACGAAAATCGTTTCACCGTTCACCGGACGTACCGGCTACGGTCAGGACAGCGGTATCCGCCTGAGTGCGATGTATCTGGTATCAGCACCCGGTTTTGCCGATATTCCTGATACGCCCGTGGTGCGCTATGGATACAGCCCGCGTGGAGAACTGACGGCAGTGTATGACCGGGCTGGTGTCAGGGTGCGCCAGTTCGAATGGCATCCCGATTTCCCCGGCCGCATGGTGGCTCACCGTTATGCGGGGCGTCCGGCGTCCACCTACATCTATAACGCTGACGACAAAGTGAGCCTTCAGCGTAATCCCGGTGGGCTGGATTACCGGTTTGAGTATGAAAAAAACCGTACTGTCGTCACTGACAGCCTGAACCGCAAAGAGATTTATCACTTCACTGGCGAAGGCGGGCTGCGCCGCCTGGTGATGCACGAACGCGCTGACGGCAGTGTCACCCGGAGTGAGTATGATGGCGCCGGGCGCCTGACGGCCTCCGTCGATGGTCTGGGGCGCAAAACGGAATATGACCTGGATGTGGCCACAGGCAGCCTCTGCGGTATCACGTTCCCGGACCGTAGACAAATCCGCTATGCGTACAACCGCCAGCACCAGCTCACCCGCACCGTTTTCCCGGATAAAACAGCAACCACGCGGGAATTTGATGATGCCGATCGCCTGTTGTCGCAAACCGATGCGCTGAATCAGACCACCCGGTATCACTATGCGGATGAATTCAGTGAGCAGGTTATCGCTGTGGAGCTGCCGGACGGCGCGTGCCAGCAGCTGGAATGGACACCTTACGGGCAGCTCCGGCGGTATACCGACTGTTCCGGTAATGCCACCACCTATGACCATGACCTGTGGGGACAGGTGATAACCATCACCCATGAAGAAGGGCTGTCGGTGCAGCATCGTTATGATGCGCGCGGGCGTCTTGTCCGCACGGAAAACAACGCCGGTGACACCACCGAATATCGCTACAATGAGGCCGGTGACCGGGTGCGCACCACTTTCCCGGGCGGGCAGCATGAAGACCGTGAGTATGATGAGCGCGGGCATCTGCAGCGCTACCAGAATAATGGTCTGGTTCAGCGTTTCAGCCATGATGCGGCGGGGCGTTTGCTGAGTCTCACCAATGAAAACGGAGCGCTGACCCGGTTTGAATACGATGTGATGGACCGTCTGGTGCTGGAAAGCGGGTTCGACGGGCGCAGACAGCAATACCGCTATAACGCAGGCGGCGAACTCATCCGCAATGAGGATATGGGGCTGACCACGGACTGGGTGTACGATGAGGGCGGACGGGTGCGTCAGCGTGTCCGCCCGCCGCTGCCTGACGGCTCCCCTGACGAAGAGCACTGGTCCTACACCCCAAATGGTCTGTTGCAGGAGGTGTGGCACTACAGCGAAGGGTACCGGGTTATCGCCCGCTGGCAGCGTGACCGCACCGGGCGGGTGATAGCTGAGCGACAGCAGGTGATATCCCCGGATGAACAGGCATTATGGACACACACCATCGGGCATCAATTCCAGGCTCGTGGCGGGCTGGCGCAGACCCTGCCGGACGGCCTCCCCGCCATTGACTGGCTGACCTACGGCCCCGGGTATCTGCTGGGTGTTGCCGTGGGAGGCAAGCCGGTGCTCGAATTTGAACGCGATAAGCTGCACCGAGAGCGCCGTCGTGGATTTGGCCCGCTGACCCGTGAAACACATTACGACCTGGCTGGGCGCCTCGCCGGATTATCACTTATCGGCCTGCCGGATTCCCCGTTAAACCGTATGCATCAGTATGATACGCGTGGGCAACTGGTCAGTATTACCAACGGGGCCGGAGAGGCGCGTCACTTTATTTATGATGGCATCGGGCGACTGACGGAAGAGCAGGGCCGGTATCCGGCACACTATCAGTATGATCCGGCAGGAAACCGACTGCCGCCACTTCACGATCCGCTGAGTGCACTTTATACCGCCCCGCGCGACAGGCAATTAGCGGCCCTCCCGGATAACCGGTTACACGAAGATGCAGTGTTCACCTGCCACTATGACGTTTACGGTAACCTGAGTGAAAAAGTGTGTAAAGCCAGTGAAAACGAGGTGCACCGCTATGAATATGACCGCAGCCATCGCCTGACGCATTACAGCCATATCCTGAGCTGGCGTGACGGGCGCGATACCACCCATGGCTACTATCTGTATGATCCGCTGGGACGGCGAGTGGGGAAACGCAGCTTCAGTGTCAGTCCACATGGCCGGCTGCATGAGCCGGAAAGTGTGACATGGTACGGCTGGGAGGGGGATCGTCTGGTGCTGACCGAGCGAAACGGGCAACGTATTCACACTCTGTATCAGCCGGGGAGTTTTGTGCCACTGCTGCGTATAGAAGGGGATATCCCTGAGCCGGTGCCGACGCTGGCGGATACGCTGACGCAGGAGTCGGAGATTGCGTTTACTCCGGATGTGACACAGCGACTTAACCAGCTTGAGCAGGAGCTGCGCGACGGGCAGTTAAGCCCACAGAGCCAGCAGTGGCTGGCGGTGTCACAACTGACACCGGATCGCCTGTTGCCGCTGCTTAAGCCCCTGCCTGAGCCAGTGGTGCCGACGGTGCATTTATACTATTGCGATCACTTGGGCACACCGCTGGCGCTGCTCAATCAGCAGGGCGGGACAGACTGGCGGGCTGAGCTGGATCCGTGGGGCAATCAGGTGGAAGGCAGTCTGCCAAAACAGATGTATCAGCCCATCAGAATGCAGGGCCAGCACTATGATGAGGAAACGGGTCTGCACTACAACCGCCATCGTTATTATGATCCGATGCTGGGGCGGTATATTACGCAGGATCCTATTGGGTTAGCGGGTGGGATGAATAAATTTGTTTATCCCTTGAACCCCCTGCAGTGGGTTGATCCGCTAGGATTAGTAGGATTGGGACTTGGGAGTGAGGGAGGAAACCGATACTGCCAGGGCATTGGATCTGCTTATAATTACTTACCTCAAGAGGAAGCTGATCAAGTAAGACGTAATGCCGAGAAAATGCACAATGTTTATAACCCATTGAATGAGTATGTGGTGGGTATAGCGATCGGTTCTGCTGTTGTTGGAATGGCAGGCCTGGGGATGGGGGCTGCTCCTGTAGCAGAAAGAGGTGCTGCATGCGTAGAAGATACAGTTAAGTCAATGATAACTGAGGCGGAAAGAGATCCTGAAACACTGATGCTTACATGCGCTAAAGGTTTTATAAATAAAGGATCTACAGATTTCCAAGGAAAAGCATCTGATTATTTAATTGATACATTATCTTCATATAGTCAAAAGCAATAACTATTATTTCAGGGATGAAAAATGAATAAGAAAAGCGTAACAGCATTCTCTGTGGTAGCCATCATTGTTGCATTTCTCACATTATCCTGTTCAGTGATGGACTCTGTTAGACGTGTATTTTATAGCAGTGAACTAATAACAAATGATATAAGTTCAATAGTTAGCAAAATTCGCGATAAGGCTGAAGGCGGAGATTTTATGGCACAAAATGATCTTGGCCTTTTATATGATCAAGGGAGAGGAGTGGATAGAGATTATACTCAAGCTGTTTATTGGTATAAAAAATCTGCAGAGCAGGGTTATGAATCAGCACAATATAATTTAGGTGTCGCATTTGAACACGGGCGCGGAGTACAAAGGAATTTGCAGCAAGCACTAAAGTGGTACAGTAAATCAGCAGGACAAGGTAACACAAAGTCACAAGTAAACCTTGGAATGATATATTTAGATGGCATTGATGGTCATAAAGATTATAATAAATCACGATACTGGTTTTTGTTGGCTGCAAAAAAAAATGACACAATTGCAATGAATAACCTGGGTTATATATACAGATCTGGGCTAGGTACACCAAAAGATAATTCTGAAGCTTTTAAATGGTATCAAAAATCTGCTTATTTAGGCTCAATGAAAGCAAGGAATATGCTGGCTTTATATTATACTCAGGAGATAGGTGATTATCCTGTGGATGTAAGAAAAGCTCTTGGGTTACTAGAGGCCTCTGCATGTCAAGGTTATGCTGTAGCTCAAAACAATTTAGGGATTATATACTCTAAAGGGATAGGGGAGTTACCAAAAAATTATAAGTTGGCGTATGCATGGTTTTCTGTTGCATTCTCAAATGGTCATGAAAATGCAAGGCGTTCTCTGGATGATGTTGCAAAAAAATTAACTCCACAAGAATTAGAACAAGCACGTATTCTTGCCAATGAATATATTGTTAAATACTCTTCTTCTATGATTGAAGACGATACATATAAATCAAATATTGAATGTAAGTATCCATAAAAAATATTATGTCAGTAACTCCCAGTAGATACTCAACTGGTCTAAAAGAGACATATATTGTTCTCTCGCCACAGTCCAGTCTGTTCGCAATAAATGGAGCGGTAGCGTGCTGCAGACACTGCAGCAGTAGGCAGGGTAGGGCAGGTGCTTGAGCCTGAGCGCCTGACATGGTACGGCTGGGAGGG
>Ga0105251_10002769_pt1 | contig 13361 bp, 13 predicted proteins | sample KBSS64metaG_FD_80424 | JGI IMG/M metagenome (GOLD analysis project Ga0105251, IMG submission 80424) | Switchgrass rhizosphere microbial communities from Kellogg Biological Station, Michigan, USA - KBS S6-4 metaG | ecosystem: Host-associated > Plants > Roots > Rhizosphere > Soil | place...
GGCTCTTTGCCAAGTCTAGGGTTCCAATTTCCTAACTTGTTTTTTAAGTAATCCTTTAAAAAATCACGTTTCTTTTTTCGTCTTTTATCCCTGTTTTTCATAAGGACTCACCACCTTTAGGTTACTTAATAGATGCAATTTATCCTTATTATAATTATGTTGAAAAATCCACTCTTTATGCTAAATCTATAAGTAATAAGTAGATCATCTTACTAGTCAAAGGAATACTTTTAGGTATTGTTTCAAAGTATTCCAAAAGACGCTTCCCATTGTAAGAGTAACAAAAGTAGAACGTGAAGAACAACCAGAGGATCCTCATATGTATCGTCATAATCAATAATAAAGAAAGCAGGTTAATAAATATTAACCTGCTTTTCAGACTAACGAGAACTTAAAAGATTTCTCGTTAAAAAAGACTTTATGGTTTCGTAGAAGAAGCATCCTCATTCTCAGAGGTAGAAACTTTATCATTGAAGTTAGATAGATGTTTTCCTTGCACATCATTGATATTTGCTTCATCAGAAGTATATCCAGCAGTATTAAATCTGTCATCCCCTATTGCAGGCTGAGAATTGTTAGAGTGATTTTTCATCGTGTACCTCCTAGTTTGGGTTGGATAGGTTTAGTGTGCTCGTGTTTATGGTATTTCATGAGGTGCACTTAATGTTTTATCTCTATTCAGTCGAAAAAGTTGGATATTTAGCCAATATAAAAAATTAAAATGTTTCATTAAATTAAGTGTTAGTTATTACATATAATGCACAAAAAGAAATCAATTTTCCTTTGTAATTAATGAATGATAATTGGAACTATAGATAGCATAATGGCTACTAGAAAAGTATTTACAAAAAAAGTAACCTTACCTTACTGTCTGACATATGTGTAAGGTAATAGGTTACTCTTTTTAAATATTCAACTTATGAAGTTCTGTACGCTTAATTTAAAATTAAATTTATAATTAATACGCCTGCTAGTCCAACAAGTGATGCAATCGTTACCATAACAGACCACGTTTTAATTGTTTTACCAATTGTCAGGTTAAAAAATTCTTTGTAGATCCAGAATCCTGCATCATTCACATGGGAAAATGTCATACTTCCAGCCCCAGTGGCTAAAACCATAAGTTCTGGACTAACATGAGTTGCCGCAACTAGTGGAGCTGCGATACCAGCTGCAGTTAGACCAGCTACAGTAGCAGAACCCAATACAACCCTTAAAATTGCAGCAATTAACCAAGCCAGTATTAAAGGAGACATGGTTGATCCCTCCATCAAACCAGCAACGTACTTGTCCACATGGCTATCAATTAGTACTTGTTTAAAAGCACCGCCCCCACCGATTATTAATAAAATCATCGCAATGCTGCTTACGGATTGTGTAATAGAATTCATTAATTCGGGCATTTTCTTACCACGATTAAGACCAAACGTGTAAATGGCAACAATGACAGCAATCAATAAGGCTATACCAGGATTACCTAAAAATTGAGCTGTAGGAACCAAAGCAGAATTTGGCATAACGATTTCTACAATAGCTTGAAATGCGATAAGTATTACTGGTATAAGAGCAGTAAATACACTAATCCCAAAACCAGGCATTTCTTCTTCTGTAAAATGTTTAGGATTAAAAAGTCCTTTTGGGATCTCTACTTCTAAATCTTCTTTTTTGAATAATTTTGTATATAAAGGACCACTAATAATAACAGCAGGAATAGCTATGATAATTCCATATAATAAAGTCTTACCCAAATTAGCATTGTAAATTCCAGCAACTGCTGTTGGTCCAGGGTGAGGTGGCACAAAACCGTGCATGGTTATTAAAGCAGCAACAACTGGCATCCCGATATAAAGAATAGGTACACTTGCCTCAGCTGCAATTGTAAATACTAAAGGAATTAACACTACAACACCTGTCTCAAAAAATAAAGCGATTCCAACAATAAACGCGGTAAGCACAGCAGCAAGCTGAACTCTCTTTTTGCCAAATGCTTTAATCAACGTTACAGCAATTCGTTGAGCTCCTCCAGAGTCAGCCATTAATTTACCAAGCATACCTCCAAATCCAAGAACTAAGGTGAGACTTCCGAGTGTACCGCCTAATCCGGATGTAATTGATGCCATTGCTTCATTCGGTGACATTCCCTCCATAATACCCACTAGCAAACCAACAATAACTAACGAAATGAAAGCGTTTAACTTGAAGACCACCATTAATAATAGTAATAGTACAACGCCGATACAAATAAATACTATTGGCATATTTGTTCCTCTTCCCCTTTTGTTTTTTAGAGAATGCTAATTCACTACGCAAATTAGCATTCTGATAAAACTTCTTTCTAAAAGATAAAAGTTATTTTCATCCATTATTTAAAGTTTGAGTAACCTCTTTTAAATCACTTTTTGTACCGACATTCCCTGGAAAAATTACATAGGACATGTCTGGATACTTACTTTCATTTCCTAATTTCCATACAGGAATCCCCGGTCTGATTTGTCCAGCTACAGTAGCACGTTTTACCTTCAAACCCTTCGTTCCAACATCACTTGAAGTTATACCACCTTTTGCGATTAAAAAATTCGGTCTAACTTGTAATCGGGTGACAATACTGGTAACAGCATCCGAAATAGCTACAGATAATTTTAACTCTTCTTCTTTTTTGTTTTCCCCAAGATCGAGTCGTTCTCTGCTTGTATAAACAGCAACTGTTCGGCCAGAGCGAATTAAGGATTCAGTCATTTCGATCACTCTATCACATTCCTTTTGGAATTGATCTGGATGTAAAACTAGATGACTATTAAACTCAATAAATTCAATTTCATTTAATTTTTTCAACTCTTCAAGCTGCTCAGTAGTCTTTTTAACATGGGAACCGATAATTATTAAGCCACCATTACCTGTTTCTTCCTCCACTAATTCTTCTCTAGTAAGTAGTGCTTTATCAGTAACTCCTCCAATGACTTTTGGAAGTGCAGCTGCACTTCTAAATAGGAAGTTCTTTCCTTGATTCATGGCTCGTGCTAAGGCGATGGTAAATATTTTTACATCAACTTCATCTACAGCATTTACAACTACTTTATTAAAATGGTTTACCTGAACAAGCTGTTCAACTATTTTTTCTACATTTAGTGAGCGCAACTGTTCAATGGAGATATACAAGGTATTTTTGGCTTTATATTCTCCATGTGACTTTTCTTCAATCCATTCACCTAAATCTGATTTTGAATAGCCAAATGTGCGGTCTTTTGCAAATTCTGTGTCGCCTGCTGGGACAAGTTCTTGACCATACTGTACATAATGAATATTGTTAACAGTTAGGCGCCCTCCTTCTTTAAAAAATGGTAATATTACTTCTCCATCCACCGTCATTTCAGAGCCCAATTCGATTGTTTCCTTTAAAACGCTTGTTTCTAGTGGATAATGCCCTCTAAGAGTTGAATCTCCACGGCTTATAATTATAAATTCTCGATTTAGTTTCGAGGATACTGATAAAATATTTTTGGCAATTTTTTTGTGTACTTTTTCAGTTTCCTCAGCTGTAAAGCCTCTCGAATTTGTTAAGATAAAGAACATCGGCTGTTTTTCTTTAAAGCCTTTTTCAATACTTTCCACTGACCAATCAGTAAATACAGATATATCATGCACAGTTTGAACACCTGTGGGGTCATCGTCTAGAACAATAATTTTTTTATCTAAACTGTTTAATGCATCCTTCAATAATACATCTACATCCTGGCAATTGACTGTTGGAAGAGATTCTAGGAATTCTATAGGTAATCTAAGATTTTCCTTCATAACTTAACCCCTCTTTACTTCAACATTTGCTAATTTTTCATAATATCTTACAATACTTCCGTGATCATCATTTATTTTCCCATCTACCTTTAAAGAATGAAAAATTTCCAACAATTGGCTAGATAAAGGAAGTGGTACACCAATCTCATGAGCAGTTTCCATTACATTTGTAATGTCTTTTAGGTTGATTGCAATACTACCACCAGCAATGAAATTTCTGTCAAGAATCATTGGTACCTTTGCGTCCAGTACTGCACTTCCTGCAAGTCCTCCTCGGATTGCTTGGTACATTTTTTCAATATCAATACCTGCTTTTGCTGCTAGGGTAAGCGCTTCAGACATTGCAGCAATGTTAAGGTTTACAATTATTTGATTGGCTAGTTTCGCTGTCACTCCGCAACCATTATCGCCAACTAAAGTAACTTCTTTTCCCATACCATAAAAAACGGATTTAACGCTTTCAAAAACAGGTTCCTTACCACCAACCATTATAGCTAATGTGCCATCGATAGCTTTAGGCTCGCCACCACTCACAGGTGCATCAAGCATTTCTACACCCTTTTTCATAACTTCTGTTGCAAGCTCTCGTGAAACGTCAGGAGTAATAGAACTCATATCAATGATTATCGAACCTTCTTTTGCTCCTTCTAATACTCCATTTTCACCCAAAATTACTTCTTTTACATGTTTAGAAGCAGGTAACATGGTAATAATAACATTGCTTCTTTCCGCAACTTCTTTAGGAGAATTAGCAGCAACTGCACCAGCCTCTACTAGACTGCTTACTGCCTCTTCATTAAGATCAAAAACAGTTAGTGAATTTCCTGCCTTAATAAGATTTAAGGACATTGGTTTACCCATTATTCCAAGTCCAATAAAACCAACATTGTGTTCCATCTTTATTCCTCCTTGATGTTTTAGCTTAGTATATTTAGCCCTTATAAATTAAGCTGATTCCATTTGTATAAAACAACGCGTTTTCTGTGGAATCGCTTTCAATCAATGAATACAATCCTTATTGTACACATATTTTAATTTTTTGTATACAATAAATTAAAAATGTATACAAAAAAATCAATAATGTATTCTATATTTTTCGGGTAAAGTTTGGTAAGATACATTTAGTAAGTAAAGGGATATGGAGGTAAAAATTGTGTTTAAAAGTGATCGTTCTCGTCCTGCTGCCCGTCAATCTTATGAAATCATCCGTGATAGGATCTTAAATGGAGAATTATCTGCTGGTACCAAAATTGTTGAAGAGAAAATAGCAGCTGAATTAGGTGTTAGTAGAACACCCATAAGGGAATCCATTCGGAAACTGGAATATGAAGGACTTATTGTAAACAAAAAAGTGGTCAAGCCCACTGAAAAAGACTTGAGAAATATGTTTCAAGTCCGCATTTTATTGGAGGGTTATTCGGCTCAATGTGCTGCATCCTATCTAAATGAGAATGAGCTCGATTCTTTATATGAGTGTGTTAAGATAGGAAGAACGGGGACTATTGAAGAAATTATGATTGCTAACGAACATTTCCATGAGATTATTGTTAATGCTAGTAATAATCCAGTCATGATCGATATTATTGATCGTATGCAGTCTACAATTTACCTTTTTCGAAAAACAGTTGTTTTCTATCAACGTCCTCATTTAATTGATGAACATGAGCAAATTTATCAAGCAATTAAAGCCAGAGATGGTCAAAAAGCAGAATTGTTGATGAAAAATCATCTAGAGGCTGATTTAAACTTTTGTTTGCATTTAATAAGTAATTAGGCCATCCATTTACATGATTTAGTGTAGCTTAAGAATACATCTTCCTACTTAATAGAAAGGTGTATTCTTGTAAGAAAATGGTTAAAATATTTTCTTGTAAAAGGACTAAACAGCTGTTAATGCTCTTATTAGAGATCTTAACGTGTTTTTGCAACCACCCTCAATAATCTGGCCTTAGAAAAGGTATATAGTATGAGAAATAAAGAAAATAAGAAGTTTTTCTATAAATAATATAAAAGATATTCTATTTTTATAAGAAGTAAGTTTACATCATTACTTTTATATAAGATAAAAGTAATAAATCCTAACTACAAAAATTAAATTCACATATGTAATTATCATTAAAAACGTTTATTATTTTATTTTTAAATTGGTTATTAACTTAAATATTACTATTTAGAAGTGTTTTACTATTTATATAAATATCAGTACATACTTCATACTGAATACTGCATGCGTAAAAAAGTGATCATTCAATAGGAATTTATAAAATCCAAAAGCTTATTTGGAGGTAAATGGGTTTATATGGAATAGATAGGGTGTGAACAAAGTATAAGTCAAAAAATTTTCATCAAATCTTTAGATTTAGTAGAAGCAAAACTTTGTGAACTGAATAATATCGAATTAAAAGTAGTAACAAAGCAATAAATGTGTTCTAAAACGCTGAATTTTGCATCCAATGAGTAGTTATGCAAAAGCATCTTTCCATTTTTTTTATAAAAATAATAAAAAAGAGGAGAGTTATTATGAAGAACATCTTTATTAAATTAATCACTGTTTTTGTTTTACTGATATTCGTGTGGTGTGGGATCAATCAAGGAGAGACAAAAGCAGCAAGTAAATCTGCAAATCAAGATTTAATTATTATTAACAAGTATTATAACAAACTAGCTTATTTTCATAACGGACATATTGAAATAACTGTACCAGTAGCAACAGGGAAAACGTGGGAGAAAACACCTGTTGGATTCTTTAAAGTAGTGAATAAGATTAAAAATCGTCCTTATTATAACGGCAATATACCTGGTGGAGATTCTCGTAATCCATTAGGAAAGCGTTGGTTAGGGTTAAACGCAAACGGTACGTATGGTGACACATACGGCATACATGGAAATAACGATGAAAATAGCATTGGAAAATACGTGAGTCAAGGCTGCGTGAGAATGCACAATGCAGATGTTGAAAAGCTTTATGACAACGTTCAAGTTGGTACACCTGTTGCCATTACGTATTCCTATAAGAGCTTTGTTGATCTAACTAAAGTTTACAACTATAAGTTAAAAGACAATTAATACGAAGAGCATCCCTTTCATTGATATGCTCCCAATTAAGCCAACAGATTTTCATTTACTCTGTCTACTTAATTGAGAACATATCAGGGTGCGTTTGTAACATCTGTTTTAAAAACGCATAATATTGTGTTTTAACTACAGTATTTCTTCGCCTATAGGGAGAAGTTTAAAAGTTACACAGTCCTCTCCAAAAGCAATAATTCTACTCCCTTGTTCTGTCCATTTATTAATTTCTACAGTATAGAAGCCAGCCGGTTTTCCGTTTTTTTCAATATCATCTATTGAGTCAGCTTCCACTTGTAACGTTTTCAGCCTAATTTTCTCCCCATTTCTTAATGTTGAGAAATTCATATTTTCTGTCAGAAAATCAATATAACTTTTTTCGCTATTTACACTAACATCATCACCCTGAATATCCGTTATTTTTGTCCACTCATTTTGGTTCTTAACTTCTAGCTCCCAAACATTAGCATGAAATATCATAATACCCCTCCATTTTTTAGATTATGTAACATATTGTAGTGTTGTTCCCCATAAGGCTTTTTTATTAAACACCTTTGTTATAAGAAATTTTATCTTAGTTAAAACAGGATCAAATATTTTTTTCGTAAAATTATACTTTTACGGTTATTTTGCAAACTATCTGTTTGTGTTCATTTTTTATAGAGCTATAAGGTAATTAAAAGTATGTGATGAACATGAGCATTATGTTCATTCATAATAGAAAGAATCACTAGCTTATGGGGCTTTTTTTAGTTACATAAAGCATTTTATTTTTGTATCCATATATAATTAATTATTAAATGAAACTTTTAGGAGATTATCTATTTTGGAAAGTAAAACAGGCACAGTAAAATATTTTGATGATGAAAAAGGGTTTGGATTTATTTCACCTGATAATAATGGTGACGACCTATTTGTTTATTTTAGTTCTATTCGTAACGCCAACTCTTTAAAAGTAGGACAGAAAGTTTCTTATGTAGAATATATGGGGCAAAAAGAGCTACAAGCAGAATATGTAGTAATACTCTAATCGTATATTTTTTATAATGAAAAAGACAACCCTCTACTATTTTGATATGCTTTTTTCTGTTTTCAGATAAATAACTTCTACATTATACGTCTTAGGTTAACTAGAGATCACTAAGAGATCATCGCTCATATTCATATGAGCGATGATCTTTCGTTGCATCTTTTTTATTTCTTTCAGGTGATAAACTAGCCTTTTTATATAGAGAAAAAACTCCTGTCGTTGGCCAGGAGTTTTTTCTGTTACACATATCTTATCAAAGGAAGAATGCCTTACGGCATCTTGAGTAGTTTGCTCAATTAAGGTATAAATCATTCACATAAATGTTCCACCAGCTATGAAACATCCTAAAAAAATTTACGTGGAGATCAGTTCACTCCTACCTTACTCATTGGTCGAATCGTCTTATATTCTGGTTTCCACATAGCTTTGTCTATTAACTTTTCTACATCCTGTTCTTGAACTTTAGATACGCCATCTTTAGTAGCAGCTTTTGCTACAGCGATAGCTACTGTTTTTGATACTTCTTGGAGATCCTTAATATGTGGAAGTAACGTATCACCTCTGGTTTGAGTGTCAGCCATATGGGCAACTGCATTTGCAGCTTCAGCAAACATGGTCTCTGTAAATTTTTCAGCTTCTACAGCAATTGCACCTAGACCAAGACCAGGAAATACAAATGCGTTATTGGCTTGACCAATGTCATATGTTTTTCCTCTATACTCCACTGGATCAAAGGGACTTCCTGTTGCAATTAGTGCTTTGCCATTTGTCCAATTTATAATGTCTTTTGGGATAGCTTCAGCTAACTTAGTAGGATTAGATAGAGGCATAATCACAGGTCGTTCTACATGTCGGGCCATTTCCTTAATAATTTCTTCTTTAAATGCCCCTGTTACGCCTGATGTACCAATTAGGATAGTGGGTTTTACTTGTTTGATCACTTCTAATAAAGGTACTTTATTTTCCTTATCTTTTTCCCAACTCTCTATTTCTTCTACCTTACGAGCATAGGGCTGCTGAAATGAGGCTAAATCATTTAACTCCTCTGTTAGCAGCCCTCTATAATCATAGGCCCAAAACCTATCATATGCTTCCTCTTTTGAAAGACCTTCAAGAACCATAGCACTATGGATCCGATCGGCATTTCCAATACCTGCAGAACCTGGTCCAAAAATAACAATACGATGATCTTTTAGAGAGGTCTTTGTAATTTTTAAAGCAGTCAATATAGCACCTAATGTAATCACACCCGTACCTTGGATATCATCATTAAATGTTAAAAGATGATTTCCATACTCTTCTATAATGCGTCTGGCATTTCTATTCCCTAAGTCCTCCCAATGTAACAATGCTTTTGGGAACTTATTTCTTATTTTATTTATAAATTGATCAATAAATTGATTGTAAGCTTCGCCTTTCACACGCTCATGACGATTACCCAAATAAAGTGGATCTTTAAGTAATTCTTTATTATTGGTTCCCACGTCTAACACAACAGGAAGAACCCGACTTGGATCAATACCAGCAGCAGCTGTATATACGGCTAGTTTACCCACTGCAATGTTAATTCCACCTACTCCCCAGTCCCCTATTCCAAGAATGCTTTCAGAGTCTGTAACCACGATTAAATCAACATCTTCTGAGCTTACTTCTACATTTTCTATCGCTTTGTCTATTTTGTCTGCTTCATCAATGGATAAATAAAGGCCATCGGGACGGTGATATTGATGGCTATATTCCTGAATAGATTCTCCGACGGTTGGTGTGTAAATAATCGGTAGCATTTCACTTAAATGATCTTTTAATAATCGATAAAACAATACCATATTTCGATTATGTAGATCGTTTAATAAATTATTTTTTTGTAAATCATTTGATGCATTTTTAAACTGTTGATAAGCACGTTGTACTTGCTCTTCTAATGTCAGTACAGTTGGTGGTAATAATCCATCTAAATCGAGTTCTTCTCTTTCTCTTTTTGTAAATGCAGATCCTTTGTTTAAGTAAGGGCTCAATAAAATGTTTCTTCCTTTTAATGGTGTTTGAACAAAACTCTTTTGTGCCTCAGTAGAAGGTCTCATGTATTATCCCCTTTCCGTTCTTAAGTGAATGTAAAAAACAATGTTTAAAATGCCCTAGGCATTATAATGGTTTATAAAGGGTTTCTTTTACCCCATACAATACTTTTAAACGAAGGAGTGCTTCCTTAAACATATAATATGTCTGAGATAGCAATTTAAAGGTTTAAAAAGTTTTTTAGAACTTTTGAAAACATAATTTTCTAATAAGACTAGTGGTAGAGAGACAGGCATATATGGGAGTGCACCCTAAGGTTTATTTTCTTGGAATACTCCATTATATAGATAAAATACAAATTATAAGAAAAAAGCTCACCTTTTATAGGTAAGCCTGAAAATGGAAAGGGGAATATCTATAAAAAAATGCTTTACAGCACAATTAACAAGTAATTTATCATTCAGTTGAAATAGGCTAATCTATGAATAGCGTTAAATGTACAGAATAACCGGAGACTCCTTAATCGATTTGATATTTTCTGAATATATCTTTACCTCTAAATGCGTTAATAACAGGCTGATTTTCTTTTTGAGGGAATTATAACTAACTTATTAGCAGTTAGTAAAAAACACCCCAATTGTTATGGTTTTTTGGCTAACAACTGGAGTACCTTTTAGTAGAGGAGTATTTTCTCGAATATATATAATACTATGAGTTAAAATAATTTCTATAATATTGTCCATTTTCATACTCAATCTCATATCTTAACCTTGTTTGCCTTTTATAAAGATTATCAGATAGAACATGAAACTCGTCTTTTGTTATTTTCCCCTCTAACAAGTCTTTAAATAAATGATCTAGCCTTTGATTTACTTCTTGAAGTTCTTTTTCTTTCAATGGTGTTCACCTTTTAACTATGCTTTTCTACGTCTTCTTAGTTCACTTTTGGCCATCATTAACGTATTTAATTAGAGTATACATAGGAAGCTTATCTGCATATTTTTTAATTTTGCATAATATTCCTCCCCTTTTATTTTGTAAGATATTCTTTAAATCGTCTATAAGAACTTTATACTGTCTTTTAATGTGAATTCACCTCTTCTCTTACCGTCTTTCTTTGATAAGAAGAAAAATATCATACTAATTTCTCTCTTCTATTCATATTTCTGTAATTTGTTACTACTCTCCTGTGAAAAACTCACCTTTTATACTTAAGACACTGTAAAACGCCAACTTACAGTTATTATTCAATGCGCAGAAAAACTGCCTCTCTTAATTGGAAATGTGAAGGGAGTCTGTTTACCTTTATGAACACTTTTTATAACAACATAGATTCTCATTAAGTGCCCAAAATGGTGATGTACGCTTGTGTTTGACACACCTTTGTTACCCACGCTGTAAAATCATCAATCATGTTGATTAAATCACGAATGTACTTGTGTTTGTAACGATCAAACTGTTTGTATGTTTCCTCCACTTTGTTAAAATCAATCCATTTCTTTAGTTTAATCATGGGTGGATTGCTACTCAAAAAATACGCGAATTCTTGCAGTTGATTACTGATGCGTAGCCATGTTTCTGCTTTGATTTCTGTCACCTCGGTAGGTTGATACTGTGGCACATACTTGCAAATCGTGGTATAGAAATAAGCAAAAGCTTCATCAGCAAAATAGACCGATTCTTTGTTCCAATACTTTGCATTGTACTCACCTGGTTTTACTTCTATATAATAAGCACTTTCGACTTTGTCGACATCTGTTATCATTTCAAAAGGAGATTCCATAGTAACACCTCTTTTTTAGATAACGTTAGTATGCCCTTTTAAACAAAAATCTCACACGCTCTTTTAAACAAGACATGTAAGGAAACGATGGAAACCGAGGCAGCAATAGAAGAATTGCAAGAGTACCATGATATGAGTGAAAAACAGGTATACTTATTAAAATCTCTTTTTAAGAGAAAAATTAGTAAACCTGCAGAAGTTATTGTCCTGACTCAAGAAGAGATTCTAATGATTGAAGCTGATGATGAGGAACCCCTATCTGAAAGTAGAATTTCTTTTAAAGAGATAGGAATTAAATTTTAAGAATAAGGAAGAAAAAGGATAAATAGCTTTACATAGGCTTTATATAGAGCTATTTAGCCTTAATTATTTCCGATAAAATCCATTATGTTAACTAAAGATGTATGAAGTATACAGACTATGATAGTTCAATTTATAAGAAAATACGCTCTTTTTCATTGAAGGAATTCCTATTAAATTGTATGATAAATCTTATATTTTACATATATTCCAAAAAAGAGAAGAGGATTTATTTTGAGTACACTACCATTAGAAAATATCCAAGCAATATTTATAGATCGTGATGGAACCATTGGTGGAGATAATACTGTTCATTACCCAGGAGAATTTAGTTTATTTCCCTTCACTGAAAAAATTATTGAAATCCTTAAAGAGAAAAATATTAAGATTTTATCTTTTACGAACCAGCCTGGCATTTCTAGGGGTGAAGCAAGTGAAGAGGACTTTATTAAAGAGTTAGAAGCATTTGGCTTTGATGGCATTTATATATGTCCACATAGTCATACTGATGGTTGTTCTTGTAGAAAGCCAGGTACAGGAATGCTTTTAAAAGCAGCAGATGATCACAACTTAGATTTAACTAAATGTGTTGTTATTGGAGATCGTTGGACTGATATTGTAGCAGGATCAAAGGTAAAAGCTAAAACCATACTTGTGCAAACTGGAGCAGGACAGGAAGCCTTAAACGAACATAGGGAAAAATGGGAAGATATTGATCCAAACTATATTGCATCAGATTTAAATGATGGTATCAATTGGCTACTAAATAAATAAACCATAGAGTTCATTCTATGGTTTATTTATTTAATGGTTATTATGGTAACTAAAGTTATGTATTTCTTTTTCCAATTCATTGAAAGTGACACCTTAGATTATTTGGAATCTGTCGCTTTTATTTTAAGTTAATCCATATACAATTTAATTTATCAAACAAATGTAGAGGATGTTATAAATGATGAATTCTTTATTTAGCCAAAATATTAAATTAGAAAATTCTAGAGTCTCAATAGTTCCTTTTGAAGAACAATATAAAGAGGACCTAAAAGATATTATCTTTGATGAATCAATTTGGAGTTATATGGGCATGGTCGTTGAGACAGATCAAGACTTAAATAATTATATAAATTCAACTTTATTGGAAAGAAATGAAGGTAAATCCTATCCTTTTATCATTATAGATAAAAAAACTAATTGTGTGGCAGGAAGCACAAGACTAGGAAACATAAATTTTCACAATAAAAGATTAGAAATTGGATGGACTTGGTATGGTAAGGAGTTCCAAGGAACTGGTTTAAATCATGCTTGTAAATATGAACTTTTAAAATACATCTTTGAAGAAATGAAGTTTAATAGAGTCCAATTAAGTGCAGA
>Ga0105251_10002770_pt1 | contig 13355 bp, 10 predicted proteins | sample KBSS64metaG_FD_80424 | JGI IMG/M metagenome (GOLD analysis project Ga0105251, IMG submission 80424) | Switchgrass rhizosphere microbial communities from Kellogg Biological Station, Michigan, USA - KBS S6-4 metaG | ecosystem: Host-associated > Plants > Roots > Rhizosphere > Soil | place...
GCTGTCGCTGGTCAAGCTGGGCATCCCGCTGCTGGCCGGCCTGTCCGCCGTGCATGGCCTGGTGCCGCCGCACCCGGGTCCGCTGCTGGCGGTCGGGGTGTTCGGTGCCGACATCGGCAAGACCATCTTCTATGGCCTGCTGGTCGGCCTGCCCACCGCCATGATCGCCGGTCCCCTCTTCGGTGCCTGGATCTCCAAGCGTATCCCCGGTTCGGCCAACCCCGAACTGGTCGCCCAGATCGCCCAGGAGACCGACAACCGCAATCTGCCGGGCTTCGGCATCACCGTCTTCACCGTGCTGCTGCCGGTGATCCTGATGCTGCTCAAGGCCTTCGCCGACATCTTCTTCGCCGCCGACAACCACTTCCGCATCTGGATGGACTTCATCGGCCACCCCATCACCGCCCTGCTCGCCGCCCTGCTGCTGAGCTTCTACAGCTTCGGCACCGCCTGCGGCTTCTCTCGCGAGAAGATCGTCAAGCTGCTCGACCAGAGCCTGGCGCCAGTGGCGGCCATCGTGCTGATCGTCGGCGCCGGCGGTGGTTTCAAGCAGATGCTGGTGGCCAGCGGCGTGGGTGAGGTGATCGGCAACCTGGCGGTGCAGACGCAGATCTCGCCGATCCTGCTGACCTGGCTGGTGGCGGCGGTGATCCGCGTGGCCACCGGTTCCGCCACCGTGGCGACCATCACCGGCGCCGGCATCGTCGCCCCCGTGGTGGCGCTGATCCCCGGTGTGAACAAGGAATTGCTGGTACTGGCCGCCGGTGCCGGTTCGGTGATCCTCTCCCACGTCAACGACGCCGGCTTCTGGCTGGTGAAGCAGTACTTCAACATGACCGTGGCCGAAACCTTCAAGACCTGGTCGATGATGGAAACCATCCTCTCGGTGGTGGCCCTGGCCTTCATCATGCTGCTGTCGCTGTTCGTCTGAGCCCCGCAGAGCCTGTTCCAAGGCTAGCGAGCTAGAGCCAAGCAAGGCCTAGGCGGCCCCGCGAAAATAGCTGAGGAAGCGGAGTTTATGTAGGGTAAATGAGCATTCCGAAGCCATTTTCAACGCAGATTGGCCGACGCGCAGCAGCTTTGGAGCAGGCTCTCAGGCAGGGACGGCCCCTGGCCGCCCCGCCTCCACCACAAAGCTTGCCCGGGTGCCGCGTCCGGCATCCGGGCGCGTTCGATCACTGATGGTGCGCAGGTCCACCTGCAACCGTTCCCGCGTCAGCTCCAGGGCCAGATAGCCACGCTCCCGGCTGTCGAAGAAGCGCACCTGGGGATTCTCCGGCAACAGCGCCTGGAAACGGCGGTAGTCCGGTCCGTCCGAGGTGATGGAGGTGCCGACGAATTCGCTCGCCACTACAGGACTCCGCTCGTCTTCCGGCTCGCGGTGCAGGTCCGTCACCCAGAAGGAATGGATGTCCCCGCCCAGGGTTACCGGATTAGCCAGGCGGCTGTCAGCCATGGCCGCGAGCAGCCGCTCGCGAGTCGCCGGGTAGCCGTCCCAGCCATCGGTCCAGCGCGCCGGATCGCCCTCCGGCAGGCGCTGCCGCAGGGGTGCCAGCAGGAGATCCTGGGCGATCAGATTCCAGCGGGTGGCATTGTGGCGAAAGCCATCCAGCAGCCAGCGCTCCTGCGCCTGCCCGAGCATGCTGCGCGCGGCGTCGCGCAGACCCGGGCAATCCGGGGCGACCAGCTGGCCACCGCGGGTCCTGGGCGTCGTGCAGGCCGGTTCGCTGCGGTATTGCCGACCATCGAGCAGATGGATCTCCGCCAGGTCACCGAAGCGCCACCGGTCATAGAGGCGCAGCGCGCTGCCCTGGGTCCGCCACCCGCGCAGCGGCGCATGTTCGCGAAAAGCCTGGTAGGCAGCCTGCCGCCGCGCGGCGAAGGCAGCCAGACTGACCCTGGGGTCCGCCGCCCAGGGACCGGAATAGTCGTTCTGCACCTCGTGGTCGTCCCAGGTCATGAGACTGGTGACATTGGCGTGCAGGTACTGCAGATCGGGATCGGTGCGGTACAGCGCATGGCGCCGGCGGTAACTGGCCAGGTCCCGGGCTTCCGGCAGGCCATGCCGACGCACGGCCGGCAGCAGCAGGGGCACGTTGGCCTCGTAGATATAGTCCCCGAGGAACAGCGCCAGATCCGCCTGTTCGTCCGCCATGTGCCGATAGGCGCTGAAGAAGCCCTTCTCATAGTGGGAGCAGGAAGCGGCCACCAGCTTCAGGCGCTGCGGAGCGCTGGCTGACGGCGGTAGCGTAGTGGCGCGCCCGATACGACTCTGGTGGCCCAGCGCGGTGAAACGGTACCAGTAGGGCCGTCCCGGCAGCAGACCGGTCAGGGGGATGGACAGGCAGAAAGCAGACTGTGGCTGTGCCTGGATCACTCCGCGCTGCACCACCTGGCGCAGCCCCGGATCCAGGGCCACTTCCCACCCAGCCTTGACCGGACCATGCAGACCGCCCAGGCCGTCCTCGGCCAGCGGATCGGGCGCCAGGCGGGTCCAGATGACGAAGCCGTCGGTAGCAGGATCACCACTGGCGACGCCCAGGGTGAAGGGATCCGGCTGTGGCGTGCGAGCGCTGCAACCGGCGAACCAGGGTGCGCTCAGACCCAGGCCGAGCAGGCCCAGCGCTTGACGTCGAGAGGTACTCATCCAGGCCTCCAGGAAAAGAGGCCAGGGTGGCTCAGGCAGGTGACAACGGCATGTCGGCGGCTCAGGCCAGCGGCAATTCCTCGAGGATCATGACCTGCGGCGCCTCGACCAGCAGACCGTCGAGATCGGTCAGCAACTGCTTGAAGTGAGGGGTTTGCTCGTGCTCGGCCAGGGCTTCGCGACTGGCCCAGCGTTCGACGAAGACATAGCGACCTGCATGGCTCGGATCGCGGTGCGGGGTATAGAAGTGACAGGCGGCTTCGGCGCGGGACGGCGCGACGATGGCACGCATGGCGTTTTCGACAGCCTCGGCCTGACCGGGTTTGGCCTGCAGGATGGCGACGACACGGATTTCACTGGTCATGCAAAAACTCCAGAAGGGGTGCTTCAGCCTGGCGACTGGACACCCCGAATGCCACCGGGGCCGAGGGCCGGCCCCGGTCATGGTGGATCACTGTTTGGCTTTGACGATCTTGTCGATCACCGCATTGCTGCGCTTGATCAGCACATAGTCGGAGCCGATCTTGACCCATTGGCTGTCTTCGCCCGGCTGCTCCAGACCATGCTTCTTGAAATCCTTGATCACGTACTCGTCACGGATGTACTTGCGCGGCGCCCGGCCACCCTCTTCGAGTTCAAAGGTAGGATGATCAGGGTCGTGGGTGACCGCCTCATCGCTCTGACTGGCGTCCTTCTTGTTGACCTTGTTCTGGTACTGCGAGCTGGTGGGCTCCGAAGCGGCCTTGTCGGCGGCCGGCTTGGTCGGGGTCATGGATTCGGGCGCGGCCTGGACATGCAGGGCCCCGGTCAGGACGACGGCGCCCAGCGCCAGGGAGAGCAGTGATTGCTTGGTCATGGGGTGTTTCTCCTCTGCGTTCGAGGTTTTGACCCCGGGGCCGGAGAAAAAGCTCCACGAATACCTACGGTTGCGCTGCTGGCCTTACAACCGTTCGTCCCGGTCGGCCTTTACCAGGGTCAGCACCCGCGGCAACTGGCGCGAGCGCTCGGTGGAAAAGGCGTCCAGCGCGCAGCTCAGCCGATAGGACTGCTGACTGAGTCGCGAGGCTTCCTGGCGCAAGGTGAGGAAGTTGAGGAAATAGCGCTGGTGCTGACGCTTGGCCTGGCTACCCCGTTCAAGCAGGCGCCGGGCTTCCGCCATGGCCACGATGTGGCTGTCGGTCACGTCCTTCATGCAACGGTTTCCTCGTGGCGATGACAATTATCGAACCTGTTTCTTCTCGACTTTAGCAGCCCGTCCGAACAGGGTGGTGAATCCTTTGACTTTTTATCGGCAAGCCAGGGCTGGCGCGCCTTGCGACACCTCAGGCAGAGTAGCCCACCCCCCTGCCCAGAGGTGCAGCCCTTGGAACGCTGGAAGCTTCTCGCCGGCCTGGTGAGCTTCACCTTTTTCATGGAAAACCTGGACGCCACGGTGATCGCCACGGCGCTGCCGCAGATGGCCCTGTCCTTCGGCCGCGATCCGGTGGACCTCAACCTGGGCATCAGCGCCTATCTGCTGGCGATCGCCGTGGGCATTCCGGTGAGTGGCTGGATCGCCGAGCGCTTCGGTCCCCGCCCGGTCTTCACCCTGGCCATCGGCGTCTTCACCCTGGCCTCGCTGCTCTGTGGCATGGCCCTGTCCCTCGAACACTTCATCGCCGCGCGCATCCTCCAGGGGCTCGGCGGCGCCCTGATGGTGCCCGTGGGGCGCCTGGTGGTGCTGCAGGTCACCGAAAAGCACGAGTTGGTGCGCGCCATCGCCCTCATCACCTGGCCGGGCCTGGTGGCCCCTGTGCTCGGCCCGCCCCTGGGCGGCCTGATCACCACCTATGCCGACTGGCGCTGGATCTTCTACCTCAACCTGCCGCTGGGCTTGATCGCCCTGCTGCTGGCCTGGCGCCTGGTGCCCGCCGACCTGCCGACCCAGCGCCATCCGCTGGACTGGCGCGGCTTCCTGTTGCTGGGCGGCGCCTGCGTGGCCTTCATGTGGGGCGTGGAGCGCCTCGGCCAGAACCATGGCAGCTTGGGCGCCAACCTGGCCTGGATGGGCATAGGGCTGATCCTCGGCACCAAGGCGGTGCGCCATATGACCCGGATCGAACGCCCGCTGATCGATTTTGGCACACTGCGCATCCCCACCTACCGCGCGGCCATCCTCGGTGGCGGCCTGTTCCGCGTCACCATCGCCACGGCGCCCTTCCTGCTGCCCCTGCTGTTCCAGCTGGCCTTTGGCCTGGACGCCTTCCAGGCCGGCCTGCTGCTCCTGGCACTGTTCGCCGGCAACCTGGCGGCCAAGCCCTTCACCACCGCCACCATGCGCCGCTTCGGCCTGCGCACCATCCTGACCGTCAACGGCCTGCTCAGCGCGTTCAGCCTGCTGGCCTGTGGCCTGCTCACTCCGGACTGGCCCTTGCCGGCGATCCTGCTCCTGCTGTTCTTCAGCGGGGTGTTCCGCTCGCTGCAGTTCACCGCCAGCAATGCCCTGGCCTTCGCCGACATCCCCAAGTCGCGGCTGAGCCATGCCTCCACCCTGTTCAGCACCAATTTCCAGCTGGCCATGGGCCTGGGCGTGGCCATCGCCGCCCTGCTGCTACGCGCCTCGATGGACTGGCACGGCCACCTCGACCCGCAACTGGCGGACTTTCGGCTAGCCTTTTGCATAGTGGCCGTGCTCGGCATCCTGAGCACCCTGGATGCCTTCCGCCTGGCCCGCAACGCAGGCGATTCGGTCAGCGGCCATACCTCTGGAAGTTGACCAGGCGGACAGGGCTCCAGGCGATGTCGATTGGGGGTTAGGGCTTAGCGTCTTACCCGTGTTTACCGACCTGTTATGATGCGCGCCTTTTTCCGATCAGACCGGCGCGCACGAGGCATCCCATGCTGGAAAGACTCTTCCAACTCAAGGCCCACAACACCTCTGTCCGCACCGAACTGCTGGCCGGGGTCACCACCTTCCTGGCCATGGCCTACATCCTGTTCGTCAACCCGAGCATCCTCGGCGCCACCGGCATGGACAAGGGCGCGATCTTCGTCGCCACCTGCCTGGCCGCCGCCATCGGCTCGGCGCTCATGGGACTCATCGCCAACTACCCCATCGCCCTCGCCCCGGGCATGGGCCTCAACGCCTTCTTCACCTACACCGTGGTCCTGCACCTGGGCCATACCTGGCAGGTGGCCCTGGGCGCGGTATTCCTCTCGGCGCTGATGTTCTTCCTGCTGTCGATCTTTCGCATCCGCGAATGGATCATCAACAGCATCCCGCTCCCGCTGCGCTCGGGCATCGCCGCCGGCATCGGCCTGTTCCTGGCGCTGATCGCCCTGCAGACCGCCGGCATCGTGGTGGGTAACCCGGCGACCCTGGTGGGCCTGGGCGACCTGTCCAAGCCGGGTCCGCTGCTGGCCATCCTCGGCTTCTTCCTGATCGTCGTGCTCGAGGCGCGCAAGGTCACCGGCGCGGTGCTGATCGGCATCCTGGTGGTCACCGTGATCGCCATCGCCCTGGGCGTCAGCGCCTTCGGCGGCCTGGTCTCCATGCCGCCGTCGCTGGCACCGACCTTCCTGCAGCTGGACATCCGGGGCGCCCTGGACGTCGGCCTGATCAGCGTCATCTTCGCCTTCCTGTTCGTCGACCTGTTCGACAACTCCGGCACCCTGATCGGCGTGGCCAAGCGCGCCGGCCTGATGGGCAAGGACGGCCATCTGCCGAAGATGGGCCGCGCCCTGATCGCCGACAGCTCCGCCGCCATGTTCGGCTCGCTGCTGGGCACCTCCACCACCACCAGCTACATCGAATCCGCCGCCGGCGTTTCCGCGGGCGGGCGTACCGGCCTCACCGCCGTGGTGGTCGCGGTGCTGTTCCTGCTGGCGCTGTTCTTCGCTCCCCTCGCGGGTAGCGTGCCAGCCTTCGCCACCGCCCCGGCGCTGTTCTTCATCGCCGTGCTGATGACCTCGGGCCTGGCCGAGATCGAGTGGGACGACCTGACCACCGCCGCCCCGGTGCTGGTCACCGCCCTGGCCATGCCGCTGACCTATTCCATCGCCAACGGCATCGCCTTCGGCTTCATCACCTGGACGGTCATCAAGCTGCTCTCCGGCCGTACCCGCGAGCTGAATTCGGCGCTGATCGTGCTGTCGATCCTGTTCGTCATCAAGCTGGGCTGGTTCAACGCCTGACCCCTCCCCTCGGGGCTCCGGCCCCGAGGTCTCCCCCGCCCCACCCTGCTCCGGATCTACCATGTCCCAACCCTCCTTCGTTCCCGCCGACTACCAGGCTCAACTCGACGCCAAGGCCAACCGCCTGCGCGAACTGCTGGCGCCTTTCCAGGCCCCCGAGCCGGAGGTCTTCGCCTCGCCGCTGCAGCACTACCGGCTGCGCGCCGAATTCCGCCTGTGGCGGGAGAACGAGGAACGCCACTACGCCATGTTCGCCCCGGGCGACAAGCGCACGCCGATCCTCATCGAGGCCTTCCCCATCGCCAGCCAGCGCATCAACGATCTGATGCCGCGCCTCAAGGCCGGCTGGCAGGCGGACGTGGCACTGTCGTTCAAGCTGTTCCAGGTGGAATTCCTCACCACCCTGAGTGGCGACGCCCTGATCACCCTGGCCTACCACCGCCCCCTGGACGCCGCCTGGCAAGCCGCCGCCGAGCGCCTGGCCGCCGACCTGGGCGTCAGCCTGATCGGTCGCTCCCGCGGCCAGCGCCTGGTGATCGGGCGTGACCATGTGCTCGAAGAACTGGAGGTGGCCGGGACGACCTACCGCTATCTCCAACCCGAGGGCGGCTTCACCCAGCCCAATGGCACCGTCAACCAGAAGATGCTGAGCTGGGCCCATACCGCCCTGGGCGAGCGCGACGACGATCTGCTGGAGCTCTATTGCGGCAACGGCAACTTCACCCTGCCGCTGGCCAGCCGGGTCCGTAAGGTACTGGCCACCGAGGTGAGCAAGACCTCGGTCAACGCCGCCCTGCACAACCTGGCCAGCAATGGCGTGGACAACGTCACCCTGGTGCGTCTCTCCGCCGAAGAACTGACCCAGGCGCTCAACGAGGTCCGTCCCTTCCGCCGCCTGGCCGGCGTGGATCTCAAGAGCTACCAGTTCGGCACCGTCTTCGTCGACCCGCCCCGCGCCGGCATGGACCCCGACACCTGCGAGCTGACCCGCCGCTTCGAGCGCATCCTCTATATTTCCTGCAATCCGGAGACCCTGGCCGAGAACATCGCCCAGTTGCAGGACACCCACCGCATCACCTGCTGCGCCCTGTTCGACCAGTTCCCCTGGACGCACCATATGGAAAGTGGGGTATTGCTGGAGCGGCGTTGAGCATCGAGCTAGCCCGCGTGGAAAAGGCTGCGCCGTTTTCCACCCTACGCCTGGTCCGAACGCTCCCTCTCCCTCCGGGAGAGGGTTGGGATGAGGGGACCGCTAACCCGTAGGTTGGGCTGAGACGGCCCTATCGTCGCAGCCCAACAGGCCCGGGCAGCGTTGGGCTTCGCTGCGCTCAGCCCAACCTACGAGATACCGCACGCGGAAAAGGCTGCGCCGTTTTCCACCCTACGCCTGGTTCGAACGCCCCTCTCCCTCCGGGAGAGGGTTGGGGTGAGGGGACCGCTAACCCGTAGGTTGGGCTGAGACGGCTCTATCGTCGAAGCCCAACAGGTCCGGGCTGCGTGGGGCTTCGCTGCGCTTAGCCCAACCTACGAGATACCGCACGCGGAAAAGGCTGCGCCGTTTTCCACCCTACGCTTGGTCCCCTCACCCCAACCCTCTCCCTCCGGGAGAGGGTTGGGGTGAGGGGACCGCCAACCCGTAGGTTGGGCTGAGACGGCCCTATCGTCGAAGCTCAACAGGCCCGGGTAGCGTTGGGCTTCGCTGCGCTCAGCCCAACCTACAAGAGCCCATCATGACGCCCCCTCTCCCTCGGGGAGAGGGCCGGGGTGAGGGTCGCCCTACTCATGAAACTCCGCCACCGTCTCGCGACGGCCATAGAGGAAGGCATCCGCCACATGGCGCAGCGGGGCCACGTCCACATCGGAGCGGTTCTGGGCGACCAGCTCGGCGAAGCGGGCATAGAGGCCGGCGTACTCCCGGTCCGGGCCCTGGTGGCTCAATTGCCCGTCCAGGTACAGCTCGCTGCCGCCCTTGCTCAGGGTCAGCCGACCGCCATCGGTGTCGACATGGATGTCCCAGGTCTGGGGACCGGTCTGCAGGAAGTCGAAGTCGGCGGCGATGGGCACGCCGGCGCTGTCGACGAAGGCCAGTTGCGCGGCCACCGGGGTCTGGCAGTTGCCGGGCACCTGCAGCGTCGCCTCCTTGAGAAAGAACGGCCGTGGCAGGATGGCGGTGACGATGGACAGGGCATTGATGCCCGGATCGAAGACGCCCATGCCGCCCGGCTCCCAGATCCAGGCCTGACCCGGATGCCAGACGCGCACGTCTTCCTTCCACTCGATCCGCACTGCCTGGATGCGCTTGTCTTCCAGCCATTCGCGGGCTGGCTGGACGCCCTGGGCATGGCGGGAATGCCAGGTGGCGAACAGCGACAGACCCGCCATCTCGGCCTGCCGCGTCAGGGCTTCCACTTCACTCAGGGTCGCCCCCGGCGGTTTTTCCAGCATCACGTGCTTGCCCGCCGCCAGGGCCTCGCGGGCCTGTTCGTAACGTACCGCCGCTGGCGCGCAGAGCGACACGGCGTCGATCGCCGGGCCGTCTTCGAGCAGGGCACTCAGGCTGGGATAGTGGGCGACGCCGTCGAGCTGGGCGTTGCGGCTGGCCACGGCGACCAGCTCGTAGTCGGAATTGGCGGCGAGCGCCGGCAGGTGCTGGTCACGGGCGATCTTGCCCAAACCGACGATGGCTATTCTTATCATGATCGTCCTCGGTAGACGGTAGGAGTCCGCCGCCTAGGATCGGGTAATCATCACACCAAAGCAACAGCTTCGCGGTCGGTCTGCAGGCTCTCGCGCAACTCCAGCCAGCTGCGCAGATTGGCCCCCTCACGGCCCTTGCGCCACATCAGCCAGGTGGTGGCCTGAGCGAAGCGCGCCTGGATCGGATGACGCTGCACCCGCTCGCGGCCGGGCAGGCTGTCGAGCATGGATTCCGGCATCAGCGCCACCCCGCCGGTGATCACGCAGGCCAGCATGCTGTGGTAGGACTCGATCTCCATCACCGGTCCGCTAGGCACCCCCGCCGCGGCGTACCAGGTGTCCAGGTAGCGTCTATAGGAGCAGCCGGCGCGAAAGCCGAAAACCGGGCGTCCCGCCACGTCGGCCGGTGAACGCACCGGACCGAATTCCAGCCCGGTGATCAGCACCAGCCGCTCCTCGAACCAGGGCTGGCCTTCCAGCGTCGCGTCGGGCGCCGGGCCGTCCACCAGGGCCGCGTCCAGGCGACCGGCCAGCAAGCCTTCCACCAGTTCGCCGCTGGGGCCACTGTGCACCTGCAGATTCACCTTGGGATAGCGCTGGTGATAGCGCGCCAGCAGCCCTGGCAGATGGATGGCCGCGGTGCTGAACATGGACCCCAGGACGAAGGTACCGGCCGGCTCGCCGCCCTGCACCGCGCTGCGCGCCTCGTCGGCCAGGGCGAACAGGCGATGGGCGTAGTCCAGCATTCGGTGGCCGGCGGCCGTCAGGTGCAGCCGCTGGCGTTCGCGCAGGAACAGCTCCACCCCCAGCTTGTCTTCCAGCTGGCGCAGGCGCGTGGAGAGATTGGACGGCACCCGATTAAGTCGCTCGGCGGCCTTCACCAAGGAACCTTCCTCGGCCACCGCCTGGAAGATGCGTAGCTCTGCGAACTCCATCGATCACCGCCTTTCTCTTTAGCTGAACATCTATTTCTCTATTATTCGTTTTTATTGATCAACTTCAAGGCCTAGGCTGTACTCATCCGCTCGCTACTGGAGTCCTGCGATGACCGCCACAACCCGCCTGCTGGCCTGCCTGCTGGCCCTGGCCACCGCCATGGGCATCGGCCGCTTCGCCCTTACCCCCGCCCTGCCCCACCTAATCGCCGAGGGTCAGATCGACCTCACCGGCGCCAGTCTGCTGGCCGCGGCCAACTACCTGGGCTATCTGCTCGGCGCCCTGGACGCGCTCTTCGCCCGTCGGACCCATGCGCGTCTGGTCGGGGGACTCTGGCTCTGCGCCGGCCTGACCCTGACCTCCCTGCTGGCCGATGGCCTGGCCGCCCAGGCGCTACTGCGCTTCGGCACCGGCCTGGCCAGCGCCTGGGTACTGGTGATGGTGACCGGTCTAAGCCAGCCCCTGGCCGCCGAAGCCGGCCGGCCACGCCTGGGCGCCCTGGTCTTTACCGGGCCCGGAGTAGGCATTCTCATCAGTGGCCTGATGGCCCTGGTCAGCAATCGCCTGGGTGGCGATTCCAACCAGCTGTGGCTGAGCTACGGCCTGCTCGCCAGCGTGGCCACCCTGGCCCTGCTGCCCCTGCTGCCGCGGCGTGGTCCCGCCACCCCGCTGCCTACCACCGCCGCGGCGCCGGCCAAGCGCTTGCCCGCCTTCAACCGTTTGATCCTGGCCTATGGCCTGGTGGGCGTCGGCTACATCCTGCCGGCGACCTTCCTCTCGCAGATGGCCGCCAGCCGCTTCCACGGCCAGTGGCAGGCCGACCTCTTCTGGCCCGGCTATGGCCTGGCGGCGGCGCTGGGCGTGGTGCTGGTCAGCCTGAGACGCCCGGGCACCGATACCCGCCGCTGGCTGATCGCCACCCTCTGGCTGCAGGCCGCGGGTGTGCTGCTCTGCCTCCTGCCGGGCAGCCTGGCGCTGTTCCTCGGTGTGCTGCTCTGCGGTGGCCCTTTCCTCGCCTGCATGCAGTTGGTGATGCAGTACGGCCGCGAGTTGGCACCGGCCACGCCGCAGCGCAATGCCGGGGTGCTGACCGCCAGCTTCGCCAGCGGCCAACTCGTCGGTCCGCTGCTCGGCGCAGCCAGCAGTCATTTTGCCGGCAACTTGCAACCGGCCCTGGTGATCGCCGCGCTGGGCCTGCTGTTCGCCGGCCTGCACCTGCGCCACGCCCGGGCCTCGCTGCAGCGCTGCGTCGCCTGAATCGTTTCCGCTGCGGCCTTTCGTCACAGAAGTAAAACTGGGTGGTTCCTTGTTTTGAAATGTTTCGCCGTTCCTGAGTACAGTGACCGCCGCGCCTCATAGAGGAGGCGCTTCAGGCGCTCGCCACCCACCCTACAAGGAACACGACACTCATGATGAAGGCCTCCGATCTGGTCGTTCGCTGCCTGGAAAACGAGGGTGTGGAATACATCTTCGGCATTCCCGGCGAAGAGAACCTGGACCTGCTGGAATCCCTGCGGCGCTCCTCGCAGATCAAGCTGATCCTGACTCGCCACGAGCAGTCCGCCGGCTTCATGGCCGCCACCTACGGCCGCTTCACCGGCAAGACCGGTGTCTGCCTTTCCACCCTCGGTCCAGGCGCCACCAACCTGGTCACCGCCGGCGCCTACGCCTACCTGGGCGGCATGCCGATGCTGATGCTGACCGGCCAGAAGCCGATCAAAAAATCCAAGCAGGGGCGTTTCCAGATTCTCGACGTGTGCCGCATGATGGCGCCGCTCACCAAGTACACCCACCAGTTCGCCTCCGCCGACAACATCCCGTCGCGCATCCGCGAGGCCTTCCGCCTCGCCGAGGAAGAAAAGCCCGGCTCCGTGCACCTGGAACTGCCGGAAGACATCGCCGACGAGCACACCGAGAGCCTGCCGGTCCCGCCGAGCCTGAGCCGTCGTCCGGTCGCCGAAGCCAAGGCCATCGCCGCCGCCGTCTCCAAGCTGGAAAACGCCCGCAGCCCGGTGCTGGTGCTGGGTGCCGGCACCAACCGCAAGATGACCGCACGGGTGCTGCGGCAGCTGATCGAGAAGACCGGCATCCCCTTCGTCACCACCCAGCTCGGCAAGGGCGTGGTCGACGAGCGCCATCCGCGCTTCCTGGGCAACGCCGCCCTCTCCGCCGGTGACTTCGTGCACCGCGCCCTGGAGTCCGCCGACCTCATCGTCAACATCGGCCACGATGTGATCGAGAAGCCGCCGTTCTTCATGACCCGGGGCGGCACCGAGGTCATCCACATCAACTTCCGCTCCGCCGAAGTCGATCCGGTGTACTTCCCTCAGATCGAGGTGGTCGGCGACATCGCCAACGCCATCTGGCAGATCAAGGAGCGCATCGGGGTCCAGCCCACCTGGGACTTCGACCGCCTGCTGCACATCCGCGAAGCCAACGAGGCCCATGTCGCCGAAGGCGCCACCGATGACCGCTTCCCGGTCTATCCGCAGCGCCTGGTAGCCGATCTGCGTAACGTGCTGCCGTCCGACGGCATCGTCGCCCTGGACAACGGCATCTACAAGATCTGGTTCGCCCGCAACTACAAGGCCTACATGCCCAACACGGTGCTGCTGGACAACGCCCTGGCCACCATGGGCGCCGGCCTGCCGTCGGCCATGGCCGCGCGCCTGGTGCATCCCGGCACCCCCATCGTGGCGGTGTGCGGCGACGGCGGCTTCATGATGAACAGCCAGGAACTGGAAACCGCGGTACGCCTGAAGATGAACCTGGTGGTCATCATCCTGCGCGACGACGGCTACGGCATGATCCGCTGGAAGCAGGCGCAGATGGGCTTCGAGGACTTCGGCCTGGACTACGGCAATCCGGACTTCGTCCGCTACGCCGAAAGCTACGGCGCCCA
>Ga0105251_10002772_pt1 | contig 13340 bp, 10 predicted proteins | sample KBSS64metaG_FD_80424 | JGI IMG/M metagenome (GOLD analysis project Ga0105251, IMG submission 80424) | Switchgrass rhizosphere microbial communities from Kellogg Biological Station, Michigan, USA - KBS S6-4 metaG | ecosystem: Host-associated > Plants > Roots > Rhizosphere > Soil | place...
CAACTGTAACGGAGTTACCATTAGCCCGTAGCCGAAAGAGAAGGTGGCCCTCTCTATGTCAGACCACCGTTGTTTTTTTGGGTATATGCCACTGCTTTCTCCGACCAGCCCCAAATTGGTCGCCTTTCCCAGTCCAAAACGAGAGTAAGTATCTACTAACGCCGAGGACGGCATCGCTAACGCCAGCTTTGAAACACCGACGTTACTCGACTTCTGCAAGATCCCGGTTACCGACAGCTCCGCATAGCGCGCCACGTCTTTAATTTCGTGGCCCTGAATGCGGAAAGGAATGGTGTTCAGCACGCTGTTTTCTTTCACCACACCGTGTTGTAACGCCGTCATCACCACCGTAGGTTTCACGGTGGAACCAGGTTCAAAAATATCGGTGATAGCGCGGTTACGCATGGTGTCTTTCGGCGTACCGGCCATGTTGTTCGGGTTGTAAGACGGGCTGTTGGCCATCGCCAACACTTCGCCGGTGTTCACGTCGATCAACACCGCGGTGCCGGACTCGGCCTTGTTGAAGGCCACGGCGTTATTCAATTCACGGTACACCAGCGCCTGCAGGCGTTCATCGACGCTCAGCACCAGGTTATGCGCGGCCTGGCTGTCGACCGAGGAAATGTCTTCGATCACCCGGCCAAAACGGTCTTTCCGCACCGTTCGGGCGCCCGGTTGCCCGGTCAGCCAACGGTCGAAGCTTTTCTCGACGCCCTCGATGCCCTGGCCGTCGATATTGGTCACGCCGATGATGTGCGAGGTGACCTGCCCGGCCGGGTAGTAACGGCGCGATTCCTGGCGCAGGTGAATCCCCGGCAGCTTCAGCTTGCGGATGTAATCGCCGACCGCCGGATTGACCTGGCGCGCCAGATAGACGAAGCGCCCTTTAGGGTTGGCGTTAACGCGGTTGGAGAGCTGATCCAGCGGGATATTCAGCGCGTCGGACAGCGCCTTCCAGCGGCTGTCCAGCGTAATGCCGCCGCGCTCGTTCAGCTCCTTCGGATCCGCCCAGATAGCGTTGACCGGCACGCTCACCGCCAACGGCCGTCCGGCGCGATCGCTGATCATGCCGCGCGAGGTCGGCACCTCCTGCACGCGCAACGAGCGCAAGTCGCCCTCTTTCACCAGGCGGTCCGGATTGATGACCTGCAGGTAGGCCACGCGCAGCATCAACCCCACCAGCGCCAACAAAATACAGCCGCACAGCAACGCAAAACGCCAGCTTACAAAGCTGGCCTGATCTTCCTGGCGTTTCAACTTACCGGGGCGCGCTGCTTTCATGCGTTTCCTTTCTACTCCGTGTCATTATTCCGGTTAAACCATTCATTGTTTAACGATGATATTTTCCTGCGATGGATCAACATGTTGCATCTGCAGTTTTTCAGTCGAAATACGTTCTACCCGGCTGTGATCGCCGAGGGCGTTCTCTTCCAGAATCAGGTTGCGCCACTCGATATCCAGCGCGTCCCGCTCAAGCACCAGCTGCTCGCGCTCGGCGGTCAGCAGGCGGGTGCGGTGGGCGGTGGTCACCACAAAAACGGCGGAGACCAGCGAAGCAACCAGTAAAATCAATGGGATCTTGGCGTTGCGCAGCAGGTCGCCGCCAATCACCCCGACCAGGCCGTGACGTTCGTTACCGATCACGCGGGCATCCTCTCGGCAATACGCAGCACCGAACTGCGGGCGCGTGGGTTTTCCGCCACTTCAGCGTCCGAAGGCATCATCTTGCCCAGCGCTTTGAGCGTTCGCCCGCCCATGCCGCGCAGCTGCTCTTCGGTCAGCGGAATACCGGCCGGCACCTGGGCGCCGCGACTGTGGTGGCGCATAAAACGTTTGACGATGCGATCCTCCAGCGAGTGGAAGCTGATGATCGACAAACGGCCCCCGGGGGCCAGCACTTCCAGCGCGCCGTCGAGCGCGCGCTCGATCTCTTCCAGCTCGCTGTTGATATAGATACGGATCGCCTGGAAACTGCGCGTTGCCGGATGCTTGTGCTTCTCACGGAACGGGCTGGCGTCGGCGATCAGATCGGCCAGTTGCTTGGTGCGCGTCATCGGCTCAACCCGATTCTTTTCCACGATGGCGCGTGCGATGCGCTTGGCGAAACGCTCTTCGCCAAAGGTTTTCAGCACCCAGGCGATGTCGTCGGCTTCGGCTTTCATCAACCATTCGGCGGCGGACAGGCCGGTGGAAGGGTCCATGCGCATGTCCAGCGGGCCGTCGCGCATAAAGGAGAAACCGCGCTCCGCGTCGTCCAGCTGCGGCGAAGAAACGCCCAGATCGAGCAGAACACCGTCAACTTGCCCCACCAGTTCGCGTTCCCGCACATAGTGTGACAAATCTGAAAATGGGCCGTGTACGATGGTAAAACGAGGATCGTCAATAGATTCAGCGGCTGCAATCGCCTGAGGGTCGCGGTCAATTGCCAGCAAGCGTCCTTCCGGCCCCAGCTGGGACAGAATCAGACGCGAATGGCCACCGCGGCCAAAAGTACCGTCGATATATGTGCCGTTGCTGCGGATGTTGAGGCCGTTAACCGCCTCATCCAACAGTACGGTGGTGTGTTTATAGTTTTCCAACATGCTTATAGCGACAAGTCCTGTAGCCGCTCAGACAACGGTTCCTGAGTCGACTGTTCAGCGTCAATATCATCCTTGACTTGTTGATACCAGGTCTGTTCATCCCACAGTTCAAACTTGTTGAACTGCCCGACCAGCATCACTTCTTTAGTGAGCGCGGCGTGCTGTCTGAGCGTACTTGCCAACAGCAATCGACCGGCACTATCCATCTGACACTCACTGGCATGCCCCAATAACAAGCGCTGAACGCGGCGCTCGGCGGGATTCATGCTCGACAGACGAGACAATTTTTGTTCAATAATTTCCCATTCGGGCAGCGGGTAAAGCAGCAGGCAGGGCTGATGGAGGTCAATGGTACAAACCATTTGGCCTTGCGATTCCTCGTTCAGCAAATCCCGATATCGGGTTGGTACGGCAAGCCGCCCTTTGCTGTCGAGGTTGACCATCGTTGCTCCACGGAACATTCCTGAGCTACCCCTTCATGACCGTTTTCACCACTTTACCCCACAAATTCCCACACAATGGAGTTTACGGAGGGTATGAAAACCTTGTCAAGCCAGAGCGGCTGCGCTTTGGCAATATTTCTCTGGTCATTTTGGGAGCTGACTCGCGAAAGGAACTCTATTTATTCGACGATTAAAAATTAACACCATGATAAACGGAGAGAATTTTCTTAGCGGAAAGAGCCTGATTAAAAACCTGACAAATTGGCGATTAATTAACTCATTACTTCCTTCTGCAATCGATGTCTCATTTTTCAGCTCGGCAATCGCATGCCTGTATCCTGCGGCGGGCCGCGTCGGCCAAGGCCCGGCGCTGAGCGCAATCGGCGGCGGAATATGCCATAAGCCCTTGAGTTAATAACGCTCAACGGTTATTGCCGACGGAACCGCGCGCTATTTTACTTCAATTGCAGCGCTAATGATGAGACCACAGAAAAAATAAATGGCTCGGATATTACGAGGAGAGCTAATTTCGATTTAAATCAATTCGGTAAGATTATTCTCAAAATACCTGTTTACAATTATGGTTTCATTTTCTTACACCTTAATTCCCACAATTTTTTCTGCGAAATTCCCCCGCTGAAACCAAAAAATCACAACGCATTGTTTTTAATGGATTTGTTTGAAATCTGGATTTTAATCCCTTCACGTCAGCACCGGGGGGAACATTGGCGCCGGCGCCGGCGGCGGCAAATGCTTGCGGCGATTTGACGTTGCGGGATACGTGTGAGGTTATTCACGGCGCCCGGCAAGCGGGCGCCGTGAAGATAATGCAGATTACTTGCGGCTGAGGCTGCCGCGGCGGAACAGGTTGCGGCGAATGCGCGTCAGGCCCGGTTTCGGTTTGCGTGGCTCGTCCAGGCTGGCCAATACCAGCTCCAGCACCCGTTCAGCCACGTCGCGATGACGCTGCGCCACCGCCAGCACCGGGCACTCCAGGAAGTCGAGCAGTTCATGGTCGCCAAAGGTGGCGATCGCCAGATCGGTCGGCAAGCGGCCACGCTGCTTCAACGTAACGTCCATCACTCCCTGCAGCAAAGAGAACGAAGTCGTGAACAGCGCCTGCGGCATCGGGTGCGTTTTCAGCCATTCGGCAAACAACGCGCCGGCGGCTTCGCGCTCATAGCTGTTGGCATACAGATAGTCGACATGGCGCGGGTCATCCTGCCAGGCCTGGCGGAACCCCTGCTCACGCAGGAAGCTGACGGAAAGCTCCGGCAACGCCCCCAGATACAACACCGATTCCGCCGGAAAAGTGCGCAGCTCCTGCGCCAGCGCAAAGGCGTCTTCCTGATCGGCGCCCACCACGCTGATGAAATGCTCGCGATCCAACGCACGGTCCAGTGCGATGATCGGCAGCGGATCGTTAGCCCAGCGTTGATAAAACGGGTGTTCCGGCGGCAACGCGGTGGAAACGATAATCGCGTCTACCTGGCGCTGCAGCAGGTGCTCAATGCAGCGCATTTCGTTATCCGGCTGATCTTCCGAACAGGCGATCAGCAGCTGATAGCCGCGCTGACGCGCCTGGCGCTCAAGATAGTTGGCGATGCGGGTATAGCTGGTATTTTCCAGATCCGGTATCACCAACCCGATGGAACGGGTTCGCCCGGCGCGCAGCCCAGCCGCGACGGCATTCGGGTGATAGTTGTGCTCCCTGACCACGGCCATCACTTTGTCGACGGTTTTATCGCTGACACGATACTGCTTCGCCTTGCCGTTGATGACATAACTGGCCGTGGTGCGCGAAACGCCCGCGAGACGCGCGATTTCATCCAGTTTCACGTTAACCCCTTAATGACGCTGAAAATAGAAGAGTAAGCTGGGCTCGGATTAACCATCGCATCCCGTGCGGTTATTCAATCCAGCCTCTGCGATCTAACAGCAGAAAACACTGCCGAGCAACCGCTTTTGCCGAAAGGTGCCAGCAAACGGGCAAAAAATGCCGAAAATCTGAGGGTGCAGCCGGGCCGCGCCCTCAGATTATACTGAGCCAGACTTCAGCGCATGATTTTGTCGCCGCGCGATACGCCGACCACGCCGGAGCGCGCCACTTCCACGATCTCCGCCACTTCGCGCACCGCGTTCAGGAAGGCGTCCAGCTTGTCGCTGGTGCCCGCCAGCTGAACGGTGTAAAGCGTGGCGGTGACGTCAACGATCTGGCCGCGAAAGATATCGGCGCAGCGCTTCACTTCTTCGCGGCCATAGCCGCTGGCCTGCAGCTTCACCAGCATGATTTCGCGTTCGACATGGGCGCCCTGCACCAGTTCACTGACGCGCAGCACGTCCACCAGCTTGTGCAGCTGCTTTTCGATCTGCTCCAGCACCTTTTCATCGCCAACGGTTTGGATAGTCATGCGCGACAGCGTAGGATCGTCGGTCGGCGCCACCGTCAGGCTTTCAATGTTATAACCGCGCTGAGAGAACAGCCCAACCACGCGCGATAACGCCCCGGATTCGTTTTCCAGCAATACAGATAAAATACGGCGCATGATCAGGTCCTCTCCGTTTTGCTTAACCACATCTCGTCCATGCTTCCACCGCGGATCTGCATTGGATAAACATGTTCGGTCTCATCGACGGTCACGTCGACAAACACCAGCCGTTCTTTTTCGGCCAGCGCCTGCGCCAGCTTGCTTTCCAGCTCGTCCGGCGTGCGAATGGCGATGCCGATATGGCCGTAAGCCTCCGCCAACCGGACGAAGTCCGGCAGTGAATCCATATAAGATTGCGAGTGACGGCCGGAGTAAATCATGTCCTGCCACTGCTTCACCATGCCCAGATAGCGGTTGTTCAGGTTCACCACCACCACCGGCAGATTGTACTGCAACGCAGTGGACAGCTCCTGGATATTCATTTGAATGCTGCCATCGCCGGTTACGCACACCACGGTTTCGTCCGGCAACGCCAGCTTGACGCCCAGCGCCGCCGGCAAGCCGAAGCCCATGGTGCCGAGGCCGCCGGAGTTGATCCAGCGGCGCGGCTTATCGAACGGGTAATAGAGCGCGGCGAACATCTGGTGCTGGCCCACATCGGAGGTCACGTAGGCGTCCCCCTTGGTCAGGCGATGCAGCGTTTCTATCACCGCCTGCGGTTTGATGGTGCCGCTGTGCTTGTCGTAGCCCAGGCAGTCGCGCGCGCGCCACTGTTCGATAGACCGCCACCAGTCGCGCAGCGCATCGAGGTCCTGCGTTTTATCGTCCTGCGCCAGCAGCTCCAGCATCTGGGTCAGCACCTGCCTGGCGTCGCCGACGATCGGAATATCGGCGTCCACCGTTTTGGAAATCGAGGTCGGGTCGATATCAATGTGCAGCACGGTGGCGTCTGGGCAGTACTTGGCCAGATTGTTGGTGGTGCGGTCATCGAAACGCACCCCGACGGCGAAAATCACATCGGAGTGGTGCATGGTCTTGTTGGCTTCATAGGTGCCGTGCATGCCGAGCATGCCGACGCTCTGACGGTGGGTGCCGGGGAAAGCGCCCAACCCCATCAGGGTGCAGGTCACCGGCAGGTTGAGCTTTTCCGCCAGCGCCAGCAGTTCCGCGTCGCAGGCCGCGTTGATCGCCCCGCCGCCGACGTACATCACCGGCCGCTTGGCCGCCAGAATGGTTTGCAACGCACGCTTGATCTGCCCGCGGTGCCCCTGCACCGTCGGGTTATAGGAGCGCATGCTCACCTCCTGCGGGTAGGCGTAAGGCAGCCTGACCGCCGGGCCGACGATGTCTTTCGGCAGGTCGATCACTACCGGCCCGGGCCGGCCGGTCGACGCCAGATAGAAGGCTTTTTTCAGCACGCCGGGAATGTCTTCGGTGCGCTTCACCAGGAAGCTGTGCTTCACCACCGGACGCGAGATCCCCACCATGTCGCACTCCTGAAAGGCGTCGTAGCCAATCAGCGAGCTGGGAACCTGGCCTGACAGCACCACCATCGGAATGGAGTCCATATAGGCGGTGGCGATACCGGTGATGGCGTTGGTGGCGCCGGGGCCTGAGGTCACCAGCACCACGCCGACTTCACCGGTGGCGCGCGCATAGCCGTCGGCCATGTGTACCGCTCCCTGCTCGTGGCGCACCAGAATATGATCGATTCCCCCAACCGTATGCAGGGCGTCGTAGATATCGAGTACCGCCCCGCCCGGATAACCGAATACGTGCTTAACGCCCTGATCGATCAACGATCGAACGACCATCTCGGCTCCTGACAACATCTCCATGGGTTTGCCTCCAGGCTTGCTTATTCTTGTCTGGCGCCGGAACGTGGCGCCTGCTGCGGGCTAATGCCCCAACGTTTTTATGGATTGACTATAACTGATTAACATAACGTCAGAATATGGGGCAGGCAAACGGCAAAATGGCTTAGCGATGCAAGGGTTATTGCCAAGCGGCTGGAGATTGGCGCTTTATAAAAACAATGCGCTAGCCCTGTGGCGATCAGGCTAGGCATTGTTTCAAACCGGTAGGGAATTACAGAACTATATCAGGCGGAAAATCTGCCGTTTTTTTCGCCGGACAGGGGCCGGCGGCGGTTTCAGGCCTGCTCTGCGTACATCGAATCTATTTCACGCTGGTAACGCTGCAGGATCACCTTGCGGCGCAGCTTCAGGGTCGGCGTCAGCTCGCCCAGCTCCATCGAGAAGGCTGCGGGCAGCAGGGTAAACTTCTTCACCTGCTCGAAACGCGCCAGCTCCTTTTGCATATCGCGCAGGCGGTGCTCGAACATCTCGATGATATGGCTGTGGCGCAGCAGATCCAGCCGATCCTGATATTTCAAATTGATCGACTTCGCATATTCTTCCAGGGATTCGAAGCAGGGCACGATCAGCGCGGAAACAAACTTGCGCGCATCGGCGATGATAGCCACCTGCTCGATAAAGCGATCCTGCGCCAGCGTGCCCTCCAGCATCTGCGGCGCGATATACTTGCCGCCGGAGGTTTTCATCAAATCTTTCAGGCGTTCGGTAATAAACAGGTTGCCCTCTTCATCGATCGCGCCGGCGTCGCCGGTCTTCAGCCAGCCGTCGGCGGTAAAAGAAGCGGCAGTTTCCAGCGGTTTGTTGAAATAACCGCGCATAACGATCGGCCCGCGCAGCTGGATCTCATTTTCCTCGCCAATGCGCACCTCTACGCCCGGCAGCGGCTTGCCGATAGAGCCAAAGCGGAAAGTGCCCTCTTCCCAACAGGAAACAGTGGCGCAGGTTTCGGTCATGCCGTAGCCGTACTTGATGTTGACGCCTATCGCCTGGAAAAACAGAATCACGTTGTCGTCCAGCTTGGCGCCCGCCGCAGGCAGGAATCGCACCCGTCCGCCAAGAATGTCGCGCAGCTTGCTCAGCACCAGCTTATCGGCCCAGCGGTGAGAGAGCGCAAACAGCTTGCCCAGAGGTTTACCGGCGCGCTCCTGCAGGAACTTGCGTTCACCGCAGACGATCGCCCAATGGAACAGCGCGCGGCGCAGCCAGGGGGCCCGCGCCACCTTTTCCTGTACCGCGCTGAAGATCTTCTCGTAGAAACGCGGCACCGCGCACATCAGCGTCGGGCGCACCTGCGCCATCGCCTCGCGCACCCAATCGGTATTCGGCAGATACACGTTTTGCGCGCCGGAATGCATAATGAAAAAGCTCCAGGCGCGTTCAAATACGTGCGATAGCGGCAGGAAGCTGAGCGAGACGTCTTCGTCATTCACCGTCAGGCGCTCATCGTGCAGATAAAGCTGCGCCGCCAGGTTGCGGTAATCCAGCATTACGCCCTTGGGCTCACCGGTGGTGCCCGAGGTGTAGATCAGCGTGAAAAGATCCTCCAGGCAGCAGTCTGCGATGCGCTGCAGCCGCTGCGCTTGATACGCCGCCGGCTCGGCTTCCCGCTCAAAGGCGTTCAGGTGCCGGGCAATCTCACAGCCGCGCAGATCCACGCCGTCATCGAACGCGATAATGTGGCTCAACTGCGGGCACACGCCGCGCAGAGCGATCGCCGCATCCAGCTGCGCCTGCTCGCCGACGAACAGGATGCGAATATCAGCGTCATTAATGATAAAGGCCGCCTGGGCCGGCGTATTGGTGGCATACAGCGGCACGCTGACCCCACGCAGCTGCAGAATGGCCAAATCGGCCAACGACCAGGCCATGCTGTTATTGGCAAATATCGCGATACGTTCCTGAACTTCGGCGCCCAGCGCCAGCAACGCGCTGGCGATGCGGGTAATGTGCATATCGGCCTGCCGCCAGCTAAGCTGCGTCTCTCCCTGGGGAGACCATTGGCGAAAAGCTGTGCGATCGGCGCGGTGGGAAGCCTGGTGCTGTATACGATGAGTCAGATGGTATTGCAGCAGATTATTGATCATAGCGCTCTGAGCCTGAAATGAATCAAACAGTTAGCCTCGAAGGGCCTTTCGCCCTGCATCTCAGCTTACACGTGTTTACTTTTTTTCGCGCAGTCTACCTACTCTCTGACGGCGGGAAAAGCATTTTCAGCGTAGAGGTGTGAGCCAAAACTTTAGCAACCCTCACCGCACCTACAGGTTGGACAAAGGGGCGGTGAAAAGGTTTTATGCCGGCAACAAAATGCGGCCCCTGCGGGCCGATCTTTAACATCAGATAAAAACACCAGTAAAAATGGCAGGAGCAGAATATAACTTCATATTAACTGTTTCTCATAAATTCATCATGGCAACGTCAAAAACAATTAAAGCACCACCCTATCGCCAAGAAACATCTTAATAAAAACACAGATAGTTCTTACCTTTTCGTCACGTCTCCTCCATCATCATGGTTATTATCACGCCCTGGACATAATCAACCGCCGGTTTATTTATGGGCCCCCGCTTCGGCCAGGACGGATTTCATCCATTGATGCCCTTTATCTCTCTCCGAAGAATCATGCCAAGACAGATAGCAGGTCGCCTTACTTTCTTCCCGCCATAACGGCAGCGCTTTTATTTTCAGTGATGCCGCCTGCTGTCGCACCAGCCATGCCGGAGCAATGGCGACCATCTCCGTAAGAGAAACCATATTCAATACGCTGTATAAGTCAGTGCATTGTTGAATAACCGCGCGCTGCATAAATTCATCGGTATAGTAAGGTTTGCTGAACGATCCGAAACTTTCCAGAGAAACTACCGCATGTTGTTCCGTTAAAATCTGATCCCGCGTAACGCCGTCGGCCATGCGCGGATGTTCCTGAGCCACCGCCAGCACTAACTCATCGTCAAATAATGCTATATTGCGGAATTCCGCCGATTCAAAATGACTGTAGCCGATGACGAATTCCACATTCTGATAACGCAATTGATGTTCTATGTTATCGTTAATGTATGACTTTATTTGTAAATTAAGCTGAGGCGCGATCTGTTTAACATGGTTGATTATGTTCGCTCCCAGGCGTAAATCGAGCGGGCTGCACAGCGACAACGAGAAAACCCGCGCGCTGGTGAAGGGTTCGAACTCGGCGCCGGGCAGCTCATTTTGCACCAGCTGCAGCGCCTGGCGTACCGGCCCAAACAGTTGTCTGGCGCGCATGGTGGGCTGGATCCCGCGCCCGCAGCGCACGAACAGTTCGTCGTTAAACATCACCTTCAGGCGCGCAACGGCGTTGCTCACCGCCGGCTGCGACATTCCCAACGAATTAGCGGCTCGCGTAATATTCTGCATTTGCATAACAGAGTCAAAAACGGTCAACAAATTAAGATCGACGCTGCGCAAATGAATATCCGACGGTTCTTTAACCATGGTCACTTCTGAATCGTATTCAGCCATATTTCACTCCACTCAATCCTGTGTAGATAATCCAATCCCTATGTAGGAGAAACAATGATAAGCCGCATTGATTTATTCCCACACGACACAACCAGCACCCTTCAATTCTGTTGATAAATGTCATGATATAAAACGAATATAGGGCGCATATCAGAAACCCCTCACTCAAGCGAGAGGTACCCAGCCAATTCCGTACTAATAAATAGGTAGCAACAACAATGAAGCTATAAAACCGGCCCCGGATTAATAATCCAGACTATAAAAACACATCATGAACAATCAAACTACTTAAAAACCCATCAATAACGTATGTAAAGGCGCAGCTATGGGAGGGTTATTCTTAAAGCAATAAATAAAATATATACATTTTATTTAAAGCATTTACTAAAACAATAAAAAACAGCCTACTCCCCGCAGCCGGCACCTCTTATTGCTTCCCATAAATTTTAACCCAATGAGGAACAGAAGCAATTGCCGCCGTATATATTCGATTCGTTTATGCTAAGCAGCGCGCAAACCGCCCCCTGTTTTTTCTCTGATCAGCGGCTTTTTTACCGAACTATCCTCTACTTTCCCCCGACGCCAATTTATCGACGCCGCCTTGCCCACGCATTCAATCAGGTGTTGACATCGCCAAGCCAATCACGTATCAAATTAGGCAACACACAAATTAAGAGAAGCTGAACCCTCATGATCCGTACTCAACGTCTACTAGGCCTACTACTTAACGCATCTTGTTTGCGCGGTATGCCGGTGGATGGAATTCGGAGCTGATTCAGCCCATCCCCCATAAAAAACCCGCGCTACTGCGCGGGTTTTTTTTTACCCGCTTAGCGTGAAATCAACACGATAAGGAACGCCCCGATGAGCCAACAAGTCATTATTTTCGATACCACGCTGCGCGACGGTGAACAGGCGCTGCAGGCCAGCCTGAGCGTCAAAGAAAAGATTCAGATTGCGATGGCGCTGGAAAGAATGGGCGTCGACGTGATGGAGGTCGGCTTCCCGGTCTCCTCGCCGGGTGACTTCGAATCCGTGCAAACCATCGCCCGCCAAATCAAGAACAGCCGCGTCTGCGGGCTGGCGCGCTGCGTAGATAAAGACATCGACGTGGCCGCCGAAGCGCTGCGCGTCGCCGAGGCCTTCCGCATCCACGTTTTCCTGGCCACCTCGACCCTGCACATCGAATCGAAATTGAAGCGTTCTTTCGATGAAGTGCTGGATATGGCGGTGCGCTCGGTCAAACGCGCTCGCAACTACACCGACGACGTGGAATTCTCCTGTGAAGACGCCGGCCGCACGCCGATCGACAACCTGTGTCGGGTGGTCGAAGCCGCCATTAACGCCGGCGCCACCACCATCAACATCCCGGACACCGTCGGCTACACCACGCCGAACCAGTTTGGCGGCATCATCACCACCCTGTACGACCGGGTGCCGAACATCGACAAAGCCATCATCTCCGTTCACTGCCACGACGATCTGGGCATGGCGGTCGGCAACTCCATCGCCGCGGTGCAGGCCGGCGCACGCCAGGTCGAAGGCACCCTGAACGGCATCGGCGAACGCGCCGGCAACTGCTCGTTGGAAGAGGTGATCATGGCGATTAAGGTGCGCCAGGACATCATGAACGTGCACACCAACATCAACCACCAGGAAATCTTCCGTACCAGCCAGATAGTCAGCCAACTGTGCAATATGCCGATCCCGGCCAACAAGGCCATCGTCGGTTCCAACGCCTTCGCCCACTCCTCCGGCATCCATCAGGACGGCGTGCTGAAGAACCGCGAAAACTACGAAATCATGACCCCGCAGTCGATCGGCCTGAAAGACGTGCAGCTGAACCTGACCTCACGTTCCGGCCGCGCGGCGGTGAAACACCGTATGGAAGAGATGGGCTACCAGGAGCAGGACTACAACCTGGACACGCTGTACGCCGCCTTCCTGAAGCTGGCCGACAAGAAGGGCCAGGTGTTCGATTACGATCTGGAAGCTTTGGCTTTCATTAACAAGCAGCAGGAAGAGCCGGAGCATTTCAGCCTGGATTACTTCAGCGTGCAGTCCGGCAGCAGCATCATGGCCACCGCCTCGGTGAAATTGATCTGCGGCGGCGAAGAAAAAGCCGAAGCGGCCACCGGCAACGGCCCGGTCGACGCGGTCTACCAGGCGATCAACCGCATCACCGATTACCCTATCGAGCTGGTGAAATACCAGCTGACCGCCAAGGGCCAGGGCCGCGACGCGCTGGGCCAGGTGGATATCGTGGTGTCCTACAACGGCCGCCGCTTCCACGGCGTAGGCCTGGCGACCGACATCGTCGAATCCTCCGCCAAGGCGATGGTTCACGTATTGAATAATATTTGGCGCTCACAGCAGGTAGAAAAAGAAAAGCAGCGTCTGCAGCAAAGCAAACATCAAAATAATCAGGAAACGGTGTGAACATGACGAAGACTTACCATATTGCCGTCTTGCCCGGAGACGGAATCGGCCCGGAAGTAATGGCTCAGGCGCACA